>Ga0136617_10004566_pt1 | contig 12397 bp, 9 predicted proteins | sample AntDrymUQ3222106_2_FD_129672 | JGI IMG/M metagenome (GOLD analysis project Ga0136617, IMG submission 129672) | Polar desert sand microbial communities from Dry Valleys, Antarctica - metaG UQ322 (21.06) | ecosystem: Environmental > Terrestrial > Soil > Desert | place: Antarctica: Dry Valley...
CCTACGGCTCGGGCTACGGCGGCAACGCGCTGCTGGGCAAGAAGTGCTTCGCGCTGCGGATCGCCTCCGTGATGGCGCGCGACGACGGCTGGCTCGCCGAGCACATGCTGATCCTCAAGCTGACGTCCCCCGAAGGTGAGTCCAAGTACGTCGCGGGCGCGTTCCCGTCGGCCTGCGGCAAGACGAACCTGGCGATGCTGATCCCGACGCTCGAGGGCTGGACGGTCGAGACCGTCGGCGATGACATCGCCTGGATGAAGTTCGGCGACGACGGCCGCCTGTGGGCGATCAACCCGGAAGCGGGCTTCTTCGGCGTGGCCCCGGGCACCGGGCACGAGACCAACCCCAACGCGATGGCGACGATCGAGAAGAACACGATCTTCACCAACTGCGCGCGCACCGACGACGGCGACGTGTGGTGGGAGGGGATGACTCCGGAGCCGCCCGCCCACGCGATCGACTGGAAGGGCAACGACTGGACCCCCGAGTCCGAGGACCCCGCCGCCCACCCGAACGCCCGCTTCACCACCCCCGCCGCCCAGGATCCGGCGATCGCGCCCGACTGGGAGGACCCGAAGGGCGTCCCGGTCGACGCGATGCTGTTCGGCGGGCGCCGCTCGACCGTCGTGCCGCTGGTCCACGAGGCGTTCGACTGGGAGCACGGCGTCTTCCTCGGCGCCGAGATGTCCTCGGAGACCACGGCCGCGGCGGCCGGCGAGGTCGGCAAGCTGCGCCGCGACCCGATGGCGATGCTGCCGTTCTGCGGCTACCACATGGCCGACTACTGGGCCCACTGGCTGAAGATCGGCGAGCGCGAGGGCGCCGTGCTGCCGAAGGTCTTCTACGTCAACTGGTTCCGCAAGGACCTCGAGTCCGGGCGGTACCTGTGGCCCGGCTTCGGCGAGAACTCGCGCGTGCTCGAGTGGATCTTCCGGCGCTGCGACGACGCCGTCGAGGCGCGCGACACTCCGATCGGCCGCGTGCCGACCCCGGCCGCGCTCAACACCGACGGGCTCGACATGCCCGGGGACGAGCTGGAGCAGATCCTGGCCGTCGATCCGGAGGAGTGGCTGGGCGAGCTCCCGGCGATCCGGGAGTTCTTCGACACGTTCGGCGACCGCCTGCCGCCCGCCGTCGGCGCCCAGCTCGACGCGCTGGAGGAGCGCTTGAGCCAGGGATGAGATGACCGCCGGGGCGTCCCTGCTCGACCTGATCGGCGAGCGCACCTCCACGGAGCGCGCCCCGGCCGTCCGCGCCTTCGCGGAGGCGTTCCTGCGGCGGCTCGCCGACGACGGCGACGGCGACGGCGACGGCCGGCTGCCCCCGGAGGGGCTGTGCGGGGAGATCGTGGGCCTGTTCGAGTTCGCTTCGGCGCGTGGCGAGCAGCCGATCGCGGTGCGTGCGTTCAACCCGACCGTCGAGGAGCACGGCTACGAGACGCCGGGCTCGGTCGTCGAGACCAACACGGAGGACTGGCCGTTCCTCGTCGACTCGGTCAGCGCCGGGCTGCGGGCGCACGGGCTCGCCATCCAGCGTGTGCTGCACCCGATCCTGGGCGTCGAGCGCGCGCCCGACGGCGAGATCACCGAGGTCCTGCACCCGCGCGAGGCGTCGCGGCGCGAGTCGGTCATGCACTTCGACCTCGACCGTCGGCTGGAGCCGAAGGAGCTCGAGGGGCTCGCGCAGGCGCTGCGCGGCGTGCTCGAGGACGTGCGCCGCTCGGTGCAGGACTTCCCGGCGATGGCCGACCGCTCGCGGCGGATGGTGCAGCTCGCGGGGGCCGGGTCGGCGCGCTATGCCGACGACGAGGTCGACGAGACGGTCGCCTTCCTCGAGTGGCTGCTGCACGACAACTTCATCTTCCTGGGCTACCGCGAGTACCGCTTCACCGACGACCGGATCGCGGTCGTCCCCGGCTCCGGACTGGGGATTCTGGCCGACACGCAGGGCTCGACCTACGCCGAGCCGGTCCCGTTCGAGTCGCTGCCGGACGACGTGCGCGAGCGCGCGCTCACGGGCGACCTGCTGATCGTCTCCAAGACCAACCGGCTCGCGCGCGTCCATCGGCGCGTGCGGATGGACTACGTCGGCGTGCGGCGGATCTCCGCCCCGGGCGAGATCGTGGGCGAGGCGCGGATGCTCGGCCTGTTCACGTCCAAGGCCTACGCCGAGCCGGCAAGCCAGACGCCGCTGCTGCACCGCAAGCTGCGCCAGATCCTGCGCCACGAGGACCTGATCGAGGGCTCCCACGACTACAAGGCCGCGGTCTCGCTCTTCGACTCGTTCCCCAAGGACGAGCTGTTCGCCGCCTCCACCGACGACCTGCGCGGCGCGGTCGTCGCGCTGCTCGCCCTGCAGGGCCAGCAGGTGCGGCTGCTCGGCCGCCGCGACCCCGACTCCCGCAGCGCGTCGCTGATCGTCGCGCTGCCGCGCTCGCGCTACGACGGCGAGCTGCTCGAGCGCCTGATCGATCACTTCCGCGTGCGCTTCAGCACCCCGGCCGTCGACTCCCACCTCGTGCTGGGGGAGGGCGACCGCGTGCAGGTCCACTTCCGCGTCCACGCCTCCGCCGGGTTGCCCGACCTCGACTTCCGCGAGCTCGAGGGCGAGGTCGTCGCGCTCACCCGCACGTGGGACGACGAGCTGCGCGATCGCCTGCTCGTGCGCCACGGCGAGACCCACGGCCGTGCGATCGTCGCGAAGTGGGCGCCGCGCTTCCCGCGCTACTACAAGGCCGCCAGGAGTCCGCAGCTGGCAATGCACGACATCGGCTGCTTCGTGCGCCTGGAGACGCTCGGCGAGCCGTTCGTGGTCGGGCTGCAGAACGAGACCGACCAGAGCGGCGAGCGGACTCGCGTGGGGCTCTACAAGTCCGGCGGCAAGGTCGAGCTCGCCGAGGCGATGCCGATCCTCGAGGACCTCGGCCTGCGCGTGATCGAGGAGGTCCCGACGCGGCTGAAGGGCGGCGACGGCGAGACCTGGGTGCAGGACTTCGGCGTGCTCGGCCCCGGTGACAAGCCGCTGGACCTTGCGGCCTACGGCGCCCGCGTGGCCGACTGCATCTCCGCCGTCTGGCGCGGCGACACCGAGTCGGACTCGCTCAACCGGCTGGTGCTCGCAGCCGGGCTCGACTGGCGCCAGATCGAGATCCTGCGCGCCTACCGCAAGTACCGCCAGCGCATCGGCTCGCGCTTCACCGAGAGCTACCAGAACGACGTGCTGGTGCGCAGCGCGGCGCTGACGGAGAAGCTCGTGCACCTGTTCGAGCTGCGCTTCGACCCCGAGCACGAGCGCGACGAGGCGCCGCGAGGCGAAGCCGGTGACGAGCCTCCAGGCGAGGCAGACGCGCTGCGCGAGCAGATCATCGCCGGCCTCGATGACGTCGAGTCGCTCGACGACGACCGGATCCTGCGCAACCAGCTCGGGCTGATCGAGGCGACCCTGCGCACCAACGCCTACCGCCGCGGGCGCGGCGCGATGGCGTTCAAGCTGCGCTCGGCCGACGTGCCCGCGATCCCGCAGCCGGCGCCGCTGATGGAGATCTACGTCTACTCGTCCGCGATGGAGGGGATCCACCTGCGCGGCGGCCGGATCGCGCGCGGCGGCATCCGCTGGTCCGATCGCCAGGACTACCGCACGGAGGTCCTCGGGCTGATGCGTGCCCAGCTGACCAAGAACGCGCAGATCGTCCCCGAGGGCGCCAAGGGCGGCTTCTACCTCAAGCAGCGTCCCGCCGACCCGAGCGAGCTGCGCGAGGAGGTGCAGCGCCAGTACGTGGCCTATGTGCGCGCGCTGCTCGACGTCACCGACAACCTCGTCGACGGCGAGGTCGTCCACCCGCCGGACGTCCGGATCCTGGACGAGGCCGACACCTATCTGGTCGTCGCCGCCGACAAGGGCACCGCGACGTTCTCGGACACCGCCAACGGCGTCGCCGAGGAGTACGGCTACTGGCTCGGCGACGCGTTCGCCTCCGGCGGCTCGAGCGGCTATGACCACAAGAAGCTCGGGATCACGGCGCGCGGGGCGTGGGAGTCGGTCAAGCGCCACCTGCGCGAGCTCGAGATCGACCCGGACACGGACCCGTTCACGGTCGTCGGGATCGGCGACATGTCAGGCGACGTGTTCGGCAACGGGATGCTGCTGTCGGACCGCATCCGCCTCGTCGGCGCCTACGACCACCGCCACATCTTCATCGACCCCGATCCCGACCCCGACGTGGGCTTCGCCGAGCGCAAGCGCCTGTTCGACCTCGCCGGCTCGTCGTGGAACGACTACGACCGGGCGAAGATCTCCGAGGGCGGGGGGGTCTGGCCGCGGGCCGCGAAGCGGATCCCGCTGTCCGAGGCGACGCAGAGCGCGCTCGGCATCGAGGACGAGTCGCTGGCGCCCAACGACCTGATCCGGGCGATCCTCCGGGCGCCGGTGGATCTGCTCTGGAACGGCGGCATCGGGACCGTGGTCAAGGCGTCCGACGAGTCCGACGAGGCGGCCCAGGACCGCTCGAGCGACGCGATCCGCGTCGACGCGTCCGAGCTGCGCAGCCGGGCCGTGGGCGAGGGCGGCAACCTCGGCCTCACGCGCCGGGCGCGCGTGGAGTTCGCAAGCAAGGGCGGGCGGATCAACGCCGACTTCATCGACAACTCCGCCGGGGTCGACTGCTCCGACCACGAGGTCAACCTGAAGATCCTGCTCGGGCTGGCCGAGAGCCGTGGCGAGCTGACGCGCCCGGACCGCGACGCGCTGTTGTCGGACATGACCGGGGACGTGGTCGACCATGTCCTCTACGACTCCTTCCTGCAGGCCCAGATCATCGCCCAGGAGACCGAGCGCTCCGCCGGCCGGCTCGACGCGTATGAGGACCTGATGACGGCGCTCGAGGAGGACGGCCTGCTCGACCGCGCCTCGGAGGCGCTGCCGTCGGGCGAGGAGCTCGCCGACCGGCGCCGTGCCGGCCGGGGTATGGAGCGCCCGGAGCTCGCGAGCCTGCTCACCTTCGCCAAGCGGCGGGTCAAGCGCTCGCTGCTGGACTCGCCCCTGCTCGACGATCCCTGGCTCGAGCGCGATCTGCGCGACTACTTCCCGCACGCGGTGGTCGAGCGCTTCGCCCCGCTGCTGGGGGAGCACCCGCTGCGACGCGAGCTGATCGCGACCGTCAACGCCAACCTGGTCGTCAACGCGCTCGGCTCCGTCTGGGTCTCCCAGCTCGTCGCCGAGCGCGGCGCGGCGGCCGCCGAGGTCGTCCGCGCCTACCGCATCGCGCGCGAGGTGACCGGCGCCGAGGCCAACTGGGAGGCGATCGAGGACCTCGGCGGCACCGTCGACCCGGAGATGCAGGTCGAGCTGATGGCCGGCGTCGACAGTCTCGTCGACGCGGTCACGCGCTGGTACCTCTCCGAGGGGCTGACCGGCGACCTCGCCGAGACGATCGAGGCCGGGCGCGCCGGCTTCGAGAAGCTCGCAGCGGCCGCGCCGCGGCTCGGCGACGAGAAGCGCCGCCGCGAGCGCGAGAAGATCGCCGAGCGGCTGGTGGAGGCAGGCGTGCCCCAGGGGCTGGCCGAAGCGCACGCGCTGCGGCCCGGGCTCGTCCACGCGCCGTCCGTCGTCGCCGTCGCGGGCGCCACCGGGCTCCCGGTCGAGGACGTGGCGCTCGCGTTCTTCACCGTCGGCGACCTCCTCCCGCTCGACGGACTCGAGGCCGAGCTCGACACCGTCCCGGTCACCGGCCGGATGCAGCGCTGGGCCCAGCAGGCCGTGCGCGAGGACGCCCGCCGCGTGCGCCGCGAGATCGCCGAGCGCGCGCTCAAGGCGACGCCGAGCGCAGGGCCGGAGGAGGCGGTCTCGGACCATCTCGCCGCCCACCTCGAGGACTGCCGGCGCCTCGAGGCGTTCATGCGCACGCTCTCGCGCGAGAAGACGGCGGACATGGCTGGGATCGCCCTCGCCGTCCGTCAGCTGCGCTCGCTCGCTGCCGCGTAGGTCCGTCAGAGTGCGACGACCGCGTCCCCGACGCGGATGGCGCCGCCGGAGACGATGTCGGCGCGCAGGCCGCCGCGATGCACGAGCGGGCGGAGGAGATCCGGCTCGGTGAGGCGCTGGAGGTGGGCGCAGGGCTCGCACAGGCGCTGGCCCTCGCACTCGGCCTCGCCGACGCGGAAGCGGCGGCCGACGAGCGCGTTGAGGTCGATCCCGCGGGTCACGACGTTGCGGCGCGGGACCTCGGGCGCCACGCCGAGGTCGTCGACGACCTCGGCCTCGATCAGCGTCAGGTCGTGGCCGCGCGAGTAGGGATCGGAGAAGGTGCCCTCGCCGCCGACGTAGCGGTCGCCTTCCAGCCCGTGGCCGGCGCGAGCGGTGGCGTGCTCCACGAGCGCCATCGGCGCCTCGGCCGCCGGGGCGATGGCGATCGCCTCGACGCGGCCGTCGGTCCGCGCGTCGGCCCGGTCCTGCGGCGCCCACCGCGCGACGTGGTGGGGCGCGATCGCGTAGCCGCCCTCCACGTCGTCGAAGCTCCCGCCCAGCGGGGCCCAGGCGAGCCCGCCGGGCGGCGAGCCGTAGGCGAGCGCGGCGGTGCCATCGCGCAGCAGCGCGATCCACGGGCCGGGCCACGCGAACTCGCGCGGCCGGTCGACCGGGACGAGCCCGAGACCGCGGCGGGCGAGCCACACGCGCCACGCCGTCCAGGGCTCCGGGTGCCGCGCGTCCGGGGCGGGCACCTCCTCGGTCTCGACCTCGAGGATCGCCGCCAGGCAGGCGGTGACGGAGCGGGTCAGCGGTGGGAGCGGCTCGTCGGGGATGCGGACGGTGCGCACGGCAGGACTCTTGCACCTCGCGTTTCCGGCGGGCGCCACCGAACGTCAACGGCGGCTGGGTGGAGGCGGGTTCGGGGGCGTGGGTGGCGGGGGTGTGGTCACTCTGTCGCAATAATTCACACAAGGTGACCACACCCGGCCGAAACCGTGCGGGTGTGCGGCGTTGAGTCGCATAGTCAGCCTCAACGCCGCACACCCCCGCCGCGACGCCCGAACCCTCCCCTCGATACCCGCCGTTGACGTGCGCTCGCTGACCGCGGACCAACGGATGTCGACCACCCGATGACCGACAGCCGCCACCTCGACTGGGAGGGCTGCGCCAACGTGCGCGACCTCGGCGGCCTGCGGACCGGGGACGGAGGCGAGATCCGCCGTGGCGCCGTCGTCCGCGCGGACGCCCTCGACCGCCTCACGGCGCGCGGCTGGGCGGCGCTCGAGGCCCACGGCGTGCGGACCGTGATCGACCTCCGCAACGACGACGAGCTCGCCGCCGACGTCGCGCCGCGCCCGCCCGGCCTGACCACGCTCCACCTGCCGCTCGACGGCGTCGAGGACACGGAGTTCTGGCAGGACTGGCACGGCCGGCCCGAGTTCGGCACGCCGCTCTACTATCGCCCGTTCCTGGACCACTTCCCCGCGCGCACGGCCGCCGTCGTCACGGCGATCGCGCGGGCCGAGCCGGGCGGAGTGGTCGTTCACTGCGGCATCGGCCGCGACCGCACCAGCCTGATCGCGATCCTCCTGCTGGCGCTGGCCGGCGTGGGCCCCGAGGAGATCGCCGCCGACTACGCGCTCAGCGAGGACCGGGTGACGTTCGGACGGGTCGGCACGTTCTACGCGGACCGGGGCATCGCGCCTGCCACGGTGATCGCCGAGCTGCTCGCCGGGCTCGACGTCGAGGCCTACCTGCGCGCCGCGGGCGTCAGCGGCGACGACCTGAGCGCGATCCGGACGAGGGTCAGTGCTGCTGATCGCCGGTCGCGGCCGGGGGGCGGGACTCCTCGGCCAGCGACGTGATCGTCAGCTGGCCGCGCGCGGCGTCCTCGAGGACCCCGCTCGCCTCCTCGGGGTTGCGGGCGTAGAGCTCGACGAGCAGGTGGACCACGATCTGATCGTCGTCGTGCTTGTGGAAGCGGACGTGCGTGAAGAACTCGCGGGTGCCGTGGTCGCCGAACGCCGCGTAGGCGAGCGAGTCGGCGGCCTCAGGGCCCGAGCAGGTCTCGACCGCGTCGGCGTCGACCGTGACGGTGCACGACGCGACCCACGGCGTGCCGGCCACCATGCGCTCCCAGCGGTCCTCCACGGGCTCGATGCGGCCGTTGTGGAACGCGAGGTGCGGCTGGTCGTGCATGCAGTCGAGGCACTGCACCACGGCCTCCTGCAGCTCATCGACGACTTCCGCGCGCTCGCCGGTCACGGGATCGATGCGGTGGATGCCCTCGTAGTGGACCTGGACCTCCAGCTCCTGCGACCAACAGCGGTAGCAGCGCAGCCAGGACCCCACCATCTGAGGCTGGGGAGAACCCTCCATCGCAGCCATTCTATGCTGCGGCTCGTGGGCGGCACGCCTGAGCTCCGCGACCGGCCGGTGAGGCGGTGGTGGGCACTCGTCGCGCTCGCGGTCGCGATGGCGGGCTGCGGGGAGAGCGAGCCGACCGACGAGGAGCGGGTGCGCACGACCCTGACCGCGTTCAGCCGGGCGACCGCGGCCAAGGACTATCAGGCTCTGTGCGACCGGCTGCTCGCCCCGTCGCTGATCTCCGATCTCAAGAAGATCGGCCTCCCGTGCGAGATCGCGCTCCAGCAGGGGCTCGGCGAGGTGCGCCAGCCGCGGCTGATCGTGGGCCAGGTCACCGTCACCGGGAAGACGGCGGTCGCCGAGATCCGGACCACCGCCGAGGGTCAGGCGCCGTCGAAGGACACCGTCGAGCTCGTGCGCACCGAGAAGGGCTGGAGGATCGCGTCGCTCTCGACGCCGTCCGAGCCCGGGCCCGCGCCGTGAGCGCCCGCCGGGGGCACGGGCGGGGACGACCTGCGCGGCGGCGAGGGCATCGACCTGCTGAACTACAATGACCACAGCGGAGCGATCACGGTGACGATCGACGAGCAATCCGGCGACGGCAGCACCGGCGAGGGCGACAACGTCCGCAATGACGTCGAGACGGTGATCGGCACGACGCTCGCCGACACCCTGACCGGCGACGGCGCTGCGCAGGACCTGTACGGCAACGGCGGGAACGACAGGATCGACGGCGGCGGCGGTGACGACCTCGTCAACGGCGGCACGGGCGAGGACGCCGTCCGCGGCGGCGGCCGGCCCCGCCGCCGCGGCGGCCGTCCCACCGCCCAAGCTGGCGATTCGCGGCGCGCGCGGGCTGCGGACGCTGATGACGCGCGGGATTCTCGTTGAGGTGAGGTGCCCCGGTGCGTGCCGCATCCGCGGGCGCATGATCCTCGGCAGCACGGTGGTGGCGCAGACGCGGCGGGCGCGGAACGCTCCGTCGGTCACGCGCCTGCGCTTCAAGGCCAACCGCGCGGGCAGGCGCCTGCTGCGCCGCCGCACGAAGGTCGTCATGACGCTCGTGATCGACGTGACCGACGGCGCCGGCACCAAGACGACGCTGGCCCGCCCGATCACGCTCAAGGCGGCGAAGAGGCGGTCCTGAGCGTGTGCGACAGTTGGGCTCCATGCTGGCCTCGCTCGTCGCCCTCGCGCTGCTTGCCCCGGTATGGACGCCGGGCGTACGCGAGGCGGCCGCGTACGCCGACACGCGGGCCGGGACGGTCGCCTTCGCGGTGCGCACCGAGCGGCGGCTCTGGGGCCGCGACCTCGACCGGCCGGTCCAGAGCGCGAGCGTCGTCAAGGCCCTGCTGCTGGTCGCCTACCTGCGCGAGCCGAGCGTGCGCTCGCGGCCGCTGCGGCGCGACGAACGGCACCTGCTGAGTCCCATGGTGCGGTGGTCGAACAACCGCAAGGCCTCGGCGATCGTGACGCGGCTCGGGGCAGCGCGGATCGACGCGGTCGCGCACCGCGCCGGCATGCCGAGCTTCCACCTCGCACCGCCCTCCTGCTGGGGGTGCACGCTGATCACCGCCCGCGAGCAGTCGCGCTTCTTCCTCCACATCGACGCCCTGGTGCCGGAGCGCCACCGCGCCTACGCGATGGAGCTGCTCCGGACCGTCGTCCACACGCAGCGCTGGGGGATCGCCGAGGTGGCTCCACCCGGCTGGACCCTGTACTTCAAGGGCGGCTGGGGGAGCGGCCGCGGGCTCGTCGACCACCAGGTCGCGTTGCTGCAACGCGGCCGCGAGCGGGTGTCGGTCGCGATCCTCACCACCGTCTCCGGCACCCATCGCGTCGGGAAGGCGACCCTCCGCGGCGTCGCGCGGCGGCTGCTGCGCGGGCTCGCGGACAGCTGAGGCTCAGCGCGCCGCGCGCGCCTCGAGCGCGGCCACGAGCGCGGGCTCGCCGGCGTCGGCCGGCTGCCCGGCGAGGAAGCGCTCGGCCGCGCGGCGGCCGCCGAGGTCGCGCAGCCCGCGGGCGCCGTGCTCGGCCACGAAGTCGGCGAGCGCGCCGAGGCGGCGGGTGCGGACGCGCACGCTGGCGAGGTCGACCCGCTCGCGGTGGTCGTCGAGGGCGGCGATCAGCGCGTCGATGCCCTGGACGGGATGCACGCTCGAGACGGCGACGACCTCCGTCGCGCGGTCGCCGAGCGACCGCAGGGCGGCGCGTAGGTCCCGGAGTGCGCGGGTCGCCACGACGCCGAGGTCTGCCTTGGTCACAACCAGCACGTCGGGCACCTCCATGATCCCGGCCTTCAGGAACTGCAGCGCGTCGCCTGAGCCCGGCTGGACGATCACCGCCACCGTGTCGACCGCCTCGGCGACCTCGGTCTCGGACTGCCCGACCCCGACGGTCTCGATCACGACGAGGTCGAAGGCGGCCGCGAGCGCCTGCGCCGCCTTGCGCGTGGCCGGGGCGAGGCCGCCGAGGCGCTCGCCGGCGGCCATCGAGCGGATGAAGACGCCGCGGTCGGCCGGGTCGGCGTCGATCCGGGCGCGGTCGCCGAGCAGCGCGCCGCCCGAGCGCTTCGAAGATGGGTCGACCGCGAGCACCGCCACCGTCCGCCCGCCGCGGCGCCACGCGGCGACGAGCGCGCTCAGCAGCGTCGACTTGCCGGCCCCCGGAGGGCCGGTGATCCCGACCACGTGCGCCGGCGCCTCGCCCCCGAGCGCCTGCGGCGACACCGCCGCCAACAGCGCGGCGATCTCCGGCCGAGCGGCCTGCGAGCGGTTCTCGACGAGATTGAGCGCCGCCGGCGCCGCCGTCAGGTCGCGTTCGCACAGCCGCCGGCCGAGCTCGGCCCCGCTCACGCGGCGGTCGCGATGCCGTTTCGCTCGGCCACGAGGCCAACGACGTCGCGCAGGATCCGGCTGAGCTCGAAGTCCTTCGGGGTGTAGACCGCGGCGACGCCCGCTGCGCGCAACAGCCCCACGTCGGCCTCGGGGATGATCCCGCCGACGACGACTGGGATGTCCGCTCCGCCGGTGGCCCGGAGCGCCTCGATGACGTCGGGGATCAGCTCGCGGTGGGAGCCCGAGAGGATCGACAGCCCGATCACGTGGACGCCCTCGTCGACCGCTGAGCGCGCGATCTGGGACGGCGTCAGCCGGATCCCCTCGTAGACGACCTCCATGCCGGCGTCGCGCGCCCGCACGGCGATCTGCTCGGCGCCGTTGGAGTGCCCGTCGAGCCCTGGCTTGCCGACGAGGATCTTCAGGTTGCGCCCGAGCGCCTCCGACAGCGCGGCGACGTCGTCGCGCAGCGCCGAGATCTCCTCGCCCGGCGCGGGAGCGGCCGCCTCGCCGACGCCGGTCGGGGCGCGGTAGGAACCGAAGGCGTCGCGCAGCGCCGCGGCCCACTCGCCGGTCGTCGCGCCCGCGCGGGCTGCGGCGATCGTCGCGGGCATGATGTTCTCGTCGGCCGCCGCCACGCGGGCGAGCTCCGCGAGCGCCTCGAGCACGGCGACGCCGTCGCGCGCCGAGCGCCACGCCGCCAGCGCCGCCTGCTGGCCGGCCTCGACCGCGGGGTCGACGACCATGATCCCGCCCTCGGCGTCCGCGGTCAGCGGGGATGGAGCGGTCTCCTCATAGCGGTTGACGCCCACGAGCACCTGCTCGCCCGACTCGATGCGCGCGATCCGCGCGCGGTGGGACTCGACGAGCGCAGCCTTCATGTACCCCACGGCCTCGACCGCGCCGCCCTGCTCGGCCACGCGCGCCATCTCCGCCCGCGCGCCCTCGAGCAGCTCGGCCACGAGGCCGTCCATCACGACCGAGCCCTCGAAGATGTCGGGGTACTCGAGCAGGTCGGTCTCGTAGGCGAGCACCTGCTGGATCCGCAGCGACCACTGCTGGTCCCACGGCCGCGGCAACCCCAGCGCCTCGTTCCAGGCCGGCAGCTGCATCGCCCGCGCCCGCACGTTGCGGCCCATCGTCACGGCCAGCGCCTCGAGCACGATCCGCTGGACGTTGTTCTCGGGCTGGGACTCGGTCAGCCCGAGCGAGTTGACCTGCACGCCGTA
>Ga0136617_10004567_pt1 | contig 12396 bp, 14 predicted proteins | sample AntDrymUQ3222106_2_FD_129672 | JGI IMG/M metagenome (GOLD analysis project Ga0136617, IMG submission 129672) | Polar desert sand microbial communities from Dry Valleys, Antarctica - metaG UQ322 (21.06) | ecosystem: Environmental > Terrestrial > Soil > Desert | place: Antarctica: Dry Valley...
AAATCGGCGTGTCTTTTCAGTTTCGCTTGGCGAGTTGCGAAAGTTTATTCACAAAATCGCAAAATGCGTTATAATAATCCGTGTCAATCGCTTGTCGCATTGACACAGATTTCCTCCTGTAAATCTAAAATCCAAAACCTAAAATCCAAAATATAAATGCCTTCAGGTAAAACACACGATGCCGTTACGTTTTTTCTAGTCGCGCCGACGTTTGCGGCAGCCTGGAAAACAACGGAAAGCCTTCCGCTGGCGGCAGTTGTGACGGCTGCATTTCTCTTCGGCGGATTGATGTTCGGACCCGACCTCGACACGCGCTCGAAGCAATACACGCGCTGGAGCATTTTTTGTTTTTTGTGGTATCCGTACCAAGCATTTTTCGCGCACCGCTCGCGCTGGTCGCACGGCTTAATCTTCGGCACGCTTTTAAGAGTCGTTTATTTTATGGGCGCGTTGACGCTGCTCAGTTTTATTATCACTTATTTTTTAGCGGCGTACTCGGGCGGAACAGTTCCCGATTTGATGGAGTTTGCCGGAGCGTGGCGGCAAATCGGCGAAGTCGTCCGCGCAAATTTCGGCGACGATGCTTTTGCGGCAACCTTCGTCGGTCTCTGGCTCGGCGCGGCAAGCCACACTTTAACCGATATGGCTGGCTCGTTCGTCAAACACGGACGGATTATGGAACCATTTTGATTTTGGATTTTAGATTTTGGATTTTGGATTGGAGGAAAGAAATTATTTTTAGCTTAAATCGGTTTTAGGATTCAGTAATCCAAAATCCAAAATCTAAAATCCAAAATCAAATTATCTTCCTTGTCTGAGGCTCACAAGGCGAAATGCCTGGCGGCGGACGGCGTCGGAGACATTGCGGTTTTTTGAAATCGCGTTTAAATCTTTGAGCTGCAAGCGCACCAAAATTGTTACCACATTTGACAACGGCGTACGTGGATTTCGCGCCAGATTGTGCATAATCGAATAATTCCGCACCCAGCTTCGGTGGTTGCCGATTTGCCGCAAAATATCTTCGGGAACTGTCCGCATCGCCGCGATTTTTTCGACTTCCTGGTCGGTTATCCGGGCGTTTTGGATGACGGCTTGCGAAACGATACGATTGGGGTCGCGGATAAGAATGTTTCTGGCTTCGCGGTCGCCTTTCATCGCCAGTTTAACGCGGTCTTTCATTCCCATTCGCATAATCCGGTTTATCATCGAGATGCGCTCGCCGGAAATTTCATCCTCGTCATCCGTATTTAAATCGCCGAGGATTTTGTTGACGATTGACTCGCGCTGCTCTGTGGTTTCCTCGTAAAATTCTTCGATATATTCGAGCGAAAGCCACGAATCATCAACTTCCGAGTCGGGAACTTCGATGTGTTCGGCAAGCAGAATCGCGTCTTCAAAACTCAAATTTGAAGCGGTTGCCTCTTCCTGTAGATTTGCGCCGAACTCGGATTTTTCGATAAATTCGGCGGCGGCTTCCTTGCCTTGCGCGCGAAGCTCGTTGGCGATTTGCTGTGCGCCGCGTTCCTTTTCAAAAAATTCCCTTTTTATCTCCGAGACACGCCTTTCCGCTTCCGCCGTTCGATACGGATTAGCGATAACCGCGTCAATTATCTGCGGAGAACGGATTAAAAGCTGCTGATTAAATGAAATAAGTTCGAGCAATTCGCCGTCGGCGGTCTTTCTGGCAAACCGGACGATTGCCGCACTCGGCGTTCTCGGATTGGTCAGAATTGATTCATAAATTTCCTTCGGCAGATTTTCGTTTTCGGCAAAAAATGCAAGCACCTGCGGAGCGATTTCACTAGATTTGACGACGTTTCCGATTTCCGTTTTATCCTGCGCGGCAAGCGTATTTTGTGCGCTTGCCGCCAGTTCCGCATCTTCTTTTCGGGCAAGCGAAACAAGAACTTCAAGCAAATCGGTTTGTGAAAGCGGCAGAATTCCGCGGGCGGCGGCAAGCTGGGCGGGTCGCGGCGCAGTTCCGTTGATAATAGCTTTGACCGTCGGGTTGTTTGAATTTAATTCGACATCCATAAATTATTCGGAGATAAAATACGATTGCGATTTCAGATTGTTTGAAAGAGCCGTGAACTTTCTGTCAGTTAGGGCAAATCATCTTAACACAGACCGTTTCGCCAATCTGTTTCTTGACAGTCGAATTTGCTTAACTTAGTCTAAATAATTGCAAAGCAACGCTCTTCAAAAATACCAAACTTTTTGCAAAACAATAAATACTGATTTCAAATACAAATAATGACTAAAGACGATATAAAAAATCTTATTACGGAAAAACGCGCGGTAATCGGAGTCGTCGGGCTTGGCTACGTCGGGCTGCCGCTGATTGTCGAATTTGCTCTAAAAGGTTTTGAGGGCATCGGCTTTGAAGTTGACCGGAGAAAAACCGACGAAATTAATGCGGGCAAATCCTATATCGTCGATGTCAGCGACGAAAACGTAAAAAAATGTGTCGAAAGCGGAAAATTAAACGCGACGACCGATTTTTCCGAACTCACAAAATGCGATGTCATAATTATCTGCGTTCCGACACCGCTCCGAAAAACCAAAGACCCCGATATGTCTTATATTTTGGCGGCGGGCGGCGAGATTCAAAAATACCTGCGGCGCGGACAGCTTATAATTTTAGAATCAACCACTTATCCGGGAACGACCGACGAAATTTTGCTTCCGATGTTTGAGGAAAACGGCTTCAAATTGGATGAAGATTTTCTGCTCGCGTTTTCGCCCGAACGGGTTGATCCGGGCAATCCGCAATTTCAAACGCACAACATTCCGAAGGTTGTCGGCGGCGTAACAAAAGATTCGACTGAAGTTTCAACATTTCTCTACTCACAAATTGTTGACAATGTTCATCCGGTTTCTTCGGCGCGTGTCGCGGAGGCGTGCAAGCTCTGGGAAAACACTTTTCGTGCAATAAACATCGGGATGGCAAACGAAATGGCAAAGGTTTGCAACGCACTCGGCATAGACACCTGGGAAGTCGTCCGCGCCGCCGCGACCAAGCCTTTCGGTTTTATGGCATTTTATCCGGGACCCGGAATCGGAGGGCATTGCATTCCGCTCGACCCGCATTATTTAAGCTGGAAAGCGCGTCAACACGGTTTCGATTCGCAATTTATTTCACTCGCCGAGCAAGTAAATTCCGGAATGCCGAAATACGTCGTCAAGCTCGTCGCTGACGCGCTCAACAATGAGCGCAAAGCTATGAACGGTTCAAAGATTTTAATATTAGGTGTCGCCTACAAAAAAGACATTGACGATATGCGCGAAAGTCCCGCGCTTTCGGTGATTGATTTGCTGCGCTCAAAGGGCGCGCTCGTTAGCTATCACGACCCGTTTGTGCCGGAAGTTCACTTCGACCACGCCTACACTATCGGCGCGGGCGACCCGCTTTTCAATTCGGAATTGACCGACGACGCAATAAAATCGGCGGACTGCGTAATTATCTGCACCGAACATTCGGGCGTTGATTATCCGCGCGTGCTGGAACTTGCGCCGCTCGTAGTTGACACCCGAAACGCGCTTTCGGAAGAATTGCGCGGCGCAGGTAAAGCGAAAATCGTTAGATTGTAGGATTCAGGATTCAGGATTCAGGATTCAGGATTCAAGATTCAGGATTGTAATTCTAAAATCTTAAATCCTAAATCCTAAATCCTAAATCTTAAATCCTGAATTTTGAATCCTGAATCCTGAATCTCGAATCCTGAATCCTGAATGTTAAAAATCGTAAACATCGTTGGAGCGCGTCCGAATTTTATGAAGATTGCGCCGATTGTCCGCGAGATGCGGCGGCGCGAAAATGATTTTCAGCCGCTCATCGTTCACACCGGACAGCATTATGACCAGGCGATGTCGGATTCGTTTTTCAACGATTTGGGAATACCGAAACCCGATTTTCACCTCGAAGTCGGCTCGGCTTCGCACGCAGTTCAGACGGCGAAAATTATGACGGCGTTTGAGCCGGTTGTTTTAGAGGAAAAGCCGGATTGGGTTTTGGTGGTCGGCGATGTCAACTCGACGATTGCCTGCGCTCTTGTCTGCGCGAAACTCGGCATCAAAGTCGCGCACGTCGAAGCCGGATTGCGAAGCCGCGACCGCACGATGCCCGAAGAAATTAACCGTCTTTTAACCGACCAGATTTCTGACTTGCTCCTGACAACTTCGCAAGATGCCGACGAAAATCTAAAAGACGAAGGAATCACCCACGATAAAATCAGGTTTGTCGGCAACGTGATGATTGATTCGCTTTTTTACAGTTTAAAATTGGCGGAAAGTTCAACGGTGCGCGAGGATTTGAATTTAAACAAAAAAGATTACGCGGTTTTGACGCTTCATCGTCCATCGAACGTTGATGAAAAGCAGACATTTTCAGGCTTGTTGGAAGCACTTTGTAAAATCAGCGAAAAGCTGCCGGTAATTTTCCCCGCGCATCCGCGCACACTTTCTCGAATCGCTGAATTCGGCTTTACCGAACGAATCGAAAGCTCGAATATAAAGCTCATCGAACCGCTTGGTTATCTGGATTTTATGCGATTGTATAGCGGCGCGAAATTGGTTTTAACCGACTCCGGCGGGCTTCAGGAAGAAACAACCGCGCTTTCGATTCCGTGTCTGACTTTGCGTGAAAACACCGAACGTCCGATTACAATCGAGATGGGAACAAACGTTTTGGTTGGCACAAATTCTGAAAAAATTAAACAAACCGCATTTGAAGTTTTGGCACGAAAAGCCGATTCAAAAGACAAAAAAATCCCGCCGCTCTGGGATGGCAGAACGGCGGAACGGATTTGTGATATTTTGTTTGAAATGAAATAGCCGCAAAAATTCACAAAGGACGCAAAATTATTTAGTATCATTTTTGCGTCCTTTGTGAATTTTTGCGGCTGTTTTTTATTTTTGTCCGCCGCTCTCCATCGGAAAACCGGCATCCTTCCAAGCCTTTGTTCCGCCAACCAGAGCATACGCATTCGTGTAACCTTTTTCTTTTAATTTCTGTACCAAACTGGCACTTGTATGTTCAGCCGGTCAGGAACAGTAGGCAATGACTTTTTTGTCCTTCGGAACTTCCGTGTAGCGGGTTTGGATAGAATCGGCGGGAACATTTATTGCGCCTTTAATATGTTCGGTTTTGTATGAAGGCTCGGCGCGCGTGTCAACAAAGACCACTTTTCCCGCGTCAAAATCCTTTTTGGCATCTGCCAGACTAATGCGCGGTGCCTCGTCGCCGTCCTCATCGGCGTTTTCGGTCGCCGCCGCCGAATTGGTTTTAGCGTCCGGCGCGGCAGTTGCCGTCTGCGTGTTGGTTTTAGCAGCGTCCGGTTTGCTTGTCGTCGTTGATTGTTGACATTGAAGCATCGAAAGCCCGAATGTCAGCGTCAGCATAATCGTTAAAATAAATTGCATTTTTTACCTCCAAAAATTCAGTTATCAGTTATCAGTTATCAGTTATCAGTTAAGAATTGTCAATCGTCGGTTCGCCGCCCGCAACCTGCGTTGGATATTTTCCGTTCCAACACGCGACGCACGACGAATTTTTTTCAAAGCCAATCGCATCCGACATTCCTTCGAGTGAAAGATAGCCGAGCGAGTCGGCTTCGATATAACGGCAAACTTCTTCGACCGACATTTGCGCGGCGATTAAATCGGCTTTGCGCGGCGTGTCAACTCCGTAATAACAGGGCGAAACGGTCGGCGGACACGAAATCCGCATATGAATTTCCTTTGCGCCCGCTTCGCGCACCATCTGGACGATTTTTTTGGAAGTCGTTCCGCGCACAATCGAATCGTCAACCAAGATGACGCGCCTGCCCTGAATCAAATTGCGAATCGGATTAAGCTTCAAACGCACGCCGAATGAACGAATACTTTGCGACGGCTCGATAAAAGTGCGTCCGACGTAGTGATTGCGAATAATTGCGTGGCGAAAAGTAATGCCGGATTGCGCTGCAAAACCGATTGCCGCCGCCACGCCCGAATCGGGAACAGGCACGACCAAATCGGCTTCGACCGGATGTTCGATTGCCAGTTGCTCGCCCATCTTGTGGCGCGATTCGCTGACGGAACGACCAAAAATTATCGAATCGGGGCGCGAAAAGTAAACGTGTTCAAACGCGCAGACGGATTTCGGTTTTTCTTCAAACGGAAAAAACGACTGCAATCCGTTTTCATCAATGACGAGCATTTCGCCCGCTTTTATTTCGCGCACGTATTCCGCGTCAATCAAATCAAACGCGCAGGTTTCCGACGCAATGCACCACGCATCTTTGAGTTTTCCTAAATTCAAAGGGCGAAATCCTCGCGGGTCGCGCACGGCAATCAGCGATTCAGGCGTGAGAAACAAAAGCGAAAACGCGCCTTCGGTTTCCTTTAAAACCTTGGCAATGGCTTCGATTATATTTTCGGCTTCGCATCTGGCAATCGAATGCAGAATCGTTTCCGTGTCCGACGTGGAAGAAAAAATCGCGCCCGATTTTTCGAGTTCAACTCGTTTTTCCTGTGCGAACGGCAAATTTCCGTTGTGACAAACGGCGATTTTTCCGTGCTGGCAAGCGACGGAAAACGGCTGAACTTCACGAATCGTATTTCTTCCGGCGGTCGAATAGCGCGTGTGTCCGATGGCACTCGCGCCTTTTAATTTTCTCAAAGCGTCTTCGGTCAAAACGTCCGCCACCAAACCCATCGAGCGAAATTGATAAAGCTCCGCGCCGTCCGCAGACACGATTCCGCAGGCTTCCTGCCCGCGATGCTGGAGCGCGAAAAGTCCGAGCTGCGTCAAGGTCGAGGCTTCGTCGTGTCCGAATACGCCGAACACGCCGCATTCTTCTTTGAATTTGTCGTCGAAAAAATTCATTTTAGATATAAATGACTTGGTTAATCATTTCGTCCGCCGTAGCTCGATTTAAAACCAACGAAAGACGTTCAGCGATTAGATTTGGTTTCCGATGATAGGCGATGATAATTCCGTGATGCGTTTTTCCATTGACAAAATATTCTTTCGCCAAATTTTCAAAATCAATGCGGTCGTGAGTCAAAATTGACATTTTTTGATTGGAAGCAAATTCTAATTGACTTGAGTCGCTCAAGCTTTTGTTTCCAACTTCTTGTGCGGAAATTGCTTGAAAGCCGCGCGATCGCAGAAGTTCGGCGACAACAACCGAAATGTTTTCATCGAGGTAAGTTTTGACAAACATTTACAAATCTCTGACAAGCGGATGAAGCAATTCTTTCGGAACGCGATTTCTCTCGATGTATTCGTTGATTTCTGCTTGATTATCGCTGTAGTAACTCAACGCTTCAAAAACCTGCGCCAATGTTAAATGCGGAAGATGAATCGGAATTTCTTCCGGCGCATAACCAAGTCGCCAATTTTCGACAATTGAACGAACAGATGTTCGAGTGCCTTTGATAATCGGCTCGCCGCTTAAAATTTCTTTGTTCGACGTGATGTAACGATATGCGACTGCTGTATCCATATACCTGAATTTTAACAGAAAAAAAATTATAGATAAACACGCATTCGTTTTTCATCCGGTTTATTCGAGTTAGTTTGTTGCTCGTTTTGTGGTTTAATACCAAATTATGAAAATCGAAAAATTTCTCGTGCCGCAAGGCAAAAAGCTGAACTTAAAAACATATAAAACAGATTTTACGGGCGATTATACCGATAAAGAAGACGCGATAAATGATTTGCGGGACAATATCGTGCGGTTGTCGAAATTGCAGGACGTGCTTTATGCGGAAAACAGACACGCGATTTTGATAATGTTTCAAGCGATGGACGCGGCGGGCAAAGACAGTGCAATCAAGCACGTAATGAGTGGATTAAATCCGCAAGGCACTGAAGTTCATTCGTTCAAACAGCCTTCGCACGAAGAATTAGACCACGATTATTTGTGGCGTTCGATGAAGGTTTTGCCGCAGCGCGGGCGCATCGGAATTTTTAATCGTTCGTATTATGAGGAAGTTTTAATCGTGCGCGTGCATCCAGAAATTTTGCAGTTTCAACAATTGCCCGACAAGGTGCGCGACGACAAAAACATATGGAAAAACCGCTATGAGCAGATTCGCAATTTTGAAGAATACCTGACGGAAAACGGCATCAGCATTTTGAAGTTTTTCCTGAATGTTTCAAAAGACGAACAAAAGAAACGTTTTCTAAAACGCATCAACACGCCGGAAAAGAATTGGAAATTTTCGGCGACGGACGCGAAGGAACGCGCCTTTTGGGACGATTATATGCAGGCTTACCAGGACGCAATCGAAGCCACCAGCACAAAAGCCGCGCCCTGGCACATCGTTCCGGCGGACAACAAATGGTTCACGCGCGTCGTGGTTTCGGAAATCATCGCGCAAAAACTCGAATCGCTCGATATGAAATATCCGGTGTTAAATGAAGAACACCGAAAACAATTGCTCGAAGCGAAGAAGATTTTGGAGAGTGAGAGCTGATAATTAAAAACTGGGTAAGCGAGCGATAATTTTATATTAAAAAAGGAAATTCGTTGATAATGAACAAATCGTTGGCGTTGGTGTTAACAATTAGATGGACAACTTCTCTTGGGTTGAAATAGATGTTTTTAGATGTTACAAAATTTGAATGAATTATATTCACCAAATCGTTGAATACATTGTAAAGGCGCAAGAAATTGCAACTCTTTACGGATATAAAAATCTTTTACAGCCAGGAATGGTCAAAGAATTAGTTATCGGAGATATTCTCGGACACGAAGTTCATAGAACTAAACACGAGCCTGACGCATGGGAAAAAGATAACCCAGAAATGAAATACGAATATTTAAGCTGTGTTGAAGGCGGAACTTTTCAGCTTGATCGGATGTTTAAATTTCCTCCCGAAAAACGTGAGAGGTCATTGCTAAGGATAAGCCGTAATTCTGCTGTCTTTTGCGCTATTTTCGATAAGGAACATCCGCTGACGGTAGAAATTATTTATAAAGTTTCGGTTAAAACTGTATTGGAAGAAACGGAACGGCAGTTGGACGCAAGCGGCAATGACATTTCGCACGTCGGGTTCACAAAAAAATGGTGTGAGAAAAATGGCGAAATCGTTTATAAAAAAGATTCCTGAACGCCGATTTTGAAATTCTCATCTTTATTTAAAAAAAGTGGAAGATATTCTTTGAGCGCAGTTGTTCGTCTTGCTTCTTCCAAGCGTTGATTGGCTATTTCAACATACTGTGGATTTATTTCACAACCTACATAAAAGCGTTCGAGCCGTTCGCAAACTACGGGAACAGTTCCGCTACCAACAAATGGATCGAAAATGAGTTCACCTTCATTTGAACTGGCTTTAACGATTCTTTCGATAAGTTTTTCCGGTTTTTGAATCGTGTTAAGAAGCTCTCTGCTTATTAACTCTTTCGATTTATAAGTTAATTGTTTTATATCGCCCCAAACGTCACCGGGATTTTTGCCATTTTCATTAAAAACGGTTTTGCCGTATTGACCGTTTTTGACCGACGGAACATTTTCGCACCTTTTTCGATGTTCAAGTTCTACCAACTGTGGAACACGAATATCTTCGAGATTAAAGGTTTTTGGCTTTCCCTTTGAAAAATAAAAAATCGTGTCGTAATTATTCGTGTATGATTTGCGTCCTTGCGCCAGCCTGCTCGGTTGATACCAGATTATTCTTGATTGAAGTTCCAAATAAGGTCTGTAATCTATAAAATCAATCGCGTCTTGTTTGCCGAATAAGTAAATCGCGCCACCGTGTTTTAATATCGAAGAAAACTTTTTTAAAAGATTGAAATTATACTGTTGGATATTTTCAACATTGTCCCACTTATGCGTCGTAACTCCATAAGGACCATCGCAGATTATTAAATCAAAACTGTCTTTCGGTATTTCATCCATAAAAGACACGGAATTTACAATCGAGATTTTGTTTTTTAATTCGGAAAGCATAACTACTGTTTTTCGCTATTTTGATTCACAACTGAAAATTGAGTTTTATTCAATTCTTTTTCAATATACTCATCCAATGCCCGGCGTATTATTTCAGACACAGATAATCCCTTTTGCTCGCTAAGTAAAACCAACGTATTTATTTGCTGTTCGGATAAGTAAAGATTATACTTTTTCATACGCATCGTGTATGTATGATATATACCAATTATAATCTTCTGTCAAAGTTTCTCTAACTTAATACGCGCTTAATACGCGCTACCCAACAAATCATTGGACGCGAGGCGCGGGCATCTGCCTCATAAAAAGTCCATTGCTAAACTTGTAGTTGCTTGTAGCGACTTCGCCCATGTCAACGCCCCTGTTATCTTTAACTTATGTTTTAATATCTTTTTATGAAACGTGATTTGATTCGAGAATATCTTTCATTTTTGCAGGTCGAAAAAGGCTTGGCGAAAAACTCTGTGGAAAGCTACGAGAGAGATTTGGCGAAACTTCGCGTTTGGTCGGAGAAAAATAATTTTGAGATTGTAAATTTGACCAGACAGGATTTGCGTGAATGGCTGATTGATTTGGCGGGCGCGAAACTTTCGGAAAATTCCAAGCGCAGATTGATTAGCGCGTTGCGCGGGTTTTATAAATTTTTGCAGTTTGACGGACACATCAAAAAAAATCCGGCGGAAGATTTAATCGCGCCGCAAAAAGGTTCTTACCTGCCGAATTTTTTGAATCAAACGGACATCGAAAACTTGTTGGCTGTGCCGGACGCTTCTACGGAGATCGGCTTGCGCGACAAAGCGATTTTGGAGTTGATGTATGCGTGCGGGTTGCGCGTTTCCGAAGCGGTTGATTTGAAAATGAGCGATATTGACGTTGACGCGGGGATTTTGACGTGCACGGGAAAGGGAAGCAAAACGCGCAAAGTTCCGGTTGGGAAAAGTGCAATCGAGTGGCTCAAAAATTATCTGGTTGTCAGACGCGGGAAAGAAAACATCGAGATAAGCAATATCTTTGTTACTTTTTCGGGAAGACCGTTAAACCGGCAGACGATTTTTTTATTCGTCAAAGAATACGCCGAAAAAATTGGTTTGCAGGATGTTTCGCCGCACACGCTTCGGCATTCATTTGCCACGCACCTAATTCAGAACCGCGCTGATGTGCGCTCGGTTCAACAATTGCTCGGACACGCCGATATTTCCACCACGCAGATTTACACGCATATAACCGACATGCATTTGCGAATGACTTATGAGAAATTTCACCCACGCGCCCAAATTAAAAATGACGCGGAGACGCGGAAAGACGGGGACGCGGGGACGGAAAACTTTTAATCTCTGCCGTAACAATTCAGAAAATAGCAAATAATAAATGACGCGAGTAAATAAATCGCCGTGTCCCCGCGTCTCCGCATCGCTTTTTATCTTTCTCCAACTTGCAAGTTACCGAAAACTTGGATACTATTGCAATTTTGCTAATTGGCTCAAAAAGCCAGTTGTGGCATTTGATAATTAATTGCAAGGGTGGTCGAGCGGTCAAAGGCAACGGGCTGTAAACCCGTCGGATTAATTTCCTACGTAGGTTCAAATCCTACCCCTTGCACCATCTTGATTTTGGATTTTAGATTTTGGATTTTGGATTTTTAAGAGGCTGAAAATAGCAGGAGCATCGTTTGTTCAATCAATCCAAAATCGTAAATCTAAAATCCAAAATCGGATGCGGGAGTAGCTCAGTTGGTAGAGCGTCAGCCTTCCAAGCTGAATGTCGCGAGTTCGAGTCTCGTCTCCCGCTCCAAAGATTTTTGAATAAAGGCACGGAAAATATGCCTTCTAAAGATGAAGTAAGAAAATATAATCGCTTATATTATCGGCAAAATCGTGAGCAGTTGCTTAGAAATCAAGCAGAGAAGAATAAACGGTTTGCCGAGAGCAGAAGAAAGTGGTTAGTCGAATATAAGAAAACTTTGAAATGTGTTCGTTGCGGAGAATCACATCCGGCAACACTTACTTTTCATCATAAAGATAAATCGGAAAAGAGTTTTGAAATCGGAAACGCTTTGAAATTAGGAGTTGGTTTTAAGCGTCTTTTAGCCGAAATTGAAAAATGCGAAGTGATATGTGCAAATTGCCACGCCAAAGAGCATCTATCATATTTATTTGATTAAGCCCGAATAGCTCAGGGGTAGAGCGTTTCCTTGGTAAGGAAAAGGTCTCGGGTTCAAATCCCGATTTGGGCTCCATATTATTTTATATAAAGTTTTTTATTATTTTAAGAGGATAAATAAAAATGAGCAAAGAGAAATTTGACCGGTCGAAGCCGCACGTTAATATCGGGACTATCGGACACGTCGACCACGGCAAGACGACCTTGACGGCAGCCATTACAAAAGTGCTTGCCAAACATAATCCGAAGATTATCGTTCGCGCCTTCGATTCGATTGATAATGCGCCGGAAGAA
>Ga0136617_10004568_pt1 | contig 12392 bp, 10 predicted proteins | sample AntDrymUQ3222106_2_FD_129672 | JGI IMG/M metagenome (GOLD analysis project Ga0136617, IMG submission 129672) | Polar desert sand microbial communities from Dry Valleys, Antarctica - metaG UQ322 (21.06) | ecosystem: Environmental > Terrestrial > Soil > Desert | place: Antarctica: Dry Valley...
AAACCCCACCCGATGCAAGGCCAAGCAGGACCGTTCGCAGGTTGCCCGCCGAGGTCCAGGTCGGCCGCTCAGATGGATGGCTGCTCATGACAGAATCCGGCTTACAGGTCTGCTAAGGGAAAGGGCCCTCGGGAACGGGGGCCCTTCCTATAGGCGGCGAGTACCCGGGTTCGCCCCGGTTCTCGCGCCCACCGACCGATAGGTATGTAACACGTACCAAACGGGCCTTCCATCCGGCGATTGCGGAACCGGCCGTGGCCGGCGCCCGGCCGCCTTGCCCTCGCCCAGCCGAAATGCGAACATGCGTTCGACCGTGATCGTCTGCGCGCTGATCCCCCGCTTCGAGCTCTCCGTCGCCGCCGGCGGCCGCGAGGCGCTGGCCGCCGGCCCCGTCGCGCTCGCGCCCGAGGCCGGGCGCGAGCAGTTCATCGGTGAGGTCTCGGCCGCCGCCGAGACCTACGGCGTGCGCGCCGGCCTGCGCCTGGGGGAGGCGCTCGCGCGCTGCCCCGGACTGCGGCTCGTCCCGCCCGATCCCGCCGGGGTCGCGGACGAGTGGGACCGCCTGGTCGCCGCCCTGGAGGGGATGGGCGCCGCGGTCGAGCCCGGCCGCCCCGGCCTCGCGTGGTTCGACGCCCGCGGGTTGCGCACCCTCTACGGCGGCAACGTCGAGGGCGTGATCGCCGCCGCCCGCCGCGCGCTGGCCGTGCCCGTGCAGATCGGCGCGGCGCCCTCGCGCTTCGCCGCGCTGGCCGCCGCCAGCGCCGCTCGCGCCCGTCGCGCCGAGCTCGCCCCCGCGGGCCCCGCCGCCCTGCGCGCCTACCTCGCCCCGCTGCCGATCAGGCTGCTGGTCCTGCGCTCGGAGACCGCCGCCCTGCCCGACACGCTCGAGCGCTTCGGGGTCCGCACGCTCGGCGAGCTGGCCGCGCTCCCGCGCGCCGCGCTCGCGGACCGCTTCGGCGAGAGCGGCCCGCTCGCACGCGACCTCGCGCGCGGGCGCGACAGCCCGCTGCGCCCCCGCCTTCCCGCCGAGTGCCTCCAGGAGCGGCTCGAACTGCCCGAGTCGGCCTCCGGCCCCCAGCTCGAGCGCGCGCTCGGCCTGCTGATCGACCGCATGCTCGCGCGCCGCGAGCGCCGCGGGCGCACGCTGCGCGCCGCCGTGCTCTCCGCCAAGCTGGTGGAGGGCGGTACCTGGCGCACGCGCGTGACCTTCCGCGAGGCGCTGGCCGACCCGCGCCGCATGCGCCTCGTGCTCACGCCGAAGCTGAACGACCTGCCGGCTCCCGCCGAGCTGCTGCGCCTGCGCGCGGAGGGGCTCGGCCCGCCGGCGGCCGACCAGCGGTCGCTGCTGGCCGAGCCGGCCGCGATCCGCGCCGCCCGCCTGCGCGAGGCCGTCCGCCAGGCGCGCTCGGTCGCGGGCCCCGACGCCGCGCTGCGGATCCTGCCCGTCGACCCCGACTCGCGCGTGCCCGAGCGCCGGCTCGCGCTCACGCCCTGGGAGCCGTGAGCCTCAAGCGCCTCTCCCAGCCGCGCCCCGCGCGCGTGCGCGCCTCCGAGCACGGGCGCCCCGACGTGGTCGACGGGCGCACGGTGGAGGCCGTGCGCGAGTCCTGGCTGGTGGAGGACCGCTGGTGGACACCGCAGCCGGTGCGCCGCCGCTACTGGGAGGTCGTGACCGCCTGCGGGCGTGATGTGACCGTCTTCCGCGACCTCGAGGGCGGCCGCTGGTTCACCCAGCGCTGAGCAGTACTGAGGCGGCGTCGCCGCCCAACCGGACCGCGTAGTTCGTCCCGCGGTCCTCGGGATAGATCTGCGTCGTGTTGGCGAGCACGAGCCCCGGCACGCCGGTGCGCAGCGGCGGGATCCGCTCGTCGTAGCCGACGGTCACGATCGGCTGGGCGGCGGGCTCGCGGTGCAGCCAGCGCTCGCGCACCCACGAGCGGGAGAAGGCCGGGTTGATGCGCCGCAGCCCCGGTTCGTAGCGGGCGAGCAGATCGTCGGCGGACAGCGAGAGCAGCTCGTCGCCGGCGGCCAGGTAGTTGGCCACGTACACGAACCGCCGGCCGCCGTAGCGCGCCGGCTCGACAAGGTTCGTGTGCTCGATCACGCCCACGAACGGCAGCTCGGGATCCGCGATGTTCGTCCAGTAGAAGGGCGTGAAGCCGCAGTCCAGCTCGAGCAGCAGGCACAGCGCGGTGTGGTACTCGATCCGCTCCAGCCGCGTCAGGTACGCCTCCCCGATCGCGCCCGCCAGCTCGTCGTCGAGCAGCGCGCGGAAGACGTCGTTGGGGACGGTGGCGACCACCGCGTCGTAGCGTTCGGAGCCGTCCGCCGCATACGCGCGCGGGTCGTGGCCGGCGCGGAAGGAGCCCGGCGCGCCCGCCAGCACCTCGAAGCCGCGCGACACACGCTTCACCGGCCGGTCGATCAGCACGCGCCCGCCGCCCGCCTCGACCGACTCCCGCAGCGCCGCGAACAGCGGCTCCCACGAGCGGCGCGGGTAGCCGAGCAGCTCCTGGCCCGCCTCCTTGCCCTGCAGCCGACGGCGCATGGTCAGCTTCCCCCACAGCCACGCCATCGAGACGTCGTCCGCGCGATCGCCGAACTTCCCGCGCAGGAGCGGGCCCCAGACCTTCGCGTAGGCCTCGCGGCCCATCGCGGCGACGATCCAGTCGCACGCCGTGCGCCCCTCGAACGGCGCCACGTCGCGCGCGCGGCGCTGCAGCCACAGCACCGCCAGCCCCATGCGCAGGCGCGAGCGAAGCGAGAGCGGCCGGAAGCGCAGCAGGTCGGCCGGGCTCGTGAACGGCCAGGAGCGCCCCTCGAGGAAGAAGGCGACCGACGACGGGCGCCACTCCAGCTCCTCCGGCATCCCCAGCTCCTCGTAGAGCGCGGCGATGTGGCGGTCGCTGGTGAACAGGTGATGGTAGTAGCGCTCGAGCCGGTGACCGGAGCCGACGTCCAGGGTGGCGGCCTGGCCGCCCAGGCCGGGCCAGCGCTCGTAGACGTCGCACACGTGGCCCTGTGCGGTGAGCCGGTGCGCGCACGTCAGGCCCGCGACGCCGGCGCCGATGACCGCGACCCTCATTCCACGCCGCGCTCGAGGCCCTCGGCGACCGCCGTCGCTCCCTCGTCGGTGTCGAGGTTCTCCGCGCGCGCGACCACGTACAGCGGGCGCTGCTTGACCTCGTCGTAGATCCGCCCGAGGTACTCCCCGATCATCCCCAGCGCCAGCAGCTGGATGCCGCCGATCAGCAGCAGCGCGAACAGCAGCGAGGGCACGCCGCGCTCGTAGATGCCGGTGTAGCGCGCGACGATCGTGAGCGGCAGCAGGAGCAGGGCGACGGCCGCGCACGCGAAGCCGGCGAGCGCCGCGAGCTGCAGCGGGAAGTTCGAGAACGACGTCAGCCCGTCGAGCGCGAGGCGCAGCATCCGCCGCGGCGGGAACTTGGTCCTCCCGGCGCCGCGCGCGGCGCGGTCGTACTCCACGACGTCGCGCCGGAAGCCGACCCACGAGCTCATCCCGCGCAGGAAGCGCGAGCGCTCGCGCAGGCGCAGCAGGGCGTCGAGCGGGGCGCGGTCGAACAGCCGGAAGTCACCCGCGTCCGGTTCGAGGTCGATCTGCGCGAGACGGCCCATGACGGCGTAGAACCAGCGCGCCGTGACGAGCTTCATGCGCGTCTCCCCGGCCCGCGCGCGGCGCTTGGCGATGACGACGTCGGCTCCCTCGCGCCAGCGTGCCACCAGCTCGGGGATGACCTCCGGCGGGTCCTGGAGGTCGCCGTCGAGCATCACGACGACGTCGCCGGCGGCGTGGTCGAGGCCGGCGGTGATCGCCAACTGGTGGCCGAACCGGCGCGAGAGGTGCAGCACCCGCACGCGCGGGTCGCCGGCGGCGATCTCGTCCAGGATCGCGCCCGTGCCGTCGGTGGAACCGTCGTCGACGACGATCAGCTCGAAGTCCAGGCCCGCGAGCGCCGAGGCGACGCGCTCGCAGAACTCCCGCGCGAGCCCGGCCTCGTCGAGCATCGGGGCCACCACGCTGAGAAGCCGCAGGTCGCGCATGACGGCGGGAGTCTAGTCTCGTCCACGGCGTGTGCGAACATGCGTTCGTGTCATACGTCGAGCTCCACGCCCACTCCGCCTTCTCGTTCCTGGACGGCGCCTCGCTGCCGGACGAGCTGGCGGGCGCCGCGGCTGGGCTGGGCCACGGGGCGATGGCGCTGACCGACCACAACTCCGTCTCGGGCTCGATGGAGTTCGCCCAGGCGGCCGGCGCGCTGGGACTGCGGGCCATCCACGGCGCGGAGGTCGACCTGGAGTGCGGGCGGCACGTCACGCTGCTGGTCGAGGACGCGCGCGGCTGGCGCAACCTGTGCCGGATCATCACGCGGGCGCATGCGCGCTCGCGCGACCCGGACGAGCCGCCGCCGGCGGTGCCGCTGGAGACGGTCGAGGCGCACGCGGAGGGGCTGGTGTGCCTGAGCGGCTGCGCGCGGCAGGGGGTGCGCGACGAGCCGACGCTGCGCCGGCTGCTGGGCGCCTTCGGGCGTGAGCGGCTGCGCGTCGAGCTCCAGCGTCCCTTCCAGCGCCACGACCGCGCGAGCGGCCGCGAGCTGTCCGCGCTCGCCGCCCGGCTGGGGCTGGCGTGCGTGGCGACCGGCGACGTCCACGCGCATGCGCGCTCGCGCGCGCCGTTGCAGGACGCGTTCGTGGCCCTGCGGGAGCACACCACGCTGGACGCCTCGGAGCCCGTCCGCCGCGGCAACTTCTCCCACGTGCTGGCCTCGCCGGCCGCGATGGCGGCGCGCTTCGAGGACCATCCGGCGGCGGTGGCGGAGAGCGCCGCGCTGGCCGAGCGGCTGCGCTTCGACCTGGGGACCGACCTCGGCTACCGCTACCCGGGCGCCGAGGACGCCGGCGCCGCGCGCAAGCTGGCCGAGCTGTGCTGGGCGAAGATGGACGAGCGCTATCCGGCCGGGCATCGCTGCCACGCGGACGCGCACGCGCGCCTCGGAGAGGAGCTGCGGGTGATCGGCGCGCTCGGGCTGCCCGGGTTCTTCATCCTGCACCGCGACCTGCTGGAGCTGGCGCGCGAGGTGGCGGTCGAGGTGCGCGGGCCGGACACGGCGCGCGCGCTGCTGCCGCCGGGGCGGGGTCGCGGCTCCTCGGTGTCCTCGATCGTCTGCTACCTCACGGGCCTCTCGCACATCGACCCGATCGAGAACGACCTCTTCCTCGGGCGCTTCCTCAACGAGGAGCTGACCGCGCTGCCCGACATCGACCTGGACTTCCCGCGCGACATCCGCGAGGTCCTGATCCCGCGCGTGCACGAGCGCTACGGGCGCGAGCGCTCGGCGCTGGTGGCCGCGTTCCCGACCTTCCGCGCGCGCGGGGCGATCCGCGAGCTGGGCAAGGTGCTCGGCCTGCCGCCGGGTGAGCTCGAGCGGGCCGCGCGCGGGGCGGAGCCGTGGGCGGTGCGCGGCGTGACGCGGGACGTGGAGACCGCGCTGGGGCTGGAGCCCGGCGGGCCGCCGGCGCCGGTCTACGACCCGGACTCGCGCGGGGACGACGGCGCGCCGTTCGCGATGACCGCCTCCGAATGGCTGGCGGCGGTCAATACCCAGTCGACTTCGTCGGCGGGCACAGGTGGGCGCGACCCGGCCGACGTGGCCGCGCATCCCGACGACGTGGTGCGCCCCCACGCCAGCGAGGCGCGCTACGCCACGCTGCCGGGCCGCTGGAGCTGGCTGGCGCGGCTGTGCGACGAGGCCTACGGCCTGCCGCGCCACCTCTCCCAGCACTCGGGCGGGATGATCGTCGCCACCCGCCCGCTGATCGACTGCTGCCCCGTCCTGCCCGCGGCGATGGAGGGCCGCCAGCTCTGCCAGTGGGACAAGGACTCCTGCGCGGACGCGGGCTTTCTGAAGATCGACCTGCTGGGCCTGGGGATGCTCTCGGCGGTCGAGCGCTGCGTGGAGTCGATCGCCCGCGTGCGCGGCGAGCGGGTCGACCTCTCGCGCATCCCGTTCGACGATCCGGAGACCTACGGCGCGATCCAGGCGGCCGACACGATGGGGGTCTTCCAGATCGAGAGCCGGGCGCAGATGCAGTCGCTGCGGCGCACGCGCCCGGAGTCGCTGGAGGACCTGACGATCCAGGTCGCGATCGTGCGCCCGGGGCCGATCCTCGGCGGGGCGGTGAATCCGTACATCGCGCGGCGGCAGCGGATGCGCGAGGACCCGTCCTTCGAGGTGCCCTACCACCATCCGTCGCTGGAGCCCGTGCTGCGCGACACGCTGGGCACGATCATCTTCCAGGACCAGGTGATCGAGTGCGCGATGGCGTTCGCCGGCTTCTCCCCGGGCGAGGCCGAGGGGCTGCGCCGGGCGATGAGCCGCAAGCGCTCCGCGGCCGCGATCGAGGCATACCACGCGCGCTTCGTGGAGGGCGCCGCGCGCACCCACGGGGTCGACGGGGAGACCGCCGAGCGCGTCTACTCGATGATCGTCGGCTTCTCCGGCTTCGGCTTCCCCAAGGCCCACGGCGCGGCGTTCGGGCTGCTCGCCTACCAGTCGACCTGGCTGCGCGTGCACTACACGCCGGAGTTCCTGTGCGCGCTGCTCAACGAGCAGCCCATGGGCTTCTACGCCTCCGACACCCTCGTCCACGAGGCCCAGCGCCGCGGGATCGAGCTGCTGCCGGCCGACGTCAACGAGAGCGCGGCGGAGTGCACCGTGGCGGCGGCACCCACCGCCGCCCCGGTCGAGTCGAGCGTCGACCTCGTCAGCCTCAGCCGGACAAAGTCGACGCTCGACGGCTCGTCGGCCCCCATGGCCACCGCGAACGGCGACGGCCAGCCGCCGGCCGTCGCGTCTGGAGGGTCCGTGCGGCTCGGGCTCGGCTACGTCAACGGGGTCCGCGCCGACGAGGTCGCGGCGCTCGTCGTGGCCCGCGAGGAGGGTGGGCGCTTCCGCTCGCTGGCCGACCTCGCCTCGCGCGCCGGAGCCGGCCGCCCGTCGCTGGAGAAGCTCGCGTGGGCGGGCGCCTGCGACGCGCTGGCCGGGATCCCCGCGGAGGCCGCCGCCGGCGGGGCGCGCGGCACCGTTCCGCCGGAAACCGCCGCCGCCGGCGGGGCGCGCGGCACCGTTCCGCCGGAAACCGCCGCCCCCGGCGGGGCGCGCGGCACCGTTCCGCCGGAAACCACCGCCCCCGGCGGGGCGCGCCGCGCCGCTCTCTGGCAGCTCGGCGTCGCCGCTCCCGGCGCCCATCTCGCCGATGGCACCCAGCTCGCCCTGCCGCTGGACGTCCCGGCGCCTCCTGTCCTGCGGCACCTGGAGCCGTGGGAGGCGATGGTGGCCGACTATGCGACCACCGGCCTCACCATCGGCGCCCACCCCATGGCGCTGCTGCGCGAGCGCCTGCCGGCCGGGTCGGTCTCCTGCCGCGACCTGGAGACGCTGCGCCACGAGGCTCCGGTGCGCATCGGCGGCCTCGTGGTCGCGCGCCAGCGCCCCGGCACCGCCAAGGGCATCGTCTTCATCCTGCTCGAGGACGAGTTCGGGACGATCAACCTGATCGTCCCCCCGGACGTCTACGAGCGCCGACGCCTCACCGTCCGCGCCGAGCCGCTGATCATCGCCCGGGGCCGGCTGGAGAAGCTGCCGATCGCCGGCGGCGCGCTCAACGTCTTCGTCCACGACCTCGAGCCGCTGGCCATGCCCGGGGAGATCGCCGGAGTGGTCGAGCTCGCCGAGCGCCGCGCGGCGGCCGCCGCCGTCGAGGCCCCCGCGGCGCGGGAAGCCGAGGCGGCCGATCCGAGCGCCATCCTGGCCGACTTCCGCGGCGTGGCGCCTGCGGTCCAGAGCTTCGCGGCGGGGAGGAGGCGGTGAACGCCGCGCTCGTACCGCTCGCTCCGCCCGGCGGGGTGAGCGCCGCGGCCGCTGCGACCGTCAGCCCCGGCGAGCGTGCTTGCCCGGCGAGCGAGCACGCCGCGGGGGCCGCTCGCTCCGCCCGACCCGCGAGACGCCGCCGTCCCTGGCGGCCCTCGCTCGCCTCCCGAACAAGTAGTCTGCGCGCCGCATGACGACGCTCGTCTTCGTCCTCTTCTGGGTCGCCCTGGGACTGGGGCTGCTCCTGGTCGCCATGAGCGGTGGGCCGAGCGGGGCGCTGCAGCGGCTGCAGACGCAGAGCCGCGGCGGGCGCAAGGCCGCCGTGATCGTCTTCGCCCTCTCGCTCGTGGTGCTCGGCGTCGGGGTGCCGTTCGCCGTCATCTCGGCGGTCCAGGCGCGGGATGACATCCCCGAGGCCAACGTGAGCAACCTCACCGAAGCCGAGCAGGACGGCCGCGAGCTGTTCGCGGGCCGCTGCGCGCAGTGCCACACGCTCGAGGCGGCGAGCGCGGTCGCCCAGGTCGGTCCGAACCTCGACGAGCTGCGGCCGCCGAAGGAGCTGGTGCTCGACGCGATCGCCAACGGCCGTGCCCGCGGGGCCGGCCAGATGTCGGCGCGGATCTATACGGGCCAGGAAGCCGACGACGTCGCGAGCTTCGTCGCGAAGGCCGTCGGCCAGGCAGGTCCGCCCCCGGGGCCCGACGCCGGCTCCGAGTGATCGCCGCCCGCCGAGTCCCTCCGCCCGCCGAGTCCCTCCGCCCGCCGAGTCCCTCCGCCCGCCGAGTCCCCTCCGCACGCGTTGTTACGATGCGCGCTCGCTCCTTGCGGCGCAAGCCCGTCAGCTGACCCCGTAAGCCGAGGAAGAGGACGGACATGTCCGACCAGCAGGCCCGTTTCGCGCGGGACGACGTCTACGACCACGAGCACGACGAGCCGCGTTCCGGCCGCCGCCGGCGCCCGGTCGCGGACTGGGGAGTCGGCGACGACGTCTTCGAGCACATGCCCCGCGGCCGCTTCGCCCGGACGACCGAGGGCCCGCCGCGCGAGCGCCGCTTCGCGAGCCGCGACGCCGCAGAGCGCCGCTCGGCGCCCGGGGCCGATGCTCCGCACGGCGGGGTCGACGACGGCAGGCGGACGATCGTGATCGGGCGGCCCGAGGACGTGCCGAGCGAGATCGCCGCCGTCACCGCGGATCGCGACCTCGGCGAGGAGGAGCCGCGCGCCGAAGAGCCCTTCCGCTCGCCGCCGGGTGAGCGGCGCACCGTGAGGATCGCCGGGCGGCCGGAGGGCTCGCTCGAGGCGTCGCGCTTTCATCGCGAGCGCGCCCACCGCCCCGCCCGGACCGCGCACGAGCGTCTCGGCGCGCGCCCCGACCGGCTCGCGATGTGGGCCTTCGCGCTCGGGATGCTGCTGATCCTGATCGCGCTCCTGACCGCGAGCTAGCCGCCGCGCCCTTGCGCCGGCCGCTCCCAGCGGCCTATACTTACCCAACGTAAGAAGTGGCGGGGCTGCGGCCCTGTGGCGGCGCCCCGGCCTTCGAGCATCCCTCCCCGGACCTCCTGGCGGTCGCCATGCCCAAGAAGATCCCGATGAGCCGCTTCCCCATCCACGACGACCTCACCGCGCCCGAAGAGGCGCTGCCCGTGCTCAAGGGCCTCCAGGCCTCGGCGGCGCAGCTGCCCAACTTCTTCGGCGTGCTCGCCGGCTCGGCCGCCGCCCTGCGCGGCTACGTGCGCTTCCGCGCCGAGCTGGGCCGCGGCGCGCTCCCGGCCGCCACGCGAGAGCGGATCGCCCTCGCCGTGGCCGCGCACCACCGCAGCCAGCCCGGCATCGCACTCCACAGCCGCACGGCGCGCCGCGCCGGCCTGGGTCTCGACGAGGTCGCCTCGGCGCGCGTCTGGACCTCCTCCGACGAGCGCGAGGCCGCGTTGCTGCGCTACCTGCGGCCGCTCGCCGAGCAGCGCGGCGAGCATCCGGCCCACCTCCACGAGGAGGCGCACGAGGCCGGCTGGAGCGACCAGCAGCTGCTGGAGGCGATCGCGCTGGTCTCCATGGAATCCTTCACGGCGATGGTCAACCTCGCCGGCGAGATCCCCGTGGACGGCTCCGTGGAGGACACGCGGGTGCTGCGCGCCGCATGAGCCGATGAAGCGCGTCGCCGTGGCCACGCTGGAAGCCGCCCCCGGCAGCACCGAGCCCGCCTGCTGCCCGCGCCTGCACGAGGCCGTCGAGCTGGTCGGCAAGCGCTGGACCGGCGCGATCCTGGCCGTGATGCTCCTGGGCGGCCCGATGCGCTTCTCCGCGATCGCCCAGGCCGTCCCGGCCCTCTCGGACCGCCTGCTGTCGGAGCGGATGAAGGAGCTGGAGGCGCGCGGGATGGTCGAGCGTCGCGTCGGCGGCTCCTCGCCGTCGCGCGTCGAGTACGAGCTGACGCCGATGGGGCGCGACCTCGCGCCCGCGCTCGCCGAGCTGCAGTCCTGGGCATACCGCTGGCTCGACTGACGCGAGCCGAGCCCGGCCCGGACGGGCGTCGCCGCCGCGACTGATCTAGGCTCCCGCGATGCCACTCGCCGAGGCTGACCGGCCGCACACGCCCGACGACGTCAAGGTGCTCGTGCAGGAGCGCGGGATCCGCTTCGTCCGCCTCTGGTTCACCGACATCCTCGGCCAGCTCAAGTCCTTCTCGATCCACGCCGACCAGCTCGACGACGCCTTCGAGGGCGGCATGGGCTTCGACGGCTCCTCGATCACCGGCTTCAACGCCATCGAGGAGTCCGACATGATCGCGCTCCCCGACCCGACCACGTTCGCGGTGCTCCCGTGGCGCCCGGAGGACGAGGGCGGCGGCGTGGCCCGGATGTTCGCCGACGTCCAGACGCCGGAGCGCCAGCCCTACGAGGGCGATCCCCGCCACGTGCTGCGGCGCGCGGTCCAGCGCGCCGAGTCGATGGGCTTCCAGCACTTCTACGTCGGCCCTGAGCTGGAGTACTTCCTGTTCCGCGACCACAAGGGCACCGAGGTGCTCGACGAGGGCGGCTACTTCGACCTCACGACGCTCGACGCCGGCTCGGACGTCCGCCGCGACACCGTCCTCGCGCTGGAGAAGTTCGGCATCCAGGTGGAGTACTCCCACCACGAGGTCGGCCCCAGCCAGCACGAGATCGACATGCGCTACGCCGACGCGCTGCAGATGGCCGACGACTGCATGACCTACCGCATCACGGTCAAGGAGATCGCCCTGAAGTACGGCTGGCACGCCACCTTCATGCCCAAGCCGCTGTTCGGCGAGAACGGCTCGGGCATGCACACGCACCAGTCGCTGTTCAAGGACGGCCACAACGCCTTCTACGACGCCGACGACCGCTACTTCCTGTCCGACGTCGGCAAGGCGTTCATCGCCGGCCAGCTGCGTCACGCACGCGAGCTGAGCGCGATCTTCGCCCAGTGGGTGAACTCCTACAAGCGGCTCGTGCCGGGCTACGAGGCGCCGACCTACGTCGCCTGGTCACGCCGCAACCGCTCGGCGCTGGTGCGGGTCCCGCTCTATCACCCCGGCAAGGAGCAGTCCACGCGCATGGAGCTGCGCTGCCCGGACCCCGCCTGCAACCCCTACCTGACCTTCGCGGCGCTGCTGCAGGCCGGCCTGGAGGGGATCGAGCGCGGCTACGAGCTGCCCGAGCCGATGGAGAAGAACCTCTACCACCTCTCGCCCGACGAGCGCAAGCGGCTCGGCATCGAGCAGCTGCCCGAGACGCTGGGCGAGGCGATCGAGCTGACCGCCGAGTCCGAGCTGGTCCTGCGCACGCTCGGCGAGCACATCTTCAACCGCTACGTCGAGATCAAGCGCCAGGAGTGGGCGGACTACCGGGTCCAGGTCACCCCCTGGGAGCTCGACCGCTACCTGAGCATCCTGTAGCGGCCGAGCCCCCAGCCGGTGAAGCGTCAGACCGGGGGTCGGATCACGACCCGCTCGCCGCCGAGCGTGCCGCGGAAGGCGCCGCCGCTGCGCCGCAGCACGCCGGACGCCGCCTGCGAGCCGCTCACCGCGATCCGTCCGGTGCGGCGGCGCAGCGTGCCGGTGAGCCGCACGCCGCGGACCCACTCGACCCCGAGCAGCACGATGCGGTCGCGGAAGACCACGACCCGCCCGCGCCGCAGCGCCGGGAAGGCGAGACCGCGGCGGGTGCCGGGCACGAGCGCCGCCTCGCGGGCGATCGCGAAGAGCGACGCCGCGACGGCGCCCGCCGTCCGCCCGGGCGTGCCGCTCGCGCCGCCGGTCGGCCGGAAGTCCTGCAGCGACGCCGGGATCACGGCCGCCGGCACGATCGGGCGCGGCCGGCGCACGCAGAAGTCGACCGCCTGGCCGGCCAGGAACGCCGCCAGCCGGTCCACGGCGCAGCGGCTCGTGTCGCTGGCCAGGACGGAGTGGCCGATGTCCGGCACCGGCAGCACCTTGGCGTTCGGGTACTGCGCGGCGGTGCGGCGAGCGTCCTCGAGCGGCGT
>Ga0136617_10004569_pt1 | contig 12391 bp, 14 predicted proteins | sample AntDrymUQ3222106_2_FD_129672 | JGI IMG/M metagenome (GOLD analysis project Ga0136617, IMG submission 129672) | Polar desert sand microbial communities from Dry Valleys, Antarctica - metaG UQ322 (21.06) | ecosystem: Environmental > Terrestrial > Soil > Desert | place: Antarctica: Dry Valley...
CGTACGGATCTTTGCGGCATTCAACGCGCGAATCGAGGCGAGCATCGCTTCTATGTTGCGGGTGTCGTCGCCTACACCCGGCGCATAGAGGTTGCCGTCGCGTACGGTTGCTTCGATCTTCAAACCGGGTTGGAAAACTGTGTCCAGATGCGCGTCAATCACCACGGTCCCGCTCCGACCCGTTCCGCGACGAATGGCGATTACGTTGCCCACCCCGTCGCGTCGAACCTCGTCCACTCCCAGGTCTCTGACGAGAGCCTCCACCCGGGACGCGCGCGCTCCCTCGTGTCCTGACGGTGCGTTAATTTCCGTCAGCTCGGTCCACTCTTTCAATATGGCTTCACCGTTTCTCTCGACGTCGCGGAAAGCCTCCTGGACACGGGGGTCGGCCAGCAGCGTGCGAGCTTTCTCCATGTACGGTCCGAGCTGCGCGGGGGCAGCCTCGGGAGGTGGCCCTGCAGTACGGCAGGCCGCAGTCAGGAGCAGGGCGCACAAGAAAGGTCGCAATTGCCGCATAGTGAGTGAAATCCTTTCACGACAAGGTCGGAGAACAAGTGTAAGCGGACCGTTGTCTCAGCGGGGACTTCTCGATGGCCTCGCCTCGCTAACAACGGCAATCAATGTCAAAATATCAGTTCATGACTCGATGCACTCTGGCTGGCGTCTGCGCGCGAGTCATGCGCCGAGTTGTGAACGAGACATCATGAAGGAATTCTTCGACTTCGCGCACGCGCTTCAGGTGTCCCTGAAGAACCTGCAGCTTTACTCCGAGGAGCACCCCCGTTCGATGGAAGCCCTCAAAGGAATGGAAGAGGCTTGCGCAAGAATGCTCGCCCACCGGGAAAGGCTCTACGTGGCCGGATCGCGCGGGAAGCTGTTCCTCGAAGGAACTCCGGTAGATCCGACGTTGCAGGCCTCGGCTCTCATGCGCCAACTCGAGGAGCGCAACCTGAGCGGATTCGTCATCAACCGCGGGGTTCAGCCAGAGGAGCTGCGGGCTTTTCTGAAAATCCTCATTCTGAAACCGCACGCTGTCGAAGAACGGGGCGGCGGCGCTCAGATGCTTGCCTCTGAAGAGGTCAAGCATATCCGGTTTCCCCATGTTCGCTATGAAGAGGTGCTCGAAGGCGAAGAGGTCGTCCCTATCGGAGGACCACAGGGCGAGGGAGGGTTGTTCAAGGTCGTCGATACGAAGGACATTCCTCTCCAGGTCGTCGTAAAGAACCTTCTAATTCCGCTCTTGCGCTCTGCTCACAACACCTCAGGGCAGGAAGAGGGAGGTTTCGGCGACTCCTCTGCTGGATCTTTCGGAGGATTGGGTGGACTCGCTTCGCTGGTGGTCGGGGGAGGCGGAAGCTTGGCCGGCGGCGGTGGCGGAAGCTCGGTCGGCGGCGGATCGATGGGCGGGGGTGCAGAGTCATTCAAGGGACGAGGGTTTTTGTTTGGGGAGGGTGGAACAACCGGGAGCGAAAGCTCGTCCGGTCCTTCGGTTCTCGGCCCTGCAGGTGGACAAGCCGGCTTCGAGTTTGTTGGCGATGGTTCGTCCTCCCCATCGTTCGCGAACGGCGGCGGAGTTCCCGGCGCATTTGCCGGTTCGGAGGGCTCCTCCAGCGGCTTCGGACTGGGACTAGGCGATGGAGGGTCGGGCGGTCTGGGCGGGAAATGGTTCGACTCTTTTGGTGGTAGCGGCGGCTCGTCGACTGGAGTGGAGCAGCTTGCAGCGCTCGAGATGCGGGTGGCCGGGTTGAACCTCGAGCAGGAGAAGCTCGCCGAGGCAATGAGCCAGACCATCGACGAGCTCGACTCGGAGGAGCAAGCTGCGCTGTTGATGGCTCTGCCGCATCTGCAATCAGGGGCGCTTCGAGCTTCGCTCGAGCCGCTTGCACCAGAGTTGTTCACGCGTGTGGCCATCGGCTTGGCGGCCAAGGGCATCAACTCCATTGATGATTTCACGGTACTTGTCGATAAGTTGCTTCGCGTGGTTCCCCAGCGTGATCGAGGGCTTGAATTGCTGCGCGGCAAGCTCGAAGACTTCGGGATGACTCGCGAGCAGCTTGACGAGCTTGTCGAGATCCTGGGGTGGGATGACCTGGTGGTCGAACAGAAGATTGCCAAGCTTGTCAGCGGACGTCAGATCTTCAAGCTCCCGCCCGGAAAACCGCAGGCTTTCCTTCACCAGCTTCTTACGCAGGGGCATCACGCAGAAGTTCTGCAGATTCTGGAGCACTACGCCAAGGGGCTGTTCGCCGACTCAACCCCTCTTCGATTGAAAGTTGCCGACGGGTTTGTTCAGATCGCCTCATGGGCAAAAGATCCGGGTCTGCCGCGCGAGCTGGAATCGTTCATCGAAAGGGTACTGCTTACCCATTTCATGCGGGAGACAGATCAGAAAGTCCAGCATCGAGCGGCTGATGCTCTCGACGGTCTTCTGGTCCACTGGGCAGTCTCCGGGAGTGTGGAACGAAGCTATCGCGATCTTCTCAAGCTCCAGGCCGGGGTGGGGGCCTTGTCCTCAACGCTTCCGTGGAAGCGAGAAGAATTCGATGGGTTGATCGAGCGGTTGGGCAGGCCGGAGCGTATGGCGGAGTTCATCCCCATTCTCTACCACCGTGACCAGGACGCGCTGGTAAACGACATGCTCACTTTCCTGGCGTTTCTGGGAGACCGTGCCGCAGGGGCTCTCCTTAGCGCTCTAGCCAAGGAAGAGGACAAATACAATCGTGCAAGGCTGGTCCGGGCACTGAGGACCGTGGGCAAGCCGGCCCTGCAACATCTCCGGGCCGCTCTCGAATCGAAGACGTGGTTCCTGGTGCGAAATGCGCTCACCATTCTCACCGATCTCGCGTCGTCCGATATGGTCGAGGACATCGCCAGGACGTTGCGACATGACGATGGGCGCGTTCGCCGCGCTGCTGTGCGCGCGCTGGCCCGGATTGGTGGGATATCCACAGAGAACGCTCTGGCGGAGGCGCTTCCCACGAACGACGCAGAAACCCAGTCAGACATTCTCAACGCACTGGCTACGATGAAAGCGGAGAGTACTGTCAACGCGATTGCGGAGTTCATGAAGGGTCGAAGCCGGGGTGACGACAAGATGCGGGAACGGGCCGCTGAGGTTCTGGGACAGATTCGCTCCGCGAGGGCCATTCCCTATCTGGCTGATGTGGTGCGGCGCAAGGGTCTGCTCGGTGGGCAGGAAACGCCGGAACTGCGAGTCAGCGCAGCTCGCGCACTTATTTCCATCGGGACGGACGAGGCCAGGCTGGTGGTAAGGAAAGCAATTGACTCCGAGCCGCGAGGCACTGTGCGCGATCTTCTTGAAAAAGCATTCGCCCGCCGCTCGCCTGCCTGAATGGCTCGCCGGAGCCTTCCCTATTCTTCCCGAAGAATGGAATGCAGGGCCATTCCAGCGGTCACGGTCATCAATCCCAGCACCACAACGATGAGCGTAATCGGCAGCGCCGAACCCCCCGTGAAAGAAAGGTAGAGGAATCGCCCCAGACTAAAGTCCTGGAGAGATGCGAGGATCTGCGACCACTTCGCCGCGATGAGCCCGGCCCAGCAAAGCGCCACTCCACCCCACGGAAGCAACTGAAGAACGTCGAGTGTCTTTTGCACATGCCGGACCTGCCGCCGCGATTGGATGATCTGCGCCTTGAGCCACACCATCCGCGCATCGGGTATCGAGGCATCCAATGAGGAGGCTGCCAGCTGCTCGAAGAATGGCGACAGTTCGATGACCGCCCGGCAGGCGTCGCAACTACCGGCATGAATCTCGAGCTCGGGGTCGCGAGGGCCATGGACTCGGCTCTGCTGGACAGAGTCAGTGCGAGGGCAGTTCATCGGAAGATCTCCTCCTGCAGCCCCTTCGTCGCCAGCAAATCCTGAAGGCGCTTTCGGGCGCGAAAAAGGAGCACGCGTACGCTTTTCTCCCGAAGCTCGAGAATGTCCGCGATCTCTCCGTGCGTGCAGCCCTCGACGTGAGCGAGCCACAGTATCTCTCGCTGTTGCGGTTTCATCATCTCGAAGATTTTTCGCACATCCAATCGAGTCTCGCGCCGATCGATAGGGGGCTCTGGCCTGACAAAAGACCAGAACCTGCGCTCGCGCCCGGCACTTCGCCAATGATCCGCAAGCAAGTTGCTGGCGATTCGAAACAGGTACTGGCGCGTCTGCTTCTCATCCATGGTCGGTCCCCCACTCTGCAGAAAACGGAAGAACGTGGCCTGCACAATCTCCTCAGCGAGGGAACTGTCCTGGCTGACCCGCGCCACGTAAGAGAGAAGTGGACGCGCCGAGCTTCGATAAACCCGATCGAAATGCGACTCGTCCACCCGGCCGGCCTGTATTTCATGCATCGTCTGCCCGAAAGACCCCGCGGCCGGCGACTGCATGGCTACCTTCTCGATCACGTATTACCGGTCGAGACTTGCAGCTTCGGTGAACGTCGGACCTGTGGGGCGCGAGAGGAGCCCCCATGATTGGGCCAGTTTCTGTCCGACCAGAGAAGAGATCAGGAATCCAAGACCCAGCGTAAGAGCCAGCACCCCTGGAACGATCATCTCCCTTTCCACCATGAAGCTCAGGATGATGAACCCGATTCCTACCAGTGACAGCACGAAACCCCACCGCATCGATTGATAGAGCTTCAGGAGCGGATTCAATCGCTCCGTAACATCCGTCGACGATGCAAGGAACGTCTGTCCTTCCGGCGTGCTGACGAAATCGACAAACTCCTGAGCCGAGCTGAACTTCTCCAGCATTCGGGTCTGGAGATTCATCTTCGCTGCGCTCCGGGCCTGCTCGATTTTCGCTCGCTTGGAGATCCAGAAAACGAATCCGAACAGCACGGCAAATGTGAGCATTATGAGAAAAATGGCGACTTCTGCTGGCATGGCAACCCTCCGTTCATGCAATCTTCGGTGTCTTAAACGGACGAACGGGGCAAAAGGTTAACAATAGAGATGAATTGATGGAAAGAGGACCTTTCCACACTTCGGTGCGCCGAACTCCGGTCGCCACAGCGAACGCCCGAAACTTTGGTTGTATCCGTCGAATCGACGCGATACTTGCCAACGAAGATCGTCTGGGCGTGCATGAGGTCCGGGCGCTCGCGGAGCGCCCCTCCACTGGGTGTGGGAAGCCACAAAATTCTGCCCTGGGGCAAGGGGGCTACACTCGCGGCAGGGAGGCCGTGTGCGGAGCATTCAGTACCACGCCGGGAAACTCTGTGACATAGGACGCGCCGAATGCGCGGGCAGGAGTCCAGCTTCCTGGGGTCACATCGCCGCGCAGCAGGCGCTCCACACTCCGCACCGCCGTCATCGCTGTGAAGCGGTAGGCCTCGGGTGTTTCCAGAGTCGCCGAGACTTCGTTTCCAGCCGGATCCGTTACCGAGCCCCACACGTACATGCGCCCGTTCTCGTTTTCTTCACGTCCCGGTCCGTCGCGCCGGATAAGACGTTGCAGCAGCCGCTTCACCGGGCGTTTTCCGAGCATGGGGAGCAAGGGCGAGAGAGCGCTCATGATGCGGATGTTTCGCCGTGGCGAAGCCGAATAGACGCGGATGTTCGTGATCCCCGTGGTGTGGAAGGCGGTGGAAACGTCTCCCCACGGGATCGTGGAAGCCCAGCGAGAACCGCAGCTGAAGGGGATTTCACGAACATGCCAGGCGAAGGGTACTTCCACGATTTGCCCCTGTTTGCGAATTGCTCCGACGTGAGGCAGGTTCTCGATCATCGTCTTGAGTGTTCCCCGGCTCACCCCCCCACCCCTTGCGTAAAAGGCCAGGGCAAGGTTGTCGGCCCCTGGAACGGCCTCGGCCAGAAGCGCGGCAAGACAGTCGGTCGGAACCACGTCGAAACCCACACCGGGGAGTAGCGCAACGCCGGCACTTACGGCTTCATCTCGCAACGCCATGATTGTTTCGAAGACGGGGATCTCGCCGGTGATGTCGAGATAGTTGGTCCGCGATCGCAAGCAGGCCCGAACCATGGAGCTGCTGGTGCGGATAAACGGGCCGGCGCAGTGCAATACCGCATCGACGTCAATCAGTTCTTTGGCAGCGGCCTCGTCGTCATCGAGTGGGAACACGGCATGTCGAAGACCGGAACGCTCTGCCAGAACCCTCAGGGCCGCGCCATCGCGTCCTGCAAGCACAGGCGAGTGTCCTCGTTGAAGAGCCTCTTCGACGATCAGGCCCCCGGTGTAACCGGTCGCGCCATAAATCATCCACTTTCTGTTCATAGACATTTCAGGTCAAACGCAAAGGCCGCGCCGAGCCGCCTGAGGAAACGCTTCGCGGGAATCGGAAGTGTGTCAACTGCTCGCCGTTTTTCGGGCCACCGCACTCGACGGCAGGCCAATCATGGCGAGAAAAAGCCTCTTTTCGCAGCATGGCGTGCTTGAAATACGACACTGGTCTGCGGCAGAGAATATTTACTCGATCCTCAGATCGTCGAGGTTTTCCTCCGGTTCCGGATACTTCATGTCCAGCCCTTCCAGCGCGTCCAGGAGGACATTTCCAACGATCAGGTTACGACACCATTTTGCATTCGCGGGGATCACGAACCATGGCGCCCATTCAGTACTGGTTTTCTGAATAGTCTCCTCGTAGGCGTCCATGTAGTCGTCCCAAAGCTTTCGTTCCTCCAGATCTCCGGAGCGGAACTTCCATCGTTTCTCGGGATCGTCCAGCCTGGCCTGCAGTCGTTTTTTCTGCTCGTCCCGATCGATGTGGAGGAAGAACTTCAGGATCGTCGTTCCACTCTCGGAGAGCATCCGCTCGAACTGATTGATCTGGTCGTACCGCGAGCGCCACACCGGCTTTGGAACAATCTCGTGCACGCGGACCACCAGCACATCTTCGTAGTGGCTGCGATTGAAAATCACGATCTCTCCCTTGCCTGGAACTTTGGCATGCACTCTCCAGAGAAAATCGTGACGAAGCTCTTCTTCGGTCGGCACTTTGAATGAGGCTACGTGCACTCCCAAAGGATTCACTCCCTCGAAGACCTTTGCGATGGTTCCGTCCTTGCCCGACGTATCCATGCCTTGCAGTACTACCAGGACCTTATGCTTTCCCTCGGCGTAGAGGAGCTCCTGCAGGATCTCGAGACGGCCGTTAATCTCGGTGAGGCGCGCCGTGCCTTCAGACTTCCCTCCAGGACAACCTTTCGTATCGCCGGAGTCGTAGTCCTTCATTCGAAAACGCTTCCCGTCAGTTATCCGATACTCTTTCATCCTTCTCCTTTCCAATGACGCTAAACCCTACATGGAGAGACATTCCAGCCACAGTCGTCTTACTTCACTCGCCCCTCTCGAATTCGGTTCAAAGATCGACCCCCTCCAGAACCAGCGGTCCCTTTCGGGAACGGTTTCTCCGTGACCGAGGAAACGGCCGTGGATGTCTGCAATGATGATGTTGTTGCCCAGGTCGCCCATTCGTCTCACTGAATCGTTGTAGTCGTGCAACCAGACTGACTCTCTGTCATACCGCCGACCACCCAGAAAGTGCGTGCCGTCCGAGGGATCGTATACGGTTCCCACGAGTATGGTCGACGACGGAAGTCTGTTCCTGACCTCCTGTAGGATGCGCTGCATGCGCTCGATGATTCCCCGCACCAGATCATAAGGAGAGCTGGCGTCTCCGAGAAAACTGAGCATGTCGTTTCCGCCTACGGTGATCGTCACCAGAACAGAATCCGGAGAGTCCTCGATCTTTGGGATCTGCCTCGCCAGAACGTCTGCTGTCGTAGCTCCATCGGCGGTCAGGTTGTCGGTTGGATAACCGGAAGGAGAAGCGAAATCGTGCAGGTTGCGGAACACTATGTCGGGAATGATGCTGGCGAGATCACGCCGCTGAAACTCAGGGAAAAGCTCGTCGTGATTCGAAAACAAAAGCGATGCTGCGCCGAGGGAGGGCCGCCGTGTACCGAGCTCAGAAAGTCTGTCCAGCGCGGGATAAAGATCAATGGAGATGCTGTCGCCGAGCGCGATGTAGCGGGTGAAGTCAAGGCGACGAGCTGCCATCTATTGTCAAAACGCTCGGATGTCGTTGGTTTGTCCTGAAGACGGTTTTCGAATCCGCGTATTGTAGTCCCTGAGCGGAGAAATCGATTGCTCTCTGACAATGCGAAGACCATTCAGGGTCGGCGAGAAAAAACGTACCAGTAGCCGACGAGATTGATCGCAAGCACCAGCACGCCGAGGGCAATTTGCACAGTGCGGGTCAGCCCGTCGGGATATAGCAGGGCAAACAGGTAATGATCAAGAAAGCCGCCGCTGTAGTTTGCTCTGCCGGCCTTGTGGCGAAACCAGTTTTCCAGCGGCGTGAGCGGGCATACCCAGCCGCCGAATTCGATCAGCACGCCCCACAGTGCAACAGGCAGATGGACCCACATCAGGGAGCGCCATCTCAGGACGAAAAGCGCCCCGAGCACCACGAAGACCACGAACCCGAAGTGAATCAGGACCACGAGTTGGGCGCCCAGCCGGTAGATCACGTCAACTCCCGCTCGCACTCTGTTTCAGGATACCGTCCCGCTCTCTGATTTCACCGTTGCGGGGGCGGCTGTTACTGCAATCTTCCCTACTTTTTGACTTTCTTCCCGTTTGAATCCTGGTTCCTTGCCGCCCCAGGAATGAGGTTTTCACCTTCTTTTGCCTTCTGGAAGTCCTGCTTTTCCTCGTGGTGTACCACGTCTTCACCCTGGCGCTCACGTCCGGCGACCTTGTACTGGCTGGGATTCACATTGATTTTCTTGCTCATGCGGTCTCCTCTCAGGCTGGTGTCTGTGCGAAGCGCATGCCGCGTGGTCCCCGCGCTGACGGCTAACCCACGATGGCGAAGGCGCGCACCGGAAAAGAGCCGACGTTCCGGAACGGAGCAGGGACTGCGAAGAAGCGGAACCCGGAATCGGGAAGCATTTCCAGGCCGCACATGTGCTCAACGATAGGAATCCCTCTTTGCAGAAAGATTGTGTGCGCGGGTCTGCCTCCGTCCGCAAGGTCGTCCACGTTGAGCGTGTCGATTCCCACCAGAGTCGCGCCGCCCTCGGCGAGGAGGGTCGCCGTCTCTGCAGTCAGGAATGGGTGAGCTTCGGCATAGGCGGGTTCTCCCCAGTGCTCCGACCATCCGGTGTGAATGAGAACCGCTTTGTCTCGAATATCGGCCTCTCGGAAAAAGGAAGGATCGACGACTCTGCTGCTGCGCTCTGTCGCTCGAATTACGACGCCGTCAAGATCAGCCAGCGACTGGAGCGACAGCGAAGCGATATCCCTCCCGTTTACGAAGCGATGAAAAGGGGCGTCGACATACGTTCCGGTGTTGACGACCATCTCAACTCTGGCGATCTGAAAGCTCGTTCCCTCTTCGTACCGCTCCCGGGATTGCTCCCGGGAAAGAAAGTCACTGATCGACGGCGCAGGCAATCCAGGATGCGTGATGAGACCGTCCTCGATGGGATGACTGAGCTCGACGAACATTTCGTGACCGCGCATCGCTAGACTGGTCTTTTTTCACGCAGCTTGATTGCGATCACGACGAGCAGTAACAGCAGAGTAATGATGTTGGCGAGGATGACTGCAATGTCGCCGACGAGCAAGCCGTAAACCTCCCACGCCATCACACCCAGTGTGAACGCACCAAGATAACCCCACGAGAAATCGCCCGCACTCCGCGAACGCCAGGTCTTGATCACCTGGGGCACCCAGCTTCCGGCTGTCAGAGTGCCTGCCACAATTCCGACCGCTGTGACCCATGGGTTCATGTATCTCCCTGCTTCCAAATCATTGCAACGGATCTCACCGCTGAGGTGACGAAGGCAGTCTTTCAAAACGCTTCTTGAAAAGAAGGAGTGAAGCTATTTCTCCATTGGGCCCCAATGCGAAGGTGACCAGCTCGTCGAGCTCCTCGCGCTCTGATCGCATGCGGAACGAATCATAGTGGAAGTGATCCAGCGAAGCCCGCAACCGGCCCCATGACAGCACAAGACGATCGTCCTGGAGCCTGACCTCGGCTCGGCCGTAGCCGTCCGCAGAGTACGACCCCACGTAATGAAGCAGCTCGCGGCTTGGCTGTGTGTTCGCATGTCGCCCGTGATTCCGCTTCTGCAGCTCTGCCTGCTCCTCCTTCTCTGCTCTCGTTTGAAGAGCGTCGTAGTGCGTTATCCAGTCGCGCACCTCTTTCCCGGTAAGCAGGTCGATCAGAGTGTTGCGTAACGCGTGCACGGGAGCGTACGGCCCTGTGTTGGACAGGATCACGAAACCCGATCGACGGCGTGGAAGCAGGGTGACATTTGCACGAAAACCGTTCAGCGCTCCGAGGTGAGTGACAACGGCTTCACCGTCATAGTCCTGGACTGTCCATCCCATTGCGTAGCTCATCATTGTGGTTTGCGGGTGGAATTCGGCAGTCGATCCTGTCAGCCGCATCGGTGTGTGCGGCATCCGCGTCTCCTTCAGGGAGGCCTTCGAGATCACTTGCTTACCTTCGAACGCCCCTTCGTTCAGATGCATTCGTATCCATCGGCTCATGTCCCGCGCCGAAGAATGAATGGCCCCACTCGGTCCGATCGTCTTATCGTCATCCCAGGGAAAGGGCTCGATTTCGCCGGTGGCAGAATTTCTTCGGTGACCGGTGGCGTGATTCGGATTCTGCCTGGCCTGGACGATCGATAGCGTGGTGCGTTTCATCTCCAGCGGATCCAGCAATCGGCCTTGAACAAACTGTTCCCAGCTCTGTCCCGATGCGCGCCCTACAATCTCGCCAGCCGCGATGAACATCACGTTCTGATACTGATGCTCGGAGCGGAAGGGCGCATCCAGAGGAATTTGGCCCAAAGCGCGAATCACCTGTTCTCGCGACCACGATGTGTAGTCCCACAATTCGTCGTGGCGTGCCAGGCCTGTGCGATGGGTGAGGATGTCTCGAATCGTGACCGCTGAGTCCGCGCAGGGGTCCGATAGCCGAAAGTACGGTAGATGGCGTCGCGGCGAGTCTTCCCACGTGATGATCCCGTCATCAACCAAAGCTGCAATGGCAGCCGATGTAAACGCTTTCGTGGTGGAGCCGATGCCGAAGAGTGTGTCCGCGTTTACTGTTTCGGGCTTGCCCGACTCTCGATAGCCATAGCCTTTCAGAAAAATCAGTTCGCCGTCTTTGATCGCGGCGAGGGCCAGACCAGGCACGCGCCATTCGGTCATGGCACGAACGACGATCGGGTCCATCCGCGCCGCCCATTCATCACCGCGGGCGGAGAACGCAGACAGGAAGAGTAGTGCGGCGAGTGTTCGTTCGTTGCGAAATTTCATCGTTGTCCTCGCCCGCTACCGTTGTCGATCATTCTGCGTCCGGGCCAATCCCATTGGCAGGTTGCTGTCCGCCGGACAACCTGCAAACATCCGCGGCGTAGAACATCTGCTCGCCCACGCTCGTGTCCATGGGCGCGTCCGATTGCCACCGGCATTGTTATCGGGTTGAAGTACTTTCCAGGAAATCCATAACGAGATTCGTCATCGTCACCGTCCCCACCACCAGGGCTTCCTCGTCCATGTCGAAGTCGGGAGTGTGCAGCCCCGCGGAGATGTTTCGGGCCCGATTGCCTACGCCAAGAAAGTAGTACACCGAGGGAACCCGCTCGGCGAAATGTGCAAAGTCTTCGGCCACCATGCGCGGAGGATCCGCCCGCACGTTGTCATTACCGACACTCTGTTTCAGCGACTTTTCCGCGAAGATCGTCAGCTTCGCATCATTCGATAAAACAGGGTTGGAAGTCGGATCGTCGAATCGCACTTCAGCAGTAGCGCCTGCGGCGGAGGCCACGCCTCGGCTCATCGAGTCGATGAGCTCCCGCGCAGTCTTTCGGACGTCGGGCGAGAGCGTTCGTAATGTTCCCGCCATTTCGGCCTTGCCAGGCACGATGTTGAAGCGCGTTCCGGCGTGAAACGTCCCAACGGTGATCACAATCGGCTCCAGCGGATTGACACGACGGCTGTCGATGGCTTGCAGCGCCAGCACGATTTGCGCCCCTACAACGATCGGGTCGATTCCCTGATGTGGCTCCGCACCATGACTCTGCTTGCCTGTCACCGAGATCGTGAAGCGATCGGACGAGGCCATGACCGAACCTGGCCGCAGACCGATTTGCCCGACCTGGATCGAGGGCATGACGTGAAGACCGAATATGGCCTCCGGTTTCGCACGTTCGAGGAAACCTTGCTTGATCATGAGACGCGCCCCGCCTTCCTCGCCGGGAGGCGGGCCCTCTTCAGCTGGCTGAAAAAAGACAAATACCGTTCCCGAAAGACTCTCTCGTCTCTTCCACAGCAGCTCCGCAACGGCCAAAGCAACAGTAGTGTGACCGTCATGCCCGCAGGCATGTTTCACACC
>Ga0136617_10004570_pt1 | contig 12391 bp, 11 predicted proteins | sample AntDrymUQ3222106_2_FD_129672 | JGI IMG/M metagenome (GOLD analysis project Ga0136617, IMG submission 129672) | Polar desert sand microbial communities from Dry Valleys, Antarctica - metaG UQ322 (21.06) | ecosystem: Environmental > Terrestrial > Soil > Desert | place: Antarctica: Dry Valley...
GCAGGAGGGAAGGAGGGGCGTGCGAGTGCCACGCTTGTGGCCATCCGAAGAGAAGCGACGGGTCCCCCCGACCGACCGCGACGCGGCTATCGGTAGGCCGCCCGACTGCCCACCGGGCTGGCGGACCGGACCGCCCGACTTCGTGGGCATAGGGGCTCAGAAGGCCGGCACCACTTGGTGGTTCCGGCTGATCGAGGCCCATCCGGCCGTCGCGGCCGTGGAGGGGCGGCGACCGGAGCTCCACTACTTCGATCGGTACCTGGACGGGTGGCCCGGCGAGGATGACTTTCAGCGCTACCAGGCTTTCTTCCCCCGGCCGCGCGGTGCCCTGGCGGGCGAGAAGACGCCCAACTACATGGCCTGCCACTGGGTGCCGCCGATGCTACGGGAGGCGGCGCCGGACGCCCGGCTGATCTGTCTGCTCCGCGATCCGATCGCTCGATACATCTCAGGACGCACGCACGATGAGCATCGGACCAGCGCGGACGCCGGCCCAGGCATATCGCGCGATGTGGCCGACGAGATGCGCTGGGTCGGCGATGCCTTCGCCAAGGGCCTCTACGCGCAGCAATTGCGATGGTTGCTGGCGGCTTTCCCGAGCGAGCAGGTGCTGGTCCTCCAGTACGAGCGCTGCGTTCGGGATCCTGGCGCTGAGCTGGCCCGGACGTACCGCTTCCTGGACCTGCCGGATCACCGTCTCGAGGAGGCAGAATTGACCCGTCCCCGGAACGTCACGCGCCACGAGAAGCTGGACCTGGACGCCAGGCGGCGAGCCCTGCTGGTGGAGCTCTACGCTCCGGAGGTCCGCCAGCTATCGACCATGGTCCCCGACCTGGACCTGTCCCTCTGGCCCGACTTCGATCGCTAGGTGAGCCGGGGGTCATGGCCTCAAGCGCGCTGGTCCGACTGGGGCGGCTTGACGTCGTTCATAGAGCACTACGTCCACGCCGACGTACGAATGCTGCCTCACGACGTCATAAGCAAGGCCCTCTTGTTCCATGGACGCGCCGAAACTGGACGGCATCTTTTCGATCAGCCAAATGCGAGGGTGCACTTCCGCTATGGCATTAGCTGCCCGAGCCGCGGCAGCTGGATCCGGCGGCAGCGTGAGTGGGACGACTGTGGCTGGCGATTCGCGGGCATAATAGGCGTACGGGCGCCGATGCATCTCCGGGACCACCGCGACCAGGTCGCCAGGAAGGAGTTCAGCAGTGACCATCGCAACGGCTGCTCGCCAGTTCGGCTTATCGTATTCTCGATACCAGACCTCGGCACCACGCGCACTCAACGCAATGAGTAAGATGCTGACTCCGAAGGCGGCTGCGCGAGGACGCAACCGACTGATGCCAGCGCCGACCAAAACAACATACGCAGGCATTACGACGATGAGGTAGCGCGTCACGAACATAGGCTGAATCAAAGACAAGACGGCGCTAGAGACGATCGGAACAAGAAGCCACGACAGGACCAGGGCACCCCGCCACCAATGTCCCGTTCGAACGTCGCGCACGACCGTCAGCGATGCCACGCATGCGAAGACCAACGCCGCAGCGGCTCCTGCGACTCCGGCACCCCGGTAGCTGCTCCCCGCGAGTTGCTGCAGAGCCTCCAGCACTAGATCGATGCTGATAGGCGGAATCCACCATCGGTTGACGCCGGAAGTCAGCTCTAGAAAGGCCAGGGGCGCCACCGCGACCGTCATGAGCACCGTCACAGCGAGCACATGCCGCCGTGGGATCTGTGGTGCGAACAGTGCGAGTCCGAGTTGTCCCACCACGACGAAGCCGGCAAAGAAATGTGCGTGCACCGCCAGCACGGCGGCAGCGACGTACACAAGCCAAGCAGTCACGGAAGGACGGTCGAGTGCACGAAGGAACAGATACATGCTGAGCGTGACGAGGAAGGCAGCGAGCGTGTACGCACGTAGTTCCTGTGCATATTGAATGAAGAACACGTTTACTGACAACAGTACGCCGGCAATGAAACCAGCGACTCTGTCGTACAGGCGTGCCCCAGTCGCATACACTGCGACAGAAGCCGCCACCCCAAAAAGCGCGGACAGAGATCGCATGACCGCTTCGCCGTCGCCTAGGACCAACCAAGCGCGAAGCAGCACATAGTAGAGTGCCGAGTACGTTTCGCTGTTAAGGATCGTCGCAATGAAGTCCCGGTTGCTTGACGAGGCGACTTGATAGCTGAACGCTTCGTCAAACCAGAGGCTCTCGACGCCGATTCCGTGCCAGAAGGCGAATGCAGCGAGGCAGCCGACGACGGCGGTGGCGGCCAATGCCCTGACGTCGGGGACGCCATGTCGCCGCGCGGGGCCTTTCACCATCGACGGCAGAGGTACCAAAAGACGGGTCATCGTTCTCTAATGAATGAGATCAGTGCCGAAAGGCGGTGACCCCTTGGTCGGTCGAGGATAACTCTCCTCGGTGATTCGCGGACGCCCAGACGTCTGCGAGCGTCCTATCCAGGCTGATCCTGGGCCGCCAGCCGATGAGTCGCGCGATCTCGGACGCGTCACCCCGGATCTCCGGGGGATCGGCGCTGCGTACCAGGGAAGGCTCCACGCGGATCCGTGCCTCCACCCCGGCCAGTCGGCAGAGCTCCTCGAGCACGAACCGGATGGCCACCGACCGCCCTGAGCAGACGTTGAGGCACACGCCGCCTGCCGGCACACGGCCGTCCGACAGCCCAGCCAGGAGGGCTGCATAGGCCGCCACCACATCACGCACGTCGGTGAGATCGCGGCGCACGTCCAGGTTGCCGACCGGGATGTCCTCCGCTTCGCCAGCGGCCACGGCGCGCACCCTGGATGCGAGAGCCGGCACCACGAACACCCCTCGCTGGCCGGGGCCGACATGGTTGAACGATCTGGTGACCACCAGGCGCAACCCGTGCCGCGCCGCATAGGCCAGACCGATTCCCTCCTGCGCCGCCTTGGACAGCGCGTATGGTGTCTGCGGTGCCAAGGGTGATCGTTCGGTGAGGGGCAGCTCGGCCGGCTCCGGCGAGCCGTAGACCTCCGAGGAACCGCTTATCAGCACCGCGGGTGTCGGATTCAGCGCACGGACGGCTTCCAAGACGTTGATCGTGCCACCCACGGTCACCCCAAAGGCCCGCGCGGGGTCGGACCCAGCGTCCGGAGCGAATGCGACCGCCGCGAGGTGTACCACGGCATCCGGGGCCAGCTCGCGCAACGTATCGGCCACGGCAGCGGCATCGGTGACATCGACACGTCCCGGGGAGAGCAGCTCATGGCCCGCCTCGGACAAGGCTCTGGTCATCCAGCCACCGACGAAACCCGTTGAGCCGGTGACCAGGACGCGCATCAGCCTACTCGCGCGACACCCGCCGGGGTTGCGGCACCCGCCGGTGCTGCGACCTCTGCTGAAGACGCCTGCGACACCGGTGCCGGAGAAACATGCGCGTGCCGAGCTAGATCGGCGTCGACCATCATCTGGACCAGCTCCTGGAAGCTGACCTGGGGGTTCCAGCCCAGGTCGGTTCGCACTCGCGAGGCGTCGCCCAGCAGATGGTCGACCTCCGCCGGCCGGAGGTACTTGGCATCTTCGATGACATGATCACGATAGTCCAGGCCAGCGTGGGCGAAGGCCACCTCGCACAGCTCACGGACAGTGTGGGTGTGGCCGGTCGCGATGACGTAGTCGCGTGGCTCGTCGTTCTGCAGCATCAGCCACATCGCGCGTACGTAGTCGCCCGCGAAGCCCCAGTCACGCTGTGCCGCCAGGTTGCCCAGCCGCAGTTCATCGGTCAGACCGGCCCTGATGCGCGCTACCCCGTCGGTCACCTTGCGCGTCACGAACTCCAGGCCGCGTCGGGGCGACTCATGATTGAAGCAGATGCCTGATACGGCGAAGATGCCGTAGCTCTCGCGGTAGTTGACGGTCAACAGGTGGCCGTAGACCTTGGCCACGCCGTACGGGCTGCGGGGATGGAACGGCGTGCTCTCGTCCTGTGGTGAGACCTGCACCTGGCCGAACATCTCGGACGATGAGGCCTGGTAGAAACGGATGGTCGGGTCGACCTGGCGGATGGCCTCCAGCAGGCGCGTGACGCCCAGGGCGGTGAACTCGCCGGTCAGCACCGGCTGGTTCCACGAGGTGGGGACGAAGCTCTGGGCGGCCAGGTTGTAGACCTCGCGCGGCTGGCTGGAGCGAAGGGCTTCCACCAGTGAGGCCTGGTCGAGCAGGTCGCCCTGGACCAGCTCGAGTCGACCGTTCAGGTGAGCGATGCGTTCCTGGCCGCTGGTGCTGGAGCGGCGGGTCATGCCCACCACGTGGTAGCCCTGCTCCAGCAACAGCTCCGCAAGGTATGAGCCGTCCTGGCCGGTGATGCCAGTGATGAGTGCGGTCCGGGTCACGGGCCGGAGTATACGGGCGCTCCGGAGCTATCCTGCTGCGGATGCAGAGGTCGACCACCAGCCACCGGCCCCGCCTGGTGGTCGTGACCGGTGGCGCCGGGTTCATCGGAGCCAACCTGATCCGGGCGCTGGAGGCGCGCGGCGATCGCACGCGGGTGATCGACACCGGCCAGGCCTGCGGCTTCGACCATCTCGATGGGACCCAGGCAGAGATGGCGCGGAGCGACGTGGGCGACCTCGACCGCTCCGCCGTCGAAGGAGCCGACGCGGTGGTACACCTGGCCGCCCGCTCGGGCATCGCGGCTTCGCTGACGGACCCTGTAGGCGATTTACGCATCAACGTGGCCGGTACGGTGGCCGCGCTGCAGGCGGCTCGCGTAGCGGCGGTCCCACGGTTCCTGTCCGCTTCCTCGGGAGCCGCCGTGGGCAACGCTGACCTGCCGCTGTCCGAACGCTCGTTGCCGCGGCCCATTTCTCCGTATGGGGCCGGGAAGCTGGCAGCGGAGGCCTACGTGCACGCCTTCAGTGCGAGCTACGGGATGGCCACGCTGAGCCTCCGGCTGTCGAACTGTTACGGACCGTTCTCGCTCCACAAGTCGTCCGTGGCAGCCAGGTTCATGGCCAACCTCGTCCATGGCCGTCCGCTGGTCATCCGCGGCGATGGATCGCAGACGCGCGACCTGGTCCATGTCGATGACGTGGTCGGCGCCATCCTGGCGGCCCTGGACATCCCACTCGAGCGACTGACTGGCGGCGTCGTCCACATCGGCTCGGGCCGTGAGACATCCATCGCGGAGCTAGCCGAAACGCTCTTCAGCGTGGCCGACCGACGGGTCCCCATCGAGCAGGTTCCGACCGTGGCCGGGGATATCGAGCGGAGCGTCTCGGACCTGAGCGCTGCGCTCGAGATGCTTGGCTACCAGCCATCGGTCGCCCTGGAGAGCGGGCTCGCCAGCGCCTTCGCCTGGTACGAGGAGGCCTTGCGAGGCAGCTGAGTCTTGACGGCTTACCGACGAGTGGCGCGGAGGTTTCGGGGTCTCCGTGGTCATATACTGCCGCGTGCGGTTCCTCCGACGGCTCGTCGACCCTCGCGATTCGGGTTCCTTCGCCAATCGCCTGCGGGAACGACGCTTCGAACGGTTCCGTGCCCTCGTGGCGCGCATCCCCGGACCGATCCGCATCCTGGACGTGGGCGGGACGCCCGGTTTCTGGCAACTGCGCGGGCGCGAGTTGCCAGGGCCGCCGTCCGTGGTCTGTCTGAATCTGGAGGAGCAGGTATCCGACGACCCAACCATCAGCACGGTCGTCGGCGACGCGGTCCACATGCCGCAGTTCGAGGACCAGTCGTTCGACGTGGTCTTCTCCAACGCCGTCATCGAGCATGTCGAGACCCTGGAGAACCAGGCAAGGATGGCGTCGGAGATCCGTCGGGTCGGACAGCGTTACTTCGTCATGACGCCGAATCGAGGCTTCCCGCTGGAGCCTCATTTCCTGTTCCCTGGGTTCCAGTTCCTGCCCATGTGTGCACGGGTGGCCCTACTGCGCCGGATGAACCTTGGCTGGTACGCTCGTGAACCCGATCCGATACAGGCTGAGAAGCGCGTTCGCCTGATCCGGTTGATGTCGGAGCGGGAGTTCAGGCAGGTCTTCCCGGACGCAACGATCCACCGCGAACGACTGCTTGGCCTGACGAAGTCCTTCACCGCCTATCAGGGCTTCTGATCCGACCATCCATGCGAGGACGCTCACGCCACTGGCTGTTGGGAGTGCCCATCGATGACCTGACGATGGACGAGACCATCGATCGGGTCGACGAGTACATCCGCGCTCACGAAGCCCACCTGTACGCTGCCATCAACGTATCGAAGGTCACCCGGAGTGCACGGGACGCCAGCTTCTCCAGTGTCATCGATTCGGTCGACCTGGCGACCGCTGACGGACAACCGATTGTCTGGGCCGCGCGTCTCCTGGGAGTGCCGCTCCGGGAACGCGTCACCGGCGTGGATCTGATGAAGCGTCTCATCGCAAGGGCCGCCGAGTGCCGCTATCGCCTGTATCTCCTGGGCGCAAGCCCCGAGGTCTCCAGGATGATGGCTGCACGGGTGGAGGCCGAGCATGGTGCAGGCGTGGTGGTGGGAAGGCATCATGGCTACTGGCGCCCGTCGGATGAGGCGACCATCATCGCTGCGGTCGCCGCGGCGAGACCGGACATCTTGCTCGTGGCTTTGGGCTCGCCGACGCAGGAGCTGTTCCTGCACCGCTGGCGAAAGGACCTGGATGTGCCGTTCATGATGGGCGTGGGCGGATCGTTCGATGTCTTCGTGGTCAGGGTCCGTCGCGCGCCGCGATGGATGCAGCGGTTCGGCCTGGAGTGGATGTTCCGGCTGGCCCAGGAACCCGAACGGATGTGGCGGCGATACCTCGGCGATGCGCCACTCTTCTGTTGGCTCGTATTCCGTTCATGCCTGGCGAGGGCGAGATCACGCTGACCTGGTACCGGGCCCTGAAGGTCCACGCTGCATCTCCCAAAGAGGGCCTCTGGGCGAGCACCTTGATCGTTCTCATCGGCAACACGGTGGCGCGTGGGCTGGGGTTCTTGTTCCCTCTGATGGTCGCGCGGCTAGTCGATCGCGCCGACTTCGCGCTCGTCTACCTGGTGATAAACGGAGGCTTCCTGGTCGCGGAGTTGATTCTGGCCGGCATGCCGACGGCGCTGGCACGCTTCCTGGCGGCACGCGACGACGATGTGCCTTCTGGCACCTGGCTCACCGGTGCCCTGCTGGCGGGCGTTCCCCTGCTTGCCGCATCCATGGTTCTGGCAGTGGTCGTGGCCATCGCCACCGATGCCCCGCCGATCCTTATGGTCCTGATCGTCCTCGGGTTGACCGTGGACGCCTACTACTTCTCCGTCCTGCGCGGCTCGGGACGGTTCGTCACCCTGGCGGCGTACCGGATCTCTGCCAACGTGGTACAGCTCGTCCTTCTCCTTGCGGCAGTGGCACTGGACGTCGCGACCGTGCCTGTCATCGTGGCGATCTACGCCTTCGTCTATCTGATGCCGATAGTCGTGATCGAGCTTCGGGTCCGCCTCCTTCGCGGGATGCCCGGCTTGGTCCGTCTGCCGGCTCCGGCGCAACTGAGGTCGCTCGTCGCGTTCGGCGCGTCGGCGCTCGTTTCCGGGGTCGCATACGGCTTCCTGGTCGGCTTGGACGTGGTCATGGTCCGACTCCTCGCCCCGGCAGCCTTGGCCGACTACGGAGCCGCCCGCGTCCTGGCGATGCCCATGAGCCTCGTTCCCTTCGCCATCGGGATCGTCCTCCTGCCAAGGACCGCCGCTGCCAAGGGAGCCGATCGGTTCCTGCTGTTAAGGAATGCGACGCTCGTCGCGGTCGCGATTACCGCGGCCGGCACACTGGCGTACATGGTGCTGAGCGGCCCGCTGGTGAGCCTCGTGTATCCCGGGGCATACGCAGCGTCGGCTGGACCATTGCCATGGCTCGCGTTCGCTCTCGGCCTGCTCGGGATCTATACGGTGCTCAGCCAGTGGTGGATGGGAATCGGCCGTCCCGGCGTTCCGGCGTTCTGTCTCGTGGTCGGAGCCTCTGGCGCGCTTGTGGCCCACCTCGTCCTCGACGTGCCCCTTGGCGCTCTCGGCGCCGCCCTTTCGATGCTTTTCGGAGTAACGACTGCTCTCGTGCAGATCGCCGGAGCCGCGGCTGTCCACTGGTGGCGGAGCGCGGGTCGCGCGGAAATCGTGACATGATGATCCGACACTTGGGTCGGGGGTGAGGATGCACTCGAGGGCGAGCCAGACCATCCGTCAGCGAGGTGACCGCATTGCCGTAGCGCTCGGAGCCGCTGCTCTAGGTCTCGGGATGGTCAGCAGCATCATGCTACCCCCGGCGTGGTGGTCGGTCGTGCTCGGCGCCATCGCCGTCTTCGGCCTATCTCGCGACATGCGCTTGGGCGTACTTCCGGCAGCGCTCGTGGTGCTTATCGCAGTGCCCTATGGTCGTGCTGCTGACATCGAATTGGCAGAGGTAGTTGGGATACCGCTGCATTTCCAGGATGGTGTCCTGGCCGCCGCGGCAGTAGCGTCGGTTCCGGTACTCCGCAGGATCGATGTCCGGGCAGTAATCGCACGGCTGATCATCCTCTTCCTTGTGGTTGGATCAGCGGCCTTGGTCCTTGGTGCCCTTGAGGGCAATGGTGCCAGGGACATCCTCCGCGACGCTCGATGGTGGATCCTTTACGGCTTCGGGCTCGTTGCACTATGGGATGGCGTCGACCGTGCCCGGATACTGCGCGGCTTCTTGATCGGGGCGTGCCTGTTCGCCGCCGTGGTGGTGACGACAGCTCTGACTCCGGTCTTCGAGGGTGGCCTGAAGGACAGGGCTTTGACGTACGACTACGGCAACCTGCGTCTCGAGTTCACCAATAGCGCGTTCCTCCTTCCAGCACTCGCGTACTTCGGTTTCCACTTCATCTGTCTGGTGAGGCCGATGCATGGCGTGTGGCTCGCGGTGATCACCGCTGCAGTATTCCTGTCGGTGACTCGGGTATCCATCCTCGTCGCGATGGGCGTCCTTGGTCTGACGGTGGGGTGGGCTCTCTGGCGGTATCGCGGTGAGCTAGTCGTCCGGGACATGTGGTTGCGGGCGGCCGCCATGGCGCTGATGGTGGGAGTCACGTTCACAGGCGCGATCCTGATCTTGACCAGCGGCCAGCTACCGTCTGAGGCAGAACAGCCCGTCGCGCGCATCCTGTTCCAGGATCCCGAGTCGAACCTTGATGCGATCGATCGTGGTCGCTTCCAGACATACCGAAACGCGCTTGACGTCATCAGGGAATCGCCCCTCATTGGGTCCGGTCTCGGTACTCTCGTGCCATTCGGCTTCACACCGGGAGGGGCGGAGCCATCGACGCCTGGCATGCAACCGGGCGTCGACGACGCATATCTCACCGTCGCCATGAAGGCGGGTCTCGTTGGCGCCGCCGCCTTCGCGGCACTGATCTTGTGGCCCCTAGCGGTCAGTGCGCGGCACGCCCGAGATCGCTTCCGATGGTGGCTACTGCCGAGTTGGATCGGGATACTGGCAGTAACTCTGACGCAGTCATTCGCGTCTTCGGGCTACGGGCCCTTCGGATTATCCATCTTGATCGTCACGGTCGCAGGTCTGCAGCCGTCAGGCGCGCGCCGCATTCAAGGGCTTCGTCGCCGCGAGCCCCACTCGGACAGCGAGTAGACCTCCTACGTTCCAAGGCGTGCCGCGACCCGTGCGAGTGCTTCGTCGTTCTCCGCGCTGAAGCGATGCTTTAGTGCCAGCATGTGGCGTGACATGACTTCCGGTTGGGCCAATGCCATGTCTATCCCCGCAGCGATGCTGGAGGCGTCAGGAGAGACGTAGATCGGTCCCTCTCCAAATGTCTCCTTTAGGGCGAGCGTATCGGACAGCACCAAGGGTCGCTCCAGGGAGACTGCCTCCCACGCTGCCTGAAGAAGTGTCTGATCTCGAGTGGTCGCCGCCACCACCACATCGGCAGACGCTACCAAGCGAACGAATGCGTCTGAGTCAAGGAAGCCGGTCAGCTCGACGTTGTCAGCGACGATCAGTCTCCGGCGAGGCCTGCCTGTAATCCATAGATGCCAGTCGCGGGACTCGGCCGACGCCGCTATGGCGTCCAATGGTTCGTCGTCACCCCAACCGCAGATCGCCACCACTCGTTGGGGGGTGGAGCCCTGACTGCTGGTGCCATTAACGGCCAACCTGGGCAGCGGGCAAGGGGCCACGTCGGCTCTCACCCCCAAGTGCGACAACGATCGGGCCAAGCTCGCTAGTGTGACTATCACAGCATCCGCCCGTCGTGACACCCATGCCAGGAGCGGAATCGACCAGCGCCAGCGACGATCCAGTAGGGCGCCACTGTGGATGTCGACCGCCATGCGAGCGCCTAACATGCGTGCCATCGGCAGGACGACCATCGGGGCGATGAAGGGTGGCGCGATTACGACGATAGTGCCTGGCTTCCGGGTCACGAGCACATCGAGTGTCCGCAGGATGAGGAGCGGATACGTGAACGGCGCCGACCACATCCTCCTGAATCCAGTCCGACCGAGCAGCCGCAGCTCGCAGCCGAGGCGCTCGGCCAGCGTCGCCGACCTCTGGCTTACGGGCATCCACGCGATGACGATGCCTCTTGCTCTCCGATGCCGCATAGAGCGACGACCTCCTTGCATCCGGGCATGGTAGACGTGCCATATCCTTCGGCTGTGACGGACTTGCCGAGCGGCGCCGCGCCCTTGACCGACACGCCTAGGACGGCCGGGTCGAGGGCCTCCAGATCCGGCTTGGTGTGGCGATCCGTGGTCACCCGTGAGCGAGCGCCCCTCGTAGCTGCGGTCGTGCTCATCTGTGGTTACGCGGTCATCCGGACCCTTGGTGCTGCCGATCTGGTCGCGCTCTCGTGGACCGCCATCGCGGTGGGCACGTCGCTCCTGTCGCCGCTGGCCGGGATGGTCGTGCTTGCAAGCCTCTCGCCCTTCCTTGAGGCGCAGACGGCTGCGGGCGTGATCACCGCGGGCCCGGTGCTTGCCATGGCGGTGGTCGCCTCCGTTCTCGGGCGCATGCCCTCTTGGTGGCCGTCCATCGCCGGTCGATGGTCTCGCTCAGCGAGATGGGCTCTCTTTGCAGGCGTAGCCATCTTGCTCGGAACGGCCCTCGGAGTCTTCACCACCCTCGTTCGCTTGGGGCCCGCGACCGCCGTGGATGCGGCCAGATTCTGGGCCGTGGGCATAGGAGCCGGACTGCTTCTGATGTTCTCGAGTGCCGTGCTCGGACGGCGTGGTCACACTGAGGGCCTGGTGGCTGTGACAGTCGCGACGCTCCTGGCCGGATTGCTCAGCTTGATCGATTACCTGGTCCGCGGAAGCGTGGTGGCCAGTCCGTTCGGTTGGCTCCTCCGCCCGGACAACGACTACATCCGACTCACCGGTGTGATCCCCGCACCGAACGCCTCTGCGATGCTGTTTCTCCTCCCGGCGACCATGCTGGGAGCGCTGGCCCTCTTCCCTCCCTTTCGGGCAGGGGTCGGCACTGCGGGCACCCGAATACGAATCGTCTCTGCTGTACTGGCGGTCACCATGGTGACGGCCGTCGCACTCGCCTACAGCCGCTCGTCGCTGCTAGCGCTAGTCGTGGTGGTCACCCTCCTTGCCTGGCGCGTGCGCCGGGTCGCCGGGGTGGTGGCGAGTTTGGCCTGCATTGTCGGCGCCCTTGCTCTCGCCTCTGCGGCCCTCGATGCTCGCGGCGTGATCGCTCGCGTCGGCGTGATCGACGTGAACACCATCGGTGATCAGCAGCGCATCGAGGCGTGGACGGCGGCGTTGCGCATGTGGGCGGATGCTCCGCTGACCGGCCTCGGGTTCCGTAGCTTCGAGGCGCTGCACGGGCAGTACGGAGCCCGAGTGATCGCTTCGCCACATAACGAGTGGCTCAGGTTCTTCGCTGAGGACGGAACCGTCGTGGGCATCCTCGGGCTCGTCTTCATTGGAGCGGCCCTCATCGCGCTTTCACGTGGCCGTTCGTGGCCGATCATCGGTGCATTCTGTACATTCGGCGCGTTCGTAGTCATGGCTTCGTTCAACAATCCACTGACCTATCTCCAGATAGTCGTCCCCACATTCATCGTCATCGGGACGGGGCTAGGACTCACCGCATCGACGACGGGCGTGCCGGCGGAGAGAGACGGAGGCTAGGAGGGATCGATGCACGTGCGTCAGTTCGTCATCCCCGGGCTGGGCCACATCAGCGCGTTGATTGCGGACGACGCGGCAGGGCTGGCTGCCGTGGTCGATCCGCGCCGCGACGTCGACGTCTACCTGGCCGAAGCGGCCGAGCGTGAGCTGACCATCACCCACGTCATCGAGACCCATCTGCATAACGACTACGTGTCCGGCGCCAAGGAGCTCGCGGCGCTGACCGGCGCTCAGCACATCCATTCGGC
>Ga0136617_10004571_pt1 | contig 12386 bp, 14 predicted proteins | sample AntDrymUQ3222106_2_FD_129672 | JGI IMG/M metagenome (GOLD analysis project Ga0136617, IMG submission 129672) | Polar desert sand microbial communities from Dry Valleys, Antarctica - metaG UQ322 (21.06) | ecosystem: Environmental > Terrestrial > Soil > Desert | place: Antarctica: Dry Valley...
CCAGCACCGGGGCGCGCCGGCCGGCGGCGTTCGTGGAGGACACCGCAGTGGCGCCCGAGCGTCTCGGTGAATACGTCGCCCGCTTCCGCGAGGTCCTCGACCGCCACGGCCTTCAAGCCGGCTAGCACGGCGGCATGCGCGGGGCGGCCGACCGCTGCCAGCGCATCGGCGCCTGCCGCAAGACCGGCAGCGGCGTGATGTGCCCGTCCTACATGGCCACCCGCGAGGAGGAGCACGCCACGCGCGGGCGCGCCAACGCGCTGGTGAAGGCGCTCTCCTCGCCCGACCCGCGCGCCGCGATGGGCGACCACCGGCTGCACGAGATCCTCGACCTCTGCCTGGAGTGCAAGGCCTGCAAGAGCGAGTGCCCGCTGAGCGTCGACATGGCCTCGCTGAAGTCCGAGTTCCTCTCGCACTACCAGGACGTCCATGGGGTGCCGCTGCGCTCGCGCCTGTTCGGGGCGATCCGGCGGCTCAACCGGGCCGGGGCGGCGCTCGCGCCGGTCTCCAACCTCCCCACCCGCGTGCCGGGCGCGCGAGCGCTGCTCGAGCGCACGGTCGGCATCGCACGCCAGCGGCCGCTGCCTCGCTTCGCGCGCGAGCACCTCGTGCGCTGGGATCGGCGCCGGACTGGACGAGGGGCGGGCCGCCGGGGCGACGTGGTCTTCCTCGCCGACTCGTTCACGACCTACACCGAGCCCGCGATCGGCCGCGCCGCGATCGAGCTGCCGGAGGCAGCCGGCTGGCGCGTGCGGCTCGAGAGCGCGGGTTGCTGCGGGCGGGCGAGCATCTCCAAGGGCCTGCTCGACCAGGCGCGCGGGATGGCCGCCGGCATGGTGGAGCGGCTGGCGCCCGAGGCGCAGCGCGGCGTGCCGATCGTCGGCTGTGAGCCGTCGTGCCTGCTCACGCTGCGCGAGGAGCACCTCAGCCTGCTCGCGGGCGACCCGCGCGCGGAGGCGGTCGCAGCGCAGGCCAGGCTGGTCGAGGAGCTGCTCGTCGAGGCGATCGACGACGGCGCGCTGCGCCTGCGCCCCGACTCACCCGTGAGCGGCCGGCCGATCCTCTTTCACGGCCACTGCCACCAGAAGGCGCTCGCCGGCACCGCGGCGACCGTGGCGCTGCTCGAGCGGATCCCGGGTGCCGACGTGACCGAGCTGGACGCCGGCTGCTGCGGGATGGCCGGCTCGTTCGGGTTCGAGGCCGAGCACTACGACCTGTCCATGCAGGTGGGCGAGTCCCGCCTGTTCCCGGCGTTGCGCGCCGCGGACGCTGCAGCCCTGGTCGCCGCGACCGGGGTGTCCTGCCGCCAGCAGATCGCCCACGGGGTCGGGCTGCGCGCCCGTCACCCCGTGGAGCTCGTGCGGGCGGCGCTGTAACGACCGGGGAGCGCATGTCCAACGAGCTGATCTCCATCATCGTCCTGATCGCGGTCTTCCTGATCGCGACCACGATGGGCATCAACATGGGAGTGCTGGGCATCGTCGCCGCGTTCGTGCTCGGGACGGCGCTCGGGGTCTCCGAGGACGACATCTTCGCCGGCTTCCCCGGCGACCTGTTCGTGATCCTCGTCGGGGTCACGTTTCCTGTTCGGGATCGCGTCGATCAACGGCACCGTGGACTGGCTGATCCACTCGTCGGTCAGAGCCGTCGGCGGCCGGACGGCCGCCATCCCGTGGGTCTTCTTCCTCGTCACGGCGATCCTGACCGCCTCGGGCGCCGTGGTGCCGGGCGCCGTCGCGATCGTCGCGCCGATCGGCATCGGCTTCGCGCTGCAGTACGGGATCAACCCGCTGCTGATGGGGCTCATGATCATCAACGGCGCGACCGCCGGCGGCTTCTCCCCGATCAGCGTCTTCGGCTCGATCGTCAACGGCGTCGTCGAGCGCAACGACCTCGCCGAGAACGCGCTGCTGCTCTTCGCCAGCTCGTTCATCTTCAACCTCCTGCTGAGCGTCGTCGTCTTCTTCCTGTTCGGCGGGCGCGAGCTGCTGAACCGCCGCCTCGTGCCCGGTGAGACGCCGGAGGGCGAGCGGCCGGCGATGGCGGGCGGCGCGGAGACGGCCGAGGCCGGCGAGGTGCCCCCACTGGACCGCGACAAGATCCTCACGCTCGTCGGCATCGTCGCGCTGATCGTCGTCGCGCTGGCCTTCGACGTCGACGTCGGCTTCGTCGCACTGAGCATCGCCGCCGTGCTGTCGCTGATCTCGCCGAAGTGGAGCAAGGACGCCGTCGGCAAGGTGGCGTGGCCGACCGTGCTGCTGATCTGCGGCATCGTCATGTACGTCGGGCTGCTCGAGACCATCGGGACGATCGACTGGATGGGCGAGCAGGTCGCGACGATCGGCGCCGCGCTGATCGCCGCGCTGCTGATCTGCTACGTCGGCGGCGTGGTCTCGGCGTTCGCGTCGACGACCGGCATCCTCGGCGCGCTGATACCGCTGGCGGTGCCGTTCCTCGAGACGGGAGCGGTCGGCGCGGTGGGCATGATCATCGCCCTCTCGCTCGCCTCCTCCGTGGTCGACTCGAGCCCGTTCTCGACGAGCGGCGCGCTGACGGTGGCGAACACGCCGGAGGAGAAGCGCGACTTCGTCTTCAAGCGGCTCATGCAATGGGGCATGAGCATGGTCGTGATCGCCCCGCCGATCGTGTGGCTGATCTTCGTGGTGCCCGGCTGGCTCTAGGAGACCGGCGCTCAGTCGCCGAGGCGCTGCTTGACGACCTTGCCCATCGCGTTGCGGGGCAGCTCGTCGATGAAGCGCACCTCGCGCGGGCGCTTGTGGGGTGCGAGCTGGCCGGCCACGTGGTCGATCAGCTCGCGCTCCTGCGGGCGCGGCTCCCCCTCGGCGACGACCCAGGCGACGATCCGCTCGCCCAGGTCCGGGTCGGGGGCGCCGGTCACCGCCGCCTCGAGCACGCCGGGGTGCTCGAGCAGGGCGACCTCGATCTCGCCGGCCCCGACCTTGTAGCCGCCGGTCTTGATCAGGTCGGTCGAACGGCGCCCGACGATGCGCCAGTAGCCGTCCGGAGCCAGGGTGGCGAGGTCGCCCGTGAAGAACCAGCCGTCGCGCAGCGCGTCGGCCGTGGCGTCGGGGCGGTTGAGGTAGCCGGTGAACAGGTTCGGGCCGCGGACCGCGACCTCGCCGATCGTCTCGTCGTCGGCGGTCTCGACGTCGGTGCCGTCGTCGGCCACCAGGCGGACCTCGACGCCGGGGACCGGCAGGCCGACGTAGCCCGGGCGGCGGGCGCCGTCGGCGCGGACCGCGGTGTTCATGAGCGTCTCGGTGAGCCCGTAGCGCTCGACGATCTGCTGGCCGGTCAGACGCTCGATGCGCTCGAACTCCGGCGCGGGCAGCGGGGCGGAGCCGGAGACGAGCAGCCGGGCCCGCTCGAGGCCTTCGACGATCGCGCCGTCCTCCTTCGCGGCGCGCCCGAGGCGGTGGTACATCGTCGGCACGCCGAAGAGCATCGTGGCGCCGGCTTGAAGCGCGGCGGCCGCCGCGGCCGGCTCGAAGCGGCCGAGGTGGCGCAGCTCGCCGCCGCGGCGCAGCGGCCCGAGCAGGCCGAGCACGAGGCCGTGCACGTGGAACAGCGGCAGCCCGTGGGTGAGGACGTCGTCGCCCGTCCAGTCCCAGGCGTCGGCGAGCCCGTCGAGGTTGGAGGCGACCGCCCGCCGCGGCAGCACGGCCCCCTTGGGGCGGCCGGTCGTGCCTGACGTGTAGACGATCAGCGCGGGGTCCTCGTCACCGGCCCCGGTGTCGGGGAGGTCGCCGCCGCGCGCGTCGGGGTCGACGGTGACGAGGCGCGGCGCGTGGTCGAGCTCCGGCAGCCCGGTGGCGGGCGCCACGACGAGCACGTCCGGCCGGCTGTCGGCCAGCACGTGCGCCAGCTCGCCCGCGCCGAGCTTCGGGTTGACCGGGACGAGCGGGATCCCCGCCTCCAGGGCGGCGACGGCGGCGACGCACGTCTCGACCGTGGAGTCGGCCCAGACCGCGACGCGCTCGGCGCCCTGCAGCTGGTGGGCGAGCGCCACGGCGGCCTCGCGCAGCTCGCCGTAGGTCAGGGCCTGCCCGCCGACGGACAGGGCCGGCTCCGAGCCTCGTTCGCGAACCGGCGGCAGCAGGGGAGCGGTCATCGCTGTCCTTCTAGCATGCCGCCCGATGCGCCGGACGCTTCAGCTCGCGGTCATCGGCACGGCGGCGGGCGTCTTCTCCGGGCTCTTCGGCGTCGGTGGCGGCATCGTCATCGTGCCGCTGCTCGTGCTGTGGCTCGGCTACGGCGAGCGCGAGGCGACCGCACGTCGCTCGCCGCGATCGTCGTGATCGCCTCGTGCGCGGCCGTCCTGCAGGTCGGCTACGGCAACGTCCACGCCGGCTACGGGCTCGCGATCGGGGGGCCCGCCGTGGGCGGCGTGCTGGTGGGGACCTGGCTCCAGCAGCGGATCCCGACCCGCTGGATCACGCTCGGCTTCGCCGCCCTGCTGCTCGGCATCGCCGTCCAGCTGCTGCTGTGATCGAGGTCGCGGGGATCCTGATGCTCGGCTTCGCCGCCGGCGTGACCGCGGGCCTGTTCGGCGTCGGCGGCGGCATCCTCGCCGTGCTGGCGCTCACGCTCGTGCTCGGGCTCGGGCAGCTGGAGGCCCAGGCCACCTCGCTGCTTTCGATCATCCCGGTGGCGGTCGTCGGCGCGTGGCGGCAGCGCCGCTACGGCAACGTGCGGGTGCACGACGGGGCGCTGCTCGGCGTGCTGGCGATCGCGGGCGGCCTCGCCGGCGTCGTGCTCGCCAACGCGGTGAGCGAGCGCACGCTCGAGGTGACGTTCGCCTGCCTCGTGCTGTTCGTCGCCTACCGTCTCGTGCGGCCTGCCTTCCCCGGCTCGGACGCTCCGAGCCGGTGAGCGCGGGGCCGTCCGGGCGCTGCGGCGCTAGCATCGTCGCGCCCGTGGCGAACCCGACCACCCTCACCCGCGGCGGGATGCGCTCGGCCCGCCTCCTCGCCGTCGGGACCTCGCTGCGGATCGTGCTGACCCCGGTCGTCATGGCGCTGGTCATCGCCGACGGCGGTGAGCTGGGCGACGGCGTCGTGCTCGCCACCGTCCTCTGCTGCCTCGCCGCCGCCACCGACTGGGTCGACGGCCGCCTGGCGCGGGCCTGGAACGTGACCACGAAGCTCGGCTCGTTCCTGGACACCACCGCCGACAAGCTGCTCGTCTCCGGCGTGCTGATCGCGCTGCTGACGGTCGACCGCGCCTCGCCGTGGATCGTCGGCCTGATCATCGGCCGCGAGCTGGTGATCATGGCGCTGCGCGGCGTGGTCGCCGCCGACGGCGCGGTCATGTCGCCCTCCTCGCTGGGCAAGCTCAAGACGAGCGTCCAGTTCCTCGCCATCACCCTCGCGATCCTCCGCCCGGGTGCCCCCGTGGGCGGCCAGTACGCCGACGAGTGGGTGATGCTCGCGGCCGCAGCCATCACCGTCGTCTCGGCGGTGGACTACCTGGCCCGGGCGGCGCCGGCCCTCACCGCTCGCGACTGACGCCGTGGCGCGGGTGTTCCTCACCGGCGGCAGCGGCCTGATCGGCGGCGCCCTGCTCGAGCGTCTGCAGGCCCGCGGCGACCAGGTCGTCGCGCTGGCCCGCTCGGACGCCTCGGCGCGCGCGCTCGCCGCCCGCGGCGCCGAGGTCGTGCGCGGCGACGCCCGCGACGAGGACGGCCTCGCGCGCGGGATGGAGGGCTGCGCGCTGCTCTACCACGTGGCCGGGGTCAACACGCTGTGCCCCGACGACCCGGCCGAGCTCTTCCACGTCAACGTCCGCGGCGCCGAGATGGCCGTGCGCGCCGCGGGTCGCGCCGGGGTCGCACGCGTGGTGCTCACGTCCTCGGCCGCGGCGCTGGGCGAGGCCCACGGCACCGTTGGGAGCGAGGCCTCGGCGCACCGCGGCGACTACCTGTCGGTCTACGAGCGCACCAAGCACGAGGGCGAGCTGGCCGCCTTCGCCGCCGCGCCGGCGGCCAGGGTGGAGCTGGTGGCGGTCAACCCCTGCTCGGTGCAGGGCCCGGGGCGCGCGGGTGGGACGGGACGGATCCTCATCGCCTTCCTCAACGGCCGCTTGAAGGCGTTCGTCGACGCGCCGCTGAGCATCGTGGACGTCGCGGACTGCGTCGAGGGCCACGTCCGGGCCGCCGAGCGCGGCGAAGCGGGCCACCGCTACGTGCTGGCGGGCGCCACCCTCGCCGCGCGCGAGGCGCTCGAGCTTTTGGCCGGCCTGACCGGCGTGCACGACCGCGTGCGCATCCTCCCGCCGTCCGCGGCACGCGCGGCGGGCGCGCTGGTCGAGGGCGCCTACCGGCTGCGCGGCCGGAGGCCGCCGGTCTGCCGCGAGATGGTCCACACCCTCCTGCACGGCCACCGCTACGACGGCTCCCTGGCCGAGCGCGAGCTCGGCCTGCGCTACACGCCGCCGCGCGAGACCTTCCGGCGCACGATCGCGTGGGCGCTGCAGGAGGGCCTGGTCACGCGGCCGCTGCCCGGCTGGGACGCCGCCCAGCCGGGTAGGTGAGGGCCATGGAGAGAGATCATTCAGGCGGCCCCGCCCAACCCGGCGAGGGCGGCTTTGACGAGGGCAGCGAGCGCGAGCCGGACACGCCCGAGGAGGAGCCCGGACCCGATTACGCGCGCGGGCACGACGAGGAGCACGACGACCCGGGCGAGAAGGAGGGCCGCTACAGCCGCGGCTCGGAGAACCCGGCGACCGAGAAGGAGTCCGACGAGGGCGACTTCGCCACCTGACGCGCCGCTGCGCCACTGAACGTCAACTGCGGCTGGGTAGGGAAGCGGGGTCCCTCGAACGCGCCTTGAGGGATCGATTGGCGACTTGAGCACCCATACGGTGCACAAGTCGCCACTCGTCGAGATCATCCTCCGCGCCGGCTCCCTCCTCTCCCTACCCTGCCGCCGTTGACGTTCACCCCCGGCGAGGGACCAAGACAACGGCTCAGGGCAGCACGATGGCCTTGACGCTCGTGGGGTCCTCGCGACCCGCGCGCAGCGCGGCTTCGGCGTCGTCGAGCCCGAAGTGGCCCGTGATGATCGCCTCCAGGTCCACGCGCCCCGCCGCGGCCAGGGCGATCGCGGTCGGGTAGGTGTTGGCGTAGCGGAACGTGCCGGTCAGCCACAGCTCGCGGTTCTGGATCAGCCCGAGCGGGACCTCGGCCGTGGCCGACGGCCCCATGCCGACGATCACCGCCACCCCGGCGGGGCGGATCGCCGCGATCCCGGCGGCCACCGCCGCCGGGTGGCCGGAGCACTCGATCAGCGCGTCGACCTCGCCCGGGTCGTCGTCGGGACCCAGCGTCCGCGTGGCGCCGGTCGCCGCCGCCACGCCCAGCCGATGCTCGTTGACGTCGGAGACCGACACCTCGGTGGCGCCGAAGGCCAGCGCGACCTGCGCCGCGAGCAGCCCGATCGGCCCCGCGCCGGTGACCAGCACGCGGTCGCCCGCGCTCACGCCGGCCTTGCGGCACGCCCAGATCCCCACCGACAGCGGCTCCATCAGCGCGCCGACCTCGTCGGACATCCCGTCGGGCAGGGCGAAGGCGAAGTCCTCGTGGATGGCCACGAAGTTCGCGAACGCGCCGTCGACCGGCGGCGTGGCGAAGAAGACGACGTCGGGGCAGAGGTTGTAGCGGCCCGCGCGGCACTGCACGCAGCGCCCGCACGGGACGCCCGGCTCCAGCGTCACCCGGTCGCCCACGGCATGCCTGGAGACCTCAGAGCCGACCTCCACCACGTTCCCGGCCGACTCGTGCCCGAGGATCATCGGCGCGCGCACGACGTGGTCGCCGATCCGGCCGTGCTCGTAGTAGTGCACGTCGGAGCCGCAGACGCCGACCGCGGTCACCTCGACCACGACCTCGCGCGCGCCCGGGCTCGGCATCGGGCGCTCCTCGACCCGGACGTCGCCGGGCGCGTGCAGGACGGCTGCGCGGTTGGTCATTCGCCCGTCACCGCCCCCAGGGTAAGGCCGGTGACCAGCCAGCGGCGGACGACCAGGCCGACGAGGATCATCGGCGCCACCACGATCGTGCCGATCGCCGTCAGCTGGCCCCAGTCGATCTCGGTCTGGGTGACCAGCTGGGAGGCCGCCATCGGCAGCGTCTGGGAGTCCGGGCCGGAGAAGGTCGCCGCGAAGGCGTAGTCGTTCCAGGAGAAGACCAGGCACAGGATGGCGGTGGTGGCCAGGCCGGGCAGCACCAGGGGCAGCGCGATCTTGCGGAACGCCTGCCAGGGCGAGGCGCCGTCCACCAGCGCCGCCTCCTCCAGGCCCGGCGGCAGCTGCGCGAAGAACGAGTTCATGATCCAGATCGCGAACGGGAGGTTGAACGTCAGGTAGGCCACGATCAACCCCTGCGTCGTGCCCAGCAGCCCGGTGGCGCGGAAGATCACGAACAGCGGCAGCACCACCGCCGCGATCGGTGCCATCCGCGTGGAGATGATCCAGAACGCGACGTGGTCCTTGCCGCGGAAGCGGCTGCGCGCCAGCCCGTAGCCGGCCAGCGCGCCCAGGCCGACCGCGATCAGCGTCGAGGCGCCGGCGGCCACCAGCGAGTTGGCGATGTAGGGCCCGATGTCGTTACCGCCCGAGAACAGGGCGCGGTAGTGCTCGAGCGTGGGGGAGAAGGACAGCGACGGCGTGCTGGCGGTGATCTCGTCCCCCGGCTTGACCGAGGAGACCAGCATCCACAGCAGCGGCACCACGGTCCACAGCAGGACGACCGCGGTCAGCGCTCGCACACCGATGCGGCCCGGCAGGGACTTCTTGCTCATGTCGCCAGCCCCCTTCGCTTGAGCACGCGCAGGAACACGTTGGCCAGCAGGATCGAGACGGCCAGCATCGACAGCCCGATGGCGGCGGCGTAGCCGAGGTCGAAGAAGCGGAACGCCGTGTCGTAGAGCCGGATCGGGACCACCTTGGTCGCGTCGGCCGGCCCGCCGTTGGTGGTGTTCCAGATGATGTCGAAGTAGCGGATCGCGTCCATCGAGCGGATCAGCAGCGCCACGATCAGCACCCCGGGTGATCATCGGCAGCACGATATGGCGCAGCGGTGGCGGCGCCCATCGCTAGGCCCGCGCGAGCGACTTGCGCGCCCGCTCGTTGGCCGACTCGAACGCGGTCTTGGCGTCGCGCATCGCCGTCTCGGGCGACTTGGAGCCCGCCAGCATCTTCGACAGCTCGGTGAAGATCGCCGTGTCGCACTCGTTCCAGGCCGGGATCTTCGGCCGCAGCCCGATGTTGTCGGGCTCCCAGGCCTGGAAGACCGCGTCGGTGGTCAGCAGGTTGGGCATCTCGTCTCCGGTCTTCGCCGCCCGCTCGACCTCGGGCAGCCGGTAGATCGACTCGCGCGTGGGCGTGCCGCCGCCGACGTCGCTCTTGAGCCCCATCAGCTGGGTGTCCTTGGAGGTCGCCCACAGCACGAACAGCCACGCGGCGCCCTGCTCGCGCTTGGTCGCCACGCCGTTCACGGCGATGCCGCAGCCGCCGTACATCGAGGCGCTGCGCTGCGGGCCGCGAGGCACGCGCGCGTAGCCGACCTTGCCCTTGAGGTCGCCCGTCTCGAACCCGGCCGCGAACTCGTGCCACTCGATCGCCATCGCCACCTGGCCGGCGCCGAACGCCTCGCCCAGCCCGGTCCAGTCCCAGCCGAGGCTGGACGGGTGCGCGACGGAGAGCAGCTTGCGGTACATCTCGGCCGCCTCCAACGCCTCCGGGCGGTCCAGCAGCGCCTCTCCCGGGTCCTCGGAGCCGAAGCGCCCGACCTCGCCGCCCTGCTCGAAGTAGTCCCCGCCGTAGCCCCACAGCACGTTGGAGAAGTCGTTCATCAGCGAGTCGTGCTGCTTGGCCTGGTGGCCCGAGCCGTACGGCGCGTCGTCCTTGGCGTTCTCGCCCAGCCACTTGGCCATCGCGTAGTACTCCTCCCACGTCCGGTCGCCGCCGGGCTGCGGGTCGAAGCCGAGGTCGTCCTGCAGCCGGCCACGGTGCTTCTCGAGGATGTCCTTGCGGTAGATCCAGATCAGCGTGGGGGCGTCGTAGGGGAGGGCGAGCAGCACGTCGCGGTCCACGAAGCGCCCGGCCGCGTCGAGCTGGGTCGGGATGAAGTCGCCCACGTCGTCGAGGTCGGGCAGCTTGTCGTCCTCCATGAAGCCGTCGAGCGGGGCGAGCGCCCTGGCGTAGGGGGCCAGCACCTTGGTAAGGGTCGGCGTAGACCACGTGGTAGTTGCCCAGCCCCGAGGCGAAGTCGAGCGCCACCTTCTGGACCAGCGCGTTGAGCTCGAGCTGGGTGATCTTCACCTCGATGCCGGTCTGCTTGGTGAACGGCTCGAGGTTGGCCGCGATGGCCAGCGTCGGCGCCGGTTCTCCGAGATGAAGTTCAGCGTCGTGCCCGAGAACTGCGTCCAGCGGTCGTCGCTGCCCTGCGCGGCCGGGGTGCCGCCGCCGTCGCCGCCGAAGCCGCAGCCCCAGGCGCCCAGGCCGAGCGCCCCGGCGCCGCCGGCCAGCAGCAGCTCCCCGCGCGAGATGTGATGCACCGATGTCCCCCTCCCACTGGACCTTTGTGCGGCCTACCCCCCGCACGTGCGCGAGCGAACCGCCGAAACGGCGGCTTCGGAGCGGCTCTGAGCTCAGGCCGCGCCGGTCGGCACGGCGGCCAGCAGCGGGCGCTCGCCGCTCAGGTCGGCCAGCGCGTCCCAGCGGCCGGCGCGCAGGGCGCCCATCACGCCGGTCACGGCGAAGCCGCGCGTGATCGCCGTGCGCACCGCGGCCACCTCGCGGGCGTGGCCGAGCAGGATCGCGCCCGCGATCTGCCCGTCCGACACCACGAGCTTGCGGTAGCGCCCGCCGGGCTCCTCCAGCACGATCTCCTCGTCGCCGGGCTCGGCCTCGAAGCGCCCCAGCGAGGCCAGCTCGATCCCGACCACCTTGAGCATGGTCACCGGCACCGAGCCGGCGTAGGCCTTGGTGCCGCCGACCGCGTTGTCGGCGGCCACCTCGGCCTGCTCGACCGCCACGGGCCAGAGCCCATGCACGCGCCCGCGGTGCTCGGCCACGTCGCCCGCCGCCAGCACCTGGGGGTCGCTGGTGCGCATGCGGTCGTCCACGCGCACGCCGCGCCCCACCTCCAGCCCGGCGGTGCGGGCGACCTCGACGTTGGGGGCGATGCCGGCGGCGGCGAGGAAGACCTCGGCCCCCAGCCGGCGCCCGTCGGCGAGGCGCACGCCGCGCACGCGGTCGTCGGCGTCCACCCGGGCGGTCTCGGCGTCCAGCAGGATCTCCAGCCCCAGGTTCTGCAGGTAGTCGCGCAGGATCTCGGCCGCGCGGGCGTCGAGCTGGCGGCGCAGCAGCCGCGGCCCGCGCTCGAGCACGGTGGCGCGCAGGCCGAGCTTGTGCAGCGCGTAGGCGGCCTCCAGCCCCAGCAGCCCGCCGCCCGCCACCGCCGCGCTGCGCGCGCCGTGGCGCTGGGCGAAGGCGCGCAGCCCCAGCGCGTCGTCGGCGGTGCGCAGCACGAACGAGCCGCGCGCGTCGATCCCGCGCACCTCGGGCACGAACGAGCGCGAGCCGGTGGCCAGCACCAGCCGGTCGTAGGCCAGCTTCTCGCCGGTGCCGAGCACGACCTCGCCGCGGTCGCGGTCGATCCGCTGCCCGCGTGTGTTCAGCCACGGCGTGATCGCGCGCTCGGAGTACCAGGCCTCCGGGTTCAGGTAGAGGCCCTGCATGGCCGAGCGGCCGTAGATCAGGCGGCCGATGCCCATGCGGTTGTAGAGCGGGTGGGCCTCCTCGGCGACGATGTCGATCTGTGCCAGCGGATGGCGCCGGCGCACGTGCTCGGCGGCGGTCACGCCGGCGATGCCGTTGCCGAGCACGACCACGCGCTCGACCGCGCGGTCGTACGCGAAGGAGGGGATGCGCGAGACCATCGGCGCGCTGGGCTTCTCCGGGGTCAGCGACACGGTGACCGGGCCCTTGACCTGCGCGCAGCAGGCCATCCGCGTGTTGGATGCCAGCCCCAGTCGCCCCAGGGTCGAGGCCTCGTCGTCGGAGATCGCCGACAGGTGCTCCATGCCGTCCTTGACGCACACCGGGTCGGCGCCGCACATGCCCATGCGGCAGCCCGCCTCGATCGGCAGGCCGCCGGCCTCGGCGGCTTCCAGCAGGGTCATGCCCGGCTTGGCCACCAGCCGCTTGCCCTCGGGCGCGAAGGTCACCTCGGGCGCGCCGGCGTTCAACGCGCGGTGGGAGGCCATCGAGCGCCCGGCGGCGGGCGCGAGGCCGGCCGGTGCGGCGGCGGGCGCCGCGGCGGCGGCGGGCGCCGCGGCGGCGGCGGGCGCCGCGGCGGCGGC
>Ga0136617_10004573_pt1 | contig 12382 bp, 10 predicted proteins | sample AntDrymUQ3222106_2_FD_129672 | JGI IMG/M metagenome (GOLD analysis project Ga0136617, IMG submission 129672) | Polar desert sand microbial communities from Dry Valleys, Antarctica - metaG UQ322 (21.06) | ecosystem: Environmental > Terrestrial > Soil > Desert | place: Antarctica: Dry Valley...
CGGCGGGCAGGGCTTGGCGCCGTCGTGGTTGGGGTCAGGGACCGCGGCGCAGGCGCCGATCGACCAGTCCCCCGCGAGCCCGCGGACGCGCATGTGGTCGTCCACGTCGACCTTCCACTGATCGGTCAGCGGCAGGTTCAGCGCCTTCAGGCTGGGATGCGGAGCAACGCCCGCGGTCCAGACGATCGTCTGCGTGGGGATCTCCTCGCCGGTCGACAGGCGACACGAGTCCGCGCGCGCCTCCTCGAGCTTGGTCCCGAGCCTGATGTCGATGCCGCGACCGCGAAGCTCGCGGACCGCGTAGTCGGCGAGGCCCCGGTCGACCTCGGGCAGGACGCGGTCCATCGCCTCGACAAGGATCCAGCGCATTCCGGTCAGGCGGGCGCGCGGGTAGAGGTCGATCGCATCCGCGGCGAAGTCCTGGAGCTCGGCGAGCGCCTCGAGACCCGAGTAGCCGCCGCCCACGAACACGTAGGTCAGGAGCTCTTGACGCCGGGCCGGGTCTTCGGACGCGTTGGCGCGCTCGAGCGTCTCGATCACGTGGTTGCGAAGCCAGATCGCATCGGCGAGGCTTTTGAAGCCGATTGCATGGCGGTCGAGCCCCGGCACCGGCAACGAGCGCGAGACCGAGCCGACCGCGACCAGGAACTGGTCGTACCGGACCGTCTCGTCCTCGCCCTCATGGGTGGAGATCTCAACGGTCCGCGCCTCGGGATCGTGGCCTGAGACGGCCCCCAGGCGCAGATTGGTCCGCCGCAGCATGTCGCGGAGCGGCGTCACCACATGGCGCGGCTCGAGCATGCCCGCCGCCGCCTCGGGCAGAAACGGCGTGTAGAGCATGAAGTTGACGTCGTTGACGAGGATCAGCCGAGCTGACTGCTTCGGCAGGAGCTTTTCGAGCTCTCGAGCCGCAGAGGCTCCGGCGAACCCGCCTCCGGCGATGACGACATTCCATGCCACAGAACGAGTATGACAGAGCTTGTAACAGTCTGTTACAAAATGTCAAGCGCTACAAGTGCCGCCCCAGCCGCCTGGCGCTGGGTGGGGGGCTGTTTGCCCGAAGCCGTTTCTAGGCGCGGGCGAAAGGCTCCCACTCAGCCAAGACCACGCCACATGAGCGATCGGAACATGACCAGCCAAGACCACTAAAGGCCGAGCTCCGAGCGGATCAGCGCCGTGACTTCCTTGCCGTCGGCGCGGCCCTTCGTCTCTCGCATGACGAAGCCGACGATCGGGCCGATCGCCTGCATCGCTCCTTCGCGCACCTTCTCCGCTTCCTCAGGGTGGGCCACAAGCGCCCGCGCGACGATCTCCTCGAGCTCTCCCGAATCCTCCATCGCGCCCAACCCCTCGCGCTCGGCGATTTCGCCTGGGTCTCCCCCCTCCGCGACGAGCTTTGCGAGAACCTGCTTTCCGGCCTGGTTCGTGACCTTCCCGCCTTCGACCATCGCGACAAGCGCCGCCAGCGCAGCGGGCTCGGCGTCGCGCGCCGCGGTCTCACCCGTGATCCAGTTGGCGACGGCGCCAGGGGTCGCCTTGCCGGCTGCCAAGACCTCTTCGAAGAAGCCGCCGAGGTCGGGATCGCGAGCGAGCTGGCGTGCCTGAGCATTCGACACGCCAAGCTCGGAGACATAGCGCACTTCCCGCTCGGCGGGCAGCTCTGGCAGGGCGGCGCGAGCCTCGGCGAGCATCTCGTCGGTCGGGGCCAGCGGGACGAGGTCCGGCTCTGGGAAGTAGCGGTAGTCGTGCGCCTCCTCCTTCGAGCGGAGCGAGGTGATCGAGCCCGACCTGGGATCGAAGTGAAGCGTCTCCTGCCTCACCGTCTCGCCGTTGGCCACCAGCGCGCGCTGGCGCTCGAGCTCGGCATCGATGCCGCGCTCGATGAAGCGGAACGAATTCATGTTCTTGAGCTCGGTCTTCGTGCCGAGCTCCGAGGAACCCTCCGGGCGGATCGAGACGTTGGCGTCGCAGCGAAGGCTCCCCTCGTCCATGTTCACGTTTGAGGCGCCGATCGCCTTGATCGTCGCGCGCAGGAGCTGGAGCCACTCGCGAGCCTCCGCCCCGCTCCTGACGTCGGGCTCGGTGACGATCTCGACCAGCGGAGTGCCGCCCCGGTTGAAGTCGACCAGCGAGGCGCCGGAATCGTGGATGCGGCCGGATTCCGAAACGTGGACGAGCTTGGCGGCGTCCTCCTCCAGGTGAACGCGGTGGATCCGGATGTCCCCAAGGCTCCCGCCTGAGGCGAGCGGGATGTCGTACTGGGAGATCTGGTAGGCCTTCGGATTGTCGGGATAGAAGTAGTTCTTGCGGTGAAAGATCGAGCGCGGGGCGATCTCGCAGCCCAGCGCGAGTCCGATCTGGATGCCGTACTGGATCGCCTGAGCGTTCACCACCGGCAGGCTCCCCGGGTGGGCGAGGCAGACCTCGCAGGTGTGCACGTTGGGGTCGTCCCCGAATGAGAGCTCGCAGCCGCAGAACATCTTCGTCCGCGTCGAGAGCTGGACGTGGATTTCGAGGCCGATAACGGCTTCGTCGCTCATCCGAACCCGAGGCTGTCGATGTGGTCCTCGTTCATCCCGAAGTGGTGGCCGACCTCGTGGAAGACAGTGCGCTTGACCTCCTCGGCCGTGGGGTTCGCGTTGCGAAAGACGACGATCCGCGGAAGCCCGCCGACAGGATCGTAGATCCCCATGATTCCATCGGGGTGGGCATCCTCGACGATGACCGCGACCTCACCAAGCTCTCCGGCCACCCACTCGGGCAGCTCGTCGAGCGCCTCGCGCACGGCAGCCTCGGTCTCTTCCACGGTCATCACGAGGGCGGCCTTGCCTCGAAGCCGATTGCCGCCTCGACAGCGTGTGCGGCGCCGAGAAGTCGCGTCTCGGAGAACGCAGGTCCGGCAATCTGAAAGCCCACGGGCAGCCCGGTCTCCGAGCCGAGGCCCGCCGGGATCGAGATCGCGGGAATACCGGCAAGCGACATCGGCACCGTGAAGAAGTCGGAGAGATACATGGCGAGCGGGTCCTTGGTGCGCGCACCCCGCTCAAAAGCGACCGATGGCGAGGTGGGCGTGATCACGAAGTCGCAGGACTCAAACGCCGTGCGGAAGTCGTCGGCGATCTTGGTGCGCACGCGCTGGGCCTGCCCGTAGTAGGCGTCGTAGTAGCCCGAGGAAAGCGCGTAGGTTCCGAGCATGATCCGCCGCTTCACCTCGGCGCCAAAGCCCTGGGAGCGAGTCCGCTCGTACATCTCTCCGAGATTGTCAGCACCCTCCGAGCGCATGCCGTAGCGAACGCCGTCGAAGCGGGCGAGGTTGGCCGAAGCCTCCGCGGGCGCGATCACGTAGTAGGCGGAAAGACCGTGCGCGGCGTTCGGAAGGTCGATGTCGGCGATCTCGCCGCCCCGCGCCTCGATCAGATCGACCGTTGCCGAGAAGAGCTCGGACACGTCGGCCTCCACGCCCTCTGCCGCCCCCGAGAACCCGGGCGCGACGCCGAACCGAACTCCGGCGAGGTCCGTGGCCTCGGGCAGCTCGACGCCGCCCGGGATTCCCGTCGACGTCGAGTCGCGAGGGTCCCGGCCCTCGAGCTCTCGAAGGAGAAGGGCCGCGTCCTTAACGTCGCGCGTCAGCGGACCGCACTGGTCGAGCGACGAGGCGAAGGCGATCATCCCGAAGCGCGAGATCGCTCCATAGGTGGGCTTGAGGCCGACGATCCCGCACAGCGACGCGGGCTGGCGGATCGAGCCGCCGGTGTCGGTGCCGATTGCGCACGGGGCGAGGCCACCGGCTACCGCTGCCGCCGAGCCGCCCGAGCTTCCGCCGGGCACGCGCGCGTGGTCCCATGGGTTGAGGACGTCGCCGTAGGCGGAGTTCTCGTTCGACGATCCCATCGCGAACTCGTCCATGTTCGTCTTCGAGAGGACGCTCGCCCCTGCCGCTTCTAGCTTTGCGACGGCGCTCGCCGTGTAGGGCGGCACGTAGCCCTCCAGGATCTTCGAGCCCGCCGTGGTCGGCACGCCCTCCGTACAGAAGATGTCCTTGACGGCGACCGGGATCCCGCCGAGCGGACCGGCGCCCGGCTCCGGTGCCTCCTCGCGTTGCCAGAGGCATGCGTTCAGTTCGTCGCCGAGCCCGTCGAAGGCCGTTGCGTACTCATCCGGGCTCAGGTCGCCCGCCTCGATCTTCCCGCGAACGACGGCGATCGGGAGCTCGCGAAGTGTCGGATCGCTCACGAGGGGCCTGGCGACGGGACGCGGAACGCGCCGTCGACGGGATCGGGCGCGGGCGCCAGCGCGCGCTTGCGATCCAGGCTCGGGCGCGGCTCGTCGGCACGCAGCACGTTCTCGAGCGCGACGACGTGGGACGTCGGCTCGACGCCCTCCAGATCGAGCTCCGAGATGCGGTCGACGTGCTTGAGGATCCCCGAGAGCTCCGAGGCAATCGTCTCGACCTCGGCATGGGAGAGCTCGAGGCGGGCCAGCCTGGCGACGTGGAGAACCTGCTCGCGGTCGATCACGCGCTCATCCTAGAAAGAGCGGGTGGCGGCTTAGGCCGTAGGGCAGCTCGGTAGCGATGGCCGCGCGTCGTCCTCCACGCCCGGAACGACGGCGGCCGCCCGGAGGCGGCCGCCGATGTACACGTGTGGCTGCGCTCGATTCAGGCAGCCGGGCCCGACGAGGGCGGCGGCGGCGGAGGCGGAGGCGGTGAGCCAGCGCCGGGACCGGGACCCGTGCCGCGGTCGCTCTGCAAGCGATCCGCCTCGCCCTGGAACGAGGTGCCCTCTTCCTGCATCGCTCGCCAGCCGCCATAGGCGATTGCCGCGCAGGCGATCAGGCCGAGAAACACGCCGTACGAGCGATCGAGGCCCTCGGCGGGCGGATCGATCAGCCTGTAGAGCACGAGGAGCGTGGAGAGGATGCCGAGACCGGCCACCACCACGCTCAATGCCACCGGCAGGTTGACCTGTGTTGCCGTTGCCGAGATCACAGCCAGCGCGATCGCAGCGATGATCGTCAGGATCAGGACGATCTTGATGAAATCGAATGCGTCCCAGGCGCTGATTGACGCAGAGTCCTCCACGGCGTCAAGGGCCTCTCCGGCGTCGCCGGTGTCCAGCCCGGCCTCTTCGGCTGCTTCGATCGACTGGCGTGCCTGATCAGTGGTTTCTTCATCGGCGCCGGGAATCGAAAACCAGGCCAGGAACATGACGATGAAAAGCACGATCGCGGCTACGGCCGCGATCATCTCACCTTGTCGGATGCGACTTGTGTCCATTCGTTCCCCCTCCTTCGTGGATTGAAGATCTGCGCCGGACGATGCGGGGTGATCGCCGACGAGCGGACCCTATACCGCTGGCGCGGCGGAACGGCGTCTCGCCTGGGCGGCGCTCAGGGTGTTGCGAAGGAGCATCGCGATCGTCATCGGGCCCACACCGCCCGGAACGGGGGTGATCGCCCCCGCGCGCTCGGCTGCCGCATCGAAGTCGACGTCTCCGGTCAGCCCCTCGTCCGTGCGGTTGATGCCCACGTCTATCACCGCGGCGCCGGGTTTCACCCACTCGCCGTGGATCATGCGGGGCGAGCCGACGGCGGCGACCAGGATGTCCGCAGCGCCGCAGATCGCGGCAAGGTCCCTTGTGCGCGAGTGACAGACCGTGACCGTTGCGCTGGCGTTGACGAGGAGCGATGCCATCGGCCGTCCGACGAGGATCGAGCGGCCCACTACTACCGCATCGGCGCCGCTCACCTCGACGCCGGCCTCGTGGAGAAGCCGCATGACGCCCAGCGGCGTGCAGGGCACCATTCCGGGCCTGCCCTGCGCCAGGAGTCCGGCGCTGGTCGCGGTGAGGCCGTCGACGTCCTTGGCGGGGTCGATCTCGGCGATCACCGCATCCTGGTCGAGCCCATCCGGAAGCGGCATCTGCACGAGGATCCCGTCCACATCGTCGTCGGAGTTGAGCTCTGAGACGAGCCCGGACAACTCAGCCTGGCTCACGTCTTCGCCGAGACCGTGGTGGATCGAGCGGATCCCCGCTTCCTCGCATGCCTTGATCTTGTTGGAGACGTAGACGTGCGAGGCAGGGTCCTCGCCGACGAGAACGGTGGCGAGGCCGGGCGACGTCCCGCGCTCGGCGACAAAGCTCTCGACGTTGTCCCTGACCTCCGCGCGCACCTTCGCGGCGACGGCCTTGCCGTCGATGACCATCGCGCTCACGAAGCCTTCTTGAGCGGCGCGTAGTCGGCCATGAGCTTTCGCTCTCCACCCTCGGAGGCAAAGCGGACCACGACCACCGAGCCCGGCTCGACCGAGGTGATGACACCCTCGCCAAAGCTCGCATGAACGACGTCGTCGCCGACGCGGAACTCCGCCTCGGGCGTCTGCGGCTGGACTCGGTCGGCTGCCCGGAGCTCGCCGCGGCCCCCGAACCCGCGAATCGCCGCGCCGTCCGAGCGCCCGCCCTGCCAGCCGGTCTGGATCGCCATCGCCTTGTGATCGACCAGCTCGTCCGGCACCTCGCGCAAAAAGCGGGAAGGAAGGTTCCAGCCGGAAGTCCCGTGAAGGCTCCGCCGGCGCGCGCAGGTCATGTAAAGGCGCTGCTTCGCGCGGGTCACGCCCACGTAGGCCAGGCGGCGCTCCTCCTCGAGGTTTCCCTCCTCGACCGAGCGAGCATGCGGGAAGACGCCCTCCTCGCAGCCGATGATGAAGGCGGCGTCGTACTCGAGGCCCTTCGCGTTGTGAAGGCTCATCAGGGTGATCAGGCTCTCCGTGTCGCGGATGCCGTCCTGCTCGGTGAAGAGGCGGATCTGCGCCAGAAACTCCTCGAGCGGGGTGTCTTCACGCTCTTCGCCTTCGACCTTCCGGTTGATGTCGAACTCGCCCGCGACGCCGATCAGCTCCTGGAGGTTCTCCATCCGCCCCTCGGCCTCGAGCGTTCGCTCGGCCTCGAGCGAGTCGAAGTAGCCCGTGTCGTGGAGGACGGACTCGAGGAGCTCGGCGACCGAGTCGCCCTCGGCCCGGTCGCGAAGGCCGGCCATGACTGCCGCGAAGCGGGTGACCGCCTTGACCGCCGCGGAGCCAAGGCCCGGCACCACATCCGGGCGCGACATCACGTCCCAGACTTCCTCGCCCGTCGTGTTCGTGTGGGAGAGGATGCGGCTCTCGGTCTGGCGGCCGATACCGCGCCGCGGCGAGTTGATGACGCGCGTGAACGAGATCGCGTCGGCCGGGTTCGCGAGGAGCGACAGATAGGCGATCGCGTCCTTGACTTCGGCGCGCTCGTAGAACTTGGTGCCGCCGATCACCTGGTAGGGCACCTCGTAGCGGACGAGCGTGTCCTCAAGCACCCGGCTCTGGGCGTTCATCCGGTAGAAGACCGCGACCTCGTCGCGCGAATAATCTTCGTCCCCCACAAGGCGCTCGATCTCGCCCGCGACGTAGCGGGCTTCGGCGTGCTCGTCGTCGAGCTCGGCGACGACCACGGGCTCGCCTCGGCCCGCGTCGGTCCAGAGGTTCTTCTGCTTTTGCTCGGTGTTGTTCGCGATGACCGCGTTGGCCGCGTCGAGGATCGTGCCGGTCGAGCGGTAGTTCTGCTCGAGCTTCACCACCTCGGCACCCTGGAAGTCGTGCTCGAACTCGAGGATGTTCCGAACGTCCGCGGAGCGAAAGCTGTAGATCGACTGCGCGTCGTCCCCCACGACGGTCAGGTTCTGGGCTTCGCCCGCCAGGAGCTGGAGCAGGCGGTACTGGGCGCGGTTGGTGTCCTGGTACTCGTCGACGAGGAGCCAGCGGAAGGTGCGCTGGTAGCGCTCGCGGACGTCGGCAAAGAGCTCGAAGAGGTTGACGGTGCGAACGAGGAGGTCGTCGAAGTCCATGGCCGAGGCCTCGACCATGCGGCGCTCATACAGCGAGTAGACCTCCGAGACGACCTGCTCGAAGTAGGAGCTCTGCTGTGCGGCGTAGTCGGTCGAGTCCTCGAGCCGGTTCTTGGCGCCGGAGATCGCGGCCTGGATCGAGCGTGGTGTAAAGCGCTTCGGGTCGACCTCATTCTCCTCCATGCAACGCTTGACCATGCGGAGCGAGTCGGCCTGGTCGTAGATCGTGAATGAGCGCTTGTAGCCGAGGCGCTCGGCATTCGCACGAAGGAGCCGTGCGCAGGCCGAGTGGAAGGTCATGACCCACATGAGCCTGGACACGCCGCCGACAAGCTCCTCCACCCTGTTTCGCATCTCCTGCGCCGCCTTGTTGGTGAAGGTGATCGCGAGGATCTCGGAAGGATGCGCCTGCCCTGTGGCAACCAGAAAGGCGATCCGCCGGGTGAGGACGCGCGTCTTGCCCGAACCCGCGCCCGCGATGACGAGGAGCGGCCCTTCGCCGTGCTCGACGGCGCGACGCTGCGGGGGATTCAGGCCCTGGACCAGACGCTCGATCGCGTCGGCGCCTGGGCTGATCGGGGCGAGATTCTCCATTCAATTTGAGGATAGACCCGAGCTCGGCGGGGTCGGGTCCCAGTCCGGCCTGAGGGATGGGCATTCCGACCCCGCGGGTCTCGCGTCAACCGCCGGCCGTAGAGGGGCCCTGCTTCGGCTTGAGCTCGCGAATCTCGGCCTCGGCGGCTCGGCCGTCGATCTCGGCGAGCCGTTCTTCGGCGGCGGCGAGGCGCTCGGCGAGGCTTCGGATCGCATCGGCGACCGGGTCAGGCAGGTGAATCCAGTCGGCGTCGGGTCCCTCGGCGCGGCGGCCCTCGACCCTGACGGGATGGCCGGGGTTGCCCACCACGGTCGAGTTCGCGGGGACGTCCGCGATCACGACGGTGTTGGCACCGACCTTGGCGCCGTGCCCGACCTCGACCGGCCCGAGAAGCTTCGCGCCCGACCCCACGGTCACGTCGTCGCCCACCGTGGGATGGCGCTTTCCCCGCGCGAAGCCGGTGCCCCCTAGGGTCACCCCCTGATAGAGCGTCACGCGGTCGCCGATCTCGGCGGTCTCCCCGATCACGACGCCGGCGCCGTGATCGATGAAGAAGTCGCTTCCGATCCGCGCCGCCGGGTGGATCTCGACCCCCGTGACCGCTCGGCTTGCGAACGCGAGCGTGCGCGGCGCCAGCGGGACGTCAGCCTCATAGAGCGCATGCGCGAAACGGTGCGCCAGGAGCGCCTGGACACCCGCCCACGTCGTGAGGATCTCGAGGCTGCCGACGCTGCGCGCGGCGGGGTCACGATCGCGCGCGGAGGCGATATCGCTTCGGATCTCGCGGGTGACGCGGCGGAGTGCTCCCAGGCCCAACACTTTCCCGAAGGGTAAGCCAGTTGTGATTTACCCTGCACCCTTATGAGCGATTCCGAGGAAGGGCTCGACCCAGTTCGCGACGCCAGCCGGCAGATGGAGCGGCTCCTCCTCGACGTTCTCGGGAGCATGCCCGGAACTTCGATCACCGTCTTCGACCGAAGGCTCCATGTCCTGCTCATGTCTGGGGCCGCGGCCTACGACATGGGCATCGACCCCTCGATCGCCACGGGCAGGCCGCTCGCCGAACTCATGTCCGAAGCCGACTACACGCGCCTTGAGCCCACCTACCGGGCAACTCTCGCAGGGGAATCGCGGACCGACGAGCAATCGATGCTCGGCGCCGACGGAGTCTGGTGGCTTCGCACCGTTCCTATGCGGACGCCGAGCGGCATGGTCTATGCGGGGCTGGCTGTTGCAACCGACGTCACCGACCGCAGGGTCGAAGAGCTCCGCCACCTTCGCATCGACGCACAGCTCGAGCGGGCGAGGCGCCTCGAAGCCGTCGGGAAGATGGCCGGCGGAGTCGCCCACGACTTCAACAACCTCCTCGCGGTGATCCTGAACTACTCGGACTTCATCGCCGACGCCCTGCCGGGCGACTCGGAGCTCCACTCAGACCTCGCCGAGATCCGCGAGGCCGGGGAGCGAGGAGCATCGCTCACCCGCCAGCTCCTCATCTTCTCGAGGCGGGAGGTGGCAACGCCCGAGCAGCTCGACCTGAACCAGGTGCTCGGAAACCTCGACAAGCTCCTGCGCCGCACCCTGGGCGAGGACATCGACCTCACCATCGGCCTGAGCGAAACGCTCTACCCGGTCGAGGCGGACGCCGCCCAAATCGAGCAGGCGCTTGTCGGGATGGCTCTGAACGCGAGCGAGGCGATGCCGGACGGCGGGTCGCTGACCATCCAGACCGAGGCTGTGGACTTAGACCTCGACTACGTCGACATGAATCCGCAGGCGCGGGCGGGGCCGCATGCCCTGATCACCATCGCCGACACCGGTCACGGGATCCCCGCAGACCTCGTCGACCGCATCTTCGAGCCCTTCTTCACGACGAAGTCGAGGGGTACCGGAACGGGACTCGGCCTCGCGGCCGTACACGGCGTGATGGCCAACGTTTCGGGGCATATCACGGTCGATTCCGAGCAGGGGCTCGGCACTGTCTTCCGCCTCTACATCCCGGCTGCGATCGAGCATGCAGAAGCCGTGTCGACGCCGGGCGTCGCCGCTCCCGCCGAAGCAGTGACGATCCCGCCAGGGTCGCGCATACTCCTCGCCGAGGACGAGGACTCCGTGAGGCGCGTGACCGCTCGAGTACTCGAGCAAGCGGGCTTCGAAGTGCTCGCGTGCGGCGACGGGCTGGAGGCGATCGCGGCCTTGGAGGCCGGCGAGCGCTTCTCGCTACTGATCACGGACGTCGTCATGCCCGGCGCCTCGGGTCGCGAGCTGGCCGACCGGGCGCACGAGTTGGACGCGAGGATGCCCGTCCTCTACATGTCGGGATACACGGAAGACATCATCTCTACGCACGACGTCGTCACCGGCGACATGGCGTTCCTGCGCAAGCCGTTCACGGCTCGCAACCTCCTTAACGCGGCCGCCACGGCACTCGGCCTGGAGCGCTAAGCGGCGGCCGAGCGAGCTTCCAGCCCCGCGGGGATGCGCATTCGGAAGATGGAGCCGGAGTCAACTTGGCTCTCGATATCGAGGGTTCCCTCGTGGAGGTCGACGAGCTCCTGGGTAATGGCTATCCCAAGGCCCGTGCCGGAGGTCGAGCCCGCCGTGGACGCGCGGAAGAACCGCTCTCCCAGACGGGAGATCTCGCCCTTTGGGATTCCGACCCCCTTGTCGATCACCTCGATCCAGAGCTCCGATTCCACCTGGCGCCCTCTGATCAGCACGGGCCCACCGGCGGGCGAGTACTTGATCGCGTTCGAGATCAGGTTCGTGACCGCCTGCTCGAACCGCTCGCGATCCACCACCCACTCGAAGCCTGGCGGCACCTCGACGATCAGGATGTTTCCTCCCTCGCTCGCGAGGTGTTTCAACTCCACTCTAAGGCCTTCGAGCGAAGCCTTGAGCTCGACCCGCTCTGGCCGCAGCTCGAGCTGGCCGGCCTCGACCCTGGAGAGAAGCAAAAGGTCAGCGATCAGGAGCTCCAGCCGCACCGTGTTGCGAAGGGCCACCGTCGCGAGCTCGCGCTGCGCCGGATCGAGCTCGCCGCCCTCGCCCCCGATGAGCGCCTCCACGTAGCCCTTGACGGATGTGAGCGGGGTCCGGAGCTCGTGAGACACCCTGCTCACCAGATGGTCTCGCGCGACGCCGATCTCCTTCAGGACGACCGCCTGAGCCTCGAGCTGCTCCTGGACCACCTTGGCCGAGGTGACTTCGAGCATCAGCCCAGTCTCGGCGCGGCTGACTCGCGAGCTCAGCCAGACGAGCGTCAAGAGCGTTGCGACCGAGACCGAGGCGAGCATGATCACCTCGGCGATGTCGCGAGAGCTCGCTGGGGCGTCGTAGACAAGAGGAATGGCCGCCACGAAGACGATCCACCCGAGGAGCGCGCGGCGAACTCGCGGGCGGTGCGGAGCGATGCTGGCGGCGACCAGCGGTAGGAGCAGCGGATAGGGAGATTCGAAGCCGCCGGTCAGCCAGCTGAGCATCCCGAGAACGCCGGCCGTGAACACGTTCGACGCGGCGAGGGCACGCACCGAAACCGATGGCGCCCTGATGAACGCGAGCCCAATCGCCACTACCGCCGCGACGCCGGCGATTGCGAGAGCCCAGCCGGCATCGCCGATCGGCGCAGTCGGCTCCACGACCAGGAGGAGAGGCGCGGTGACGAGGGGCAGCAGCACTGCCTGAAGCCCTGAGACCTGGGCGGTCCGCTCGATCGAGACTCCCGTGCGCGCGGGAGACGCCGGCCCGTCGCCGCGCGAGGGCTCGACGAGCATGCCGCCGAGCTCCCGCAGAAGGGGGCCGATTCGCTCTCGAGCTCTCGTCGCGTTGGACTCCATAAGTGACACTTCGACCGGACGGCCGTTTCGGAACCATCTTTCCACCCGAGGCGCGGCCGGCGGGCGCTTGCCTAAGATC
>Ga0136617_10004575_pt1 | contig 12380 bp, 9 predicted proteins | sample AntDrymUQ3222106_2_FD_129672 | JGI IMG/M metagenome (GOLD analysis project Ga0136617, IMG submission 129672) | Polar desert sand microbial communities from Dry Valleys, Antarctica - metaG UQ322 (21.06) | ecosystem: Environmental > Terrestrial > Soil > Desert | place: Antarctica: Dry Valley...
CCGAAAAGCAAAACTGCGCCTATGCCGATTGAAAGAAGTTCCTCACATTCGCGCAAAACATTATCAATCGAAAGCTGAAAAATATTCGGCATCGAGCCGATTTCGTTTTTGATATTTTCGCCTGTTGCCACGAACAAAGGAAATATAAAATCGTTTTTCGTCAAATGAGTTTCGCGGAACATATCGCGCAGCGCAGGCGTCTTTCGCAAACGGCGAAGACGCGTAATGGGAAAATTCGGGTAAATGTGATTGCTCATTAATTCAAAAACTTCTCAATTTCATCAGCCGTTTCACGCGCGTTTTTCACGCAGTCGCCAACAGAAATTCCGCGATAAAAGTTACTACAAAAAAAGATTCCTTGGTTATTTCGCTCAAAATCTTTGATGCCTTTTTCTGTTTTTTCGTATCCAAGATTGTATTGCGGAATTGCTTTTTTCCACCTTCTAATTTGCTGAAAAATTGGTTCGCCCTGAACGCCTAAAATATCGCCGAGTTCTTCACGTGCGACTTTAAAAAGTTCTGCATCCGTTCGGTCAAAAAGCTCGGCGTTTCTCGCTCCGCCGATGAATGTCGTCAAAAGATGCACGTTTTTCGGCGCACGATTTTCAAAAATCACCGAACTCCAGAGACTGCCGAGAATTTTCCGCCGTTCAACTTTGGGAATCAAAAAACCGAAACCGTCCAAATCCTTTTTTACGTTTTCTTTCTCGTAAGCCGAAACAATAACGGCGAGCGGCGGATGATAAATTTCGCTCAATTTTTCGGAAAGCTCGCCGTCTAAATTTTCAATCAGCTTGGCGGCGACAAACGAAGGCGTGGCGATGACAACCGCATCAAACGATTCGCGGTTTAAATCTTCCGAATCACTTTCCACTTTCCATTTTCCACTTTCCATTTTTTCAATCTTCAAAACTTTCGTTTCCGTTTTGATTTCGCCGCGCAGATTTTCCGCCAATTCATCGGTCAAATTCTGCATTCCGTTTTTGAACGAAACGGTGCGCGAAATTCCTTTCGGCACAAAGCGGCTGGGCTTTTCCTTTTTGCTGAGCGCGGTCGCTTTCAAAATGCTGCCATAATCTTTTTCCATTTGAAAAACGCTCGGAAACGCGGATTTGACGCGCAGCCTTTCGGGATTTCCCGCGAAGATTCCCGACACGAACGGGTCAACGGCGTAATCTACAACTTCCTGTCCGAGCCTGCGCCGAAAAAATTCGGCGACCGATTCGTTTTCCGTTGATTTGCTTTTGACGAACGGTTCGCGCAGAAGTTTGAGTTTCGCTTTGGTTGAAAAAATGTCCGTCGAGACGATTTGGGCGATTTTCAAAGGCAGCGGGCGCAATTTGCCATCTTTCAAAATATACCTTTTTTTCGCGCTTCGGTTTGCCGGCGCAACCGCTTCCAAAAGCCCGAGTTCCGCAATCAATTCAAACAAATGATTTGAGACAAGCGTCGAATTCGGTCCCCATTCAATCAAATAATCGCCGTCTCGTTCGGTTTGAATATTCCCGCCGCAACCCGCGTTTCGTTCAACCAGCAAAACCTCGACGCCTTTTTTCTTGAGCCAATAAGCGACGCAAAGCCCCGAAATCCCTGCGCCAATGACGCAAACTTTTTTTGTCATTTGTTAGACGATTTATTTTGTAGATTTTTGAATGGATTGCCGGGCGCAATTGGGTCTTGCAACCAAGTTCCTTTTTCACTATCAAACTTATAAATCAAAATACCTCTTACTTTGTAACTTGCGCCGCCCAACAATGTTGGACAAAACCGCGTTTGAAAAGCTGCTTTAGTCGCGGATTTTTGTAGCAAAGCATTGCCGCTTTTTGCATTTGCCTCTTTGACTTCGCCTATTTCATCAATGAGAACATTAACAGTTACTATGTCTGAAACATTTCTGTCCTTTGCAATCTGAGGATATTCGGGCAAAACTCCGCACGTTGCTCTTCGATTAACAACTCCACCTGTTAGGACTCTTTTACCTTTCCAATCTGAACTTGGATGTCTAAGGGAATTTTCACTGACGCAAGGAGCAATCTTGAAAATCCAAGGCTCTGCTAATTCATTATTAAATTTGGTCGGCGTAAATTCAGAAGAAGTTTCAACTTGAACAGGGGTGATTTTTTGAGTTGAGCGAAAAGATGGAGTATACCAAATAAAATAAAAGGTAAGTCCAACGCATAAAGTAATAAGGAAAATCAAAATTCGGATTATAGGTTTTCGCATAATTGATTAAACTGCAAATTGACAATTACTATCACATTCGTTTTTATTATACGGCATCAACCAAACTAAAACATCACAAATCTTAATTGCTCGCCGACGCGGTTTTCGCCACAAAACTTTCCGCCTTGTGAATAACCAATTCGGCTAATGCGCTGATAAATTTCTCCGAATCGTTTAAGCCGAGCGTTACTTCAAACTGCTCAATGCCTTTTTCCTTTGCCAGATGACGAAATTCGATGCCGACTTCAAACAGCGTTTCGAGATGGTCGGAGGCAAATGCAATCGGCACGACGAGCATATTTTTCACGCCCTGCGCGGCTAATTCTTCAATCGTTTTCGGAGTCGAGGGCGTCAGCCATTTTTGCGGTCCAACCTTCGACTGGAAACACAGATGATGCGGTTGTTTCCAGCCGCCGCGCTGCATGACAGCCGTTACCGTTTCGCAAATATGACCGGAATACGGGTCGCCTTCGCGGACGAGTTTCATCGGCGTGCCGTGCGCCGAAAAAAGTATGTGAACCGAATCGCGTTTTTTCGGCGCAAATTTCTCGAAACCTTGATTGACGCGCTCGACAAACGCGTCAATATACGGCGGAAAATCGTAGTAATGTTCGACTAATTTTGTTTCTAGTTTCGGCGAATCGCCGCGCAGTTTCAACTGTTTTTCCCACTCTTTGACGCTCGAAGCCGTCGTCGCTTTGGAATACTGTGGATAAAGCGGCAGCAGAATCACTCGTTTAATGCCGTCTTTTTCGATTTCGTCCAACGCTTCTGCGGTGAACGGATGCCAGTAACGCATTGCGACATAAACCTTTGCAGAGATTTTCTCGTTCAATTTCTTCTCCAACAGTTCAGCCTGTTCGAGCGTGTGCGCCTTGAGCGGAGATTTACCGCCGATTTGTTTATACTGCTCCTGAATGCGCGGATGTCGTTTCGATGAAATCAATTTTGCCAGCCACTCACGAAACAAGAAACTGCCCGGAAAATTGATAATATCCGGGTCAACAAACAAATTATAAAGAAACGGCTCAACCGCTTCGAGCGAATCAGGACCGCCGAGATTTAATAAAACTACGCCGATTTTTTCTTGCATATCTTTAGTTTAGGGACGAGTGACGAGGGACAAGGGACGAGTGATGAGGGATGAGATTCAATTTCTTTCCTCCCTTGTCCCTCGCCACTTATCACTCGTCCCTCCCATCAAACCGTCTTCGAGAAAACAGGTTTTTCCTTTATCATCTGCGTCAAATACGCATCGAAACACATTGCAATGTTGCGAATAATCATTTTGCCCGCGCCGACGATTTTAATTTTCTCCGTGTTATTTTCCAGTAAATTATCTTCTATAAAAACATCGAGTTTCTTAATATCGTCGGCAAAATAAATCTCAAAATCAATGCCGAATCGCTTCTCGATATTGCGCTTGTCAATTTCGAGATGACACATCAACTGCATAATCGTTTCCTTGCGAACGTGGTCATCAAAGGTCATTCGGTAACCGACGTTGGTTGCCGCTTTGCCGTCTTTAATCCGCGCGTAATAATCTTTTAGATTCTTAACATTTTGCGCGTAGATGTTTTGAAATTGACTGATTGCCGACATTCCGAAAGCGTAAACGTCGCAGCCGGCTTTGGTCGAATAACCTTGAAAATTGCGATACAAAGTATTGTTCCTTTGCGCCATAGCGAGTTCGTCCGTCTTTTTGGCGAAATGATCCATTCCGATATATTCGTAGCCCGCGCCGGTCAATTTTTCAATTGTCATCTGCAAAATCTGCAAACGCTCGTCCGCGCTCGGCAAATCTTCCGCCGTGATTAAATTCTGATGTTTTTTTAGCCAGGGAACGTGCGCGTAATTAAAAACGGCGAGCCGGTCAGGGAAAATATCAATGATTTTATCAACCGTGACCGCAAAACTTTCCAAAGTTTGATGCGGAAGTCCGTAAATCAAATCGAGATTGATGCTTTGAAAACCAAGCTGCCGCGCCCAAACAATTGCTTGTTTGGTGATTTCTTCTGACTGAACACGGTTAATCGCTTTCTGCACGGGCAAATAAAAATCTTGCACGCCCATCGAAATTCGGTTAAAACCGCAACCGCGAAACGCCGTCATATGTTCGCGCGTTAAACCGCGCGGGTCAATCTCGACGCTCGCTTCCGCATCTCCGGCAAACTGGAAATTCTGTTTGATGAATGTGCCGATGTCGGCAATTTCTTCAGGCGTTAAATAAGAAGGCGTTCCGCCGCCCCAGTGCATCTGCGCGAGTTTTCTTTTTCTGGAAATAATCGGCAAAGTCTGCGCGATTTCTCGTTTCAGATATTCGTTGTATTCACGAATCAACGCCCTGTCGCGCGAAACCATCATATTGCAGCCGCAGAAATAACAAAGCTGCTCGCAGAAGGGAAAATGCAAATAAAGCGAAATGTCGCTCGTATTTTCGGCAGAATTGGTCGCGGCAATCTCGTGCGTAAAATCTTCGGCGGAAAATTCATTTGAAAAAAGCGGCGCAGTCGGATACGAAGTATATCGCGGTCCGGGCTGATTAAATTTTTTCAAAACTTCGACGTTTATTTCCACAACTTCCTTGTTCATTTTAATTCTATTTTTAAAAGCAATTTAACCGTCTTGCTTCGCATACATACAGATTCACTCAGATAAATCAGAAACAGATTTTTAAAATCCAAAATAAAAATCTTTTTGATTTCATCTTCGCTTATCTGTGTAAATGCGAAGCATGATGGTTCATTTCTTTCGTTTGCGCCCTTGCTTACGCGCGGGCTTCCGCCTCTGATTCAGCGTGATATTTAACGCTTAATTCTTTGACGCATTCGACAAAATATTTGGTATTTTCGACCGGCGTTTTCGGCAAAATGCCGTGACCGAGATTAAAAACGTGTCCTGAACCGTTGCCGAAACTTTGCAAAACCCGTTCGGTTTCCAATCTTATTTTTTCCTTCGGCGCGAATAAAACGGTCGGGTCAAGATTACCCTGCAACGCTTTTTTGCCCGCGATTTCAGCGCGAATTTTTCCAATATCTCGTGTCCAATCAATCGAGAGCGAATCGCATTTCAAATTTGCCAAACTCGCAAAATCATTCGCACCTTTAGCGAAAACAATCACCGGCGCACCGTCGGTTTCCAAGTTTTCGCAAATATATCGAATGTATTTGAGCGAAAATTCTTCAAAATCGGTCGGCGACAAAATACTCGCCCAAGTGTCGAAAATCTGCACGGCATCACAGCCGGCGCGAATTTTCGCGTTGAGATACTCTATTACAGAGTCTGCCAAAAGCTGCAAAAGTTTATGTGCGGCTGCCGGCTCGTTGTAGATAAAACTCTTAATAATGTCGAAATTTTTCGACCCTTTACCTTCGACCATATATGCGGCGAGCGTCCACGGCGAACCCGAAAAACCGATAAGTGGAACTCGATTGTTCAGTTTTTCCTTCGTCATCTTAACGGCTTGCATTACATATTCGAGCCGTTCAATGATGTTTTCAGTTTGCAAATTTTCAATTTGTTCGATTGCGCGAATCGGACTATCGAAAACCGGACCTTTTGATTCGATAACGTCCAATTTCATTCCCATCGCTTCGGGAATGACGAGAATATCGGAAAACAAAATCGCCGCGTCCGTTTTGATAATATCAATCGGCTGAACTGTTACCTCGCTGGCTAGTTCAGGCGTTTTGCACATTGTCAAAAAATCGTGCTTTTCCCGAATCGCGCGATATTCAGGCAAATATCTGCCCGCCTGCCGCATAATCCAAACCGGCGTTCGTTCTGTCGCTTGCCGTTTACAAGCTCTAATGAATAGTGAATTTTCGCTCAAAATAGTTTTTAAAAAAATAATTTCTAAATCTTTAAATACTCAATCAATTCAATCGCAAAATCTTCCGCCGTTGCTCGCCTCGCAACAAAATCAACTTTTAAATCCCGCCTTTCAAAAAATTCGGCGGTCGTGTTTCCGATAACCGTAATTTTTATTTGATGCAAAACTTCCGCGCCGAATTGCTGGAGAAAACTTCTCGCACCGCTCGGACTGAAAAAACACGCGCCGGCGATTTCGCCGTTTGCCGATTTTGCTTGAATTTCTTTTATTTTATCATCTGCAATTGTAACTCTGCCCGGACGGTAAACGATTACTTCGTCAACCGCCGCGATTATCCCCAAAAATTCAGGAACGACGCGCAAAGATTTTTCGCCGCGAACGAATAAAAATCGCTTGTTTTTTAATTCGTCGAGCGCGATATTTTCAAGCATTTCCCGCGCCGTGTTTGCCGTTTCATTAAAGACCAAATCAAGATTTTTCTCGTTTAGCAAATCAAAACTGCGCTTACCAAGAACATAAATTTTGCCGTGAAAATTTACATTCCTCGCGCCGAGCTTCGTCCGAAAAATTTCGGTCGCGTTCGCGCTAGTCAGGAAAACTCCGTCATAATTTTCAATCGTATCGAGTTTCGCTTCAAACTCTGATAAATCTTCAAGTGGAGTAACTTCAATCGTCGGGCAGGTGATAACTTTCAAACCGCTTTCCGACAAAATTCGACTGAAATTGTCAAATTCTCTGACGACTAAAATCGTTCGCATCAGACGACCTCGCTCACCGATTTTTCCGATGCTTTTCGCGCTTCATCTAAAATTTCCGCCGCACCGCGTTGCAAACAAATTTCGGCAAGCGTTTCTCCGAGACGTTGCGCTTCCTGTTTGTTTCCGCGTATCGAATGACGAATAATTTTCGCGCCTGTCAAACTGCCAACAAAACCTTCGAGAAAAATTTCGTCCGCGTCAAGAACAGCAAATCCGCCAATCGGAACTTGGCAGCCACCTTCTAAACTTCTCAAAAAAGCGCGTTCTGCCGTAATGCAAAACTCGGTTGATTGGTCGTTAATTTCCGCAAGCATTTCGGCGATTTCTAAATCGTCTTCGCGGATTTCAACCGCCATCGCGCCTTGCCCGACGGCAGGAAGCATAATGCGCGTCGGGATGATTTGCTTGATGTGCGAATCCAGATTCAGGCGATGAACGCCCGCAAAAGCGAGAATTAATCCGTCTAAATCCGAAGTCAAAAATTTCTCGATTCGCGTCGGCACGTTGCCGCGAATTTCGATGACTTCTAAATCAGGGCGAAAATGCAGAAGCTGACTTTTGCGGCGCAAACTTCCCGTCGCAACTCGGGCGTTCGGCGGTAAATCTTCAATTGATTGAAAATTTTTAGAGATGAAGACATCATTCGGCAACTCGCGTGCGGTGACCGCGCTAATTCTCAATTTGTCGGGCTGCATGGTCGGCAAATCCTTTAAACTGTGGATGGCTAAATCAATCGTATTGTTAAGAAGCGCGGTTTCGATTTGTTTGGTGAAAAGTCCTTTGTCGCCAATTTTCGACAGCGCGGTGTCGAGCATTGCGTCGCCCGTCGTTTTGATAATAAGCACGTCAAACGCCGCTTTGGGAAAGCGTTTTTCGAGTTCTATTTTGACAAAATCGGTTTGCCACAAAGCCAATTGGCTTCCGCGCGAACCGATGGTAAATTTACGCTTCAATTTCAAGCCTCTTCGATAATGCTGCGTCTCTCATCGCAACCAAACGGTTGACGACTTCGACGTGACCCGCAAAATTTTCCGCGCCGTTCTGCATCGCTAATTTGTGAACTTGCGAAACATTTGCGAGCAGAAATTTTTTGACGCGGACAATTTCGCTCTGGATTTCTTTATCAGGTTTTGCACGGGAGCGCAAAACCGGCGGAAGCAGCGGAAGCGAATAATACCAGACGAGAAAGTCTGACATTTCCGTCATAATTATACGCTTGACGAGCGGCAAATCAGCTGTTCGCCGCCGCGAATTGCGGTCAACAATCGAATGCAAATCGTCAATGTTTTTGAGCAGGACATTTTTGCATTCGGCGGCTTCGGGCGCAATATCGCGCGGAACTGCAATATCAATAAGAAGAATTTTATTTATTTGATTACCAAAATCCGTTTTTTCGAGAACGGGCGCGGGCGAACTCGTCGAACTGATGATAATATCAGCTCGGTTTAGATGATTTTTGAATTCGCTGAACTCAATTGTTTCGCCGACAAAATTATTAGATTTTTTTAACGATTTGAGCAGTTCATCAGCGCGGATGCGAGTCCGGCTGGTGATGAGAATTTTGCCGACGCGCCGTTGAATCAAACATTCCACCGTCATCCGCGCCGTTTCTCCTGCGCCGATTATCAAGACCGTTTTACCGGCGAGCGAGCCGAAAGTTTCCGCCGCAAGTTCGACCGCCGCTAAACTTATCGAAACCGCGCCTTTGTGCAAACTCGTTTCCGTTCTGGCTTGTTTGCCGATTTTAAACGCACGTTGATGCAGTTGGTTCAAAATTTTCCCGGTTGCTTCGTGTCGTTTAGCAACATCATAAGCGTCGCGCAGTTGTCCGAGAATCTGCGTATCGCCGACAATTTTGGAATCGAGACTGGTCGCCACCTGAAAAAGCTGCTGACAGGCGGCGCATGAAACGGATGCAAAAAAATGTCCGCGGCTGACAGAAGTTTCTGCGCCTTTAAAGTTAATCAGTAAATCTTTGTAAAAATCCAAATCGAGGTCGGTGCGCGTCGTTACGCCGTAAATTTCCGTGCGGTTACACGTCGAGAGAACGACGGCTTCGACGAGCGTTTTCCGCAGTTCGGTCAAAAGCGCAGGAATTTCATTCTCGTGGACGAAGATTTGTTCGCGTATTTCAACCGGCGCGGTTTTATGATTGATGCCGACTGCAAATAAAATGGATTGTTGATGAATCTGTTCCAAAATTACAACGAAATAAAATAAAAGAATATAAAAAATTATTCTCTCACACAATCTGATTTTAGCAGAAATTGCTAATGTGTCTTGCTTTGAAATTATAATAATGGCTTATAAGGTTGATTAGGCAGTAAAGAATAAAACGCTTTGAACTTATAATCATAAGAAATGCGGATTGATAATACAGACGAATCATTCAAAAAAGGCGTTCACTTGTGGTTATCGGCGGTCAATTATTCTTTATATAATTCTGGCGTTCGGTTTAACGCTTTCCGAAACAATCATTTTTTGATAAATACGACAGTTAGTAAAGTAAAAGTGTTTTAGAAACGCGTATTTAAGGTATTTATTTCGTGAAAATTAGCGTTCATTTGCGGCTAAATTTTTATGACTAAAATAAATTACGACAATAAAACTTTCGCGCCCGTCCAAAATTCCGAAACAGGCGACGTTAACACAGAAACCGTTTTTCATTATCACCAGAAAGATAATTTGGTTTGGGCGGAATACACGGGTGGCGAAATTATTTTTGGCAGTTTGATTGCGAAGGTTACGGATGAAGATTCATTGGAAATGCGTTATCAGCATTTAAACGCGCAAGGCGAGTTGATGACTGGAAAATGCTTTTCAACACCTGAAATTCTCGCTGACGGTAGAATTCGCCTTTATGAAAAATGGCAATGGACAAGCGGAAATCTCGCAAAAGGCGAATCAATCGTTGAAGAAATTCAGGAATATATTCGAGATTCAGGATTTGAGATATAAGATTTAAAACTCGAAACTTAAATCTTAAAATTTTGAATCTTGAATTCTGAATTCTATTATGCACTTTTAGAAACAGCGAATTTTCGCTAATATTACTCTCAGCACAATTTCCCATAGATTTTAGAAAATGAAAAAACGGCTTGCTCTAATCTCATTTATAATTTTTGCGATTTTCTCTTTTTCTTATCGTCAAACGACGGAAAGCAAACAATTTGACCCATCACACGAAAAGTCTCAAACAATTTCTGAAATCAAACCGCAATCAATCAAAGCCGTCGCGTTCGGCGTATCGGAAAAAGTCAGTAGTTTTGCGCCCGCTTCTCCCGATGAAGGTTCGACGAGCAGAAAAAGGGGACGCGCTGAAGAACAAGCGCGCGCCGTTCCGAATAAAGAACCTTTTCGCAAACAAGTCGAAGGCGCAGTTCACGACTCAGATTCGGCTCAAGCAAATTTTTCCGACGTGCCGATGCCCGCCACTGCTCTTTCATTCGACGGCTTATCAAATAACGATAATGCCGCCGCTTATGGTTTTCGCGCCGTCCCGCCCGACACGAACGGCGATGTCGGACCGAATCATTACGTTCAATCAATCAACATTTTAACGCGTGTTTTTGACAAAAGTGGCAACGCGCTCACGCCGCCTTTTAAACTCAGCAGTATTTTTTCCGTTCTCGGAACCGCTTGTTCGCAGCGAAACGACGGCGACCCGATTGTGCTTTACGACGCGCTTGCCGACCGCTTCGTGTTGAGTCAATTCTGCAGCAATTTTCCGCCGTTCAGGCAACTCATCGCTGTTTCGCAAACTGCCGACCCAACGGGCGCGTATTTCGTTTATGAGTTCGTAATGCCGAACGTCAAATTTAACGATTATCCGAAACTCGGCGTGTGGACGGACGGTTATTATATGTCAGCTGATGAATTTCTTGGCAGCGAATATGCGGGAAGCGGAGTTTTCGCTTTTGATAAAAAGAAAATGCTCGCCGGCGACCGAACCGCGAGTTATATTTATTTCGATTTAGCTTCGCCGACGACGGTGCGCTTCGGCGGATTGTTGCCGTCAGATTTGGACGGTTTAAACGCGCCGCCGACAAATGCGCCGAACACTTTTGTCGGTTATATGGCGACCGAATACGGCGACCCGAGCGACGCGCTTCGATTGTTCGATTTTCACGCCGATTTTACGAATCCTCAAAATTCGACTTTTACCGAACGCATTGAGAGTCCTTTAACGGCTGCGCCTTTCGACCCGACAAGTCCCGACGGACGCACCGATATTGCTGAGCCGCCACCGGGCGAGCCGCTCGATTCGCAATCCGACCGCTTAATGTATCGCTCCGCTTATCGAAACTTCGGAACGCACGAATCGCTCGTCGTTAATCAAACAGTGCGCATTACGCCCGTCGGACAAACTTATCGGGGTGGCGTGCGCGTCTATGAATTGCGAAAATCAAACGGCGTTTTCGGCGTTCGAGAGCAAACGACCGTCGGAACAAACGACGCAAGCCGCTGGATGGGAAGCGCGGCGCAGGATTATCAAGGCAATCTGGCGGTTGAATACAGTCTCACCAGCGAGAACAAAAAACCTTCGATTGTGTATTCGGGAAAATTGGCGAGCGAGCCGGTGGGAACGTTTCGCGCGGAAGAAAATTTGATTGTCGGCACCGGCGTTCAGACCGGTTTCGGTTCGCGCTGGGGCGATTACAGCGCGATAAATGTTGACCCGACCGACGATTGCACGTTTTGGCTGACCAACGAATATTACACACAGGAGAGCCAAACGGAAAGTCCTTTCGGTTGGCTGACGCGCATCGGAAAATTCAAGTTTGCCGAATGTGCCGCCGCCCCACGCGCGACAATCAACGGCGTGGTTTTGAACGCTTCAAACAATCAGCCGATAGCCAATGCGACGGTTATGGCAAACGCGGTTTATATTCGAAACACAAACGCAGTCGGAAGTTACGGCAATTTGACGCTCGTCCCGAACACTTACGTCTTAACCGCTTCGGCAAACGGTTTTCGCACTCAAACCGTTACCGTGACAATTGTTGACGGTCAAATCTTAACGCAAAATTTTGCGCTCGAGCCGACGGCGATTTTAAGCGAAAACGGTTATCAAATCACGGCGGAAAGCTGCGCCGTCAACAACGCGATTGACCCGGGCGAAACCGTAACGATAAGCGTCGCGCTTCGCAACACGGGCGCGAGAAATACGACGAATTTGACCGCCACACTGCTCGGAACCGGCGGCGTTATTAACGCGGGCGCGTCGCAAAACTTCGGCGCGTTGACGGCGGGCGGCGCGAGCGTTTCGCGCTCTTTCACATTTACCGTTTCACCTAATTTGCGATGCGGCGATATTTTAACTTTAACCTTTCAATTAAACGACGGGGCGGAAAATCTCGGAACGGTAACGATAAATTTAAACACAGGCGCACCGCGCACCGCTTTCCAAGAGGATTTTGATTCCGTCACCGAGCCGAATCTGCCGATTGGCTGGACGACTTCGGCGAGCGGAGCGCAGCAAATTTGGAAGACTTCCGATGATGCGTTTCAAACGCCGCCGAATTCGGCTTATTCATTCGCCGCCAGTCAAATCGGAGTCAACGAAC
>Ga0136617_10004576_pt1 | contig 12373 bp, 8 predicted proteins | sample AntDrymUQ3222106_2_FD_129672 | JGI IMG/M metagenome (GOLD analysis project Ga0136617, IMG submission 129672) | Polar desert sand microbial communities from Dry Valleys, Antarctica - metaG UQ322 (21.06) | ecosystem: Environmental > Terrestrial > Soil > Desert | place: Antarctica: Dry Valley...
CTCTCGGCGCGCGTGCCGCTCAAAAAAGCGGGCCACCCCGCCGCCGCGACGATTTTGCGCCTGCGCGCGAAAGCCATCCGCCACGAGATCGCGCAGGGCGAACTGCGCTTGCGGATCGCTTACGAGTTCGTGCGCGACGAATAAGCAAAGCGTGGAGCAGCTGTATGACAGACGAATCAACGATTACTCTCTACCGCCCAATTGGCAGCGATGAACTGCGACTGATCGAGGCGAGCGGGTACACGGCCTTCCCACCGCGACGGCCTGAGCAGCCGATCTTTTATCCGGTGCTGAAAGAAGAATATGCCGCGCAGATCGCGCGCGACTGGAACGCGAAGCGCAACGACGACCGGCGCAGCTACGTCACGCGCTTTCGCGTGCGCGCGCAGTTTCTGATTCGCTACGAAGTCCGCACCGTCGGCGGCAGCGTTCATCAAGAATTGTGGGTGCCCGCCGCGGAGCTAGAGTTGTTCAACCAAAATATCGTGGGACCAATCGAAGTGATCGCGGAATTCTTCTCGTAGCCGGAACGGGCGGCGTCAATGCCACCCGCTTTTGCCGGCCTGCGGATTGTTCGTCATCTCTGTTTTGCAAAAGGCACACACTTTCGCCATCCTATTCAGTGAAGATGTTTTTGATCCTGAAAATAGTGAACGGGAAACTATGAGCGCCAATATCATCGAACCTTTGGAAAAGATCGCGGGCGAGGTGCTAGAAAATCTCGCCGATGTGCTGGTCGGTAAAGCCTCGACTTTGCGCGACGGCACGGAGCACGCTGGCGTGCGCCTGCCGCGCGACCTTTACGCGCATCATGAAGCGCAGACCGAGTGGTGGTATTACACCGGCCACCTGCAAACCGCGTCGGGGCGCGGCTTCGGCTTCGAGCTGGTTTTCTTCGAACGCCGCACAGATCTCGACCGCTTCGGCATTGTGCCGTTGCGCTTGCTTGCCAATCCGCTCTACCTCGCGCACTTTGCGATCACCGACGAATCGCGCGGGCATTTTCGCTACGAGCATCGCAAGAGTGCGAACAATCCTTTCGAGTTGCCGGCCGTCGCGAGCAAGAGCCGTTATCAACTCCGCCTTGGCAACTGGACGGTGCGCGAGGAGCGGGGGCGTCATCTCTTGCGCGCGACGCTCGGCCAGAACCTCATCTTTGAGGCGGCGCTTTCGCCCGTGAAGCCCGTCGTACTCAACGGCCACGCGGATGCCGGCGTCAGCTTCAAGGATCACGGCGAGGCTTCGCGCTATTTTTCTTATACGCGAATGGCCGCCGAAGGGCGCATCACTTGGCATGGCGAGACTGAAAGTTTTAACGGTGCGGCGTGGATGGATCGCGAGTTCGGCACGTGGAAGACGACCGACAATCAGAAGGGTTGGGATTGGTTCAGCGTGCAACTCGATCACGATGCGGAACTAATGGTTTACCATATTCGCGACCAGCAGGATCGGCCATCGGATTTTTCCAGCGGCCGGTACGTTGACCGTGAAGGCAACTCAACCCATCTCGCGCGTGAAGATTTCCGGCTCGAAGTGCTCAACCACTGGCGCAGCCCGCGCACCGGCGCGAAGTATCCGAGCGGGTGGCGTCTGCAAGTTCCGCGCGTCCACTTGGACGTGGTGGTAACGCCCGTCCTTCAAGATCAGGAACTGGACACGCGCGGCACGACGATGATCGTGTATTGGGAAGGGGCTTGCACCGTCGCCGGCTTTCACAAAGACCAATCGACGATTGGCCGCGCCTACGTCGAACTGGTCGGCTACGACCGCTCGCACGAGCAGCCTTCGATCACCAGTTTTCTCTTCGGCGGCGCGCTTGACCGCCGCTTCGGGCATGGAATTTTCGGCTAAGATCATTGCAAAGCAGCTTCCGCCTCTACCTCCCGCGACTAAACTTCTAGTAAGCCGGTGCATCCGAAAAACTACCGGTTGTAGCCGCTCTCGTATTCACACGATACGGTCAGATACGATACTTTATCGTGCGATTCAGCGCCTTCCTGTCGCAATAAACACCAGTTCACTAGCAGTTTTAATTGATCTCCGTATGTGGCACGGCACTTGTTAGTTGCAATTTCGATAAGTTATTCGCGGTATCGCGAATCGGAATCGTAAAAAACGTGGAGGATCATGTTCATGAAGACCAACACAGGTAGATCGTTAATGAAAAAACTCATGCTGGCGCTCGGACTTTTTCTAGCACTACCCGCGGGCGCTGCCGTGACCCAAGCCCAAGACCGTTATTGGGGCCAAGATGATGACCGGCGCGAGCGCCGGCAAGATAGGCGGGAGAATCGGCGCGAACGCCGCCGGGACCGGCGCGATGATCGCGAGGAGCGGCGCGAGGATCGCCGCGAGGATCGCCGCGGGCGCGATTGGGATCGTTACGACAACTATGGCGGCTCTTCCCATCTTCGCCAGACGGCTTTGAACGCCGGCTACAACAACGGTATCGAGGAAGGGCGCAAAGACCGCCAGAAGAATGATCGCTTCGACTACCGCGACGAGGGCGACTACCGGAACGCCACTGAAGACTACAGCTCACGCCTCGGCGACCGTGAATTGTACCGACGCTATTTCCGCGAAGGTTTCGCGACCGGTTACGAGGATGGCTATCGCGACTACTAAGGCGCTAACATAACGCCGGGAAACGAAAGCGGGCGCGCGGGACCAATCTGGTCCCGCGCGCCCGCCTTTTTTTGTCTATTCTATTATTGCAGTAAGCAAATGAAGCCGTTGGGGCGCAGGCGTTCCGGCCTGCCTCGACATGCATGGGAGCGCATTTTAAGGCAGGCCGGGACGCCTGCGCGCCCGGGCCCTCTCAACCGCCTGCCGCTCTATAACATTAATCCTGCCACTCATCCACCGCGTCTGAATCTGCGATACTGTGGCCGCGCTTTGTGTCCTTCAAGTCTTTGTGGTTAATTTGTGGGACACTGAATTCATGAAAAGAAAGACACGATAAAAAATTATGAGCACCAGACAGCAGCAGGAACAGTCGGCCAAACTTTTCGAGCAAGCGCAGGAATTGATCCCCGGCGGCGTCAACTCGCCGGTGCGCGCGTTTCGCGGCGTCGGCGGCACGCCACGATTCATCAAGAGCGCGCAAGGGGCGACGATGACCGACGTGGACGGGCGAACTTATATTGATTATGTCGGTTCATGGGGACCAATGATCCTCGGCCACGCTGACCCAGAAGTGATCGAGGCGTTGCGCGACGCGCTGGCGCGCGGGACGAGTTACGGCGCGCCGACCGAATTAGAAATCGAGATGGCGGAGGAGGTCATCGACGCCGTGCCTTCAATCGAGATGGTGCGGATGGTCAACAGCGGGACGGAGGCGACGATGGCGGCTCTCCGTTTGGCGCGCGGCGTCACAGGGCGGACGAAGATCGTCAAGTTCGAGGGCTGCTATCACGGGCACGCCGACGCGCTGCTGGTGCGCGCCGGCTCTGGCGTCGCGACGTTGGGATTGCCTGACAGCCCCGGCGTCCCACCCGCGCTGGCGCGCGAGACTCTCACTGTTCCTTTCAACGCCGCCACCGCGCTGGCGCGAGTTTTCGAGGAATACCCGACCGAGATCGCCGCCGTCATTATCGAACCGGTCGTCGGCAACATGGGCTGCGTCCCGCCGCGCGTGGGTTATCTGCAACAAGTGCGCGAGATCACGCGGCAGCACGGCGCGTTGCTCATCTTTGACGAAGTGATGACCGGCTTTCGTCTCGCGCGCGGCGGCGCGCAGGAACTCTACAAGGTGACGCCCGACATCACGACGCTCGGCAAGATCATTGGCGGCGGCTTGCCCGTCGGAGCCTACGGCGCGAGCCGCGAGATTATGAACCACATCGCCCCGGCCGGTCCCATCTATCAGGCCGGCACGCTCTCTGGCAATCCGCTGGCGATGACCGCCGGACTCACGACTTTGAAGCGACTGCGCGACAAGTCAGTTTATGAACAACTCGAACGCGCCGGAGAGCGACTGTGCGTCGGCTTAACCGGGGCGGCGCAGGCGGCCGGCCGCGCGACCATGACCAACCGCGTCGGCTCGATGTGGACGACGTTCTTCACGTCTGAGCCGGTGTTTGACTGGACCAGTGCGGCGGAGAGTAGTCGCGAAACATTCGGGAAGTTTTTCCACGCCATGCTCGCCGAGGGCGTCTATCTCGCGCCCTCGCAATTCGAGGCCGGCTTTATCGGCCTCGCGCACACTGACGAGTTGATCGATCAAACAATTGACGCCGCGCGCCGGGCCTTTGCCAAAATATAAATCACTGTTGACGCGCCGTCTTACGCTGGAGTGACGGGAGCGACAGTTTCCGCTTCGCGCCGGAGCGGCAACTCGACGCGGAAACTGGTCCCCGCGCCCGGCGCGCTCTCGACCGTGATCGTGCCGCCGTGCTGGGCGATGATCTTTTTGACGATGGCGAGGCCGAGGCCGGTGCCGCGTTTTTTGGTGGTGAAGAACGGCTCGAAGATGCGCGCCTTAGTCGCCTCGTCCATCCCCACGCCCTTGTCGGTGATGGTGACGCGGGCGCGGGGCGAGTAGGCCTGCGCGCCGTTGCCGCCGACGCCATCACCACCGCTATTGCCGCTGCTGGTGGGCGGGTGGACGAGGGCGGTACTGAGTGTGATGGGCGAATTTTCGCCGCCGGCATCGACGGCGTTGGCGAGGAGGTTGACGAAGACCTGCCGCAACTGATCCACGTCGAGCAGCCCCGCGAGCGTCGCCTCGCTGTAACGCCGCTCGACGGGCGTGCGTTTGCGCTGGAGTTGATCGGCGATCAATTCAAGGCTGGAATCGAGCAACTCGTTCACGTCGGTAGGGGCGAGCGAGAGTTTGCGCGTGCGCGAATACTGCGTCACGTCAACGGTCAGCTTGTTGAGATGATCGATGCCGCGCTCGACAAGATCGATGGTGTTGTGTGCGTCGCGCGCGTCCGTCATGTCGCGTAGCATCGCGACGCCGAGGCGAATGCTGCCCAACGGATTTCTGATCTCGTGCGCGACCTGCGCCGCCGCCTGACCGACTGCCGCCAGCGACTCTGTCCGCCGCACCTCGCGCTCGGCCTCGGCCGCTTCCGTCACGTCCACCAGCGTCAGGATTTGTCCGCGCTCGCCGTCGATGTCGAGCGGTGAAGAATAAACGTCGAAGGAGCGCTCGCGCATCGCGCCGCTCTCCGCCGCCGCTTTCTCCGGCGTGAGCGTCCGACGACCGTGATAGATTGGTTCCTCGACGCGCGCGGCCGTCACTTTGGCGAGCAGCCGTGTTGTCTCTTCGCCGGCCCGCAGTTCGTGGACGGAAGCGCCGACCGTGGCTTCAGGCAGCAATTGTTGAAACGACTCGTTGGCGCTGCGGATGCGCCCCTCCGCGTCGATGGCGGCGACGGCGCTGACCATTCCTTCGATCATCTGCGCGTTGAATTGCCGCTCGCGCCGCGCCTCCGTCAGACTGCGCCTGACTTGTCGGAAACGCCGCTGCACTTCCCACGTCGTCACGCCCGCGACGAAGATGCCGGTTAAGACGGCAAGGATCGTCAGGTAATCCAGATTGCTTTGGGCCTCGTTCTCCCACGCCTGACTTTGCCAGTTCAAGTTCTCCTGCTCGGCCTGCGTCTGCTGGATAAAAGCATCGAGTTGCTCGTCAAGATTGCGATAGAGGGCGAAGCCTTCGAGCGAATAGCGATCCAAATCCTCCGTGATACCGATGTAATCGCCGAGTTGCCGGCGGAACTGCTGCCCCGCATCCGTCTGGCCGGCAGGCAGGCGTTCGAAGGATGCAAGCAGCCGGCGCACATCGCCGCGCGCGGTGCGAAGGCGCAAATCGAAGGGATTGATGATGCCGCCCCGCCGCTCGGCGGAGTCGCGTTCGCGCGCTTCGTTGTTGAGCTTCGCCAGCGCGTTGTTCAGTTCGAGCAACAGTTTCGTGCGCCCCGAACGCATCTGACTTTCTTCCCGCACTCTTTCGCTGACCGCCTGCATCTCTCTGACGCTCGAATAGCCGAGGCCATAAACCAGCGCCAGCAGCAGCACAAACCCGCCCAGCAGCGTTGGCAACGTCGGCGATACTTTCCCGCCGCTCAACGTCCGCGCATCATCGCCGGCCTCCTCCTGCCGCCGCGCACGCTCCTCCGCCGTCAGCCTCCGGCTATAGACGACATTGCTGCGCCCCTCATGCAGTTTTTTCTCGGCTTCTGTTTCGTGGTTAGCCATATAACAGTTTTCAGTTTTCAGTTTTCAATTTTCAGTTCGGAATTTTCAAACGCGCCTGTGTTTTACTGAAAACTGAAAACTGAAAACTGTTTACTTTTTCACGTCCATCCAATTGTCGCCGATGCCGACATCGGCTTCGAGCGGGACGTCGAGTTTGACGGCCGTTGCCATTTCGCGCTTGAGGATGGCGGCGGCCTGCTCGGCTTCGGCCTGCGGTGCTTCGATCAGCAGTTCGTCGTGGACTTGCATGACCATCCGCGCTTGCAGCCCGGCACGGCGCAAGGCTTCATCGACTTTGAGCATCGCGAGCTTGACGATGTCGCTCGCGGAACCTTGAATCGGCATATTAATGGCTTCACGCTCGGCGCGGGCGCGAATCTGCCCGTTGCGGTCGTTGATGGTTGGCAGCGGGCGGATTCGTCCATAGAGCGAACGCATCAAACCTTTCTCGCGAGCTTCTTCGGGGACGCGATCCATGAAGGCGCGGATGCCTTTGTAAGTTTCAAAGTAGTCTTCGATCACCTGCTTCGCTTCCTTGCGCGAGATGCCGACGCGTTGCGAGAGGCCGAAAGGTTCGACGGCGTAGGCGATGGCGAAGTTGACGATCTTAGCGAAGCGGCGCTTCTCTTTTATTTCCTCTTTCGTCCGTGCTCCAAAGACAAGTTGCGCCGTGCGCGTGTGAATGTCGTCGTCGTTCTGAAAGGCGTCGAGCATCACCGGGTCGCGCGTCACATGGGCGAGCAGTCGCAGTTCGAGCTGCGAGTAGTCGGCTGCGACGAAGACGTTGCCCTCGTCTGGAATGAACGCCCGCCGGATGCGGCGGCCGAGTTCGGTGCGGATCGGAATGTTCTGAAGGTTTGGTTCACTGCTCGATAATCTTCCGGTCGCCGTCACAGTCTGGTTGAGTTGGCTGTGGATGCGGCCATCGGGACCAATCAGTTCGGGCAGCGTGTCGGTGTAAGTCGTCTTCAGTTTATCGAGTTCGCGGTATTCGATGAGCAGGCGGGGCAGTTCGTACTTAAGCGCGAGTTCGTCCAAGACGGCGCGGCTCGTCGAGACCTGTCCAGTCGAAGTCTTGCGGCCCGAACTGATGTTTAATTCTTCCAGCACTTCGCCGACCTGCTTCGGCGAGTTGATCTTGAACTCGCGCCCGGCTTCCCTGTAAATCGCGGCAGTCAGCTTCGCTAACTCCGCGCCGAAGAGAGCGGACAATTCGCGCAGCGCGCCCGTGTCCACGCGCAGCCCGGCGCTCTCCATGCGGTAGAGCAGCGGCGCGAGCGGCAATTCCATCTCCGCGTAGATCGTCTCCAAGCCTTGTTCGAGCAGGCGGCCGTGGAGCACGTCGGCCGTCTGCGCGGTGAAGTCGGCGGCCTCGGCCGCTCGCCAGTGCGCGGGGGACCAACCTTCAGGCGCTTCCGTCCAGCCGCCGGCCCCGACCGCCTCGCCGGCGAGGTCGCCGAGATCGTACTTGCTGCGGATCGGATCGAGCAAGTAGGCAGCCAGCAGCGTGTCGTCGGCAACTCCTTCGAGGTTGATCCGCAACTGTGCGAGCAGCGCGACGGCGCGCTTGAGATCGTGGACGGATTTGGAGAGTAACCCGTTGCTCAACACGTCGCCGAGCATTTCAGCCGCCGCCGCGGCACCGCCCTCGAAGTTTTCCAGATCGATGAATGTGGAGGTGTGCGGCCCGGTTGAGATGGCGATGCCCGTCGGCGCGGCCTGATCGCGCGCCGCGCCTTGTTGCCCGGCTCCGGCGGGCGTTGAATCAGCGACAGCGAAGCCCCAGTGATCCACGTCCCAGAGTTGCCTGATCAACTGCGCCAACTCGGCCCCGGTCGTCACGTGGCGATAGCGACGCTCGACGTTCACGCCGGCAGCGGCGCCCGCCCCGCTGCCGGCGGCGTCGGCGAACTCGCGCGTCAGCGTCTGAAATTCAAGTTCGCGAAACAACGTGTAAGCGGCGGCGCGGTCGGGCGTTCGCGCGCGCACCTGGTCCAGATCGAGTTGGATGTTGACATCCGTTTTGATCGTCGCCAAGTCGCGCGACTGGCGGATCAAGTCGGCGTTGGCGCGCAGGCTCTCGCGGTAAGTCTTGTGCTTTACTTCCTCCCAGCCGGCGAGCGCGGCGTCAATCGAGCCGAACTGTTTGACGACCTGCACCGCGCCTTTCGCGCCGATGCCGGGCGCGCCCGGAATGTTATCGACCGCATCGCCCATCAGTCCGAGTAGATCGATAATCCGCGTTGGCGGCACGCCGAACTTCGCCTCGACCCAATGTTCGTCGCACCACTCAACGGGCGGCACCGGCTCCTTGCGCTTCACGTTTTGCGAATTCTGCCGCATACAGATGACGAGCGGGTCGCGCACGAGTTGGCACATGTCCTTGTCGTTCGAGACGATAACGGCTTGCAGCCCACGGGCGGCGGCTTGCACGGCGAGCGTCCCGATCACATCGTCGGCCTCGAAGCCGGGCGCGTTGATGATAGGGATGTTGAAGACTTCGCAGACGCGGATGATGTACGGAATTTGCGAAGACAACTCGTCGGGCATCTCGGCGCGGTTGGCTTTGTAGTTGGCATCCATCTCGTGCCGGAACGTCGGCACGCCCGACTCGAAGACGGCGGCGATGTAATGTGGCTGCTCGTCGGCCAAGAGCTTACGCAGCATGTTGGTGAAGACGAAGACGGCCTGCGTCACTTGCCCGCGGCTGTTCGTCAGAGGCTCCGCGCGCCCGCTCATCGGCGCGAAGAACGCGCGGAAGATGTGCGACATCGAGTCGATCAAATAGACGCGCTCAGGAGCCGTCGCGGAAGCGGAAGAGTTCGACGGTGGCATTGTGCTGTGATGATAGGAAAAGCAGTAGCGGGTGACAAGCGAAAGGGAACGAGAAGCCGCTGCCATGCGATTCAGACGCGGCAGCGGCTTCCGCTGATCTGGCATCCGCCACGCTCCTCGGAGTGTGGCGGATGCGCCGCATTCAATCGGCGTTGCCGTTGCCATCCCGCCACTAGGCTGATGGGGGGCCGCGCTTTCCTTGTTCTTTGAATGTAGCCGGGGCGGTACGCGCATTGCCAAGCACAAACCATTATTATGCTTTTCGACATTCGCCCAGCAACTTAATGCGAAAGGATTCCGAGACCAAATTGATCAAACAGACAACCATCGCCGTCCCCGTCGAGACGAGCGGCTTGGGCTTGCATACCGCTGTCCCGGTGCGGGTGCGACTCGTGCCCGCGCCGCCCGACACGGGCTATATTTTCGTGCGGACTGATCTTGATGATTTCGAGATTCCGGCGACGGTTGAGAACGTCGCCCAATGCAGCTACGCGACGACGTTGATGCAGAAGGGCGTGACGCTTTCGACGGTCGAACATCTGCTCGCGGCTTTGCGCGGCGGCGGCGTGGATAACTGTTACATCGAGGTGGATAATCTGGAGTTGCCGATCATGGATGGCTCGTCGGAGCCGTTCATCGAGTTGATCGAGCGCGCCGGCGTGGTTGAGCAACAGGCGGCGCGGCGCGCTCTGCGCGTGCGGCGGAAAGTGTCAATTGAGGAAGGCCGGCGGCGGATCAGCGTCGAGCCGTCAACTCGCTTCGAGATCGATTGCCTGATCGACTTTGAGCATCCGCTGATCGGCGTCCAGCAGCGGTCGTTCGACGCGGGCGAGCCGGGCGGGTTCGCCCGCAACATCTCCGCCGCGCGTACCTTCGGCTTCACCGACGAGATCGAGGCGTTGCGCCGCGCCAACCTGATTCGCGGCGGTTCGATTGACAACGCCATCGTGCTGACGCCCGGCGGGATGCTCAACCAAACGGGCTTGCGCTTTCACGATGAGTTCGTCCGCCACAAGATACTCGACATCATCGGCGATTTCGCGCTCTTAGGCATGACGCTACTCGGTCGCGTCCGCGCCGAACGCAGCGGCCATCTTTTCCACGCCATGCTGATGTCGAAACTGCTCCGAGACGACACGGCTTGGGAAGTGATCGACATGCCCGCCGCCGCTTTGACGAACGAAGTTCCGATAGCGCAAGCCGCCTTCTGAGTAAGCCGTCAGCCTGCCCAGCCAAGAAAGCCACGCAGCTTCTAAACAAAAATTAAGCGAGGCGCGATGATGGGAGCGCGGACTGGAAAGCCCGCGCTCCCATCATCGCGCGCTCCGTTTCCTTCTCGGTCAAGTTGTTTGACAGTCCTTGAAGGAATCAGAGCCGCTCGACATTCTCGCCCGGCTCGACCAGTAGGGTGCGGAAACTCGACATGCGGACAAGGCCGGGCGCGGCGCCTTTGGGCTTGGCGATGAATTTGCGTTGCGCGTAGTTGACGGCGACTTTGGCATCGCGTTTGGCGTGGCTGAAGTGGGCGGCCAGTTGCGCGGCCTCGATGATGGTGCGGTGCGGCATGTCGGTGTTGCGTGCATGGTTGCGGACGACGACGTGCGAGCCGGGGTAGTCGGCGGCGTGAAGCCAGAGATCGTGCGAACGCGCGACGCGAAAAGTCAGGTGATCGTTATCCTTCGCGCCGCGCCCGACGAGGATTTCATAACCGTCCGACGAGCGATAGCGGCGCGCGCCCGGCACGCCGTCGTTGGTGGCCTTCGCTCGCTCGCGTGGCGATTGCGGCTGTTGCGGCTTTCTCGTTGGTCCCTGCTGCCGCCGCGCCGCGAACTCTTCGAGCGCCGCTTCATCTCGCCGCAAGGTGATGCGCTCAAGTTCCGCACGTCGCTCTTCCAGTTCCGACAATTCGTGACGCGCCTCCGCGAGTCGGGCCGCGATCTCCCGCGCGGCGCGCTTGGCCTTCGTGTAGCGGGCGAAGCGGCGCGCGGCCTCTTCCGGCAACGTCGCATGCTCGTCGATCTCCAACTCGACGGCGGGCGTGCCTTCGGCGTAATAGTCAATGAGCCGGACGCGCGCGCCGGCGCGCTCGGCGGTGGCAATGTTGGCGAGCAGCAGATCGCCGATGCGCTTGTGCTCGGCGGCATCGCCGTGTGCGTTCAGATCGCGTTCGAGATTGCGCTCCAACTTGCGCCGCTTTTCAATGGCCTGCCGCAAGCGCGCCGCGACCTCGCCCGCACGCGCCGCGAAGATGTGTTCGGCTTCGCGCCGCTGATAGTAGTCATCAAGCGCGGCGGAGAGGGTGGGAAACTGTGCGCGTTTGAGCGCCAATTGATCGAGCGCCGGTGCCTCGCGGCCGGCAAAGTTTGACGGCGGCGGTTGATAGACCGCGCCGCGCTGTTGCCCTTCGCCGCGCGGTTCGCGCACAAATTCGACGACGCGATCCTGACCGTCCAGCAACAGCAAATTCGCGGCACGCCCGGTCAGTTGCGCGACGAGGGACCAATCGTGCGTCGCGCCGGCCGCGTCGTAAGACGCGAAGGCGAAGCGGACGATGCGATCATGTTCGTCCTTCATCACCGAGAGGATGCGCGCGCCGCCCAAGTGCTTCTTGAGCGCCAGCACGAAATTCGATGGCGCAGGCGCCGCCTTTTCCAAAGCGCGCATGGGCCGCTCGACGAGATGCAGGCGCGCCTCGCGCGGCTCGACCGAGATGAACAAGTAGCGATTACCGCTCAAACGCAAGTCGGCCGCGACGGCCGCCCGCCCCACTTGCCACACCTTGCCCCACACACGCGCCTCCAACGCCGGCGCGAGTTCGGCCACGATCTCGCCGATCAGTTGATTGTTCATTGGAAGTAATCAGTAGTCAGTAATCAGTTATCAGTCAAGCAACGGAGCAACTGTATGAGTTGATACCAAGTTGCGAAATAAGATGAGAATAAGATTAAGGAAGATTTCACCACAGAGGGCGCAGAGGACACGGAGGAAGAACTGATAAATGATGAATGCGAAATGATGAATGACAAGCAGCCGGATGGCTTGTCATTCATCATTTCGCATTCATCATTTCCTCCGTATCCTCTGCGCCCTCTGTGGTAAATCTCTTTCACTTCAGATTAACTCGTCACTTGGTATAACCGCCAACGATTGCTCGCCGGTTGCTTGGCAAGAAAAAAGCCCGACGCGCGTATCAAGCGTCGGGCTGCGGTCGAAGACAAATCCGTGCGGTGTTTACTCGCGCACGGTAATAGTGCCGGAGAAGTGATCGTGCGCGGCGCGGTTCTCGGCGTCGATGAAGGCGTAGAGCAGCGCCAGTCCGGCGGTCGCCGCA
>Ga0136617_10004577_pt1 | contig 12373 bp, 9 predicted proteins | sample AntDrymUQ3222106_2_FD_129672 | JGI IMG/M metagenome (GOLD analysis project Ga0136617, IMG submission 129672) | Polar desert sand microbial communities from Dry Valleys, Antarctica - metaG UQ322 (21.06) | ecosystem: Environmental > Terrestrial > Soil > Desert | place: Antarctica: Dry Valley...
ATCTCGGAGCTGAGGGAAGAGTTACGAAAAGCCAAGGAGCGGCTGCGGCACAAGGTTCCGGTCATCCTTGGCTGCATCAGGCAGCCGGGATTAGAGCTTTAGATATATGTGCAGAGATCAGTATCTTCATGCTGGAGTACGACCACGACCCCGGCTACTACGTGGACGGCTGGGACGGTTACATACACTCCCGCAAGAGGTTGTTCGAGCACCTCTACAACAACAGGGTGCCCAACCCGGTCGTGATCTCCGGCGACATCCACGCCGCCTGGGTTGCGGACCTGAAGTACCACCCGGACTTCCCGCTCGAAGCGTACAAACGGGACGATTCCATAACGATAGCCACGGAGTTCATTGGTACCTCGGTGACCTCGACGTTAAGCTCCGGTTGGGTGAGCACCTACCGCGAGGCGCTGCCAAAGAACCCCCACGTCAAGCACTTCGACGAGAGGTCGGGCGGGTACGTGCGCTGCGTCGTGACGCCCGACACCTTTCGGGCCGAGTACAAGCTCGCCCAGAACGTCGCGGATCGCCTCTCGCCTGTCAAGACCGTCGCCAGCTTCGACGTAGCGGCCGAGGACAACCCCAACCGCAGAAAAGGAGCCACCAGGATGGAAACCCTCACAGACGTGAAGCTCGTAGAGCCGGAGCCAGATTACAGGGTAGTCGGGTGGCGTTGGGCCGAGGGTTACGGCGCCGGTAAAGAAGGCTACTGGTTACTACCGCGGCAACTCAAGCTCTCCGACGGCAGCTACATAGAGTTCGAGCAGCTCAAGAGGGGGTGAGTATGCAGCCATCGCAGGGCAGCAAGATATATTACATCTGGGCTAAAAGGGTTGGAGAGCCCAACGAACACGCGCGGGCTTATGAATGACGCCGCACAGCAGCACCAGCACCGCTACGATCTAAGTGTCGAGAAACAGAAGGGCGCCGGTTGCGTCCAACAAGTTAGAGGACCGCTACGACTTTTTGCGTCGGCAGCCTCCTCTGGGGCATGGCGCTTGATTCCCAAAGAGCGCGGCTTACCATAAGATGTCGTTCCTCATTCTTACGCTCCAAATTGTAGATGCTGTAGACTTAAGGACGTGAGCGTTAGGGCATCCTCTAGAAATCCTATAAAAGCTTGCGTACTTTAAATCCTGAGGTGCTCGTTTTACTCAGCGGTGGCATCGACTCCGCCGCATGCTTAGATTTCTACCTCGATTTAGGGCGCATACCTTGCGCAATATTTGTCGATTACGGACAGCCTACCACCGAATGCGAACTCCGTGCCGCCCGTGCTGTCGCGGACTTCTACTCCGTTCCACTCACGTACCTGCGATGCGAGGGAGCAGGGCCAAAAGGCGCGGGGGTTATATCTGGCAGGAACGCCTTTCTGGAAATCGCGGCTCTTCTCAAACGCCCCGACTCCGTCTCAGTTATCGCGGCAGGCATACAGCACCCTGGCGACGGAGATAGCACTGAGGAGTAGCGAGGAGTGGGCGCTGAAGCGCTACCTTGCGATGGATGCCCTCGAAACGGTAGGAAAACCGAACCCACAACTTTCGAGACGTTGACAGCCGTAGCGCAGGTACGGAGGGTCGCCGGAGGCATACACGAGCCGCCGGAGTCCGTGGCCGTGATCGAGGACGATCCGACGGATAACAGGATCCTCGAATGCGCCCTCGCAGCCGACGCGGAGTTCGTCGTGACCGGTGACAAGAAGCACTTGCTACCCCTCGGCTCCTTTCGGGGCGTGTCGATCGTCGGGCTAGCGGACTTCCTTGCGTCCTTCTCTACAGCGGACAGTCTCTCTCGGCATCTCGGTGAATGAGGGCAAGCCAACCCTGAAACCGTCGCCCCTTTAACGTACTCGTAACGCTCCTTTTACGGTCCCTTAACCCCGACCGAAGGCCGTACCCGTATGATGCCAGCCATGTTCGGCCAACCGGTAGGGTGTTGCACCAGGGTCCAGGTGCTCCCACGAACGAGGTGAGGGTGTGTCGGATTTCGAGAGGAAGCAAGCGGGTAGCACACGGCAATGGATAAAGAGAAGGGAAACGAGAGAATGCGCCGATTCGGATTGACGACTGCCTTGGTGGGCTTCCTGCTGGTACTTGCTGCCCCGGTCGCCGGGGCTACCTCCGGCGAGGGAACCCCGGCCAACGAGACGGCGCTCACGGTCGGCCATCGAGGGGCTTCGGGCTACGCCCCGGAACACACCCTCCCCGCCTACGACTTGGCGCTTAGGCTCGGTGCTGACTACATCGAGCAGGACTTGCAGTTGACCAAGGACGGCGTGCTCGTCGTCCTGCACGACGAGACGTTGGATCGTACGGTGCGGGGTCCGGAGGAGAACTGCACCGGCTCCGTGATAGACAAGACCCTCGAGCAGATCAAGACCTGCGAGGTGGGAAGCTGGTTCAACGAGGAGAATCCAGGATACGCCCGGGAAGAGTACGTCGGTTTAGAGATCCCCACGCTCGAGGAAGTTTTTCAACGCTACGGATCCAACGTCAACTACTATATAGAGACCAAGAACCCCGAAGAGGCCCCCGGGATGGAGGAGGAGCTGCTGCGGCTGATAGGCGAGTACGGACTGACGGGGCTCGCCGCCGACCAGAGGCGGGTGCTGATCCAGTCCTTCAGCCCCGATAGCCTCCGGAAGATCCAGGCGCTCGATCCCTCGCTGCCCCTGATCCGGCTCTACAAGGAGGAAGAGGAGAATAGCGAGACGATCAGAGAAGACCTCGAGGAGGCGCAAACCTACGCGGTGGGAATAGGACCGTCGAAGGAGGACGTGGACCGCTCGCTCGTCTCCGAAGCCCACGCCCGCTCCCTGGAGGTCCACCCCTACACGGTCAACGAGGAACAAGAGATGGAGGAGTTGATCTCGCTCGGCGTGGACGCGATGTTCACCAACTTCCCCGACCTCCTGGCCGAGCTAACGGTACCCGACACCGGCGGTCCTCCCCTCTTGCCCTTGATCGTCGCCTCCGGGGCGTTCGTGGTCTGCGCCCCTCTGGCGATCTTCGGCTGGCTCCTCCTGCAGCGGCGTGCCTCGAGGAGCTCGTAGGGCTCGTACGATCCTTGCGCCAGAGCACACCAGCGCTCGCACAGGAGGTCTTCCCAGAAGAGAAGCACGCACCGACAGTGAGAGATGCTCGATAACAGTGCAAACCGCTATGAGAAACCGTCCGAAAAGCCTGTTCCAGATTGCTCCATTCTCGGGCACTCACGCTCGATCGAACTGGCGCGCGAGCAGATCCATGAGCAGGCCGTCCCGCCATGCTCCATCAGGCGAACGCCAGTACTCGCGCATGACACCGACCGTACGGAAGCCGACCTTCTCGTAGGTTCGGATCGCCGCGGCGTTGTCGGCCGCCGGGTCGATAGTGAGCCGATGATGTCCCCGCTCGTCGATCAGGTAGCGCGCGAGCGTTTGCACCGCGTCGGTCCCCAGCCCGTGTCCCTGGGCCCGCTCGGCGAGGAAGACGTCGATGCCCGCGTGGCTAAAATCGGGCTCGTTCTCCTCGTGGTACTGGATCAAGCCCACGAGCTCGCCCTCCCTCTCTATCGCAAACGCCTTCTCGTCGTCGCTCCCGTCGGCCTGCCGGCGCAGCTTCGCCTTGTTCGGAGGCCCCCACCAGCGGGCGACGCCGTGCTCGGCCTGGATCCCGGCCACCCGCTCGACGTCGTCCGCCCGGAGCGGGCGAAGCACGATATTCCGGCCGCGCAGGAGCGTCGGGCGGTCGGCCGGGCCGCTTACCGACGCCGACTGCGTTCGTTCCATAGGATGCCCTCCTTTGCTCAGCTGCGAGCCACCGGCCGGCGAGGACGACTTCGACACGCTCCTCGCCCCCTCGGCCGCACGCTTTCTGTACCAGGATTATAAGGGAGAGCCGAACACACCTGATCGAACTTGCGCTTCTGACACCGCGGGGCGATGTCCGCCAGGGCAGCTGTTAGCCCGTCCCGAAGTTCACGGAGAAGTTCTCTACCCCCGGGTGGGGCCCGTCGTGTGCGCGCTCCCGAGCCGTTCGAAGACGAGTTAGCTGGGAATCTTAGCGAACGTGTCCGGGTGCGGTCCGGTGCGGCCGTCCTCGCCCTGGTCGAGCGCGGTGATCGCGTCCATGTCGTCGGACTCGAGCTCGAAGTCGAACAGCTCGAAGTTCTCCTGCATACGCGATGGCGTCACCGACTTCGGGAACACGATGTCACCGCGCTGGATGTGCCACCGCAAGACGACCTGCGCCGGCGTCTTGCCAACCTTGTCGGCGATCTGGGCGATGTTGGAGTCTTCGAGCACCCCGCCCTGCGCGATCGGCGACCACGCCTCGGTGGCGATCCCGTGCTCCCGGCCGTACTCGCGCACCGCGTCGTTGGTGAAGTAGGGGTGTGCCTCGATCTGGTTCACCGCTGGCACTGTGTCAGTCTCGGCGGCCAGCCGCTCCAGGTGCTCGATCTGGAAGTTCGACACCCCGATCGAGCGAGCGCGGCCGTCGCGGTGGAACTCCTCGAGCGTCTTCCAGGTAGATACGAAGTCGCCATCGTAGAGCGTGGGCAACGGCCAGTGGATGAGGAACAGGTCCACGTAGTCGAAGCCGAGATCGGAGAGCGTCCTGTCGAACCCCTCGCGAGCGTCCTGGGGCTCGTGCAACCCATTGTTGAGCTTGCTGGTGACGAAGATATCGCCGCGGTCAAGGCCGGAGGCGCGGATACCCTCGCCGACCTCCTTCTCGTTGCCGTACATCTCCGCGGTGTCGATGTGCCGGTAGCCGACCTCAAGGGCGTTGCTTACCGCCTCCGCAGTGTCCTTTGGCTCGATCTGGAAGACCCCGAAACCGAGCTGCGGGATAGCGTTACCGTCGTTAAGGGTGATGCTGGGGACTGCGCTCAAAATCGTCTAGCTCCTTCGTCCATCGTGATCGTCTCCTAGACTAGGTGTCACGCGGGGATACCCCGACCGGCCCGTTGCCAAACCGCCACGCGCACGCCACGACCACTCATCCGCTTTCCCGTGTGCCCCTCCAAACAGCGACCTGCCGCCTGCGTTACGGTTTCGGTTCTTGGGTTTTCGCCCATTCTTCCCGGCTTTGCCGGTGACTGAACTGCTGGATGATCACCCAGAGGCAGCTACGCGAATTACTGGCGGAAGCAGGCTTCGCGAACCCGCGCGTCGCCGAACAGCCGCTTCCCACGCGCTTTGTCATGCTGGCAGCGAAACAGAGCTAGGGGTGAGTCTCCGAGAAGGCATCAGCGTGTTGAAAAAGTCGCTGCTAGGCTCATCTGCAGTCCCAAATCGGCCTTTGGCGCCCCGAAACAGAGGGTTACAGGGGTTTTCGAAGCCGAATCGAGGGCCAGAGGCCGGCCACGGAGAGTTTTTCAACAGCCTGGAGTCTTCTCGGAAACACGTATACAAGTGACCTTAAATAAATACTATCCAAGACAGGCCTAGCGAGGGCGCACGCTTGAGGACGCGGACGCCTGGTTAAACCATCCACCGCCAGGTGACAAACAAGGCCGTAAACACTATACCCAGGCCCCCGCTAATGGGGAGCCATAGGTAGAGGGCGAGTCTACTCTGGGATAGCAGATAGCCCAGAATGAGGAAGAGCGGGAATGCGCCAAGCGCGTAGCGTGGCAGACCCATGAGGGGGATCCCGGGGTTGGGGGTAAGTACGGGCACTAGCGTGACAAGGAAAGTATAAACAGAGAGTCCCGGTGGTAAGATCCAGAAGCCGATAACCACGAGGATGATCGAGAGGATGAGAAAAGCAAAACTCACAGTATTATAGGCTTCGAGCACCGCGCGTCCGCCCTCAGGGTCGAGAAAGAGAGTTGCAGGATCGAGGAAGTAACTTAGGCCCTCCTGTGCTTTATTCCAGGCCATCCCCAGGGCTGTCGCCGGATCAATGGGGGGGCGGCGCCAGTAGGTGGACTGCGCGTCGACGAAGATCAAGGGGTCTCCGAACCGGCTCCACAAAAAGATCATATACCCAAAAAGGCCTATAGGTACGATCCCCATCTCCCACATCCCGCGCCACCCAAACTCTTGTCGATTCCTTAACCACTCATAGACCAAGGGTATTAGCAAGAGCACTCCGAAGTTGCGAGTTGAGGCAGCTAAAGCTCCCAGAAGTCCCGCCAGCAGTAAGTCCCGCCGGACGTACGCTGCCCAAAAAGAGCCGGCGGTGAACGCCGCGAACAAAGCCTCCGTGTAGACAGCGTTTAAGAAGAAGGCGGTAGGGAAAAAGGCGAAGGCAAGCACCGAGATCCTCGCGGTCTTTACACCTTTGAGCTTCTCGGCGACCCGGTATATGAAGTACATGGCGAAAGGGGTAGCAACAAGCGAGATAAGCACACCCCAGAAGTCTGGGCCCCCGCCTAAAGCCGTCCCGAGACGTAGGAGAATCGGGAAGAGGGGAAAGAAGGGCGTGCTCATCGGTCCCCGGTAGTCGTAGCCGTAGAGGGCTATCTCCGAGTACCAAGCCCCGTCCCAGTGGGCCCAGTAGTTCATACCCGGTGGCCCCAACACCGTCGCGATCGGCTCCGCCCAAGGGAGCGTTGCCGCAGCGACCGCGCCCGTCACCATAAAGAGGAGCCGTGAGAAGGCAAAGACCGCAAGGACAAATGTCCAGGCGGAGGAGGTATGGCTGACTGTCTCAGTAGCGGAGATTCGAGTCTTGCTCATCTCTACTCAGACTCCGGCGAAAAGAGGGTAGCTACGAAGAGGACGACCGGGAACGTGAGGCAAGGGTTCGAGCCACGGTCGCGCACTAAGGCGGGCGCGCTCTTCTTCACCCTCCATCAACGGCTTCTATTATCTTCCTCTGCAGGTTCTTTGAATAAGCATTCATGCGCCTATGATGCAGCACGTCTAACCTCACTGCAACCGCCGCATATTCACTAGATTGCCGAGAGGGAGTCAGGCTGTTGAGAAACACGCCCCTGTTTGAGTAGGCCGCTGGATGAAGCGGTCATGGGGCCGGTAACATTATCTTGCCGAAATTTCTTAGCAGGAGGAAGCACCGACATGATGGGTGCCAAGATCCGCAACTTTGCCCCGCTGCCCGATCTCTCCCTCAAAGAACTTGTTCCCAAAGTCAACTTCTACCGCCGCCTAAACGCGACCCTCGATCTTTCGTTCGTCAGGGAACTGGTGAAGGGCTGCTACGCTTCTTCGGGCCGTCCGAGCATAGACCCGGTAGTCTTCTTTCGCCTGCAGCTGGTAATGTTCTTCGAGGGGATACCTTCGGAGAGGCAGCTCATGGAGACTGCCGCTGATCGTCTCAGTATCCGCTGGTACCTGGGCTACGATCTGCACGAGCCCCTGCCCGACCACTCCAGCCTCACCCGCATCCGAGAGCGATAAGGGTTGGAGGCCTTCAGGGGTTTCTTCGAGCGGATCGTCGAGCTATGCGTGGAAGCCGGACTGGTGTGAGGGAAGGAACTCTACTTCGACGCCACCAAGGTCGAGGCCAACGCCTCGCTCGTCTCGATGGGGACGCGGTTGGTCTTGGAGGATCGGCTCGAGGAGCACTTAGCAGGCATCTTCCCCGAGCAGGAGGAGGCGCGGCCCGAAGAAGGCGCAAAAAATGCGCCCGAGATTATTGGTGTTATAGGACCCGCCGGGCGGGAAGGGGAGGCGCTTCCAGAGGCGAACACGAGGCGCCACCGTTGGATCGAGAAGGCCGGACGCCAGCAGCGGGAGGTGGTTCGGTGGGGCTACAGGCGGATCGCGGATCTCCGAGTGAGCGCCACCGATCCGGATGCCTCGCCGATGCAGCACAAGAAAGGCGCGTCCCGGCTGGGCTATCTGACGCACTACGCCGTGGATGGCGGTAAGGCACGCGTGATCCTGGATGTGCTCGTGACACCCGCGGAGGTCACCGAGAACCTGCCGATGCTCGAGTTGCTCTTTAAAAGTCGTTTCCGCTGGCGCTTGCGGCCGCGCTCCGTCACGGGGGACGCAGCCTACGGCACCGTCGAGAACGTGGCGGCTGTGGAGAAGGCTGGCATACGCGCCTACGTGGTGCTGCCCAAACACGACGAACGCGGTCCCTGTTCGGCAAGAACGAGTTCGTCTACGATGCCGAGAAGGATCATTACATCTGTCCCCAAGGCAAGACCCTACGCCGGCAGGGACTCGACTACAAGGAGAGATCCGTCAGGTACGCCGCCAAACCCTCCGCCTGCAACCCGTGTCCGCTCAAGACTCGCTGCACGAAGAGCAAGAAGAAGGGACGCTGGCTCAGGCGAAGCTTCGATGAGGAGTATCTCGAAAGGGTGCGAGGCTACAGCGAAACCGAAGCCTACCGCAAGGCACTGAGAAAGCGCCAGGTGTGGGTGGAGCCCCTGTTCGCCGAGGCCAAGGACTGGCACGGAATGAGGAGGTTCCGGTTACGCACATCAGAGAAAGTGAACGCTGAGGCCCTGCTCATCGGCGCGGGACAGAACATTAAGAGGCTGCTCACCTACGCTTACAGAGGCCCGAAGCAACCGGCGCAGGTGGCCGCCCTGCGCCAGCCGGCTCGCAATCCGTGCGAGTTCCGTAGCGCTAGGAAGCGACGAAAGAGATGTGCTTGGCGTCCAGCGAAGGTTTTTCAACACCCTGACATCTTCTAGGCAGTTCGTGAATAGGGGCACCACGCCCTTACCTCTAGGTGCAGGCTCTTGCACTAGCTTGTGGTGCTTCTTGTAACGATTCGCATCCACGCTACCAACCGATCGGTTGGTAGCAAGCTCATCCTTTCGACTCTCGACAACCAACCCCTCGGTTGATCCCCTTTCGGTCCCGCTGCCCCAATATTCGCTTCACAGGCCGCACAGGCAGCCATAAAGATCCGAAAAGGGTAGAGAATGACGAACTCGATAAAGAAGATGGCTATTATGGGAGCAGCGGTCATGGTGCTGGCGCAGGGCTTGGCCGCTCCGGCCATGGCTGATCCGATCAACCCTGACCAGGCCAAGACCCAAGGAACTGGTCCGGTCGATCTCGATCCGATCAACCCCGACCAGGCCAAGACAAAAGAGACTGGCCCGATCAACCCCGACCAAGCCAGGACCCCAGAGACTGGCCCGATCAACTCCGACCAGGCCAAGGTCCAAGGAACTGGTCCGGTCGATCTCGATCCGATCAACCCCGACCAGGCCAAGACAAAAGAGACTGGCCCGATCAATCCCGATCCGATTAAACCCGACCAGGCCAAGGCCCAAGAGACCGGCCCGGTCTCCAAGGCCAGTGAGGACAAGACCGGTGGCAACAAGGACGATCCGATCGATACCGATAAAGCCAAGACTCAAGAAACTGGTCCAGTCTCCAAGACTGGTGGCGACAAGCCCGATGAGAACAAACTCGAGGACCCCGGTACGCTCGATACTACGCCGCCCCCTAACGGCAAGCCCGATCCCGACAAGCCCGGTGGCTACTGGGAGACCGTAGTGGACGAGTACTGCTCTTGCTGGGGTGACTACTTCAAGCCTTCGTACTACTGGGACTACTACTATGGGGATTACTTCTACGGAGACTACTACTGGGATTACTACTATGGGGACTACTACTGGGACTACTACTGCAACTGCTGGGTCTACGACTACCAGCCCTGGTACTACTGGTACTCCCCGGCCACGACCTACCATAACTTCTACGGCTACTGCTACCACTACTACTACGTCTTCCACTCCTTCGTCTTCTTCGATGACGAGAAGGAGGGCCATGAGGAAGAGAAAGGCAACGACAAACCCGAGGGCAAGCAGACGGCTACTCCTTCCACCGAGAAGGCTGCCGTTTAGAGTACTACTCTAGACACATACCGAGCAGACGGGCCCCGGGTGTTCCGGGGCCCGCTTCTTTTTCCGAACCCTAGAGGTTTCCGAGAAGACCCCTAGATGTCGAAAAAACGAGGCTCGCGGCGAGGTCCAGGCGACGGCGCGTCACCTTGAAGGTACAGGGCTCCCAATCCATGTCGTAGAACTTCGATAGACGGCTTCGCCGCCCATTTTACGGTTTTGGTTCTTGGGTTTTTGCCCCTTCTTCTTGGCTTTGCTGATAACCGAACTGCTGGATAACATCGGCGGCGCGTAGGTAGCCGCCTGCGTCGCGCGCGGCTTGTTGCATGTGGGCGATGCGGCTTCGGTAGCCGGCGTCGCCGGCGACGGTAGTGACAGCGTCGCGCAGAGCATCGGCGGTGACCTGCCCGGGTTCGAGGGCGACGCCGAGTCCGAGATCGGCCACGCGGGCGGCGGTCATGGCCTGCTCGGGTTGTTGCGGCACGACGACCATCGGCACACCGTAGTAGATGGCTTCCATAACCGAGTTCATCCCGCCGTGGGTGACGAAAACGCCGGTGTACTCGAGGGCCTCTAGCTGCGGCACGTGCGAGCGCACGAGAAAGTTGTCGGGAATTCGGACGAGCGTGGATGGATCTGTCTTTGTTCCTACCGACAGCACCACTTGCCAGTCACTATCGGCGAAGGCGTCGAAGCAGGCGTCGAAGAACTCGGGGTTCGCGTTGAAGACGGTACCCAGCGAGACGTACAGCGTGGGGTTGTCGGCGAGCAGATCCAGGGGGAACCCGGACGCGTCACTGCGCGGCGAGATCGACGGGCCGACGAACACGTAGCGCTCGTCGAGCGCGTCGGCGTCGGGTTGAAACGGGCGCGGCATGGTGACGACGTTCAACGCCTCGGCAGCGATGAACGAGTCCGTGATACGTAGCGGGACCAGGCCGTAGCGGTCGTGCAGCTGCCGGGAGACGTCCCGGAAGTCACTCATCGCCTCCTCGGCCTCGGGCGATGTTTGTTCTTCGAAGATCGTCGATAATCGGCGCACCAGCGGGAAATGTTCGGTCATCGCGTAGCTGGGGACGAATGCCACCGCGGGCAGGCCCAGGATCCCGACGAGAGCGCGACCCCACGGGCAAAATGGGTCGTAAACGACACAGTCGGCGTCCTCGGCGCGCACCCGGTCGACCAGCCGAGGCACCAGCCGCAGGCCGTCAGCCATCATCCGCGGGAAGAACGCGGCCATCATCTGCCGCATCATCGCGGGGTCGGTCTGCCCGAGGGCGGTCACGCCGGGAGGAGGACCGGAGCCTGGTTGGATATCCTCGATGCGGCGGAATTCGGCGCCGGTGTGGCGGATCTGCGGCTCGAACTCATCGGTCAGGTAGTAGGCGACGTGCGCGCCACGGGAGACCAGCTCGCGCACGACCGGCAACGTCGGGTTGACGTGTCCGTGCGCCGGGACGTTGAACACCAGGATCTTGGACACAGCTACCTTCCTTCACGATAGACACCGGTTCTGCCTCTTGGAGATACGCATAACCTTTGTGGTTGTTTCAAAGTACGAAACGTTCTCGGCTAACCTCTCGCGCTACCGGACACGCCCGAAATGCCACGGGCTTCGTCTCACGATCAGAGCGTTCTCAATCGCGGCGTACGACGCCCTGGCGCCAGGCGTAGACGGCGGCCCCTACCTGTCGGCGAGGTGCAGCTTACCGAGGATGTTGCTGACGTGGTTCTTGGTCGTCTTCTCGCTGACGAACAGACGGCCCGAGATCTCGGCATTGCTCAACCCGCCTCGTCGCCCCGAGCGAGACCGAGAGCGGGACAAAGACCAGGAGCATGCCAACACGCCAGGTGAAGGCCTGCCAGACGTGGGAGCCGACGGGCTGGTCGAGGAGGAGGCCGCCGCGTCTACGACCTGCGGTATGGGCTGATTGTCGGCAAAGGCGAACTCGCGCACGGGAGGCGCACCCCGGGAACGGCTCTCGCTACGGGGCTCATGACGTCGTTACGCAGAGGCGCCGGTCTCTTGCCGTATTGCGGTGAGCGGCGCCGCGATGCTTTCGAGGGATTTGCGCTCGGCCTTTACGCCGATTATCAGCTCCACGAGGGCCGCGAGGATCATGAGGCCCGCCGCGGCGAGGTATCCGATAAAGAGGGCTCCGCGGTCGCCCGTGCCGATTAGCTGTCCGAAGATTACTGGGCCGGTGATCCCGCCGAGCGCGGTGCCCACGGCGTAGAAGAGGGCTATTGCCATCGCCCGGATCTCCATCGGAAAGACCTCACTTACCGTAAGGTAGGCGGCGCTCGCGGCGGCCGAGGCGAAGAAGAACAGGGCCACCCATAGCATCGTCTGGGTAGCGGCGGTGATAACGTCCTGGTAGAACAGGTAGCCGGAGAGGGCCATCAACGATCCGGCGATGGCGTAGCAGCCGGAGATCATAGGCCTCCGGCCCACCTGATCGAAGAGGCGCCCGAGCAAGAGCGGCCCGGCCAGGTTCCCGAGGGCGAAGAATATGAGGTAGTACGGGATGCTGCTGGAGGGTACGCCGAAGAACTCGCCAAGCACCAGGCCGGCGGTGAAGAAGATGGCGTTGTAGAGAAA
>Ga0136617_10004578_pt1 | contig 12372 bp, 9 predicted proteins | sample AntDrymUQ3222106_2_FD_129672 | JGI IMG/M metagenome (GOLD analysis project Ga0136617, IMG submission 129672) | Polar desert sand microbial communities from Dry Valleys, Antarctica - metaG UQ322 (21.06) | ecosystem: Environmental > Terrestrial > Soil > Desert | place: Antarctica: Dry Valley...
AGGGGTTCCTGAAGGAATACGACAAGAGGTAGAGGCACCAAACCCGGGGGATCGTTTATGGGCACCGCCGCATTCCGCCTCCTGCTGTGGCTCGTCGCGCTCGGGTGCGCGCCGGCGTCGCTCGCCCGCACGGCGGAGCCGAAGCCGACGAAGCCGCTGACGGTCATCGTCCTCGACGACGCAACCGCCTCCGACGACGGACCCGGAGGGGTCGACCACGTCCACGTCCGAACCCCGCAAGACGACGACAACGACGGAAGCGCCGCTGCCCGTCGAGAACCCGAAGTGCGTCGTCAGGATCGCACCAGGCGAATCACTGAGCTCGATCGCCAACGGCCTCGACCGCGACGGGCTGACCGTCGCGACCCTCGTGGCCGAGAACGGCATCGACAACCCGAACCGGATCGAAGCCGGCGACTTCCTCGACATCTGCGTGCGCAACCGGATCAACGACATCACGGGGGAGCGACGGGTCCGCACGCCTCCACCGTCGACGCCGCCGACGACGAACCCACCGGCCAACCCGTTCGGCACCGGTGTCCAGGCGCAGCAGGAGCAGCTCAACCGGCTGTTCGCCGGCAAAGGGCTCCCAGCACTGGCCGTCGATGGCGACTCCGGTTCGCTGACCCAGCAGCAGCTGTGCGCGGCTCGTGCGCTGCTCGGGTTGCCGGTCAGCCGGGCCGACGTCGCGCCCGGCAGCGACGAGGAGCGTGCGCTGATGGCTGCCGGCGGGCTGCCGATCCCGGGCGGTGCCCCCAGCGGGTCGGCGAGGTGGGCACTGATCGACGTCACGTGCCAGGTGATGTTCATCGGCCAAGGCGCCGAGCAGCTGTCGTTCGTGTTCCCGACCTCGACGGGCGAGCCCGGGTTCGAGACGCCCGAGCAGCGCGATTCGCGAGTCTTCCGGTTCGACCCGGCGCGTAAGAACGGCGGCTGGCACGACAGCGCCGACTACCCGTCCGCCATCGACAACCCGCTCAACGGCAACATGTACAAGCCGCTGTACTTCGACGGCGGGCGGGCGATCCATGGCGCCGGGTACGTGCCGACCGACCCGCAGAGCAAGGGTTGCGCCAGGCTGGCCGTGCCCAACCAGGACACGCTTGTCTACTGGCTCGGCCTGTTCGAAGAGGGCGCGCCGATCTGGGACACCGGCCGCATCGACTTCACCGTCAGCGTCCAAGGCCGGTACTGAGTCTCCGCCGCTTCGGTCGAGAATTTGGTGACATCCTCGCCCGAATCTCGACCAAAAACTGCGAAATCAGTCGTCGAAGGTGGCGCCCATCGGGGTGGCGGAGGGGATCTCGCCGGTGGCGACGACGGCTCGGGTGAGCGGCGTGAGCGCCTCGCGGAGCTGATCGACGTCGTCGTCGTCGAGCATCTCGTAGGCACTCAGGGCGATCCGGTCGGTGGTGTCCTCGAGGTGCTGCTTGAGCGCTCGGCCCTCGTCGGTGAGCTCGCCATCGGCGGTGAGCAGGCCCCGGTCTGCGAGGCGGCCGGTGAGCTCGTCCCACTCGGCGTCGTCGTAGTCACGGGCGACAGCCAGGCTCGACCGCGGCACGTTGCCGGCTGCGGCCTGGAACACGTTCGACTGACGACCTGACAGGCCGACGCTGGTGAGGGTCGCCACATGTCCGTCGCCGCGGTGCTCGCGCAGCAGCGTCGACGCGTGCCACAGCGCGCCGACGGGCTCGTCGGGCCAGGGGAGCGCGGCGTTGGCGGCGAACAGCGGACGACCGTCGACGGGCGCATGGCGGGCGGCGCGACCGGCGAGCTCGGCTGCTGTTGCGATGCCGTCGCCGTCGGCGGCGTCGCCGAACGCCCGCCGAAGGGCGGCAGTCGCACCGGTGCGGCGCACGTCGAGCGCCGTCGCCGGTGGCGCCTGATCCCACGCGTCGGGCAGCGCCCGCTCGACCCTGGAGCGAGCAAAGTTGTAGAAGAGCGCCGCGACCAGCTCAGGTCCGACCGGCCCGAGCGGTGCCGCCCGGGCAGCGAAGTACCCCATCCAGAAGCCGCGGTAGCCGGCGTCGGCGAGGCCGGTCGTGACCTCGGGGGCGAAGTAGGTGACGGCGTGGATCGGCTCGAGCCGCCGCCAGATCGACCGGGCGATGGACGCGTCGCGCATCGCGTCAGTATGCGAGGTGGGACCGTTCGCGATGCACCCAGGCGGCCAGCTCGGGCTCGGCGAGCTCGCCCACGCGAGCCCAGTAGCGCTCGAGGCCGGCATCGTCGAGCAGCTCTCGCCACTGTCCGCTCGTCCCACTGCGGAAGAACGCAGCGTTCTGGCGGAACATCTTCACCTCGGCGCTGGGCGTGGTGCGGTCGGCGTCGCGGCGCATGCGCTCGAACGTGGCGGCTGCGACGAGGTCGTCCCACCGATCACTGGCGACCTCGATGCCGAGGTGGTCGGCGAGCGCCCGCATCTGCCCGCCCAGGTCGGCCTGGAGGTCGTCGTAGTGCAGCAGCACGACGTCGACGTCGACGGGAGCGGACCGGAACGTGTGCATGTGGTGCAGCGTGCGACGCAGCGACGAGCTCACCTGGGTGGGCGGCGTCGGGTCGTCGACCCACTCCCAGAAGCGGTCGATCTCGGCGTCGGGTCGAGGTGGCGGTGGGCTGATCGGTTCGAGCTCGATGCCGTCGATTGCCGCGGCCGCCTCGCGAGCGGTGAGGAAGGCGCCGATGTCGAGGTTGTCCCGATGGTGGCTGAACGACACGGCGACATCGCGAGGGTCGCGACCGACGCAGAGGTAGGTGGCCGAGCGGTCGAGCGGTAACCCGTCGAGCGGCGTGTGGGTCTTGATCACCCGGCGATGCTGCTGCGCCTCGAGGTCGGCGACGACGTCGCGCCGGGCCCTGGTCACCATGTCGAGCCACGGCGAGATCGTCGACAGCCGCCGGTCGAGCGGAATCGTCTGCAGGACGAGCAGCACGCAGACCATCTGCGTCCACGTCGTGCCGCACTTGGGTGGCGTGCTGATGACGATGTCGTCGGGGCGCAGCTGGAAGCCCTGCCAGCGGGCGCTGTCGTAGACGAACGCCCGGTAGCGCACCAGTTCACGACCCATGTGGACCCTCCGCGGTCCTGTCTACACGAACCCGCGCCGCTGGAGGAGCTGGAAGCTGAGCCAGCCGGGCAGGATCGGCAGCCAGAACGTCGCCAGTCGGTAGCTCAAGACGGCGGCCACGGCGATCGCCGGCGCGAGGTCGAGCGCAGTGAGCCCGGCGACGAACGCCGCCTCGACGGCGCCCAGGCCACCCGGTGTCGGCGCTGCCGCGGCGATCACCGACGCGCCGAGGTAGACGGCACCGACCTCGGCGACCGTCATGCCCCCGTCGAACGCCTTCACGCAGCAGATCAGCGCGCCCATGTACGCGAACGTCACGATCAGGGATCCGCCGACGAGCGCGGCGAGTCGTCCCGGCGAGCGCGCGAGCGTCAGCACGCTCGCCGCCGCCTGGCGAAGGAACCCGAGCACATGAACGCGCACGAAGCGTCGGCCCCATCCGGTCGCGGCCACCGCTCCGAGGACGGCCAGGACGAGGGCGACGACGACCAGCGCCGTGCTGCTGGCGGGGATCGAGAAACCGCCGCCACTGCCGTCCTGGCCCGCCCAGGCGAGGAACACGGTGAGGAGGATCATGTGCACGACGGCACCGATCGCCACGTTGAGGCCGACGCCGGCCACCGCAGCTGCCGGTTCGACGCCGGCCTTCTGCAGGTACCGGACGTTGAGCGCAAGGCCACCGACCTTCGCCGGCGTGACCCGGTTCACGAACGACGACGCCAGCTGAGCGAGCGCGGTCTCGACGGCCGGCAGCCGTGCGGCGACTCCGCCGGCCATCGCCAAGGCGGCGCCGACGTACGTGACCATGGACAGCACGAGGGCGACCGACAACCAGCCCCAGTTGGCAGAGCCCAGCGCATCGATGCTGTCGTCGACGTTCGCCAGCTGCGGCAGCAGCACGTAGAACGCCCCGGCCAGGGTCAGCACGAGGATCACCGTGCGTGCCCGGATCCTGACGAGCGGTTCGAGCGGTGCCGGCTCCTCGCCCGTCGCAGATGCGATCGCCGCACGCACGTCGCCGAGCAGCGACTTCGACGCCTGCTTTCGCGTCGCAGCCGACAGCGCCAGCGGCTGGACGTAGGCCACGGCTTCGCCGAGCTGATCGGATGGCAAGACCCTCGCCGCCGACGCCACCGCCCGCTCGACGCCGACCGAGCAGGCCAGCGAGACGAGCAGCTCGGCGCGATCGATCGCCTTCAGGCGCGACGTCGCCGACGCGACCGAGGCGCCGAAGTCGATGAGGACCGGCCGGCCGTTCTCCTCGACGAGCACGTTCGCCGCACGCAGTGCACGATGGGCGGCGAACCCGCCGCGGTGCAGACCGGCGACCTCGCTCCACACACGGTCGAGCAGGACGTCGTCGACGTCGTGCGAGTCGACCTCGTCGAGTCGGCGGCCGCCGACGCGCTCCATGGCGAGGATGGTCGACCCGTCCGCCATCGTCACGACGGTGTGGACATCGGGGCAGCGGACGCCGGCGCGCGATGCGAGGAGGAGCGCCAACGCTTCGTGCTCAACATCGCGATCGATCGTCGCCGCCGGCAACGCATCGCCGGGGTCACGCAGGAGCAGCCGGCGGTAGGCGCGGTAGAGCAGATCGGCGTCGCGGCTGTCTCTTCCGTAGACCTTGACGTACAGGCCGTCGCCGGTCGGGGTGGCCGCGTCGTACAACTGGGCGCGACCGCCGACCGCCCGATGGAGGGTGAGCTGGTCGACCGCGATCCCGGCACCGGTCAGGGCCGCGCTGACGGCCGACGGCGCCGGGTTGCGGTTGGGAGCACCGACAGCGACGAGGATCGCCGAGCCGAGCATCGCACCGGCGGAGACGGCGATCATCACCTGCGCTGCGCCGGCCACGCCCGCCACGGCGACGGTCACCGCGACGACGACGGCGGACCGCACCGCAGCACGACGCCACGATCGCGACAGCCATGGGATGCCCACGGTGAGTCCCGCTGCGGCCCCGCCGACGTGCGGGAGCGACGGGAAGCGCGTCGACACCAGCCACCCGTCATCGTCGAGCGCGCCCGGGACAGAGCCCGCCAGGTCGAGCGCGGCGTCGAGGCCGACGACCAAGGCGGCGCCCGCAGCTGCCGACGCAGTGACGATGAGCAGGCGCCGCCAGCGCGTGGCGAGCACGAGTGCGACGACGACGGCCAGCGCGACGCCGAGCGTGGTCACCTGCACGACGGCGAGCAGGATCTCGCGCAGGGCCCCCGGGATCGACGTCGCCGCGCGCCCGAGATCGCGGCGAAGCCCGTCGCTCGTATTGGTCGCCGCCTCGACGAACGCGATGAGCGCCAGCGTGACGACGGCCCAGGCGATCAGCCCGAGCACGTCGCCGGGGTGGCGGAAGTAGCGCTCGCCTGCCGGCCGATCCTCCATCGTCGCCTGGGCGGGCGCTGGGCCGAGTGTGAGCTCGCTCACCCGTCACCGCCGGGGCAGGTGGGGACCCCGGCGCCGCAGAGGCGCAACCCCGACCGGCGCTGGACCTCGGCGATGACGTCGGCTCGCGGCTCGAACGACAGCGCCACGTCGAGCGCCGGCAGCAATGACGCGTTGGTGTTGCCGTCGAACTCGAACCGGTAGGTCACGCAGGCACCGGGCAGCAGGTACGTGCGGGTGGCGCGCAGCCCCGGAGGGAGCCGTTCGGGTTCCTCGAACCGGCGCATCCCGACCTCGTCGCTGGGGACCTCGCTGGCGCCCTCGATGGAGCACTGACCCTCCGCTCGCAGGATCACCTCGACGGCTTCCGACCCCGCGTCATCGTGGCCGAGCCAGAAGCGCCCGCGTCCGCGGTCGATCTGCACCGAGTCGATGTCGAAGCCGGCGGGCAGCGACGCCACGCACGGGACGGCGGTGGCCGTCGGCACCGCCTGCGCCATCAGGATCATCGCGTCGTCGGCGATGCAGTCGGGGTCACCCGCCACGGGCAGGTTGACGGGCGTGAACATCGAGTAGACGCCGACGAGCGCCAACGCCACGCCGGCGACCAGGCCGAGCGCCAGCGCCACCCGACGGACGCCCCACAGCTGCAGCGAGACCGTCGGTCGGTCCGGTGCCTGGACGCGGAAGTGGGTGACGAGATCGCGTCCGTCGGTCTTCATCGCCGCACGCAGCTGCGTCGGGCTGGCGATCCCTCGCGTGGCGGCGAACGCCTCGGCGATCTCATCGGGGGAGAAGTGCCGCAGCGCACGTCCGTAGATGCGATCGGCGTCGGTGCGCACGGCGAGGACCAGCATCATGTTGGCGAGGTCGACGGCTTCACGCCATGGCGACGGTCGGACCTGGGCGAACGCCACGTCGATGACGATCAGGTGGCCGTCCTTGACGAGGAGGTTGGCGGGCTTGATGTCTCGGTGCGCCAACCCGGCTCGCCACAGCCGGCGGATCATGGCCAGCGACTCATCGATGATCTGGTCGGTGATCTCGGCGTCGCCGATCTCGACGGAGCCGTCGAAGAACTCGGTCACGAGCAGGTACTCGCGATCGGGCGTCAGCTCGACGATTCCGATCGGTGCGGCCGTCGGGACGCCGGCATCGCGCATCACCCGCAGCGCGTAGTCCTCGTACTGGACGAGCCGGCGAACGGATTGGAACGGCGCCTCGTCCTCCAGCCGGCCGTACAGGATGGTCCGCCCGAGCTTGTACCAGCGGTCGGCGCGGACGTGGTTCATCGCGTAGAGCTTCCCGAACAGGAACGTGTCGGGATCGCCCTCGACGCGCAGCCGCAGCGGGGTCGACCCGCCTGAGCCGTGCAGCCCGATCGGTTGCACGTCGACCACGATCACCCCGAGCTGGTCCTCGACGGCCCGTCGCAGCGCCTCGCCGCGACGGCCGCCGACGTCGAGGTGGGCGGTCTTGCCGCGCCGATAGGTCACCGGGAAGATCTCGTTGGGGGTGAAGAAGCGGAACGCGTTCAGCGGGATGGCCACGCCGAGCGTTGCGCCGACGACCGCATCGAAGGGGTGGTCGACGCCGAGGTAGATCCGCCCGATCGCGAACGTGCCGACGGCCACGCCGGCGACGATCTTGGCGATCGTGCGCGGCCGACCGGCGACCACCATCGTGTAGACGATGCCGACCGCAGTGAAGGCGACGACAGTGGCGGTGGTCGAGGGCAGCGAGTAGCCGCGCCAGCGCCCGATCGTCGTGACGTCGTACGGGCGGGGGCGGGAGAAGGCGTTGACGAGCGCAACACCGATCACCGAGAGCACGAGCACGCTGCCCAGGAACGTGAACAGGTGTCGCCACCGGCGGAACACGACCATCGCGGCGATCAACGCCGCGGCGAGCCCGAACATCGTCCACCCCGTCGCCACGCGGTCGATCGCACGGAACACGTCGGTGAGCCACCCGACGCGCACGTCGGTGAAGGCCCGAAGGATCGCCGCGTCGAGCCGGTCGGTGGCGCGCCGCGCGGACGCCGAGAGCCAGGCCACGACCAGCCACAGCACCAACACGACGAGGGCGATCATCCAGCCTTTGCCGGTGATGCCGATCGGGCGCGGTAGCGGGGGCGGCGCTCCCGATGGTCGCCGGCGGTGGGTCGTCAGTCGGACGGTGGGGGCGACGTAGGCGGCCGATGCGACGGGCGGCGGGGCACCGTCGTCGTGCCCGTCGTGCCCGTCGTGGACGCCGCCTGGCGCCGCCGAGGACGATGCGTCGGTCGTCATGGCGGTCCCGTGTCTCGCAGCCACTCGGTCGCGACGGCGGCGATGTCGGCACCCGGAGCGGCGATGTCGGCGTTGAGCTGGCGGACCTCGCGGGTCGTCAGGCGCACCGACACGTCGTCGATCGCCTCGACCAGCTCGTCACCGAAGCGTTCGAGCACGCCGCGGTGGACCAGCGGGGTGATGTTCTCCGCCGGCTGCAGGTCGAGGTCGTCGGAGAGCTCGACGAAGCCGTCTGCGACGATCGACGGATCCGTCGTGAACAGCAGGGCGACGTCGACCGCGCCGGTGCGCAGCGCCTGCTTGGTGAGGGGACCACCGGTGTCGAGGAGCACCACCTCGTCGAAGCGGAGCTCGTAGACGTCGACCAGCCCGGCGAGGCAGTACCGGCGGGTCGAGCACTCCGCAGGGCCGCCGAACGTCAGCTCGCCGGCGATCGGTCGCAGGTCGCTCAGTGTGGTCAAGCCGTACCGGCGCGCCGTCTCCGTCGTCACGACGAACGTGTTGGCGTCCTGCGCCGGTGCCGCAGCCAACGCCGTCACCGAACCGGCCTCGAGCGCGCCGAGCAGCTCCCGGTGGTTTCGCGCCGGGTCCTCTGACGGCTCGGCCTTCCCGAGGCTGACGAACTCGACGGCGGTCCCGGCGTAGTCGGGCACCAGCTCGACCAGACCGCTCGACAGCGCCGGACCGACGAACTCGCGCGGGCCGAGCGACAGCGCCCGCTCGACCCGGAACCCGGCGGCCTCGAGCGCCTGGCTGTAGATCTCGGCCACCACCACGCTCTCGGCAAAGTCGAACGAGGTCACCGTGACCGCATCGTCGCCGACTGCCGTCGGGCGGGCCCCGTCGTCCTCGCCCGCACCACAGGCGGGCGAGATCAGCAACAGGCCCACCGCAATGGGCGAGACGTACCAGTGCACCCGCCGCACTGTGTCACACGGCTGGAACGGGTGGAAGCGCGCTCGAACCGAGCACTCGCCGGGTGCGCAGGTGGTTCACGACGGCGCGCAGCACCATCCACACGGTCAGCCCGATCCACACACCGGCGATGCCCGACGAGGGCGCCGCAAGCACGACGGCACCGATCGGTGCCACGGCGATGAGGTAGCCGAGCGCGGCGATGCCGAGGAACCGATAGTCCGCCGCGCCGATGAGCACGCCGTCGTGGGCAAACGCGACGGCGGCCGGCACGAGCGCCACGGCGAGCAGCCACAGCGCAGACGTGGCGCGGTCGACCACGGCGCCGTCGGAGGTGAAGATGCGCGGGATCAGTGGGGCGGTGGCGGCGAGCACGACTCCGATGGCGAGGCCGGCGAGCACCGACAGCCGCTCGGCCCGGCCGGCGATGTCGAACGCTGCTGCGCTCGACCGGCGGCCGAGCTGCTCGGCGACGAGGGTCTGCGCCGGCACGGCGAGCGCATCGAGCACGAGGGCGAGCAGGAAGAACACGCTCACGACGATCTGGTGGGCGGCGAGCGTGGCCTGGTCGGTCCGCGCGGCGACGGCCGTGGCGCCGGCGAACACGGCGAGCATCGAACCGACCCGCAGCAGCAGGTGCCGCCCCGCCCTGACGAGTGGCGCCAGCCCGGGCCGGGTCGGCCGCCGCTGCACCGCGCCCCTCAGGCGCCGCCGCACCACCACGGCGAAGGCCACCGCGGTGGCGAGCTGGCAGACCACCGTCGACCACGCCGATCCGGGGACACCCAGGTCGAGGCCGAAGACCATCCACGGCTCGAGCACGACGTTGGCGAGGTTCGCCGCAAGCAGCACGTAGAGCGGTGTCCGGTAGTCGGCCGCGCCGCGGAGCACGCCCTGCGCGGCGAGGGCGAACACGATGGACGGAACGGCGACGGCGCTGATCTGCAGGTACGTGACGGCGTAGTCGCGCACGTCGCCGTCGGCACCGAAGGCGCCGGCGAACGCCGGCGCGCCGAAGGCCAGGATCGGTGCGAGCGGCACGCCGACGAGCAGCGACAGCCATACGGCCTGCACGCCGACGTCGCTCGCCGCACGGTCGTCGCCCGAGCCGAGCTGGCGTGCGATCCGCTCGGTCGTGCCGTAGGTGAGGAAGTTGCACCCGGCGACGACGAACGACAGCACCGTGGCGGCGACGGCGAGCCCACCGAGCTGGGCGGTGCCGAGCCGTCCGACGATCGCCGTGTCGACGAGCACGTACAGCGGCTCGACGGCGAGGCTGCCGAGCGCCGGCGCGGCGAGGGCGAGGATCCGCCGGTCGGTGCTGCGCAACCGCCCGCCTCAGGCTGGCAGGAGACCGATGTTGCGGTAGGCGCGCTCGAGCGTCGCCGATGCCACCGCACGCGCCTTGGTCGAACCGTCGCGCAGCAGCGACGACAGCTCGCCTCGATCGGCGAGCAGCTCGTGGTAGCGATCCTGGACGGGCGCCAGCATCTCGATGACCGCGTCACCGGCGTCGGCCTTGAGCGGCCCGTACTGCGTGTACCCGTCGGCAACGGTGTCGGGCGACTGGCCGGTCGCCGCGCCGAGGATCTCGAGCAGGTTGCTGACGCCGGGCTTCGTCACCGGGTCGTACCGCACGACCGTCTCGGAGTCGGTCACCGCACGCTTGAACTTGCGGGCGATCGACGATGCGTCGTCGAGCAGCTGCACGAGGCCGGCGTCGGAGTCGGCCGACTTGGACATCTTCGCCGTGGGGTCCTGCAGGTCCATCACGCGTGCGCCTGCCGGCGGCGTCGTCGCCTCGGGAACGACGAACGTGTCGCCGTAGCGGAAGTTGAACCGGGTGGCGATGTCGCGGGTGATCTCGACGTGCTGGCGCTGATCGTCGCCGACCGGCACCTCGTCGGCGTCGTAGAGGAGGATGTCGGCGGCCTGCAGGGCCGGGTACGTGAACAGCCCCGCAGAAACGAACTCGGCCTGGCGGCGGGCGGACTTCTCCTTGAACTGCACCATGCGCGACAGCTCGCCGAAGCTGACGTTGCACTCCATCACCCAGGCGAGCTGGGCGTGCTCGGGGACGTGGCTCTGCACGAAGACCGTGGCGACCGCGGGCTCGAGCCCGACGGCGAACAACATCGCGGCGAGGGCCAGCGTGCGTTCGCCGACGACGCCGGGCTCCTCGGTGATCGTCAGCGCGTGGAGGTCGACGATGCCGTGGAACGCGTCGTGCCGGTGTTGCTGCTCCGCCCAGTTGCGCAACGCGCCGAGGTAGTTGCCGAGGTGCACGTCACCGGTGGGCTGGATGCACGACAGCACACGGGTCACGACGCCCGAGGGTACCGGCCCCTCCTTGCCGGATCGGTGAGGCATCCGCGGTGCGGTGAGGTCGGCGCCGGTAGCGTCGGCGTGCGATGTCGTACGCCGTCGCGACGCCCACCTACGAGGGGCCGTTCGACCTGCTGCTGCACCTCATCGTGTCTGAACGCCTCGACATCCACGAGATCGACCTGTCCTCGATCGTCGACGCCTACCTCGCCGAGGTCGCCCGGATGCAGGTGCTCGACCTCGATGTCGCCACCGAGTTCCTGCTCATCGCAGCCACCCTCGTCGAGCTCAAGGCACGTCGCCTCCTGCCCGGTCGTGACGACGTCGACATCGACGACGAGCTGGCGCTGTGGTCCGAGCGCGACCTGCTCCTCGCCCGGCTGCTGGAGTGCAAGACGTTCAAGGACGTCGCCGTGGCGATGGATCGCCTCGCCGAGCGTGCGGCCCGCAGCGTCGCCCGGCGCGTCGGGCCCGACGAGCGCTTCGCCGGCCTGCTGCCCGATCTGCTCGCCGACGTCTCACCAGCGCGCCTGCGCGACGCCGCGGTCACCGCCCTCGCCCCGAAACCGGTGCCGCGCATCGACCTGTTCCACGTCGCGCCGATCCGTGCCAGCGTCGCCGACGCCGTCGCCGAGCTGATCGACGAGCTGCCCCGGCTCGGGACCGTCACGTTCAGCCGGCTCACCGCCGACCTCGACGAGCGGCTCGAGGTCATCGTGCGGTTCCTTGCCGTCCTCGAGCTGTTCAAGCAGGGCCTCGTCGACGTCGACCAGGTCGGCCGCTGCGGCGCCATCGAGATCACCTGGCTCGCTGGGGCAGACGTCGACCAGGACCTGCTCGACGAACTCGCCGTGGACGTCTACGAGGGATGAGTCACGTCGACGATCCGCGTCGGGCCATCGAGGCGGTCGTGCTGGTCGCCGAGGAGCCGGTGCCGTCGGAGCTGCTGGCGCAGCTGCTCGAACGGCCGGTGGCCGACATCGAACGGTGGTGCACCGAGCTCGCCGACGAGTACCGCGGTGACGGACGCGGCTTCGAGCTCGTCCGAGTCGCCGGCGGCTACCGCTACCAGACCCACCCGGATCTGACGCCCTACGTCGAGCGCTTCGTGCTGCACGACCAGCGGGCCCGCCTCTCGGGCGCGGCGCTCGAGACGCTTGCCATCGTCGCCTACAAGCAACCGATCTCCCGAGGGCAGATCGCGTCGATCCGAGGGGTCGACCCCGACGGTGTGCTGCGCACGCTGCAGGGACGCGGCTACATCGACCAGGTCGGTCGTGACCCCGGGCCCGGTCAAGCGCTCTTGTACGGGACGACGCCGACGTTCCTCGACCGTCTGGGGATCGATTCGCTCGACGATCTCCCGGCGATCGTCGAGTACGTCCCCG
>Ga0136617_10004579_pt1 | contig 12371 bp, 12 predicted proteins | sample AntDrymUQ3222106_2_FD_129672 | JGI IMG/M metagenome (GOLD analysis project Ga0136617, IMG submission 129672) | Polar desert sand microbial communities from Dry Valleys, Antarctica - metaG UQ322 (21.06) | ecosystem: Environmental > Terrestrial > Soil > Desert | place: Antarctica: Dry Valley...
CGGCAGGCCGAGCTCGGCGGCGACATCCTCGGCGGCCAGGATGCACCCCGTGGCCCCGTCGTTGAGGCCGGCCGAGTTGCCCGCTGTCACCCGGCCGTGCGGGCGGAACGGTGTCTTCAGGCCCGCCAGGTCCTCGACTGTGGTTCCGGGCCGCGGCGGCTCGTCTCGGGTGACGAGGTTCCACCCCTGGGCGACACCGCGGGCGCCGACCGGCACCAGGTCGGGCTGGATCTTGCCGTCGGCGTAGGCCTTGGCGACCTTGGCCTGGCTGGCCGCCGCGAAGGCATCGCAGCGCTCCTTGGTCAGGTCGGGGAAGCGGTCATGCACGTTCTCCGCCGTGGAGCCCATCACCAGCGCGGACGGGTCGACCAGCTTCTCGGCGAGGATCCGCGGGTTGGGGTCGATGCCCTCGCCCATCGGGTGATGGCCCATGTGCTCGACACCACCGGCAATTGCCACGTCGTAGGCCCCGAAGGCGATCCCGCTGGCCACCGTCGTGACGGCGGTCATCGCGCCTGCGCACATCCGATCGATCGAGAAGCCGGGCACGGATTTCGGTAACCCCGCCAGCAAGGCGGCCAGCCGGCCGATCGTCAGCCCCTGGTCGCCGGTCTGCGTCGTCGCGGCGATCGCCACCTCGTCGACCCGCTCCGGTGGCAACTCGGGGTGGCGGCGGAGCAACTCACGGATGACGTCGACCACCAGGTCGTCGGCCCTGGTCTCGGCGTACACCCCCTTGTCGCCGGCCTTTCCGAAAGGGGTACGGACACCATCGACGAACACGACGTCACGAACAACGCGAGCGGCCACAGGCAATCTCCGATCAGGGGGTCTCACCCGAGGTTAGCTCTTCCTACCGGCCGGTAAACAAAGCCACGGTCACGTGTCCTTGCCCACACGACCCCCCACCCGGGCGGGGGGGGGCTCAGGGCTGCCAGAGCTGGAAGTGCAGGCCCTGGTTGTCGATGCAGTAGGCCAGCCGGCCATAGGGCGCCTGCTCCGGCGGTTGCGCCGTGCCACCTTCGCGCTGCACCCGTGCAACTGCTGCCTCCACATCGTCGACCCGATAGCACAGCTCTACCCCGGGTTGATCGACACCTCCGGCCAGCCCGACCATCGGCGTCGGGCCGTCTACCTGCCAGCCGTCCTCGATGCTGCCCTGGCTGAACCGCCACCCCAGCACCGCCCCGTAGAAGTCCTTGGTCCGCTCGGCGTCGGGGACTCTCAGGGTGGCGTAGCCGATGTCGCCGTGCTTCCCGCCAGGGGCCATGCCGGTGTCGACCGGCGAGGTGGAAACGATCCAGCGGTGCCCGAAGGGGTCGTTGATCACGCCGTTGCGGCCGTACGGTTCGTCGGCGACCGGCCTGGTCAATTCGGCTCCGGCGGCCACGGCGCGGTCGATTGTGGCGTCGGTGTCGGGCACCTCGACGACGAGGGAATGCGTCACGCCGCCGCGAGCCTTGGGTCCGAGCAGCCCGAGCTCTGGAGCCTCGTCGGCGAGGAAGAGCGGGCTGCCGCCGATGACCAGCTCGGCATGCCCGATGCGCCCGTCCGGCATGACGATCGGCTCGCCGGTCGGGTCGGCGTCGAACACGTCGGCGTACCAGTCGAGCGCTCGCCGGGCGTCGTCGACGGCGAGGTACGCGGTGAGCGCGGGTCGTGCGGCCCGGTCGGTTGATGAAGCCTGGCCGCGGGAAGTGGTAGTGGCCATGGGTGTTCCTCCTGGTTCGAGCAGGGCGCGCTCGAGGCGCGCCCGCAGGTCGGCGGCGAAGGACGGGTCGGGGTCGATCGGCATGACAGGGGTGCGGAGGGCGTTCAGCGGGTCGGTCATCGCAGCCCATCCTCTCCCTCATAGGCCCGGCGGAAGGCCGCACGGGCCCGGACGAGCAGCGCCTCGGTTGCGTGCAGGGTGCGGCCCAGATGCTGGGCCACCTGGGCGACCGGCAGCCCGTCGAGATAGCGCAGGGTGAGCACGGCACGGTGGTGCACACCCAGCGCGGAGAGCGTCTGCTGAGCACACATGGCGTCAAGCTGGACCTCCCAGGGGTCGTCCGGCTCGGCGCTGTCACCGCCCACCGCGCGTAGCCCGCGTTCCTCGCGTTCCTGCCGGCGCCAGTGATCGACGAGTTTGTGCCGTGCCACGCCGATCAGCCAGGCGGGACCGAGCGGTGAGTCAGCCTCCTTGCGTAGGGCGCTGACCGCCGCCAGGAACGTCTCGGCGGTGAGATCCTCGGCGACCGCGCGGTTGCCGCAACGCGACAACAGGTAGCCGTAGACCTGCGGGAGCGCCGTCTCGTAGAGATCGAGCAGCAGGTACCCGGGCTCGGGGTGCACGCCCGGATGCTCGGTCACACCTCATCGTCGCTCGGTGACCGGTCTTTCCGACGGGCGGTGGTCGTCTTTCTCACCGGCGCATCTCGATCGCCAAGTCCCGAAGCCAGGTTTGTCGGAAGGCCGGCTCGGCTGCCATCGCTCTGACGAGCGCTGCACGTGCAGCGGCGGTACGCCCGTAGGCGACGAGAGCGACGGCCTCGGCCACGGCATCTCGGGTCAGGTCATTGTGCCGAGGCGGATCTGCTTCAATGCCGGTCCAGAGGGACGGTCCGAAGGACCGGGTGAGCTTGGTCTGAGAGTTGCCGAAGTAGCACCAAACCATTTCGTCGAGGGAGACGTTGCAGACCGCGCTGGCTGGAAGGTCGCGGGTCCACGTCGAATGCTGGTGCCATCGCCATGTCTTGGGGCTGGTTTCGCCGCGTATCGTGATTCCGACGAAGCGCAGCTTACGCCGGATCACGTCCCATTGCGCGCGCTCCTGCTCCACCCACGGGCGCAAGAGCCGATACAGGTTGGCAAAGGTGAATCCCGCGGCTACCAGGTCCACGAAGGCAACGGGCCCCCGGCTGTGGGCCAGCGATGTCGGATCCAGGCCGGAGGTGGCGAAGTTCGCCCGCGCCCGGGAGATCTCGAATGAGGAGAGCCCGGCGGTGTCGCCGCGGAAGGAGAATGGCAACCGATGCAGTCGACCTGCCCAGCTCGTCGCCGCCAGCGCGCCCGACAGGAGATCGAACACCGAGTCGGCTGAGCGCCCGACGAAGTGCAACTGACCGCCTCCGCAGCGGCCGAGGACCCGGGCGGCGCAGACGACGAGTTCGTCGAGAAACCACAGCTCCGGCTCGGTCGCGCCGTCAAGCAGGGAGCCGAGCTGATCGGGCGTGACGAGATCCCAGCGAAACGGCCGATTCGCGCCCGGGTCGACGGGATCCACGAAGGGAAGTGTGCCAGCCGGGCGAAACTTTGCGCGGTGTGACGCTCCGCTGGCGTCAACGCGGAGGAGTTTCCACAGCAGCGGGCGGTCAGTCTGGGGCGGCCGGGAGGTTCAGGGCGGAGGTCAAGGGAGCTGCCGTGAGGCCCACCTGCCATTCGCGGGCGCCGGCTGTTAGGAGGGCTTGGGTGACGGAGCCCAGGGTCAGCGGATCCGGGGGTGCCCAGGCGAGCCGACGTACCACATCGGGGGAGAGCAGGTTCTCCGCCGGCAAGGTGTGCTGTTCGGCCACTGTCAACACGGTGTCTTTGGCGGCGGCCAGCCGCGCTGCCGCGACCGGTTCCCGGTCGCGCCAGCGGTGCGCCGGCGGCGGACCGTCGGTCTCGGCACGCGCTGGCGGGAGGTCGGATTGGGCCAGCGCGCGAGCCTGCTGGATTGCCTCGTACCAGACATTGACCTGCCGCCGGGTTGCCCGGCCGCCGAACACCGGCACCTGCAGCAGGGCCTGCGCTGACGGCGGATTGGCCAGTGCGGCCGCGATGATGGCCGAGTCAGGTAGGACTCGGCCCGGCGCGATGTTGTCGTTGCGTGCGATGTCGTCCCTGGCCAGCCAGAGCTCACGAACGATGGCCAGGCCGCGCGACGAGCGGATCCGATGGATCCCTGAGGTACGCCGCCATGGCTCGACTCGTGCGGTCGGCGCCGGTGCGCTGACCAGCGCGGCAAACTCCTCGCGCGCCCACTCGAGCTTGCCCTGCAGCTCGAGCTCGGCCGCCAGCGCATCGCGCAACTCGATGAGGAGTTCGACGTCGAGGGCAGCGTAGGTGAGCCAGGCCCGGGGGAGGGGGCGGGTGCTCCAGTCGGCGGCCGAGTGACCCTTCTCCAGGGTGTAGCCGAGTACCTGCTCGACCATTGTGCCGAGCCCGACCCGTTCGAAGCCGGCGAGCCGGCCGGCCAACTCGGTGTCGAACAGCGTTCGCGGGCGCATCCCCACCTCGGCCAGGCACGGAAGATCCTGTGAGGCGGCGTGCAGGACCCACTCTGCGTCAGCCAGCGCAGTGTCGAGGATGCCGAGGTCGGGGCAGCAGGACGGATCGATGAGCGCGGTGCCGACCCCGGCCCGCCGCAACTGGACCAAATAGGCCTGCTGGCCGTAGCGGTAACCCGAGGCACGCTCGGCATCGACGGCCACCGGGCCGGTGCCCGCGGCGAACTCTGCGGCGGTGCGCGCCAGGTCGGAGGCGGTCTCCACCGGCGCAGGGGTGCCCTCGCGCGGCTCGAGGAGCGGTATGCGTGGTTGTTCGGCCGCCGCGTCCTCGCGCAATGGCGCCCCAGTCACCACCTGACCGTACGCGACAATGCCGGCAAGTACTGGTAAGGCGTCTGCTCACATCGGCCAGCGCGACGGCTAACTGCCGGCCTCGGACAGCAGGGTCACGCCAGGTGGCGGGAGCCCTGCCATGGAGCACAACAACTCGCACCAGGCGAGCAGGTGCGCGGTGAGGTCACCGTCCAGCGGCGTCCATGAGGCGCGAAGCTCCACATCGGCGGTGTCTGACGGACCGGCCAGGTCGCCAAAGCGCACCGATCTCGTCTGAGTCACCGTGCCGCCGGCCGCCGTGTGGTCGGCCCCGTGCGTGCCCAACGCGTCCATCAGCCAACTCCAGCCCACCTCGGCCAGCAACGGATCGCCGGCCATCTCAGCGTCGATCTCGGCCGTCACGTAGCTGACGATGCGCAACGTGCCGTCCCAGACCTCTTGGCCAGCCGGGTCGTGCAGCAGGACGAGTCGGCCGCTGGCGATCTCATCGCCGGCGCGGAGGACCTCTGCCGAGAGCGCGAAGGTGTAGGGAGCCAGCCGTTGCGGAGCGGCCATCTCGGTCAGCAGCACCTCCGCGCGCGGCTGGGCGGCGCGCAAGCTCTCGACCGCCCGCGTGAACACGGCGGGGAGTTTGTCTCGGTCGGTTCCGACCATAGTCACAGCCTAAGAACCCCGGCCCGAAACGGCAGTCAATGCCCGGTCAGCCAATCGCGAGCCGGGCAGCACGAGATCACGCCGCTGCAGCGATTGCAGTCTCGATCTCGGCCCCGGCGGCAGCCTCGAACTCGAAGACCCCGACGAAGACCGCCTCGCCGCAGTCAATGCAGACCAGCTCAGGGCAGTCGGCCCCGTGGCTCTCGGCACACACCACCGCCTCGAACGCGCGCTGCTCACCGCAGGTGGAGCAGTCTCGTAGAACCAATTGGGTCACGGTGCGCGTCACGGTCAGTCCCTCCCTGTATCGCCTCGACGTGACCCACGGTGGCACGGGGGTCTGACAGAACGCTGGAGGCGGCGCGGCGTGTCGGCCGTGCGAGGATGCCATCGCCATGTCTGAGTCTTTCGACGCACGGTTCCTGCGCGCCTGCCGCCGGCTTCCCGTGGACCACACGCCGGTGTGGTTCATGCGCCAGGCCGGCCGGTCCCTGCCGGAGTACCGCTCAGCGCGCCAGGGCATGTCGATGCTCACGGCCTGCGCCACGCCGGACCTGATTGCCGAGATCACGCTGCAGCCGGTGCGCCGGCACGGGGTCGACGCCGCCATCCTCTTCTCCGATATCGTCGTGCCGCTCCGCGCGCTGGGCATCGACCTCGACATCGTCCCCAACGTGGGGCCGGTCATCGCCGCGCCGGTCCGCACGTCGGCGGACGCGGCCCGGATCCGTGCGCTCGAGCCGGACGACGTGGCGTACGTGGCCGAGGCTGTCGGCAAGGCCGTCGCCGCGCTGGGTGATACGCCGCTCATCGGGTTCGCTGGTGCTCCGTTCACCCTGGCCAGTTATCTGGTCGAGGGGGGCCCGTCCCGGAGCCATGAGCACACCAAGGCGCTGATGTACGGCGAGCCGGCCACCTGGCATTCCCTGCTCTCTGCCCTCGCCCAGATCACCCAGACGTTCCTCGAGGTCCAGGTCCAGGCCGGCGCGGCTGCGGTGCAACTGTTCGACTCATGGGTCGGTGCACTGTCGGCTGCTGACTACCGCGAGTACGTCATGCCGCACAGCGCGGCGGTGCTCAACGGGCTGACTCGCCACGGAGCGCCTCGGATCCACTTCGGAGTCGGCACGGGTGAGCTATTGGCGCTGATGGGGGAAGCCGGCGCCGACGTGGTCGGGGTCGACTGGCGGGTGCCGCTTCACGATGCGGCCGGTCGGGTAGGCCCGGGGCGGGCGCTGCAGGGCAATCTCGATCCGGCCGTGCTCCTTGCACCGTGGCCGGTCGTCGAGCGTGAGGTGCGTCGCGTGCTGCGAGAGGGCGCCGTGACCGAGGGTCACGTGTTCAACCTCGGCCACGGCGTCCTGCCGTCGACTGATCCGGAGGTCCTCACCCGGGTCGTCGACTTGGTTCATTCGCTACCCGCAGGAGCCGGACCTTAGGTTGAGGTGGCCGGTGCTGGCGGCCGGTTGCCGTCACCGGGGGCCGAACGCCGCCGCCGCACTGCCAGCCAGATCACACCCAGCATGATGGCCACGACGACGAGGAACGGCAGCGCCGCACCGAACACTGTCAGCAGCATCGTGACGCCGGCCGCGAAGGCGGTCCACCCGGCGTCCAGGCCGGCGAGGAAGCCGCGCTTGTCTTCCTCCTTGACCACCGCCCCGGCGCTGGGGGACTTCACGTGCAAGGTGATGGTCGCGTCGGCGGTCTGAGAGTCGAGTGCCCGCTGCCGCGCCTTGAGGGACTCTAGGTCGGCCTGCCGCTTGGCTAGCTCGGCCTCGATGGTCACGATGTCGCCGAGGTTCCTGGCGCTGGCGAGGAGCCTGCGGACCCGGTCCACGCTGGCCGTCTGGGAGCTCACCCGAGAAGCCACGTCGACGACCTCGTCGGTGACGTCTTCGGACTGGGCCGTGCGCTGCAACTCCTTGCCTAGCTTGGCCAGCCGGTTGAGGGTGTCGCTGTACTTGGCCGGCGGGACTTTGAGGATCACGTCCGCGCTGGTCCGCGACCCGTCCCGCAGGCGCCGGTCGCCGGCCACGTCGCCGCCCGCGCCCAGCACCAGGGTGATCGCCTTGTCGGCGACATTGCCGACGTCGTCGGCGCTCTTGGCGCGGACCGTCAGGTCGGCCGTGAGGATCCGTGACCGCTGGACGGTCACCCGGTTGCTGGTCGTCGAACCGCTGCCGGTGGCGCCCGGCGCTGCGCCCTGAGCCTTGCGAGCGGCGCTGTCCTGATCGGCTTCGTTGTTAGCTGGTGGAGCCCCGCCGCCGGAGACAGTGCCGCTTCGCTCACCCACCGAGCCGCACCCGGCCAGAGTGAGCAGCGCCAACCCGGCCGCAAGGCCCGCCACCGTCAGTCGTGATCGCATGTTCTTCCCCATTCAGTCGTGGTCGGCGGTGGGACGCCGCGCGTACTCAGCAGGTTCCTTGTCGTTGGTCACGAACTGACACCAGGCGCGGATCGATTCGCCGGTGACGGGCGGGATGATGTCGCTGTGAGCCTCCACGTGGTTGTCGTCGGCGGCGGGATCGCCGGCTTGGCCGCTGCGTACGCGTTGCGGCGGGACTGTCCACCCGGGACCCGACTGTCCATCCTTGACGGTGCCCGCGGGTTGGGCGGCAAGCTGCGCACCTCAGCCGTGGGCGGTGTGCTCGTCGATGAGGGCGCGGAGATGTTCCTGGCCGGCGTCCCTGAGGCGGTCGACCTGGTGCGGGCGCTTGGTCTCGGTGCCGATCTGACGTTCCCCACGACGACCCAAGCTTCGGTTGCGGTCGACGGGGTGCTGCGCCGGCTGCCGGCAGGAACACTGCTGGGCGTACCGGCCGATATCGCGGCGCTTGCGGAGTCGCAGGTCTTGTCCCCAGCCGGGCTGGCCCGGGTCATCGAAGCGACCACGGGTCCAGGCGATGCGGTGCTCGCCGATGTGACGGTTGGCGATCTGGTCCGTCGCCGGCTGGGGCCAGAGGTGGTGGAACGGTTGGTTGACCCGTTGCTCGGCGGTGTCTACGCCGGGCGTGCCGACACGCTGTCGCTGCGGGCCACGATGCCGGCGCTGGCAGCCGCCCTGCGTACACCCCGCTCGTTGGTCGCGGCCGCGGGGGAAGCGCGGCCGACGCCGGCGGCCGGCCCCGGACAGCCGGTCTTCGCCTCCGTGCGCCAAGGGCTGGGAGCGCTCGTCGACGGTCTCGTCGCCCGCATCGACGCCGATATCCGGCTGTCCTTGCCCGTACGGGAAGTGCGCCGGACCGGCACCGGGTTTCGACTCACGGCAGGGCCGGTGCCCGCGCCGACCTATGTCGATGCCGATGCGGTCGTGGTCGCGGCGCCGGCACCGGCCGCCGGACGGCTGCTGCGCGAGGTCACACCGGGCGCTGCCGCACTGCTGTCGGGGATCGAATACGCCAGCGTCGCGATCGTCACACTCGTCTATCCGGCCGCGGCGCTGCCGCCCGGTAGCGGCTTGCTGGTGGCCACGACCGAGCATCGCGCGGTCAAGGCGGTCACCTTCTCATCGCAGAAGTGGGCGGATCTCGATGGCGACCACACCGTGCTCCGAGCCTCCATCGGGCGGCACGGTGAGGAGGCGTTGCTGCAGCGCGACGACCACGAGCTCAGCGCGATCGCCGTTCGCGACATCGCGGCTCTGACCGGTCTCAGGGGGCTCCCGATCGCGTCGCGCGTGAGCAGGTGGGGCGGGGCGCTGCCGCAGTACGCCGTCGGCCACGTCGACCGGGTCCAGCGAATCGAAACCGAGGTCGCCTCGGTGCCGGGGTTGGCGGTGGCCGGTGCCGCCTACAGCGGCGTCGGCGTACCGGCCTGCATCCGGTCCGGGTACACCGCTGCCGCGCACGTGGTGGCCGGGTTGAGAGAATCGCGACATGGCTGACGGAAAGCCGGCTGACGGCAAGCAGGCAAAAACGATCAACGAGCAGATCCGCTACACGATGTGGTCTGTCTTCCGGGTCCGTGCGGCGCTGCCGGACGACGGCCGCGAGCAGATCGCCGCGGAGGCGGCCGACCTGCTCGACCAGATGGCCGCCAAGGGCGTGGTCACCCGGGGTAGCTACGACGTGTCCGGGTTCCGGGCCGACGCCGACCTGATGATGTGGTGGGTGGCACCCACGCCGGAGGACCTGCAGGAGGTCTACGGCCGTTTTCGCCGTACCGCGCTGGGCCGGGCCGCTGAGCCGGTGTGGTCGGTCATGGCGCTGCACCGTCCGGCGGAGTTCAACAAGAGCCACGTGCCGGCGTTCATGGCTGATGAGGAGCCGCGCGCGTACGTCAGCGTCTATCCGTTCGTCCGGTCCCTGGACTGGTACCTGCTCGCCGACGCCGAGCGGCGGGCGATGCTCGCGGAGCACGGCCAGATGGCGCGGGACTATCCCGACGTACGTACCAACACCGTGTCGGCGTTCAGCCTTGGCGACTACGAGTGGATGCTCGCTTTCGAGGCGGACGAATTGCATCGCATCGTGGACCTCATGCGGCACCTGCGGGGAGCGCAGGCCCGCCGGCACACCCGGCTCGAAACACCCTTCTTCACCGGCCGCCGCAAGCCGCTAGCCGAACTGGTCGCCGCCCTCCCGTAAGCGCGCCTCCCACGCCCACCCCACCCCCCACCGATCGGTGATCCAGGGAAACCTACTTACCAGATTCAGTACGTGCGTTTCCCTGGATCACGGGTGGGGGTGGGGTGGGTCAGGCGCGGGGTGGCGGGCTTAGGCGGGGTCGGGCTCGAGGGTGAGCGATACGGAGTTGATGCAGTAGCGGTCGCCGGTCGGGGTCTGGGGCGCGTCGTCGAAGACGTGGCCAAGGTGTGAGTGGCAGTTCGCGCACAGCACCTCGGTGCGGCGCATGAACATGCCGTTGTCCGCACGCAGGATCACCCGGTCTTCGGCCAGCGGCGAGAAGAACGACGGCCAGCCACAATGCGAGTCGAACTTGGTATCGGAGCGGAACAGCTCGGCATTGCAGGCCCGGCACCGGTAGACGCCGGTGATCTTGGTGTCGGTGTACTCACCGGTGAACGGCCGCTCGGTGCCGGCCTCGCGCAGCACGTGGTACTCCTCGGGGCTCAGCTCCGCCCGCCACTGCGATTCAGTCTTCTGCACTGTTGGTTCCATACCGCCAACGGTACGACGGCCTCGCGCCACGTTGCCTTATCAGCTGCTTACCGCGAGCGGCCGTACAGTCTCGAATATGGCGTCGCCGTACGTGGACATCGAGGTGGGGGACCGCACCGTCAAGGTGACCAATCCCGACCGCGTCTACTTCCCGACCAGGGGCGAGACCAAGCTGGACCTGGTCAACTACTACCTGTCCGTCGGCGAGGGGATCGTGCGCGCCCTGCGTAACCGGCCCTGCATGATGCGGCGGTTTCCGACCGGCATCGGCGGCGAGGACATCTACCAGAAGCGGGTGCCCACTTCTCGCCCGCCGTGGGTGGATTCGGTACGTGTGACGTTCCCGTCCGGCCGCCATGCCGACGAGCTCTGTGTCACCGAGCTCGCGTCGGTGATCTGGGCGGCGCAGATGTCGACCATCGAGTTTCACCCATGGCACTCCAGGCGCTTCGACACCGAGCGTCCCGATGAGTTGCGCATCGACCTCGACCCGCAGCCGGGGACCGACTTCGACGACGCGCGGGTCGCTGCCGGCCACGTCCACGAGTTGCTCGACGAGCTGGGGTGGACCGGCTGGCCCAAGACCTCTGGCGGGCGGGGGATCCACGTCTACGTGCGGATCGAGCCGAGGTGGATCTTCACCGAGGTACGACGAGCGGCGCTGGCATTTGCTCGCGAGCTGGAGCGCCGTGCACCCGACCTCCTCACCACCAAGTGGTGGAAGGAAGAGCGCGGCGAGCGCGTCTTCGTCGACTACAACCAGAATGCCCGCGACCGCACGATCGCGAGCGCGTACAGCGTCCGCGCCAAGGCCGAGGCGCCGGTCTCGACGCCCTTCCGCTGGGCCGAGCTGCCGGACGTTCACAACACAGACTTCACCATCGCCACGGTGCCGGTGCGATTCGCTGAGTTGGGCGATCTTCAGGCGGCCATCGACGACCAGGCGGTATCCATCGAGCCGCTGCTGGAGTGGGCCGAGCGCGACGAGCACGAGCATGGGCTGGGCGATGCCCCCTATCCGCCTAATTACCCTAAAATGCCTGGTGAGCCGATGCGTGTTCAACCGTCGCGGGCCCGGCATCCCACCGGCGACGGGTGAGGCGTAGATAGCCCATCTGCCCTATTGACGTGCCACCACTTGACCCGCGAGGTTGGCGGGGTCGCTAATTCCCGAGGGGGAACCTTCATGCGCGTGCGGTCAGTTCCACGATGGCGGCTGGCCGCGATCGGCACCGTAGGTGCGTTGCTTGCCGCTGTAGCCTTGCCAGCGGACGCAGCGGTGGCCCGCGGAACGGGACCGTTGTCGCTGACGGCCGGCGCGTACTTCGGTGCCCTGGTCAATCCGGACCGCACCACCCCGTCGAGCACTCCGGCCGAGGTCACGGCGCTGGAGGCCAAGATCGGCCGCAAACTCGACATCGTGAATCACTTCTACACCTACAACCAGATCGTGGGGACGCAGGGCGAAGTCCAGGATGTCGCCGGCGGGCGCATCCCGATGGTGACCTGGGGTGCAACTTCCACCAGCTCGATCAACAACGGTTCCCAGGACTCGTATATCAAGCAGCAGGCCACCCGGCTGAAGAACCTCGGCGCGCCGGTCATCCTGCGCTACTACCACGAGCCCGAAGGCGCCTACCGCAGCAACATCATCGGCTCCCCGGCCGCGTACATCGCTGCGTGGAAGCGAGCTCGGTCACTGTTCGCCGCCGCCGGCGCGACCAACGTCGTGTGGATGTTCACCACGACGGCGTTCTCGTTCCGGGTGGTCCCGAACCCGCCGCCGCAGGCGTTCTATCCCGGCAACGACCACGTCGACTGGATCGCGGCCGACGGCTACAACTTCGCCCCTAACAAGCCGGGGTCCACGTGGTTGAGCTTCCAGCAGGTCATGGCCAAGTGGTACACGTGGGCATCAACCATGCCGAAGCCGCTGATGGTGGCTGAGTACGGCGTGATGGAGGATCCGGCGATCCCCATGCGCAAGGCCACCTGGTACAACGACATGCGC
>Ga0136617_10004581_pt1 | contig 12369 bp, 14 predicted proteins | sample AntDrymUQ3222106_2_FD_129672 | JGI IMG/M metagenome (GOLD analysis project Ga0136617, IMG submission 129672) | Polar desert sand microbial communities from Dry Valleys, Antarctica - metaG UQ322 (21.06) | ecosystem: Environmental > Terrestrial > Soil > Desert | place: Antarctica: Dry Valley...
AAGCTTCCCCACCGCCTGCTGGCGTGGCGCGACGCCGACGGTTTCCCGACGGTGGTCCCTTTCGGGCTCGGCGCGACGGAGGCCGAGGGCGTGCGCATCTCCTCCCCGGCCGGGCCGCTGCCGCCGGAGGGCCGGCGCGCCGGCGTGCTCGCCCACCGCTACAACGCCCGGCTCGTCGGCCTGGAGGCCCGGCAGCACACGGGCTGGCTCGCGGCGGGGATGGGCGGCGCGAGGGGGCTCTACGCGCCGCACACGCAGAGCGGCTTCCGCGCGCCCGCGAGCAAGCGCCTGCTGCTGCTCGGCAACGGGCTGCTCGCCAAGCGCGGACTGCGAAGGGCCCGCCGGGCCGGCCGGGGCTGATGGAGGATCCGATGCGCATCAGTGCGGGCGTGGCGGTCCCGCTGGCCGAGATCGAGCTGCGCGCGTCGCGCTCGTCGGGGCCGGGCGGCCAGCACGCGAACGTGACCGCCTCGCGGATCGAGGCCGTGTTCGACGTGGCGGCCAGCGCCTCGCTCAGCGACGCCCAGCGGGCGCGCGTGATGGCGAAGGTCGGCCCGCGCCTCACCGCCGTCGCCCAGGACGCCCGCAGCCAGGCCCGCAACCGCGAGCTGGCGCTGGAGCGGCTGCGCGCACGCCTGGCCGCCGCGCTGGCGGTGCCGCGCTCGCGCCGGCCCACCCGGCCCTCCCGCGCCGCCAAGCGGCGGCGCCTGGACGGCAAGCGCCGTCAGGCCGAGCGCAAGCGTGACCGGCGCCGGCCGTCGGCCGACGACTAGGGCGCCGGGAAAGGCCCCTTGCGGGGCAGCTCGTAGGCGCGGGCCGGCAGGGAGGCCGACCGCGGCGCGGGGGCCACGAGGGTACGGCGCGCGCCCGCCGCGGCCGGGAAGGCCTTCACGGTGCGCCCGGACGTGCGCCAGCGGACGTTGACCGGCTTGTAGCGCAGGAGCTCGGGCCAGGTCGCGGCGTCCAGCCGCCCGGTCTGGGGCAGCGAGCGCTGGGCCTGGAAGGTGCGAACGAAGTTGCGCGTGCTGGCCCCGAAGATCCCGTCCACGGGCACGGGCTGACCGGCGCTGCGCAGCAGGAGCTGGGCCTGGACCACCTGGTCGCCCTTGGACCGCAGGCCCAGCGCCGGATACTCGTTGACTGCCTGGAAGGTCGCCGCGAGGCTCGGGACGGGCTCCGAGAGCGCGCGCCACTGGACGTCTGAGGTCTGTTGCCACACCCACCAGGAGACGCCGCGTGCCTGGTAGGACGCGCCAAGCTGCCGGAAGCGCTTGATCTGAGCCGCGGGAGCGCGCTCGTAGGTCTGGCCCAGCGGGAAGATCGGGCGCTGGTAGATGCGGTTGTGCGTGTAGGTCGTCGCGTAGTTGCGATCCGGGCTCACCCCGATCGCCTTCCAGTACATCTGCGGCTGGTTGACGGTGGCCATCCCGGGCGCCATGAACACGCTGTAGGGGAAGGAGGGGTGGAAGTGCACATAGGGGAAGCCGGCCAGCGACAGCGGGAACGACGCGCCGACGAGGGCGCGCAGCTTGCGCACGTACTGGTCGGCGGCGACGTAGCGGCCCTCGTACTCGGCCTCGGCGTCGATCACGAAGCAGTCCGCACCCTGGCGCTTGGCATAGGCGCTCGCGTAGGCCTCGGCCAGAGGGCGCCGGCCGTAGACGTAGTGCCAGCCGCAGACCTTGAACCCGGCGGCGCGGAACGTCGCGATCATCTGCGGCGTGAACTGGCGCCAAGTGTTCACGCCGTCGGCGCTCTTGATGAAGAGCGTCCGCATGTTGTAGCGCCGCGCCTTGGCGATGATCGCCTGCAGGTTGCCCCCCTCGGTACGCGGGAGGACCCAGATCCACATCCCGTTGCCGTCGAACGCGGTCGTGCCCGGCGAGCTCGGCGTCGGGGAGCCGGGCGCGGGCGGCGTCGGGGCCGGCCCGCCCGTCGGCGGGGTCCCGCCGCTCTGGGCGCCGGCGCCGGCGGGCGCGAGCAGCGCGAGCGTGAGCGCGAGCAGCGCGGCCCTGAGGATGCGCGAAGACGATCGGTGGTGAAGGGGACGGGGCACGGAGGGTCTGCTTCGAGGCCTGCGGGTTTCAGCCCGTGGCCTGTGCGGTGAGGTGAGGTGACCGTGATAACAGAGCCCACGCCGTCATGTTGCGATTGCAGGGAAATCTTTAGGAACCGAGCGACCGCGCGCGCTCGGCGGGCGACCCGTGCGCGACCGGGCTAGGATCGCGCGATGAAGATGCGCGCCGCCGTGCTGGAGGAGTTCGGGCAGCCGCTCGCCGTGCAGGAGCTCGACCTCGCCGAGCCGCGCGCGGGCGAGGTGCTCGTCCGCCTCGTGGCCTGTGGCGTCTGCCACACCGACATGTACAGCGCCTCGGGGGTGGATCCCTCGGGCTACGCGCCCACGGTGCTCGGCCACGAGGGCGCGGGCGTCGTCGAGGCGACCGGCGAGGGCGTCACCGGCCTCGCGCCCGGCGATCACGTCGTGACCCTCTTCTCACCCCAGTGCCGCGAGTGCGTGCACTGTGTCTCGGACAGGACGAACCTGTGCCTCGCCATCCGCGACGAGCAGGGCAAGGGTCATCTGCCCGACGGCACGACCCGGCTCTCGCGCGACGGCGAGCCGATCCGCCACTTCATGGGCACCTCGACGTTCGCCGAGTACACGGTGATGCCCGAGATCGCGCTGGCCAAGGTCAGCCCGGAGGCACCGCTGGACCGCGCGTGCCTGTTCGCCTGCGGCCTGTCCACCGGCCTGGGCGCCGCGATCAACACCGCCAGGGTGGAGCCGGGCTCGACCTGCGTCGTGTTCGGCGCCGGGATGGTCGGCCTCGGCGCCGTCGCCGGCGCGCGGCTCCAGGGCGCCGAGCGCATCGTCTGCGTGGATCTCTCCCCCGAGCGCCTGGCGCTCGCTCGCGGCCAGGGCGCCACCGACCTGCTGGAAGGCGGCCCGAACGTCGTGGCGGAGATCCTGGAGATGACCGGCGGGTTCGGCGCCGACTACACCTTCGAGGCCACCGGGCTGGTGGCCGTGATGCGCCAGGCCGTCGAGGCGGCGCGCATGGGCTGGGGCCTGTGCACCGTCGCCGGCGTTGCGGGCAAGGGCGAGACGCTCGACGTCGTCCCGCGGCTGCTCATCACCGGCCGGCGGATCGCCGGCTCGTCCTTCGGCGGCTGCAAGGGCCGCGACCAGGTGCCGGAGTTCGTGGAGCGCTATCTGGCCGGTGACATCGACGTCGACGCCTTCATGTCGCACCGCCTGCCCCTCGACGAGGTCAACCGCGGCTTCGAGCTCATGGAGGCCCAGGACGGGATCCGCAGCGTGCTGACGCTGTCTGAGGCCTAGTACCCGAACAGATCCGCGCCGCGGCGGCCGGCGGCCGTCGAGGAGGGCGGCACGTAGCGGCCGTCGCTCGTGCGGCGCGGCGGGAGGGTCAGCTTGATGACCGGGGAGCGATTGTTGCGCTCGTTGACCTCCCACATGTGGTTCAGCGGGTCCACGGTCTGGAAGAAGATGAACCTGCCGCGCAGGCCGGCGACGTCGATCCACTGCTCCGGATAGGGCGACGGATAGTCGTCGGACCAGCCGACCGAGGTCCCCAGCGTCACCGCGCGGATGTCGCGATCCTGGTTGCAGGCCGGGAAATGCCGGCGCGGCGGAGAGATCCGGGAGGAGAAGCGCTTGCCCAGGTCGCGCAGGCAGTAGGCGAGCTTGGGTCCGGTGCGTACACGCCGCAGCGGCCGGCCCTGGTCGTCGAGCGACCACACCTCGAACTTCGCCGCGTTCTCGAACTTCCAGTATGACCCGCGGCCGGGGACGAACTTGAACACGAGCCGGCCGCCGTTGTCGAAGCGGCGCAGGCCACCGCCGACCTTGAGGATCTCCTGGCGTGCGTACATCCGGTCGAGGCCGATGCGGGTGCCCCGGTTCTGCGCCGGCCCGCGCCCCACGTTCACGATCGAGTTCCCCGCGCGCAGGCGCAGCTGGCTCCCGACCTTGTCGTAGTACATGTCGTAGGGGCGATAGAGGATGAGGTCCGGGCACCGGAGCGACAGGTCCGAGCAGGGGTTCTGAGGCGCCGTCGGCGCCGTGGCCGTGGGGGTGCTGCCGGTCGGCGGGGTGCCCCCGCTCTGGGCCAGCGCGCTGCCACCGGGGCCGCCGAGGACGGCGGCCGCAACGGCCACGGGAAGGAGGCGTCGCACGAAAAGCATCGCGGAAGGGTAATGCGAGAGCCCGGCGGAAGTTGCGGTCGGGCACCGCGGCATTCCCTACGATCCGCCTCCATGTCCCTGTCCGTCCAGATCGGCCTGCTGCTCGCGCTGGCCACCGCGCTGTGCTCGATCGTGGGCTTCCTCTACAAGCACCGCGGAGCGGTCGAGTCCCCCCCGATCCAGTGGCGACGGCCCGTCCGCTCGTCGCTGGCCCTGTTCCGCTCGCGGTGGTACGTGCTGGGGATCCTCGTGGCCACCGCCTCGTGGGGACTGCACGTCGCCGCGCTCGCGCTGGCGCCGATCTCGCTGGTGCAGGCCACGATCGCCGGCGGGCTCGTGCTCCTCACGGTCATCGCCGACCGCGCCTTCGGCTTCACCGTCACCCGGCGCGAGTGGATCGGCGTCGCACTCACGGCCGCCGGACTCGCGTTTCTCGCCGCGACGCTGGGCGACACGGGCGACAGCGCCCACTCCGACTACTCCGCCGGCACCCTCACCCTCTACGTGGCGCTGGGCACCGGCCTGGGGCTCGCCTTCGTGGTGGCCGGCCGGGAAGGCCCGCGCGCGGGCGTCGCCCTGGCGGCGTCGGCGGGCGTGATCTGGGGCGCCTCGGACGTCTCGATCAAGGCGCTGAGCGACTCGCTGGACGCCGACGGGGTGCTCGTCCTCGCCCATCCGCTCGCCGCGGTGATCCTGGCCCTGTCGCTCCTGGGCCTGCTCGTCTCGGCGCGCTCTCTCCAGCTCGGCGACGCCGTGCCGGTCATCGCGATCACCAGCGCCGCGGCCAACGTCGTGACGATCGCCGCCGGGCCGATCGTGTTCGGCGAGCCCCTGCCCGACGAGCCGCTGGGCGTGGCCGTGCGGATGCTCGCCTTCGTCCTGGTGATCGGCGCGGCGGCGCTCACCCCGCCGCCGATCGCCGAGGCCCACCTCGAGCCGGCGCGGCCCTAAGGGGGGTCTGACCCCCTTTATGTTCAGGCGTCCCTGGGCGTCTCGACCGACGGCAGCCCGTCGATGCTCGTCGCGTTGTGCTCGGCGACGTAGCGCTCGAGCGCGTCGGGTCCGCCGGTTCGCAGGCGCTTGGCCTTGGACAGGTGCATGTGCGGGCGCTCGGCCTCATAGGACATGAGCGGAACGCCATAGCCGCACGACGTGGCGATGCGCGTCACCTCGACGAGGACGAGGGCGCGGCGCGCCTCCGGCACGGTGGGCTCCTCGAACGCCGCCTGGGTCATGAGCGCCTCGAAGCGCTCCTCCCCCGGTGCGACGACCTCGCCCGAGCCGTGGAGGCGCACGATCCGCGGCGGCCCGTCGAAGGCGCACAGCATGACGACGATCCTCCCGTTCTCGCGCAGGTGCGCGACGGTCTCCGAGCCGCTGCCCACGAGGTCGACGTAGGCGACGCGGTGAGGGCCCAGGACCCGCAGCGTGCCGATCGGCCCCTTCGGCGAGACGTTGACGTGGCCGTCCGCCGCGAGCGGGGCGGTCCCGACAAAGAACATCAGCTGCTGGGCGATCCACCCCGCCAGGTGGTCGTCGATGACCTCGAGGGTGCCTCCCACTACAGCCCCGGGATGTGGCGGACGCCGAACCCGGCGAGCGAGCGAGGTTGGGTCGTCCAGCGTGACCCCGCGATCCTCAGCGCGCTCGTGTCGTAGCGCATCCCCGCGACGACGATGAAGACGTGGCCCGCGTTGTAGTAGATCGAGATCCAGCGGCCGGGGCCGGGCTCCCCGAGCGCCGACCAGCCCTGCGCCATCGTGCGGTCCAGCAGGCCGGCGTGGATGAAGGCGAAGGACAGCGAACCCGTGCAGTCATACCCGCGGTCATACAGCCGCGCGTGGCCGCCGCCCCAGATGTAGGGCGTGCGCGCGATCGCGTTGGCGGCGGCGATGAGCTGCTTGACCTCCGGCGGGGCGTTGGCGGGTGGAACGGCCTCGCCGGAGGGCAGAACCGTGGCCCGGGCGCCCCCGCTGGGGCCCTGGAGCTGCTTGAGCTCGAGGCGGACCTGGGCGTCGGTGGGAGCGCCGGGCGAGGGGGCGGGAACGCCGGCGGGCGGCCGGGCCAGGTGCTCCTCGGGATCGCGCGGAGGCAGCGGGGCGTCAGGCGCCGCCACGACGGCGGTGGGATCAACGTCGGCGACAACCGGAAGCCCGACGTCGGGCTCGGAGGCGGTCGCCCGCGACCGGGGGATGACCAGCTCGCCGTCGCGGGTGGCGTCCTGCGCCGCGCCCGCGCGCTGGGGGGAGCGACCGTCCCCGCCCGACAGCAGGACGACCGCGGCGACGATGGCGCCCGCCACGGCGACGGCCACGCCCGACATCGCGATCCTCGATCTCACGGGAGGCATTATCGACGACCTCCGGCGGTCAGGGGCGGTCATGTGCCGGGGCCCCTGCCGGGAACCCGCCTCAGGGCCACCCGGCCGGCATCTCGAAGAGCTCCTCTCCGAGCGCGAGCACCAGGGGGTCGCCGGGGCGCGCGGCGACGACGAGCGGCAGGTCTGGCTGGTCGGTCGCCCACTCAACGGTGACCGCGCTGCGCCCGGGCAGGCGCGCGGCGAGGTCGCGCGCCGCGGTGCCCATCGCGTCGACCACGCCGATCGGGGCCGACAGCTCGGCGGACACCGTGTCCACCGAGAGGCCCGGGAGCGGGCGCAGGTCACCGGGCAGGTCGAGCGGGGCCGCGCCGAGCTCGGCGTCGGACAGGCCCACCTCCTCCCCCGCCGGGTCGGTCACGACCCAGCCCTCCGGACGGCACTCGACGACCAGCGCCTCGGCGTCGGCCCCGCGGTCCAGCACCGCCGTGGCGCCCAGTGCGCCGGTGCGCTCCAGGAACTCGCGCAACGTGGCGACGAGCGCCCCGGGGCCCGTCACCCGCCGGGGGGACCGAGGTTGGCCAGGTCCTCGTGGACCGCGACCACCCGCTGCTTGACCGGATCGGTGTCGGGGCGATCGTGCACGAGGTCCCAGGTCCGGTCGGCGATCTCGCGCGCGTTGGTGGGGTCGGCGGCCTGGCTGAGCAGCTCGACCACCCGCAGCTCGAGATCCTCGATCTGGCTGGCCGGGTTACCCGGCGGGAGCTTGGGGAGCGGGTCCTCGCTGGTCTCCCGCCACAGCGCGGTCGCGACGAGCAGCCGGTTCTGAAGCGATCGGCCTTCCATCGCGCGCAGCCTAGCGGTGGCTGATCACGTAGCGCAGGATCTCGACCACCTGCTCGGGCCGCTCGGCCACCGCGAGCGCCCCCCGGTCGACCTCCTTCAGCGCATGGGTGTGCCCGGGGTCGTGCAGCGTGATGATCGGCTTGCCCAGCGCCGCGGCATAGCCGGCGTCGAACGCGGCGTTCCACTGCTTGTACTGGTCGCCGAAGCGCACGACGACGACGTCGGCGTCGGCGATGAGCGTGCGCGTGCGAATCGCGTTGACCCCAGCGCCCTTGTGGTCGCGCCAGAAGCCGTCGTCCTCGGCGCCCATGGTCCCCACCCCGGCGTCGTCGGAGGCGGGGTGGTCGGTCACGGGCGCCGTCAGCGCCACCGGCAGCTCGGCCCGCCGCACGCCCGCCGCGATGTCCTCGCGCCAGGTGGTGTGGATCTCACCCGACAGGTAGACGGTCCAGGTGCGCGTCACGCGGCGGAGCCTACCGCCGCCTCCCCACCGGTCCCCGGGTCGGCCGCGGTGCCCTGCCGGGCGACCCAGACGTCTTTGACCGCGATCTGGATCGTCGCGGCGACCGGGATCGCCACGAGCGCCCCGAGGATGCCCAGCAGGCTGGCGCCGACGAGCACGGCGACGATCGCCAGGAGCGGGTGCAGGCGCATGGTGCGCTTGTAGATGTAGGGGCCCAGGCCCCGGCTCTGGACCTGGTCGAAGAGCGCAAAGGCGACGACGAAGACGATGAGCGCCGGCAGCGAGTGGAGGATCGCCACGAGGGCGACGGGAACGGCGCCGATGACCGATCCGACCAGCGGGACCACGGCGCACAGCGCCATGAAGACCGACAGCGGTACAGCGAAGGGCAGGCCGAGGGCCTTCATGAGGACGAAGGTGACGATGCCGTAGAGCGCGGCGATCGCGAAGGTCGCCGCCACGTATCCCCCGACCGCTCGCTGGGACTCGGCGACGACGCGCTGAGCCCGCCGGCGCCGCTCGGGTGCCATGCGGTTGAAGAAGAACTGCGCCCAGCGCGGCCCGTCCAGCAGCAGGAAGAAGGCGACGACACCGACGATGATGAGCTCGAACACGCGCTGGAAGATCCCGACCGTGACCACCTCGAGCTCGCCGGCGGCGTCGTCGAGGAGCCGCGGCGCCCTGTCGGCCTGCTCTGAGATCTTCGCGGTGAGGCCGTAGCGCTCGTCGTAGGCGCGCAGCTGCTCCGAGTCGCGGATCTCCTCCACGTAGCCGGGAACGTCTCCGACGAACTGCTCCACGCCGTCCACGAGCGGCGGGGCGAGCAGCAGCCCGAGCCCGAAGAGCCCGGCCAGCCCGGTCAGGTAGCAGACCAGGATGGCCACGGCGCGCGGGGGCCCGCGCCGCTCCACCCAGGCGACGGCCGGGGCGAGGGCGACCGCGACGAAGGCCGCGACGGCGACGACGGCCACGACCTCGCGCACCCGGTAGAGCACGTAGACGGTCGCGATGACCCCGGAGAGGACTCCGACGGCGACGAGCATCGTCCGGGCCACCGCGCGCGTGCCGGGCATCGGCGCAGCGTACGGCGACCGGGGCGCACGGCCCGCAAGCCCGGTTGCAGGCGCCGCCGGGACCGTGCTGCGCTACAGCCCGAGGAGGGCCGCGGTGAGCGCGAGGGCCACCTCGGAGCGCGAGTGCAGGGCATCGGCGCGGACGAACTCACCGGGGGTATGGGCGCCACCACCACGCGGCCCGAGCCCGTCGACGGTGACCGGCACCGTGGCGGCGAGATGGCTCGCGTCGCTGGCCCCGCCGCGCTCCACCGCCGCGACCGGACGCCCGAGGCGCTTCCCGGCCCGCTCCAGCAGGCCGGCCGTGGGCTCCCGCGAGTCCATTCCCGGCCAGCGGCGGGTGAGCTCGGCGGTCAGGGTTGCGCCGCCGACCTCCGCCGGGACGGCGGCGGCGACGTCGTCGAAGACCTCGCCGGAGTCGGCGCGCAGGTCGCAGAAGAGCTCGCCCGCGGCCGGCACGACGTTGAAGGCCTCGCCGCTCTTGAGGACGGTCGGCACCGCGGTCAGTCGCAGCGGTCCGTCGGGGTCGTTGCGGGCGGCGACGGCCTCGGCCGCGGCGGTGAGGGCGAGCAGGGCGTTGCGGCCCCTGGCGGGCGCCGAGCCCGAGTGCGACGCCTGGCCGGAGGCGCGGACCCACAGCGTGCCCGCGGCCTTGCGGCGAACGACGACCGCCTCGGTTTCCTGTGGAGTCCGCTCACCGGCCTCGAAGCACAGGCAGGCGTCCCAGCCTGCGAAGCGCTCGGCGTGGATGAAGGGCTGCGTGCGCCATTCCTCGTCGCAGACGAGCAGGAGCGCCGCCTCGGCAAACGCCTCGCGATGGGGCTCCAGCGCCCGCATGACGCCGAGCGCGAGCACGACGCCGCCCTTCATGTCGACGGCCCCCGACCCGGCCAGGCGCCCGTTGTCGCGCCGCAGCGGCCGGTGCTCGCGGTGCGGGATGACCGTGTCCACGTGTCCGAGCAGGAGCAGGCGCGGAGCGCCGTGGCCCTCGAGACGCGCGACGAGGTCGGGAGCGTGGCCGGGCGAGGAGCAGGGGATGCGGTCGATCTCGGCGGCGCCCGGCAGCAGTGCGCTGCAGACGGCGAAGGCCTCCTCGGCGCCCTTGCCGTCGCCCGACGGCGACGAGACGGCGACCAGCGCCTCGAGCTCGCGCTCGGCCCGGGCGGCGATCGCCGCCGCTTGGTCCTGCACGAAGTCCTCCGCGGTGGTCATGACGGCAACGCTACCCACCGTGGGCGCCAGGGCTTCACCTCGCGTCGGGTTTCGCGTCCCGACACCTTCGCGCCCTACATTCACTCAGATGCCCGCCCCCCTGCAGACCTGTGCCGTGATCCCCGCGCTCAACGAGCAGGAGACGATCGCCGGCGTCGTCGCCGCGGCCGGCCGGACGACGGACCTCGTCGTCGTGGTCGACAACGCCAGCACGGACGCGACCGCGGCGCGCGCGGCGTCGGCCGGCGCGCTCGTCGCGGCCGAGCCCGTTCCCGGCTACGGGCGGGCCTGCCTCACCGGCGCGCGTGCCGCGCCGCCCGGCAGCGTCCTGCTGTTCATCGACGGCGACGGGGCCGATGACCCGAGCGCCTTCGCGCGGGTGCTGGGCCCCGTCTGCTCTGGCGCCGCCGACCTGGCCCTGGGCTCACGGGTGCGCGGACGGCACGAGGCCGGCGCGGTGCGCGTTCACCAGCAGTGGGGCAACCGGTTGTTCGCCGGCCTCATCCGCGCGCGCTGGCACCTGACGCTGACCGACCTCGGGCCGCTGCGCGCGATCGGGCGCGACACGCTCCTGGCGCTCGAGCCGCGCTCGCAGACCTACGGTTGGCCCGTCGAGACGCTCGTGCTCGCCGCCGTCGCCGGCCTGCGCGTCGTCGAGGTCCCCGTCGACTCCCGGGCCCGCGTGGCGGGCACTTCCAAGGTGTCAGGCAACCTGCGCGCGAGCCTGCAGGCCGGCTGGTGCTTCAGCGCGGTGCTGCTGCGTCACGGCGCCGGTCGAGCCAGCCGAGGGCGGCGATGAGCAGCGCGAGGGCCACGCCGGTCTCCAAGGCGGTCGTGCCGTCGTGGGCCTCGCCGCCGGTGTTGGACACCAGCGAGGCGAGCCCGACCGTCGCCCCGGCGGCCACCGCGACCGCGAGCCGGGTGGCCATGCTCGCCGTGGTGAACGCCGGCGGCCCGAGGATCCGCTGGGAGAACGGGAGCCCGCGATCGAGCAGGCGGGGCAGCGCGGCGAGGCCGACCACCACGGCCACGATGATCAGCAGCCCGATCTCCCAGACCCAGAAGATCCCCAGCTGGGAGACCCAGAGCGCGAGGAGATGCCCGGCGGTGATGAGCGCGACCGCGCCGGTGGCGATCCCGAGGATCAGCGCGACGGCCAGCCCGAGCTCGAAGATGGCCTGGGCCGGCGCGAAGAACGAGCCGTTGTCGGCGACGAAGCCCATGACGCCGTCGCTCCAGAAGGCCGGGGCCGCCGTGTCGGCGGAGTAGCCGTTGATGAGGTCGCCGTAGCCGGGCTGCGCGTAGAGGTCCTTGTTGAGGTTGTCGAAGAACACCGAGATGAACAGCGCGCCCATCGCGATGCGCATGACCGCCAGCCACGGGATCGACTCGACCGCGGCCGCGGCGCGCAGGGGGCCGCGGGCGGGAGTGCGGGCGGTGACGTCGGGCGTGGACACGGGTTGAGGGTAGCCCGCCGCCATGAACAGCCGCGAAACGTGTGACCATCCGGCCATGACCGACCGCACGCGCACGCTCGGGGTGGCGGGCCTGGGCGCGGGGCTCCTGGCGGCGGTCTACGGCTGGCACGAGGTGGCCGATCTCAGCGTGGACAGCGGCCGCTTCCTCGTCCTCGGAGCGGCCGTCCTGGCCGCCTGCGCCGGGGCGACCGCACTGCTGTGGCGCGGCGCCCGGCGTCGTGACCTGATCATCGTGCTCGGCGTCGCCATGGCGGCGCGCGCACTCCTGGCGTTCGACATGCCCACGCTCTCCGACGACGTCTACCGCTTCGTCTGGGACGGGCGCGTGCAGGCCGAGGGGATCAACCCCTACGACTTCGCTCCCACCGCTCCCGAGCTCGACGGCCTGCGTGACTTCGAGGTCTTCTCCCAGCTCAACCGCCCGTTCATCCGGTCGGCCTATCCACCCGCCAACCAGCTCGTCTTCGTCGCGGTCAACGTCGCCGCCGGCGAGGGGGTGAGCGAGATCAAGGTCGCGTTCCTGCTCGCGGAGGCGCTGACTCTCGGGCTGCTGCTCGTGGTGCTCGCCCGGGCCGGCGTGCCGCGGGGACGGGTCGCCCTGTATGCCTGGCACCCGCTGGCCATCTCGGAGATCTCCCACGCCGGGCACCCCGAGCCCCTGTTGATGGCGCTGACGCTGCTCGCGCTGCTGGCCTGGAGCGCGCGGCGCCCCGTCGGGGCGGGACTCGCGCTCGGGGCGGCCGTGCTGACCAAGCTCGTGCCCGTGCTGCT
>Ga0136617_10004582_pt1 | contig 12369 bp, 12 predicted proteins | sample AntDrymUQ3222106_2_FD_129672 | JGI IMG/M metagenome (GOLD analysis project Ga0136617, IMG submission 129672) | Polar desert sand microbial communities from Dry Valleys, Antarctica - metaG UQ322 (21.06) | ecosystem: Environmental > Terrestrial > Soil > Desert | place: Antarctica: Dry Valley...
AGGGGGGCGGGGTGGGACCGGTGGGTTGGCCCGGGGGCGGGCCGGGGGGCGAGCCGTATCCGGGAGGGGGGCCACCCGGGGGGATGGCCACCGTGGGGGGCTCGGGGGGAGGACCGCCCGGGCCAGGCGGGGGCGGTGGCGTGGGCCGACGCCAGCCCGGGGTCGGCGCGTTGGGGTCAGAGGGCTGGTCAGCCACTGCGTACCTTCCCGGGTCCGGGGGATGGGGATCGGGCGACGGTAGCACCGGTCCTCCCTGAACCTGCCGGACCCGGGGCGGGGTCCGCTCCCCTAGGTGTCGCCTTGAAGCTGGATCCGGGCAGCCGTGGCTAGCCCGATCGCGGCCACCACCGTCCCCGCCGCGGCTATCACCGTGCCTGGCCCGACACCGGCTCGTCCCAGGCGGTCGAGGGCGAGCACGACGACCACGCCCCCGGCGAGGGCGGCGACGGTCCCGGCGGTCCCCACGGTCAGCCCTCGACGCGGCCCGAGCCCCGCACCGACCAGGAGGAGGGCACCTCCGAGTGGGATGGCGTAGACGACGAGCCCGACCCAGCGCGGGGCCCATGCGTCGACCGCGCCGGACAGCACCAGATCCCCGACGCGCCGCAGGGCGATGCTCGATCCCGAGCCCCGATCCGACCAGGGGGCGAAGGTCGAGGCCAGGAGCAGCCCGCCGGCAACGGCCATGGAGGCCTGCGCGACCACCGCTGGGTCGGGGCCGGCCCGGCGTCGCACCGTCGCCGACGGTACACGGCCCATGAGCACTTGCCGGTGTAGGGTCGGGCCGTCCGTGAAGCGGGTCCTGCGAGGTCCGTACGGCAGGAGACGAGCCCAGTGGCCGAGCGAGAGCGTCGAATATCACCGCCCTACGGCGGTGTGTTCGTGCCCCGGACCCGGGTCCTCGATCGTGACGACGTGGCCCGGGCCATCTGGCGGATGGCGCATGAGATCGTGGAGCGCAACCACGGCCTCGACGGCGTGATCGTCGTCGGCCTGCAGACCGGTGGATGCTGGATCGCCGACCGGGTCGCCGACGCCCTCGAGTCCATCGAACAGGTCCGGCCCGAGGTCGGCGTGCTCGACGTCGCCTTCTACCGCGACGACATCGGGCTGCGCCCGGTCCTGCCCGAGACCGTGACCGACATCCCCGACGACATCGACGGCCGCCAGGTGGTCCTGGTCGACGACGTGCTCTTCACCGGTCGGACCATCCGGGCCGCCCTCGGGGCCTTGCACGACTACGGCCGCCCCCGTTCGGTCCAGCTGGCGGTGATGGTCGACCGCGGCCATCGTGAGCTGCCCATCCGTCCGGACTACGTGGGCAAGAACCTGCCGACCCGTCGTGACGAGATGGTCGACGTCCACGTCGACGGCGTGGACCTGGGCGAGATGGTGCGGTGAAGCACCTCCTCGACACCGCATCGCTCGACCGCGACGACATCGACGAGCTGATGGAGCTCACCGACGCCTTCGTCGAGGTAAGCCAGCGGCCGATCCCCAAGGTGCCGACGCTGCGGGGCCGCACCGTCGCCCTGCTGTTCTACGAGGACTCCACCCGCACCCGGCTGTCGTTCGAGACAGCGGCCAAGCGCCTCTCGGCCGACACCATGACCTTCGGCGTCTCGGGCTCGTCGGTGACCAAGGGCGAGTCCCTCCGTGACACCGCCCTCACCATCGAGGCCATGGGCGTCGACGCCGTGGTGGTGCGCCACCGATCGTCGGGAGCGCCCCACCGGGTGGCCTCCTGGATCGACGCCAGCGTCATCAACGGCGGCGACGGCTGGCACGATCACCCGACCCAGGGCCTGCTCGACTGCTACACGCTCCGGGCCCGTCTGGGCTCGCTCACCGGGCGGCGCATCGCCATCGTCGGCGACGTCAAGCACAGCCGGGTGGCCCGGGCCGATGTGTGGGCGTTCGCCGCTCTCGGGGCTGAGGTGGTGCTGGTGGCGCCGCCGACCCTGCTGCCTCCGTCGGTCGAGGGCTGGCCCGTCACCGTGGCCCACCACCTCGACGACGTGCTCGGTTCGGTCGACGTGGTCGCGCTGCTGCGCATGCAGCGCGAGCGCACCACCGAGGCGCTGATCCCCTCGCTGCGGGAGTACACGGCCCGCTACGGCCTGACCGTGGCCCGGGCCCGACGGCTGGGCGAGAACGCGGTGATCATGCACCCGGGGCCGATGAACCGCGGTGTCGAGATCGCTCCTGAGGTCGCGGATGACCCGCGAGCGGTCATCGTCGACCAGGTCCGCAACGGTGTGGCTCTCCGCATGGCCGTGCTGTTCCGCCTGCTGGGCGCCGAGGCCCGATCGGCTCCCGCCGTCGTCGACCTGCCCGCTGAGCCCGCCGAAGCCGTCCGTGCCTGACCCTCTTCCGACGAACCCGGCACGAGTTGGCGCGCTGAGCGCGCACTTCCGTGCCGAGAATGAAGGGACCATCGTCATCAAGGGGGGACGGGTCGTCGACGCAACGGGGGAGCGCGACGCCGACGTCGTCACCGCCGACGGCCGCATCGCGGCGGTCGGCGCCGACCTCGACGGAGACCGGTCGCTCGATGCCGGCGGGTGTGTGGTCGCCCCGGGGCTGGTCGACCTGCACGCGCACCTGCGCCAGCCTGGCCACGAGGAAGCGGAGACCATCGAGTCGGGGAGCCGCTGCGCCGCTCTCGGCGGATTCACCGCGGTCGTGGCCATGCCCAACACCACTCCTGCGATCGACTCCGCTGCTGTGGTGCGTGAGGTGCAGGAGCTGGGACGCAACGCGCTGTGCGCCGTGCATCCCGCCGGCGCGATCACCGTCGGGCGGGCGGGCGCGCAGCTCGCGCAGCTGGCCGAGATGGCCGACCTCGGCGTCCGGTTGTTCACCGACGACGGCACGGGCGTCCAAGACGACCTGCTCATGCGGCGGGCCATGGAGTACTGCGTCGGCCTGCCCCAGCCCGTGGTGCTGGCCCAGCACTGCGAGAACACGGCGCTGGCCGCGGGGGGCCACATGCACGAGGGGGAATGGTCGTCGCGCCTCGGGATCGCCGGCCAGCCGCACGAGGCCGAGGAGGCGATGGTGGCCCGCGACATCGCCCTAGCCCGCCTCACCGGGGCCCGGATCCACATGCAGCACATGTCGACGGCCGGCTCGGTGGCGCTCATCGCCGAGGCCCGGGCGTCGGGCCTGGCCGTCAGCGCCGAGGCCACGCCGCACCACATGCTGTTGACCCACGCCGAGTGCGCCACCTTTGATCCGGTGTTCAAGGTCAACCCTCCACTGCGGACCGAAGCTGATGTCGCTGCGGTGTGTGCCGGCGTGGTCGAGGACACCCTCGACGTGATCGCCACCGACCACGCCCCCCACCCTGCGGACGCCAAGGACGAACCCTTCGACCTGGCTCCGCCCGGAATGCTGGGCCTCGAGTTCGCCCTCGGCGTGGCCCTGTCGGTGCTCGACCTGCCGATCGCGAAGGTGTTGGCCCGCCTGTCGTGGCGCCCGGCGGCAATCGTCGGAATGAGCGACACCCAGGGCGGTCCGGTCGAGGTCGGGCGACCGGCGAACCTCTGCGTCATCGACCCGTTCGCCACCTGGACCGTGGAGGCGGGCCGCACCGCCAGCCGCAGCCGCAACGTCCCCTACGTGGGCCGCACCCTCAAGGGCCAGGTCCGCCACACCATCTACCAGGGCGAACCGGTTGTCATCGACGGCACCGCCCAGCGCTGAGTTCTGGAAACAGCTGTGCTGTCTAGACACGGGTCCTAGGCTTGCGCCGTGGCCCTGAGCATCAAGAACGACGAGGCGGACGCCCTAGCCCGTGAGCTGGTGGTTCGAGCGACTCGTTGCCCCGTCGACACCTTCGAACGGGGCCGCCTTCCGTCGGTGTGCGCGCTGACCGGCAAGCGCTCGGAAGGCGTGTACCCGGCCAGGTTCGAGAGCGAGATCGGCGCGAAGTGGCTCCTGCTCTTCCTCGGCCTCGTTCCCTTCTTCATCGTGTGGGCGATCACTCGGAAGACAGCGCTCGGGCGGATCCCCGTGACCGAGGATGCCTTCGTCACCCTCGAGGTTCAGCGCCGTCGGCGGGCACTCGCCGCGTGGTCGATGTTCCTCGGCGGGATCCTGTCCGCCGTCTTGGGTGTCTTCGTCGGTGTCGGCGTCGAGGCCCTTGGTGTGGCCCTGGTCGTCATTGGGATGGGCCTGATCGTCGCCGCCTTCGTGGTGAACAGTCGGACACCCACCCTGAAGGGCTTCGTCGAGCCGAGCGGTCGGTGGGTCGTCATCACCAACGCCCACCCTGCGTTCGCCGAGGCGGTCGATCGGCAGGTGCGACTGGGATGAGCCCGTGGCCTGCGGCGGGCCGGCAGCGGTGCGCGAGGGTGGTCCCATGCGCACAGTTCTCACCACCGGGGCCAACTCCGGAATCGGACTCGCCACCGTGCTCGAGCTGGCCTACCAGGGTTTCCGGTCGGTCGGATCGGTTCGATCGGCTGCGAAGGCGGAGGTGGTGCACGCCGCCGCAGCCGAGGCCGGCGTCGAGGTCCAGACCGTCATCCTCGACGTGGCCGACGCCGGGTCGTGCGAGCGGGCTTTGGACGGCATGCGGCTCTTCGGCCTGGTCAACAACGCCGGCTACACCAACACCGGAGCCGTCGAGGACGTGGGCGATGACGAGGCCCGGGACCAGCTCGAGACGATGGTGATCGCACCGATGCGCCTCGCTCGACTGGCCCTTCCCGCGATGCGCGAGGCAGGCGAGGGGCGGATCATCAACGTGTCGTCGATCTACGGCCGCACGTCGACTCCGCTCAGCGGGTGGTATCAGGCATCGAAGCACGCTCTCGAGGCGGTGTCCGATGCGCTGCGCATCGAAGTCGCGGCGGCGGGGGTCCAGGTGGTGCTGGTCGAGCCGGGCGGCTTCCGCACCGGCATCTGGGACGACATGGCTCGATCCCTCGACGCCCACGTCGGTTCGCCCTTCGAGCAGGCGTACCACCGGTCCACGCGGCTCACCAGGTTGGTCGAGCCCCTGATGGGTGAGCCGAAGCAGGTGGCCAGGGTGATCAGCCGGGCGCTCCGCACGCCCTTGCCGCGGGCTCGGTACCTGGTGGGCTACGACGCGATGGCGCTCGCCCTCACCGACCGGCTGACGCCGACGGTCATCAAGGACCGGGTCATGCGGGCCAGCCTCGGGCTCTGAAGGGGGCCTTCGGGTCGAGTTGCCGGCGAGAAAGAGACGAGCCGCCGGCCCGGAGGCCGGCGGCTCGTCTGGTCAGACTCCGAGGAGTCAGACCACGGTGACGTTCTGAGCTTCTTCGCCCTTTCGCCCGGGAGCGACGTCGAAGGTGACGGTCTGCCCCTCGTCGAGGGACTTGTAGCCCTCGCCAGCGATGTTGGAGAAGTGGACGAAAACGTCGTCACCCCCCTCTCGCGAGATGAAGCCGAAGCCCTTCTCAGCGTTGAAGAACTTGACGGTGCCTGTTGCCAACGGATCGATCACTTTCAGAGTGGAACGACCCATCTTGAGCCGTTCTCGGCCACAACCCTAAGCCGCCGTCGCCCCAATGTGGGTATTCGGCCGCGAAACGCCACTGAGCGGCTGCTACGGTCGGGTCCTGACCGTGAAGCGGGTCCGGTGAGGCTCGCACGGCAGGAGCCCGAGTTGAGCGATCCCCACGCTGCCCTCTGCCGCCCGGCGGGGGGCGTTTTCGGGCCGGGGCCGACATGAGCCGGGCCGATGTCTCCCCGGCGCTGTTGGTGCTGGCCGACGGCGAGGTCTTCGAGGGCGAGGCTCTGGGCGCTGGCCCGAAGCCCGCGGCGATCGCCACCGGCGAGGTGGTGTTCAACACCGTGCTCACGGGCTACCAGGAGGTCATGTCCGACCCGTCCTACGCCGGGCAGATCATCGCGTTCACCTATCCCCACATCGGCAACTACGGCGTGACCTCGGCCGACAACGAGAGCCGGCGGCCGTTCTGCCGAGGCGTCATCGTGCGTGAGTCGGTCCGGCGCCGGTCGAGCTGGCGCAGCGAAGCTGACCTGGAGGACTGGCTGGCCCGCCATCACGTGCCGGCCATCGGCGGCATAGACACCCGTCGCCTCACCCGCCACCTCCGCGATCGGGGCGCCGTGCCGGGTGCGTTCGGCCCTCTCGGCGCTGCGATCGACGGGTCGGTCGTTGACGAGGCCGCCCTGCTGGTGGCAGCCCGGGCCGAGCCGGGCACCGACGGGGTCGACCTCGTCGCCCAGGTCACCACGCCCGAGCCCTACGTCGTCGGTGACGGGCCCCGCTCGATCGTTGCGATCGACCTGGGCATCAAGACGACGATCCTGCGTCACCTGGCCCGCCTCGGTCGCGTCGAGGTCGTCCCCGCCTCGACCAGCGGGGCCGCCATCTTGGCCCGCCGCCCCGACGGGGTGTTCGTGTCCAACGGGCCGGGTGACCCGGCGACGGTCCCGGCCACGGTCGAGTCCATCCGAGATCTGATCGGTGCAGTGCCCGTGTTCGGGATCTGCCTCGGCAACCAGCTGCTCGGGCGGGCCGTGGGGGCCGACACCGTGAAGCTGCCCTTCGGACATCACGGCGGCAACCACCCCGTGCGCGACATCCGCAGCGGGCGCATCGACATCACCAGTCAGAACCACAACTTCGCGGTGGCGTCCGACACGCTTCCGGCCGGCGCCGAGCTGACCCACGTGAACCTCAACGACGGCGTGTGCGAGGGCTTCGCCCTGCCCGCCGAACGGGCCTTCTCCGTCCAGCACCACCCTGAGGCCGGGCCCGGCCCGCACGATGCGGCGCACCTGTTCACCTCGTTCGACGAGCTCATGGGCGGCGCCACCTGATGCCCAAGCGCACCGACATCTCGTCGATCCTTCTCATCGGATCGGGGCCCATCGTCATCGGCCAAGCGTGTGAGTTCGACTACTCCGGCACTCAGGCCTGTCGCGTGCTGCGCGACGAGGGCTACAGGGTGATCCTGGCCAACTCGAACCCGGCGACGATCATGACCGACCCCGAGTTCGCCGACGCCACCTACGTCGAGCCCTTGGACGTCGAGGTGCTCGGCGCGATCATCTCCCAGGAACGGCCCGACGCCGTGCTGGCCACACTCGGGGGCCAGACGGCGCTGAACCTGGCCATGGAGCTGGCCGACGCCGGGCTGGTCGGCGCTGCGGGCACCCCCGAGCTCATCGGCGCCGACGCCGAGGCCATCGCCACCGCCGAGGATCGTGAGCGGTTCAAGGTGGCCATGACCGGCATCGGGCTGTCGGTGCCGTCGTCGGGGATCGCGGCCCCGACGATCGAGCTGCGCCACGCCGCGAAGGCCGACCGGGTCAAGTCGGCCATGGACCAGGCCCGGGCCGTGGTCGAGCGCATCGGGCTGCCCGTGGTGATCCGCCCCGCCTTCATCCTGGGCGGCAAGGGCACCGGCATCGCGGCCACCTCCGAGCAGTTCGAGCGGGTGGCGGCCAACGGCCTCGACGCCAGCCCCATCACCGAGATCCTCATCGAGGAGTCCATCGCCGGCTGGAAGGAGTTCGAGCTGGAGGTGATGCGGGACCGAGCCGACAACTGCGTCGTCGTCTGCTCGATCGAGAACCTCGACCCCATGGGGGTCCACACCGGTGACTCCATCACCATCGCCCCGGCCCAGACGCTGTCCGACGTCGAGTACCAGATCATGCGCGACGCCGCGTTCGCCTGCATTCGCCGCGTCGGGGTCGAGACCGGCGGTTCGAACGTGCAGTTCGCGGTCAATCCCGCCGACGGCGACATGGTCGTGATCGAGATGAACCCACGCGTCAGCCGCTCGTCCGCGCTGGCGTCGAAGGCCACCGGGTTCCCGATCGCCAAGATGGCTGCCCGCCTAGCCGTCGGCTACACGCTCGACGAGATCCCCAACGACATCACCCGAGCCACGCCGGCCAGCTTCGAGCCGGTGATCGACTACGTGGTCACCAAGGTGCCCCGGTGGGCCTTCGAGAAGTTCCCCGGCCAGTCGTCGACGCTCGGCACCCAGATGCAGTCGGTGGGCGAGGCGATGGCGATCGGCCGCACGTTCCCCGAGTCGCTGCAGAAGGCGTTGCGCTCCCTCGAGCAGGGCCGGCTCGGCCTCAACTGCGACGCGGGCGAGGAAGTCTTCGATGACCTCGATGACGACGACCTCCTGCGGCAGGCGAGCGTCGCCACCCCGGATCGGCCGTTCCAGCTCGAGGCCGCCCTGCGGCGGGGGCTGTCGGTAGACCAGGTGGCCGAGGCCACGAAGGTCGACCCGTGGTTCGTCGACCAGATGTCGCGGATCACCGAGGAGCGCGATCACCTGGCCGGCATCGGGCTGGCCGGTATTGATCGCCACGGCTGGCGGCGGGCCAAGCGCCTCGGCTTCGGCGACGCCCAGCTGGGGTGGCTGTGGGGAGTGCCCGAGGTCGAGGTGCGGGCCGCTCGCCAAGCCGCCGGCGTCCACCCCACCTACAAGACCGTCGACACCTGCGCGGCGGAGTTCGAGGCCGAGACGCCCTACCACTACTCGACGTGGGAGGACACCGACGAGGTCGCGCCCTCCACGATGCCCAAGGTCGTCATCCTCGGTTCGGGGCCCAACCGCATCGGCCAGGGCATCGAGTTCGACTACTGCTGCGTGCACGCCAGCTTCGCCCTGCGAGACGCCGGGTTCGAGACGGTGATGGTCAACTGCAACCCCGAGACGGTGTCGACCGACTACGACATTTCCGACCGGCTCTACTTCGAGCCCCTCACCACCGAGGACGTCGGGGCCGTCCTAGCGGCCGAGGCGGCCCACGGCGACGTGCGGGGCGTGATCGTGAGCCTCGGCGGCCAGACCCCTCTGAAGCTGGCCGGCGACCTCGACCCCGGCCTCGTGCTGGGGACCAGCCCGGCGTCGATCGACCGGGCCGAGGACCGTGACCGCTGGAGCGCGCTGTGCACCGAGCTCGGCATCCCCCAGCCGGCCGGCGGGACTGCGGCCACGGTCGAAGCCGCGGTCGCGATCACCGCCCGCATCGGCTACCCGGCCCTGGTGCGCCCCAGCTACGTGCTCGGGGGGCGGGCCATGGAGATCGTCTACGACGATGAGCAACTCCGTCGGGCCATGGCCGAGCTGTCGGGTTTCGGCTCACTCGGGCGCGAGGGGGGCCTGTCGGCCGAGCGGCCGGTGCTCGTCGACCGCTTCTTGGAGGACGCCACCGAGGTCGACGTCGACGCCCTGCGCGACGCCACGGGCGAGGTCGTCATCGGCGCCGTGATGGAACACGTCGAGGAGGCCGGGGTGCACTCCGGCGACTCGGCGTGCGCCATCCCGCCTTACTCCCTCGACGCCGACACCGTCGCCGTCATCGAGGACCACACCCGCGCCATCGCCGCGGCTCTGGAGGTGGTCGGTCTCATCAACGTCCAGTTCGCGGTCAAGCGCCACGCCGAGCGGTCCGAGGTCTACGTCATCGAGGCCAACCCGCGAGCCAGCCGCACCGTCCCCTTCGTGGCCAAGGCCACAGGGGTCGCACTGGTGAAGGTGGCCGCCCGGCTGATGGTCGGAGCCACTCTGGCCGAGCTGCGAGCCGAGGGGCTGCTTCGGCCGCCGGTCACCGGTCACGTGGCGGTGAAGGAGGCGGTGCTCCCGTTCAACCGCTTCCCCGACGCCGACCGGGTGCTCGGCCCCGAGATGCGCTCCACCGGTGAGGTCATGGGCATCGACACCAGCTTCGGCCTGGCCTTCGCCAAGAGCCAGATCGCGGCGGGCGAGCGTCTGCCGATGGGGGGCTGCGTCTTCGTCTCACTCGCCGACCGGGACAAGCCGGTCGGTGCCGACGCGGCGCGGCGCCTCGTCGACCTCGGCTTCACCATCGCCGCCACCGAGGGCACCGCTCTGCACCTCCGCGCCGGCGGGGTCGAGGTGGCCGAGGTGCTCGACAAGCTGGGTGAGGGCGAAGGGCGCACCGCCATCGACCTCATCCGTGAGGGCACCTGCACCCTCGTCGTGAACAGCCCCAGGGGACGCGGGCCAAGGGCCGACGGCGACTACATCCGCCGAGAGGCGGGCGTGGCCGGCATCCCCATCCTCACCACGGCCGCCGCCGCCCGCGCCGCCGCCGAGGGGATGGCCGCCTGGCGCGCCCATCCGCTCCGGGTCCGCCCGCTGCAGGAGATCCTCGGCCTCGGCCGGGGCGACCGGTGACGACGGGGTGACCCGGCGAACGTGGCGGCGCCCAGCTCGTCGGCTGGCTCCGGTCGACATGGGTGTGCGGATCGGGTCGGTGGAGCTGCCGAACCCGGTGATGACGGCGTCGGGCACCGGCGGACACGGTGCCGAGCTCGAGGCCTACCAGCCGCTCGCCGACCTCGGGGCCGTGGTGGTGAAGTCGCTGTCGGCGGACCCTTGGCCGGGCAACCCGGCCCCGCGGGTGCACGCCACCGCGGCCGGGATGTTGAACAGCGTCGGGCTGCAGGGCCCCGGCGTGGCGGCCTGGCTGGCCGACGACCTCCCGGCGCTCGTCGCGACCGGGGCCCGCGTCGTGGCCAGCATCTGGGGTCGGTCGGTCGACGACTACGTCCGGGCTGCCGCCGCCCTGGCCGAGGCCCCGGCTGACGTTGTCGCGGTCGAGGTAAACCTGTCGTGTCCCAACACCGAGGCCGGGCTGGATCTGTTCGCCCACGACCCGTCGGCCACCGCTGCGGTCATCGACGTCACCTCGGCGGCGCGACGTCCCCGGTGGGCGAAGCTCAGCCCCAACACGCCGCGCGTCGTCGAGGTGGCGGCCGCCGCCAGGGAGGCCGGCGCCGAGGCCGTGACCCTCATCAACACCCTGATGGGCATGGCCATCGACCCTGAGACCCGCCGTCCCCGCCTCGGCGCCGGGGCGCGAGGCGGTGGCCTGTCGGGACCGGCGGTCCACCCGGTGGCCGTGCGCGTGGTCCACGACGTGCACGCGGCCCTACCGGACGTGCCGATCGTGGGGGTGGGTGGGGTGGTCGACGGTCCGACCGCGGTCGAGCTCCTCCTGGCCGGTGCCTCCGCGGTGCAGGTAGGCACTGCGACCTTCGCCGACCCCCGCGCTCCCGCACGGGTGCGCGACGACCTGGAACACTGGTGCCGCGGCCATGGCGTGACGGCGGTCGCGGAGCTGACCGGAGGCCTCAGATGACCGACACCACCACCGGCGGATCCGCGGCCGACGACGCCGTGCGCCGGCGACTGGCCCTCGTGCTCGATGTCGACGACATGGTCGAGGGGCTGCGCCTGGCCCGGGAGATGCAACCCTGGTTCGGCGTGGCCAAGGTCGGCCTCGAGCTCTACAGCGCGGTTGGCCCCGACATGATCGCACCGCTGCGCGAGATGGGCTACGAGGTCTTCGTCGACCTCAAGCTCCATGACATCCCGTCCACCGTCGGGCGGGCCTCCCGCGTGCTCGGTGCCCTTGGCGCCTCCTACGTCACCATGCACGCCTTCGGCGGTCGCGACATGCTGCGCGCCGGCGACGAGGGTCTGCGCGAGGGCGCCGCTGCGGCCGGGCTGGAGGAGCCGACCTCGCTGGCGGTCACCATCCTCACCAGCGACTCCGGCGCGCCGTCGCACATCCTGGGCAAGCGCCTCACCGCAGCCATGGAGGCCGGCTGCGGGGGCATCGTGTGCGCGGCGGGGGACCTCGAGGAGGCCCGAACCTTCGCCCCGGCCATGACCCGCGTGGTGCCCGGCATCCGCCTGGCCGGTGACCAGCCCCACGACCAGGCTCGTTCGGCGACCCCGCAGGCGGCCGCCGCGGCGGGCGCCAACCTCCTCGTGGTGGGACGAACCGTGACCCAGGCCGCCGACCGCACCGGGGCAGCCGCCGCGGTGGCTGCGGCGGTCGCTGCCGCCTGACCGGGCCAGCCGGGCCGGGGGTGTGTCGTCCGCCACACGAAAGCCGCGCTCGGGCGGAGAGCCCGGAGTAGGGTCGCCCCATGCCACAGCCCCCTCAACTGACGCCCGAGCAGCGCGAAGCCGCCCTGGCCAAGGCCGCCGAGGCGCGACGGGCCCGCGCCGAGCTCAAGGAGAAGCTGAAGATGGGCTCGCTGAGCCTGCCCGAGGTGCTCAGCCAGGTCGAAGGTGACGCCATCGTCGCCAAGACGAAGGTGCTCGCCGTGATCGAATCGCTCCCGGGTGTGGGCAAGGTCAAGGCCCGCCGCACCATGGAGGAGATCGGCATCGCCGAGACCCGCACCCTCAAGGGTCTCGGCACCCAGCAGCGCAAGGCGTTGCTCGACGCCTTCAGCTGACCGCCCTGGTGGAGACGCCGCGCCCGCGTCCCCGCTGACCGGGCGTGCTCATCACCATCTCCGGCCTGCCCGGGTCGGGGACCAGCACCGTGGCCCGCGCCGTCGCCACGTCGCTC
>Ga0136617_10004584_pt1 | contig 12367 bp, 11 predicted proteins | sample AntDrymUQ3222106_2_FD_129672 | JGI IMG/M metagenome (GOLD analysis project Ga0136617, IMG submission 129672) | Polar desert sand microbial communities from Dry Valleys, Antarctica - metaG UQ322 (21.06) | ecosystem: Environmental > Terrestrial > Soil > Desert | place: Antarctica: Dry Valley...
CCGCCTGACCGCGATCCTGAAGGCTCGGATCACATCACGGCCTCACAGCCGATCCGTGACCTCGTAGACAACCATAGATGCCGGTCAAAGCACAGCAGGAGCAAAATCAATTAGACAACACGACACCCAATTCACGCCGCTCGCTTCCCCGCATCCTCCGGCTCCAGCACGATCCGCAGCTTCGACCCCGTCGCCTCGGCCAGCTTCCGCAGAGTCCGCGTCGAGGGCCTGGACCGCCCGCCTTCGAGGCGGGCGATGGCGCTTTGCGACGTGTTCATGCGCTCGGCGAGCTCGGCCTGGCTGAGGCCGGCGCGGGCGCGGGCGCCGATGATCTGCGAGGCGAGCGCGAACTCTTCCTCCAGCGCGTCGTAGGCGGCGACATATTCGGGATCCTTGTGCCATTCGTCGAACAGCACCTGCGCGGGAATGAATTTCTTGCTCATTTCACATCCTTCGCTCTTTCAAGAGCCAGCTCGATCTCCCGGCGCGGCGCCTTCTGCGTCTTCTTGACGAAGGTCCGCAGCACCACGACGCGCCGGCCGGACGCGGTCACATAGATCGAGCGGCGATGCCATCGCGGCCGGTCAAGCGCATCTCCCAGAGCTTGCCCTCGACGTGCTTGACGTATGGCTCGCGCATACGCTCAAGCCCATTCGCCTCGATCATCGCCACGATCCGCTCGAACTTGGCTTGCATGTCCTGCGGAAGAGCCTTGACCTCGGCAATCGCGGCAGCGCTGAAGAAGCCGACCGACCACATGCCTCAATATATCAAAAAGGAGATTGGATGCAAGAGTTTTACTCCGCCGCCGGGAGGTAGATTTCCCCACCCTTTTCGCGGAATTTCTCGCTCATCTCGGCCATGCCGGCTTCGGCTTCGGCAGCCTCCAAGGCCGGCTTCCCTGAGCTTGTCGAAGGGCTTTCCTTGCCTCTCATTGGACCGGAAGTAGCGAGGGCTTCGACAAGCTCAGCCAAGCCGGTGTCGGGGGTAGCGGCGAGGAAACTGTCGGCGCTCTGGTTCTGCCTGGCCGCGAAGTCCCTGACCTCTTGCGTGATCTTCATAGAGCAAAACTTCGGCCCGCACATCGAGCAGAAATGCGCTGTCTTGGCGCCTTCGGCGGGGAGCGTCTGGTCGTGATATTGTTCGGCAGTGTCGGGGTCCAAGGACAGATGGAACTGGTCGCGCCAGCGGAATTCGAAGCGGGCGCGGCTCAGGGCGTCGTCGCGCATTTTGGCGGCGGGGTGGCCTTTGGCGAGATCGGCGGCGTGGGCGGCTAGCTTATACGTGACGACGCCCACTTTGACGTCGTCGCGGTCGGGGAGGCCGAGATGCTCCTTGGGGGTGACGTAGCAGAGCATCGCGGTGCCGAACCAGCCGATCATCGCGGCGCCGATCGCGCTGGTGATGTGGTCGTAGCCCGGCGCGATGTCGGTGGTGAGGGGCCCGAGGGTGTAGAAGGGCGCCTCGCCGCAAGCCTCCAGCTGCTTGTCCATATTGGCCTTGATCTTGTGCATCGGCACGTGGCCGGGGCCCTCGATCATCACCTGGACGTCGTGCTTCCAGGCGATCTGGGTGAGCTCGCCGAGGGTCGCCAGCTCGGCGAACTGGGCTTCGTCATTGGCGTCGGCGATGGAGCCGGGGCGGAGGCCATCGCCGAGGGAAAAGGCGATGTCGTACGCCTTCATGATCTCGCAAATCTCCTCGAAGCGGGTGTAGAGGAAGCTTTCCTGGTGGTGGCTGAGGCACCATTTCGCCATGATCGAGCCGCCGCGGCTGACGATGCCGGTGACCCTTTTCGCGGTCATCGGGATATACGGGAGCCGGACGCCGGCGTGGATGGTGAAATAGTCGACGCCCTGCTCGGCCTGCTCGATGAGGGTGTCGCGGTAGATTTCCCAGCTCAAATCCTCGGCGACGCCGCCGACCTTCTCGAGCGCCTGGTAGATCGGCACGGTGCCGATCGGCACGGGCGAATTGCGGATGATCCATTCGCGCGTGTCGTGGATGTTGCGGCCGGTCGACAGGTCCATGACGGTGTCTGCCCCCCAGCGGATCGACCAGACCATCTTGTCGACCTCGGCGGCGACGTCGGACGCGACCGCCGAATTGCCGATATTGGCGTTGATCTTGACCAGGAAGTTGCGGCCGATCGCCATCGGCTCGGATTCGGGGTGGTTGATGTTGTTGGGGATGATCGCGCGGCCCCTCGCGATTTCATCGCGAACAAACTCGGGCGTGACGTAGTCGGGGATGGCGGCGCCGAAATCCTGGCCGTCGCGGATGTGGCCGGCGATCTGCTCGCGGCCGAGATTCTCGCGGACCGCGACATATTCCATCTCGGGGGTGACGATGCCTTTGCGGGCATAATGCATCTGGCTGACGTTCTGGCCGGGCCTGGCGCGGAGCACATTGCGGCGGACGTTGGGGAAGGCCGCGACGCCGCCGCTGCGGTCGGGGCCGAGCTGGCCGTTATCCTCGGGGCGGACTTCGCGCTGGAGGACCTCCTCGACATCGCCGCGGGCGCGGATCCATGTCGACCGGGTTTCGGGCAGGCCGGCCATGATGTCGGTGCGGTGGTTGGCGTCGGTATAGGGGCCGGACGGGTCGTAGACGCGCAAGGGCGGCTCGCCGCACGAGGGCTCGAGCATGATCTCGCGCATCGCCACGCCGAGTGGCCCGACATGGACCTTGCGCGACCCGCGGATGGGGCCGGTGGTCACTTTGAGTTCGGTGCGGGCGGGCCCTTCGACTTCGCTCAGGACAGGAATGTCGGCCATGTTCGTTCTCCTCAAGCGGGAGGAGTGCGCGCCCCTCGACTTCGCTCGGGACAGGCTCCCTCCCTACGCCGGTGTCAGCCGGATCAGGTTCGGCGGGTCGTGGCGTCAGCCACCTCTCAAGCGCTCAGGCGCGCTCCCCCGGGGAAGCGGCATGCCTAGGCCGATCGCGGCGTCAGTGCTAGCGTCAATCCGGCGCAGCAGAAGGAGGACGCGATGGAGCCCGATCTCGATACACGGCGCGATGCCGATCGCGCGGCCGCGACCGCGCGCGGCGGCTGGGGGCTGATGCTTGCGATCCTCGGCGGGGCCGGGCTGCTGTTCCACTGGAATGCAAGCGTGCCGATCCTGGAGAGCCAGCTCGGCATCGTCTCGCTGGCTTTCTCGACGATCGGATGGGCGCTGCTGATCGACGCGATCATCCGCCGGTCGCTGTGGCACAAGATGCGGATGCGCGACGGCTGAGCGGATGGACCATTATGACGTCCTGATCGTCGGCGCGGGGCATGGCGGCGCGCAGGCGGCGATAGCGCTTCGGCAGAAGGGGTTTGCGGGCTCGATCGGGATGGCCGGCGAGGAGCCGGAGCTGCCGTACGAGCGGCCGCCTTTATCCAAGGATTATCTGGCCGGGGAGAAAGCGTCCGCGCGGATGCTGATCCGGCCGGCGGCTTTCTGGGACGAGCGCGCGGTGACGATGCTGCCTGGGCGACGGGTGATCGCGGTGGACGCGGCCGCCCATCGCGTCCTGACCGCGGACGGGGAGGCGATCGATTACGGGTCGCTGGTCTGGGCGGCGGGGGGCAAGCCGCGCAGGCTAAGCTGCGCGGGCGTCGACCTGGCGGGGGTGCATGCAATGCGCTCGCGCGCCGATGTCGACCGGATGACCGCCGAGCTGCCCCGGGCCGAGCGGGTCGCGGTGATCGGCGGCGGCTATATCGGGCTCGAGGCGGCGGCGGTGCTGCGCGGGCTCGGCAAAAAGGTGGTTGTGCTCGAAGCCATGGACCGGGTGCTGGCGCGGGTCGCGGGAGCGCCGATCTCGACTTTCTACGCGGCCGAGCATCGCGCGCGGGGCGTCGAGATCCGGACCGGAGTTACCGTGACCTGCATCGAGGGCGCGGACGGGCGCGCGACCGGGGTGCGGCTGGGCGACGGATCGATCGTGCCGGCGGACATGGCGATCGTCGGCATCGGCATAGTGCCCACTGTCGAGCCGCTGCTCGCGGCGGGCGCGGCGGGCCGCGATGGGGTCGATGTCGATGGATATTGCCGCACTTCGCTGCCCGACATTTTCGCGATCGGCGATTGCGCGGCGCATGAAAACCGGTTCGCGAACGGCGCGCGAATCCGCCTGGAATCGGTCCAGAACGCCCACGACCAGGCCAATGTCGCGGCCGGCGCGCTGACCGGGGATGCCCGGCCTTATGCGGCTATGCCTTGGTTCTGGTCGAACCAGTATGATTTGAAGCTCCAGACGGTGGGATTGTCGATCGGCCACGATCGCGTCGTGACAAGGGGCGATCCGGCGGCGCGGAGCTTCTCGGCGATCTACCTCAAGCAAGGCCGGGTGATCGCGCTCGACTGCGTCAACGCGGTCAAGGATTACGTGCAGGGACGCAGGCTGGTGGAGGCGCGGGCGACGGTTGCGCCGGAACTGCTGGCCGACGTCTCGGTCGCGCTCAAGCAATTGACTTGGGACGCGGCGTCGTGACATCGGCGAGCCTTAGGGAGACCAAATCGATGCGCGCAGGAATCAGGGTCAATGTCGGCTGCGGCCAGAGCCCGACGCCGGGCTGGAGCAACATCGACAATTCGCTGACCGTGCGGCTGGCGCGCAGCCCCCTGGCGTTCCTGTTGCGATCGAAGCGCGACTATGTCGAGCGCGCGCGGCGCGACAACATCGCCTACGGCACCGCGCGCAAGCTGCCGTTCGCCGACGGCGCGGTCGAGGTGGTGTACAGCTCGCACATGCTCGAGCATCTCGACCGCCGCGAGGCGCGCGAGTTTCTGCTTGAGGCCAAACGCGTGCTCGCGCCGGGCAGGCGGATCCGGATCGTCGTGCCCGACCTCGCCAAGGCGGTCGAGAATTACACCGATTCGGGCGACGGCGACGCGTTCATGCTGGCGATCCACATGCATAACGACCGCCCGGTGGGGACGCGCCAGACGCTTGGCCACGCCATCGCCGGCTTTCGCGAGCATCGCTGGATGTACGACGCGCGTTCGCTGTCGGCATTGTTGACCGAACTCGGCTATCGCGAGGTCGCGTCCTTCCCGGCCGGCGAAACCGGGATCGCCGACCCCGGCGCGCTCGATCTGCGCGAGCGCGCGGATGAGAGCCTGTATGTCGAAGGCGTCGCCTGAAGGATATTAGAGCGACTCCACGATCGTCACATTCGCCAATCCCCCGCCTTCGCACATCGTCTGCAGGCCATAACGTTTGCCGCTCGCCTTTAGCGCGTGGACCAGGGTCGCCATCAGCTTGGTGCCGGACGCCCCGAGCGGATGGCCCAAAGCAATCGCGCCGCCGTTGACGTTGAGCCGATCGCGGTCGGCGCCGACTTCGTGGAGCCAGGCCAAGGGGACGGGGGCGAAGGCTTCGTTGACTTCGTAGAGGTCGATGTCCTCGATCTTCATGCCGGCGCGGCTGAGCGCGCGGCGGGTGGCGGGGATGACTTCCTCGAGCATGATAACCGGGTCGCCACCGGTCACGGTCAGGTTGACGATACGGGCGATCGGCGTGAGATTGTGCTCCTTCAAGGCGCATTCGCTAACGACGAGCGCACCGCTGGCGCCGTCGCAAATCTGACTGGCGTTAGCGGCGCTGATCACGCCGTTCTCGCTAAGCAATTTGACCGCGCCGATGCTTTCCAGCGTCGCGGCGTAGCGGATGCCCTCGTCCTTGCTGTGGAGGCTCTCATTGCCGTCGGCATCGATGATGGCGAGCGGGACGATCTCGCCGGCGAAGGCGCCTTGTTCGGTCGCGCGCGCGGCCTTGCGGTGGCTTTCGAGCGCGAAAACGTCGAGCTCTACACGGCTGAACCCGTATTTTTCGGCGATCATGCCGGCGCCGACGAACTGGCTGAACATCGGCACCCCGAAACGGTCCTGGACGCGCTTGCTGAACGGGCCCGCGCCGATCCCGGCCTGCATGGCGAGCGTGGTCGGCAGGCCCATCGGCACGCGGGTCATGCTCTCGACGCCGGCCGCGATGACGATGTCCTGGGTGCCGCTCATCACCGCCTGCGCGGCGAACTGGACCGCCTGCTGCGAGGAGCCGCATTGGCGGTCGATGGTGACCGCGGGCACGCTCTGCGGCAGCTTCGAGGCCAGCACGGCGTTGCGGCCGATGTGGAAGCTCTGCTCGCCGGCCTGGCCGACGCAGCCCATGATGACGTCCTCGATCGCGGCCGGATCGACGCCGGCGCCGGCGACCAAGGCGTCGAGGATTTCGGCGGCCATGTCCGAAGGATGCCAATCCTTGAGCGCGCCGCCGCGGCGGCCGCCGGCGGTGCGCAGGGCGGAGACGATATAGGCTTCGGGCATAAGCTAGCGCTTCATCACGTAGGAGCCGGGGGCGGGTTCGATCGGGTTCCGAGGTTCGCGCGCCTTGACCTTCCGAGCCTTGCCGGCCTGCGAGAGCCATGACTGCCATTCGGGCCACCAGCTGCCGTCTTTCTTCTCGGCGGCGTCGAACCAGGCGTCGGCGGTCGCGGGCAGCGTCTCGCTGTTCCAGTAGCCGTGCTTGTTGGCGCTGGGCGGGTTGATGACGCCGGCATTGTGGCCCGAGCCGCCCAAGAGGAAGCGGGTCTTGCCGCCCCACAAGCGAGCGCCGTCATAGGTCGCCTGCCAGGCCGAGACGTGGTCGTCCTTCAAGGAGATCGCGAACAAGGGCGCCTCGATCTTGCCGAGGTCGAGCGCGGCGCCGCCCAGCGTCATGCCGCCGGGTTCGCGCAGCTTGTTCCCGCGCAAAAGGTCGCGCGTGTAGGTCTTGAGGAAGGCGGCGGGAATGTGGGCGCCGTCGGCGAACCAATAGAGAATATCCGAGGGCGGCGCCTCGCGGTCGAGCAGATAGTGGTTGACCACCGACGACCAGATCAGATCGTTGGCGCGGACGACGCTGAACAGGGTCTGCAGCTCGGACGCGGACATCACGCCCTGCGCGTCGAGATGCTTCTCCATCGCCTCGACCTGCGAGGGCTCGATGAAGGTCGACCATTCGCCGAGCGTCGCGAAATCGAGCAGCGAGCCGATCATCGAGACCGAGGCGATGCGGCCGCTTTCACCCTTGGCGGCGAGGTACGCGGCGGCGAGCGCGCCGAGCGTGCCGCCCATGCAGAAGCCGAAAAGATCGACGGATTTCTCGCCGGTCGCCTTCGCGATCGCGTCGAGCGCTTCGACCGGGCCCTGGCGAACGTAATCGGCGATGTCCTTGCCGCCCAGCTCCGGGCCGGGATTGACCCAGGAGACGACGAACACGGTATGCCCCTGCTCGACCAGCCAGCGGATCAGGCTCGATTTGGGCTGGAGGTCGAGGAGGTAATATTTGTTCACCAAGGGCGGCACGTAGAGGATCGGCCGCTTGTACACCTCGGCGGTGACGGGCGTATATTGGATGAGCTGCATCAGCGCGTTCTGGTGGACGACGCCGCCCGGGGTCGCGGCGAGCGTCACCCCGAGCTCGAAATCCTCGCTCGAGCGGCGCACCGGGGTCTTGCCGCCCGACGCGGTGTCGGCGAGCAGATTGGCGAGGCCCGAGAGCAGGCTGATCGAGCCGGTCTCGACCGCCTTGCGGATCGCCTCGGGGTTGGTGAAGGCGAAATTGGAGGGCGACAGCGCGTTCAGATATTGCTGGGTGAAGAACATCGCGCGGGTGCGGGCGCCTTCGTCCAGCCCCTCGGCATTGGCGACCAGCTCCTGCGCGCGCTTCGCGGTCAGCAAATAGGCCTGCTTCAAATAATCGAACACCGGCTCGTCGTTCCAGGCGGGGTCGCTGAAGCGGCGGTCGCCGCGCTGGGGGGCGATCAACGCCTCGGTCTCGGCGCCGGCGAAGCGCGCGCTGGTCGCCGACCAGAGCCGCATCCAGTCGGCCGCGGCACTCTGCTGCGCCTCGATCAACTGCGCCGGGTTGGACCACATGTGAGTCGCGAAATCGGTGAAGGCGCGGAGCGGCGCGCTCGCGTCATACGGCGCCGCGGCGGCGGGATTGGCGGCGCGGCCGGCCGAGGATTTGAGGACATCGAGGCTGCCGGCGACGACCTTCGACCAGGCTTCGCACAGATCGGCCGGGCTGGGGGCGCTCGCGGGCAATTTCCACACGCGGCTGTCGTCGGTCATTGCAATGGCTCCTGGTGGATGTGCGCTCGCCTAGCGCCCCAACGTCCAAGACGCCAGCGCGCGAACCGTTCCCGATCGTGCGGATCGCCAAATACGGGGCTGGTGACTCCGGCCCGGTTGGTGGGTTATGGGCGGCATCGGAATCTTCGGAGGGCGGCATGCACCCAGAACGCGACGATCCGGGCCTGACCAGACGGGCGGTGCTGACGAGCGGCGTCGCCGGCATCGGCGCGGCGGGATTGCCCGCCTTCGCGGCGCCGCCGCAAGCCGCCGCATCCCCCGATGCCAAAACCGGAGTCGCGGTCAAGCTGCGGATCAACGGCCGCGACGAATCGCTGGCGCTCGACCCGCGCGTCACTCTGCTCGACGCGTTGCGCGATCATCTCAATCTCGCCGGCACCAAGAAAGGCTGCGACCACGGCCAGTGCGGGGCGTGCACCGTCCACATCGACGGCCGCCGCTCGCTCTCGTGCCTGACCCTCGCGGTCGCCGCGCAGGGGGCGGAGATCACGACCATCGAGGGGCTCGAACGCGAAGGCGCGCTGCACCCGATGCAGCAGGCCTTCATCGACAATGACGCGTTCCAGTGCGGCTATTGCACGCCCGGCCAGATCATGTCGGCGGTGGCCTGCGTCGCCGAGGGCCATGCCTCGAACGAAGCCGAGATCCGCGAATATATGAGCGGCAATCTGTGCCGATGCGCCGCCTATCCCAACATCGTCGCCGCCATCGTCCAGGCCGCGCCCAAGATGCGGAGGGGCTGAGCCATGCGGCCGTTCAGCTACGACCGCGCCACCGACGCGCAGGCCGCCGTCCGCGCCGCCTCGGTCCGCGCCGAATCGCATGTCGCCGCCCCGGTCCAGTATCTGGGCGGGGGCACCACCCTGCTCGATCTGATGAAGCTCGACGTGATGCGGCCGTCGGCACTGATCGACATCACCGGGCTCGACCCCAAGCGCTTCGGATCGGTCGAGAAGAGCGCGGCGGGCCTCCGCATCGGCGCGCTCGCGCGGATGGCCGACGTCGCGGACAACAAGCTGGTGGCGCGCGATTACCCGATGCTGGCGCAGGCGCTGTGGCTCGCCGCCTCGCAGCAGATCCGCAACATGGCGCGACTGGGCGGCAACGTGCTCCAGCGGACGCGGTGCAATTATTTTCGCGATACCAGCTACGCGCAATGCAACAAGCGCGACCCCGGCTCGGGCTGCGCGGCGCTGGACGGGCATAACCGCCTGCACGCGATTCTCGGCACCAGCGACCAGTGCATCGCCACCTATCCCGGCGACTGGGCGCAGGCGCTGATCGCGCTCGACGCGTCGGTCGAGTTGCTCGGCGCCGCGGGGCCGCGCGCGATCCGCTTCGCCGAGCTGCATCGGGCGCCCGGCAAGACCCCGCATATCGAGACCGCTCTCGCCCCCGGCGAGCTGATCACCGGCTTCGTCATCCCCGGCGGGCCATGGCGGCGCTCGCTCTACCGCAAGATCCGCGACCGCGAATCCTACGAATTCGCGCTGGCCAGCGCCGCGGTCGCGCTCGATCTCGACGGCGACAACGTCCGCGACGTCCGGATCGCGCTCGGCGGGGTCGCGACCCGGCCATGGCGCTCGGCCGCCGCCGAAGCAGCGCTCAAAGGCAAGCCGCTCGACGAGGCCAGCGCCCGCGCCGCCGCCGAAATCGCCTTCGCCGGCGCGCAAACCCGCGCGCACAATGCCTATAAGCTGCCGCTCGGCAAGGCGACCCTGGTCCGCGCGCTGCTCGAAGCCAAGGCGATGGAGATATGAGCATGCAGCCGACCCCGCCGGCGCCGGGCCGCCGCGAGAATATGGGCCAGTCCGCGCCGCGCTACGAAGCGCGCGCCAAGGTTACCGGCAAGCCGCTTTATGCGACCGACACGCCGGTCGCGGCGCCGGCCTATGCGGTGTTCGTGACCAGCGGCATCGCCAAGGGGCGGATCACCAAAATCGACAGCGCCGCCGCGCGGGCGGTGCCGGGCGTGATCGAGATTTTCACGCACGAGAACGCGCCCAAGCGCACCGCGTTGAAGCATTTCGCCAAAGGCGGCTATGTGTCCGATTCGGCGCTCCCGCTCGGCGGTCCCGAAATCCTGCATGACGGCCAGGTCGTCGCGATGGTGGTCGCCGACAGCTTCGAGGCGGCGCGCGAGGCGGCGTACCGCATCCAGATCGCCTATAAAGCGGCCAAGCCGAGCGCGACCTTCGGCAGCGCGGGCGCGGAGACGATCGCCCTCGCCACCGCCAGCCCGCGGTACAAGGACAAGAAAGCGGGCGATTTCGACACCGGCTGGTCCAAGGCCCCTGTCAAGATCGACGCCGAATATGCAACGCCGACCCAGCACCACAATCCGATCGAATTGTTCAGCACGACCGCGGTCTGGAACGGCGACGAGGTGACGATCTACGAGCCGACCCAGTTCGTCTATTCGACCAAATATTGCGTCGCCGAGGGGCTCGGCATCGACCCAGCCAAGGTGCGCGTGATCAATCCCTTCGTCGGCGGCGCCTTTGGATCGAAGGGCATGACCCAGCGCACCGCCCTGGTCGCGGGCGCGGCGCGCGCGGTCGGCCGGCCGGTCAAGCTGGTGGTGACCCGCGATCAAGGCTTCACTGTCGCTACCTACCGCGCCGAGACGCGGCACCACGTCCGGCTCGGCGCGGCCCGCGACGGCAAGCTCGTCGCTTACGGCCACGAAGGTTGGGAAGTGACCAGCCGCTACGACGATTATTCGGTCAGCGGCACCGAAAGCTCGACCGAAATCTATGCCTGCCCGAACATCTGGACCAGGGTCAGCAAGGTCAAGGTCGACCGCAACACGCCGGGCTTCATGCGCTCGCCGCCCGAAGTGCCGTATATGTACGCGCTCGAGAGCGCGATCGACGAGCTCGCCGCGGCGCTCAAGATGGACCCGATCGAGCTGCGCCGGATCAACGATACGATGAAGAGCCCGGTCAACGGCGCGCCTTACACCAGCCGCTCGCTGATGAAATGTTTCGACGAGGCGGCGGCGAGCTTCGGCTGGAGCAAGCGCGACCCCGCGCCGATGGCGATGCGCGAGGGCGACTGGCAAGTCGGTTACGGCTGCGCGAGCGCGGTCTACCCGACCTACATGATGGCCGCGACCGCGCGCATTCGCTTGGGTTCCGACGGCAAGGCGCTGGTCCAGGTCGCCGCGCACGATGTCGGCACCGGCGCCTATACCGCGATGCAGCAGATCGCCGCCGAGCGGCTGCGCCTGCCGCTGGCCGCAATCACCGTCGAGATGGGCGACAGCAGCTTGCCGCCGGGGCCGGTCGCGGGCGGATCGATGACCACCGCGTCGGCCGGCTCCGCGATCCATTTCGCCTGCGAGAAGATCGCCAAACGATTTGGCGGCGCGATGCCCGAGGGCAAGGCGCTGGCGGCGGCGTTCGCGCGGCTCGGCGTCGCATCGGTCGAGGATTACGCCGAATATTCCCCACCGGGCGGCGGCCCCGAGGCGGTCAAGGCGCTCTACAAAGGCCAGATGGGCGGCGCGCAGGGCGACCCGAACGAGATCAAACCCTTGATGTTCGCGATGGGCGCCAACTTCGTCGAGGTCCGCGTCCACCGGCTGACCCGCGAAATCCGGGTGCCGCGCATGACCGGCGCGTTCGCCGGCGGCCGGATCGTCAACCCGCGCACCGCGCGCAGCCAGTATCTGGGCGGGATGATCTGGGGGATGTCCTCGGCGCTGCTCGAATTCACCGAGATCGACGAAAAGCGCGCGCGCTACGTCAACGACAATATCGCCGACTATCTGGTCTCGGTGAACGCCGACATTCCCAAGGTCGACATCATCATGGTCCCCGAGGTCGACACCAAGGTCAACCCGCTGGGCGTCAAGGGGATCGGCGAGCTCGCCAATGTCGGCATGCCGGCGGCGATCGCCAACGCGGTCTATCACGCGACCGGCAAGCGCATCCGCGACCTGCCGATCACGCTCGACAAACTGATCTAGCGAGGCTGCGCCATCGTTTCGCGGACGCTACATCCTGCGATGGCGGCGACCCTGGCCGCGCTGCTGCGCTTCCTCGCCGACGGCCTGCGATCCGGCCGGCGCGGCGTGCTGGCGACGATCACCGCCTTGACCGATACCGGCCCGCGCGCGCTCGGCGCCCACATGGCGATCCTCGACGACGGCGGCTATGCGGGCTCCTTCTCCGGCGGCTGCGTCGAGGCGGCGATCGTCGCCGAGGCGCTGGACGCGCTCGCGGCGGGGACCA
>Ga0136617_10004585_pt1 | contig 12367 bp, 13 predicted proteins | sample AntDrymUQ3222106_2_FD_129672 | JGI IMG/M metagenome (GOLD analysis project Ga0136617, IMG submission 129672) | Polar desert sand microbial communities from Dry Valleys, Antarctica - metaG UQ322 (21.06) | ecosystem: Environmental > Terrestrial > Soil > Desert | place: Antarctica: Dry Valley...
GAACTCTTGCCCGACCCGTTGAGGCCGATGACGCCGATCTTCGCACCGTAAAAATAGGAGAGATAGATGTCTTTGAGGACGGGCTTCTTGTCGTAAAACTTGCTCACGCCGATCATCGAATAAATTATTTTATTGGGAACGCTGCTCATGGCTTTTGTTCACTTTCTCCTTCTCAAATTGCGATCAGATTGAATCGGTTTTTCCGACGATAACACTTCATAACTTCAATTCGCAGGATCAGTTGGCTTGACGGGACAAATGGACACAGCCGCTCGCTTGAGACGCACGGGCACGACGGGTTTTTCGCCTTCCAGCGCCGCTCCATTGATCGCGTCTGCCACTTCCATGCCGCTCGTGACGCGTGCGAAGGCCGCAAAGGTTCCGTCCAGGTGAGACGCATCCGAGACGATGATGAAGAAGTTTGTGGTCGCACCGTCCGGCGTGTCTGGTCGTGCCATCGAGACGATGCCGCGCACATGTTTGATTGAATTAGGCTCGTCCTTGATCGTGCGTCTCGAACGCGCGGCGATGTCGGGCGTCATCGTCTCGCGGGTCGAAAGATTGCCGCCTTGAATGACAAAATTTTTGACGATGCGGCTGAAAGTTGTCGTGTCCAACGCGCCGCTGGCGACCATGTTCAAAAAGTTGCGGACGGTCTCCGGCGCAGCCTCCGGCAACATCTTCAGTTCAATTGCCCCGCCTTCCGTCTCCAGAGTTACACACTGGGCAGACATCTTCTCGACGCTCGCCCCGTCGAAAGGTTCTGCCGCCGGCGTCGGTTGCGGCGTTGGTGTCGGAGGGGGCGTGGGAGCGGGTTTAACTTCCGTGTTCGGCTTAACAACCTTTTTCGGCGCGGTTGCTTGCGTTGTTTTTTTGGTCGCGGGTCGCGACGGTCTTCTTTGCGTCATCGCGGGCGACACTAAAAAAAGTGTGGCGCAGAAGAAGGCGAGGCTTGAGTTAAGTAATTTCTTCATCGTCTCTTGATGTAAATTTGCGGTTTGCTGCTATATCATTATCACAAAGCGCATCGCCCATGCACGAGGCGAGAAGTTTTAACTTGGGTGTCGCTACTTTTTCTGGCGCAAGCGTCATTATGAAATAGCGTGAGGCTGATTGCGGAGAGCATTATAATGGATGAGCAAAGCCTGCAAGAGAGATACGCGCCGCAGACGAGTTGCTTCGGCTGCGGCCCGGCCAACGAACTCGGTCTGCGCATACGCAGTTTCGCGCGCGGCGATAGCGAAGTGGTCTGCGAATGGCAGCCGCAAAAGCATCACGAAGCGTTTCCGGGCATGTTGAACGGCGGCATCATCGGCTCGCTGATTGATTGTCATGCCAATTGGACAGCCGCCTGGTTTTTGATGAAACGCGAAAGGGGAGCCACTACACCGCCCTGCACCGTCACGGCTGAATACTCCGTCAAACTTCTTCGCCCGACGCCGACAGATTCGCCGGTCTTGCTTACGGCGCGCGTGGTCGAGGCCACAGAGGATCGAGCTCAAGTTGAAGTTGAACTCACGGCGGGCGGGCGTCTATGCGCCACGGGGCGCGGAACATTCGTCGCCGTCAAGCCCGGACATCCCGCCTATCATCGCTGGTAAATCGTTCGGCGTGGGCGGTTGGAGCGGTTGGAAAATTTTGTATGGCTGCGCATCGAGGCCGCACCCTGAGAAGCTCAAAACCTTCTTTCAAGTAGCTCGCGCGCCTTCGTGACGGACTCTTGGTGTTCAGGAAGAAACTCTGGATGCGGTTTCATGTTGAGGATGAAGTTTATTTGCTCGCGCGCTTCGTTCATGCGCTTCACTCTCACATAAGCCTCGGCCAGATGCATACGAAGGAGCGAGTTTTGATCGCCGTATTTCATACCGCGTTCTAAGGTTTCGACCGCGCGTTTGGGATCGCCGCCGAGCATCGTGGGAAGTTCGAGATCGAGGCGTCCGAGCACCATGAATGCGCTACCGCCTTGAAAACCCTCGTCGAGTTTGAGAACGGTCTCCATCTCCTTACGCAAGCCTTCAGCCGCCGAGAGACCGTAGAGCGGCCCTCTCGTTTGCGCGTAGCCGCCCTGATTTGCGCCCAGCCAGAAATGGCCTTCGACCCCTTCGGGTTTAACCTTCACCGCCGTCTCACCGGCTTCGATGCCTTCACGAAAAGCCTTCTCTTTTTCGGTCTTATCCGTCGTCTTGTCGCCCAAAGTGTAATTAAGACGCGCTGTCCGCCATGTCACATCATAATTGCCGAAGTCAACGGCGCGGGCGCGACGAAGAGCCTCCAACCCCGCACGCACGCGCGCTAAATCTGCACGATCAAGATAACTTTGATCGGCCTGCTGCAAGAGCGCCGGGTCGGGTTTACTATTTGAGGTTGTGGCGACTGTCGGCGCGCTCTCGGATGACGTGGAGCAGGCCGCGATGAAGATTGAACAAACGAGCGCGAATATCATTAAGACCGCGTTCGGGCGGCGAGGGCTTTTCTCTATCATCAATAAAAAGTTTCCTTTCCTCAATTCTGCTTTTTAACCGCAAAGAGTTATTCCGTCAAATAATTTTCAGACGCTAGTTCTCCGCGAGGTTTTTGATGTGTTCGAGCACGCGCGTGTGGATGCGTCCGATGATGTAATCAGACCAGCGATTCCAGTAGATGCCCGGCCAGAAATTGTTTTGATACCATGTCGTCCCTTCGAGAAGTGTTTGTCCTCCCGGCAATGGCGTCAATAGAAACTGTCCGCGTCGTGAGTGTAAATATGAATTTAGATGCGGCGGGTTGAGATGCGGGTAAGGTGACATCTCATCCATGATCGGCGGCTGCGACGTCACGCCGAACTTCAACAGGCGTGGCTCGTCCCACACCTCAATCGGCTCCACAAACGCACCCGTGGAAAACACGCAATGCCTGACCGCGCCGACGCTGTGCCCCTGAATCTCCGCGCGAATCGGGTAGGCGATGCCGGTGCGAAAGAGTCGCTCTCGCGGCGGCGGAAGTTCGGTGAAGGCGACGAGTTTCGGCCACACCTTTTCGGGCGTCGCGTTGACCACAATCGAAGTGCGAACGGCTCTCAGAGGCGGCTCAAGATGCAGCGAATGTTCAAGCAACATCAATGCGGGCAAGGCCAGCAGGACGATAGCGAAGGCATGTGTGGTGTAGATCTGAGGCGGATCAATTATGTCAGGGTCACGGCGTTGGATGATGTAGCCCATAAAGCCGCCGAAGAGCGCGAGCGCGATGCCGAGCGGGGCGGCCATGATCAGACAGATCAAACCTTCGACGGCAAACGCAAAGAGCGCGAGGCTGACAACCGCAATTGACAGCAGTGACACCACGAGGCAACTTCCCAGCGAGCGCGTTTGATGATAACCGTAGACGAGCACAGAAGTCAGACCTAAACAAAAAGGAAGCCCGACGAATAAGCCCCAGCCGTAACTGCCCAGACCATTCACGCTCCAAAGGGTTGCCCCGACCGACAAGACAGTGGTCAATAACACTCCCAGCATCGCGCTGCCGAACGCCCCGCGCGGGATAATTCGATCCAGAAGCTTCCCTTTGCCCGTCGTCGAATTCGCAACTGTATCCGTCTCGCGTTCGCGTGCGGGTAGCACGCTGAGCAAGATGAAGAACAGCAAATTGATGAACGGGAAGAAGAAAACGACAACCAACCAGAGCGGCAGGCCAATAGACCTCAGCCGCCGGAGCGTCAAGACGATGCCAGTCCAGATGAAGGGGATAGCGATTACTACGAGCGTCGCGTAAAACTTTTTGTAGTCGAGCGGCGTGCCGTCAACAGTCGTGGCTTCACCGAAGACCCAATAACTGAAGAGCGACCAGCGCCGGTTGAAATAACCGCTTGCAACGATGCGGTCGAGATTGTGTTTGAGCGCGAACAGGAATAGACCGATCACGAGATACTTGCCGCGCCCGATTGTGCCGCGCCAATCCCACAAATCAGAGAGTCTGAAATTCATGTCCGGCCTCCTCTCAACCTGCACCATGCCCGACTCGCTTTAGAATTTCAAGCCGGGGTGCATCGAGCGTTACATATTAGCCACCGTCTCTACGACGAGTTCGAGTTTACAAGGTCGTCGCACGGCCTCTTCAAGTTTCGCGTTGTTGTACCTTCGGTTGACCACAATTATTTTGCGACACGCAATGCGTCCATCAACGAAAAACGTTTTTCGTAGAGAGCTTTTCCGACGATGACACTATCAATCCCGTCGTCGCACCCGACCTTTAACCGCTCGATGTCCGCGAGCGAAGACACGCCGCCGGAGGCCGTCACCTTGAGACCCGAACGGCGCGCGATGTTGCAAGTCTGCTCGACGTTGACCCCCTCAAGCATTCCGTCGCGCGCCACGTCCGTATAAATGATCCGCGAGACGCCGATTCGGGCTACCTGTTCCGCGAGTTCGACGGCTGAAATGTTCTCTTGCTTCTCCCAGCCGCGCGTGACGACTTGTCCATCCCGCGCGTCAAGACCGACAGCAATGCGTTCGCCGAAATTTGCAACGAGATGCACCAGCAATTCCGACGACTCGGTGACCAATGTGCCCACGACCACACGAGCCGCGCCGTATTCGATCATTTCCCACACGTCAGTGATTTTGCGCAAGCCGCCGCCGAACTGCACGGGTATCCCGACAGTTTTGATAATTCGTCGCGCCACTTCGCGGTTGGGCGATCCGCTCTCCGCGAATGCCCCGTCCAGATCAACCACATGCAGCATCTGCGCGCCCGCTCCTTCAAAGCCTTGCGCGATCTCGACCGGGTCGCCGTCATAAACTCTGGCCTCCGCTCTGCGCCCCTGAGTCAGACGCACGCATTGTCCATTTCTCAAATCAATTGCAGGAATTATTAACACTTACTTTACAAGTCCTTCTTCAAACTCATAGTGAATTGATAACGATTGAGAGGAACCGCTAGGCTTCCTGTTTGACGACATCAAGAACGCTTTGGAAGAGGGAGCCGTTGGTTGAAATCGCGTTGCCTCCGCGAATGGTTCTCTGCCCGTGCCAATCTGTAAAAGTCCCGCCCGCTTCTTCGAGAATGGGCAGGAGCGGGGCGCAATCCCAGATGTTCATCACCGGGTCGAGCATCACTTCGGCGCGTCCGGTGGCGACTAAAATATGGCCGTAGCAATCGCCCCACGTGCGTCGCGCGCCCACGCGCCCCTCCAACCTGCGCGTCGCCGCCCCGAAGCCGTAATGCTCACACGTCCCGAAGTCGGTCGCTAACAGCAACGCTTCCTCAAGCGTCGCGGTCGCCGAGACGCGCGCCGTCTGTTCATTCCAGAAGCAACCTAGACCGCGCGCCGCGTAGACTAGATCGCCAAGCGCGGGTAGATTGACGACACCGAGACAAGCCTCATCCGCGATCTCCAATGCGAGTATGACTCCGTAAATGGGTACGCCGTGAACGAACGAATAAGTCCCGTCAATCGGGTCAACGATCCATTGCCTGCCCGAAGAACCGGCGCGCGCCTCTTCCTCTTCGCCGAGCACGCCGTCCTGCGGGAATCGTTCTTCGATGCGTGAACGGATGTATCTCTCGGCTTCCCGATCCGCCTGCGTCACGAATGAGCCGTCAGCCTTCCGATCAGTGATAAAGGATCGCCGGAAGTGCCGCAAAGTGATCTCGCCCGCCTCGCGTGCGACTTCAACGGCGAAAGCCAGCAATTCTTCAAGTTCCGTTTTATCGTGATTCATTTCGCGCTTCGCTTCCCTTCGCGCCCGGATAATTCGGCCTTCACCTCTGCCAACTTCACGCCGCGTTCGACCAGCAGCACGAGCAGATGATAGAGAAGGTCTGAGACTTCGGCGACGAAGGCTGGCGCGTCCTTATTCTTCGCCGCGATGATCGTCTCAGACGCTTCCTCGCCGATCTTTTTCAGAATCTTATCGAGACCTTGCTCGAAGAGGTAAGTCGTGTAAGAGCCTTCGGGTCTTTCGCGCCGCCTGCCTTCGATGAGCAAGTAAAGTTCTTCGAGAGTTTCGCCGAGCGAGTTCGATTGTCTCAATCGCTCAGGCGGGATGTTCTGAGCAAACGAAGAATCACTTTCGATCTCATTATGGAAGCAGGAGCGCGCCCCGCTATGGCAGGCGGGGCCGGATGGCTCAACGAGAACGACGAGCGCATCTCGGTCGCAATCAACGGCGAGACCCCGCACGCGTTGCGTGTGCCCGGAAGTTTCTCCCTTGTGCCAGAGTTGCGCGCGCGATCGCGACCAGAACCACGTCTCTCCTTCTGTGAGCGTGCGCTGCAAACTTTCCGCGTTCATGTAAGCCACGGTGAGCACTTCGCGCGTCTCAGCATCCTGCACGACGACGGGCAAGAGACCGCGTTCGTCATAGTTCAACTCTTCCACAGCAATCTTCGTCATCTCACCACGACTCCCCTCGAACGCAAATAATTCTTCACTTCAGAGACCTTGTACTCGCCGAAGTGAAAGAGCGAAGCGGCGAGCACCGCGCTCGCGCCGCCCAGCGTGAGCGCGTCATAAAAATGTTCAAGCTTGCCCGCGCCGCCGGAGGCAATGACCGGGATGCGCACCGCATCAGCCACCGCGCGCGTCAACTCGACATCAAAGCCGTCGCGCGTCCCGTCCGCATCCATGCTCGTCAAAAGTATCTCACCGGCTCCGAGTCGCTCGGCGCGCGCAGCCCACTCAACCGCGTCCCAATTTGTGTTTCGTCGCCCGCCATGTGTGTAAACTTCCCACCCCTTCGCGGCATCGCTCGCCACTCTACGTCGCCGCGCGTCAATGGCGACAACGACACACTGGCTGCCGAAGGTTTCCGCACCAAGGCTGATCAATTCAGGCTGCACGACCGCCGCCGTATTCAAAGTTACTTTGTCCGCGCCCGCGCGCAGCACCGCACGAATGTCTTCGAGGCTTCCCAGTCCGCCGCCGACCGTGAACGGGATGAACACTTGATCGGCCACACGCCGCACAAGTTCAGAGACGATAGCGCGCTTATCCGAAGAGGCCGTGATGTCGAGGAAGGTCAACTCGTCCGCGCCTTCCGCATCATAACGCTTTGCTTGTTCTATGGGATTGCCCGCGTCAACGAGCGACACGAAGCGGATGCCTTTGACCACGCGGCCCTGGTCAACATCAAGACACGGGATGATTCGTTTCGCCAACATCTATCTTTCACCCGCCGCAAGTTCCGCGAAATTTTTCAGCAAACACAGTCCCGCCGTCTGGCTCTTTTCGGGATGAAATTGAACTCCGCAGATCGCCCCCCGCGCCACTACCGAAGCATAATTTGTTCCGTATTCCGTCTCGCCGCAAATCACATCGCGCTCCTCCGGTTCGCAATAAAAGGAATGAACGAAGTAGAAAAACGCCCCTTCTTCGACGCCTGCGAGCAACGCGTGAGGAACTCGCTGCGAAACCTGATTCCAGCCCGTCTGCGGCACTAACAACTCTTTCGAGAAGCGCCGCACGCGCCCGCGCAACAGCCCCAACCCGTTTGTCCGACCGAACTCCTCCGACTCTTCAAACAGCATTTGCATTCCGACGCACACGCCCAACAAAGGCGTCCCCTCCGCCGTTCGATCAAGCACGAGTTGATCGAAGCCGCGCTCGCCGAGAGCCTTCATGCACGCGCCGAATGCGCCGACTCCCGGCAACACGAGCCGCTTCGCCTCGCGCAGCACGCGTGCGTCGTCGCTAACGATAGCCTCGCACCCAGTCGCCGCGAAAGCCTTCTCGACCGAACGCAGATTACCTACCCCGTAATCAATAATCGCCACTTCCGCCGCACGCCCGCTCACAAAATTCCTTTCGTGCTCGGCACGCCCTGCACACGGCGGTCGAGTTCGACCGCTTGCCTGAGCGCACGAGCCGTCGCCTTGAACGTCGCTTCGAGAATGTGATGTGTGTTTCGTCCGCGCAGTAAATCGAGGTGCAAATTGCAGCGCAGGCTTTCCGCGAAGGAACGCCAGAAGTGTTCAGCCAACTCGACGGAGAAATTGCCAATCGCTTGCCGCCGCGTCTCCACTTCATAAACGAGATAGAAACGACCCGATAAATCTACAACAGCGCGGCACAACGCCTCGTCCATCGGCACGAGAGCCGAGCCGTAACGCGCGATCCCGCGCTTGTCGCCGAGCGCTTGCGCAAACGCCTGTCCCAGAGTGATGGCAATATCTTCAACCGAATGATGATCATCAATCTCAAGATCGCCCCGGCATTCCAACTCCAGATCGAAGAGGCCGTGCCGCGAAAACAGATCGAGCATGTGATCGAGAAAAGGAATGCCCGTCGAGATGCGCGCTTGCCCGCTGCCGTCGAGATTCAGAGACACCCGCACATCTGTCTCTTTCGTCTTTCGCTGAATTTGCCCGGTGCGAGTTTGTGTTTGAAGTTGAGTGCTCATATTTTTTCTCACTTTAACGATGCGTAGAGGTTTGCGACTTCACGACAGCCGCTTATTCGCAGTTGAATTTCTCACACGAATATCTCGCGCAGCGCGGTCAACAGCAGATCGTTCTCGCGCGGCGTGCCGACGCTCACGCGAAAATAGTTTTGCAGCATCGGGTAGCTGCTCACATCGCGTACCAAAATATCGCGCTTGAGTAATTCCTCGAAGACTCGTCGTGGCCTGATGGCTGATTGCACGACCATAAAGTTTGCCTCCGACTCGACAGCGTCGAGGCCGTCAATCTCCTGTATCCCGGCATAGAGTCGCCCGCGTTCGGCGATGATTCGCGCGACCAGTGGCCGTAGTTCAGCGTCATACATTTCAACGGCGGCTTCGGCTATCGTCTGCGAGAAAGCGTTGAGGTTATACGGCAGCACCGCTTTGCTGATCTCGCGCGCGATCTCCGGGGCGGCCAGCAAATACCCGACGCGCAATGCCGCCAACGCCATCGCTTTTGAAAACGTGCGAAAGACGACGAGGTTATTGAATTGATGCAACAGCGGGACGACCGTCTGTTCGGAAAACTCGAAGTAGGCTTCGTCAACCGCGACGAGTCCGGTCGAGACTTCGAGCAGCGCGGTCAGGTCGCGGTCGTTAATCCGGCATCCCGTTGGATTATTCGGCGAACAAATAATGGTCACGTCCGGTTTGATCATTTCAATCTTTTCTCTCAACAACGCGATGTCATATCTCAACTTCGCATCAAGCGGCACGCTCACCACTTCGCCGCCGAGGATAGTTGCGACTTGCCTGTAGAGCGCGAACGTCGGCTCGCAAATGAGCACGCGCTTTCCCTGTTCGATTGTCACCATCAACAATGCTTGAATCAATTCGTTCGAGCCGTTGCCGGCGACGATGCCGTCCGGCTGCCAACCTGAGAAAGCCGCGAGTCTCGCATGCAACCCAGCGGGCACGAAATCGGGGTAGCGTGACCACGCCCGTTCGCTCAAACGACGCAGGCTTTCCCGCTTGATTTTTTCGGGCGCATCCCACGGATTTTCGTTCTGATTGATCTTGACCGACGCGCTTTCCGGCGTCAGCGTGTAAGCGCGGAGTTCCCGCACGCGCGGCTTGATCTTGTCCAAAGGATTCAGCATCAGTTGTTCCCCTGCAATCTATCACCAGCAATGAACGGTCGCTTTGATAAAACTTGATAGTGATCACTGCTCATTATTATCTAAACGAATGAGCGCGGAACGCGCGTGAGCGTCGAGACCTTCTGCATTGGCTAGTGCGGCGATCATGTGTGCTGTGTTTTTCATTTCGCCGGGCGAGTAACGCAGGATGCTGGTGCGTTTGACGAAATCATAGACACCTAACGCCGATGAGAAACGCGCCGCTCCGCCCGTCGGCAAAACGTGGTTCGGCCCCGCGAAATAATCGCCGACCGCTTCCGGCGTGTGCTCTCCCAAAAAGATCGCCCCCGCATGGCGCACGCGCGACGCGAAGCCTTCCGCATCGCGCGTCATGATCTCCAGATGCTCCGGCGCTAACTCGTTTACCAGTTCGCACGCTTCATCCAGGTTATTCAACACGATGATCGCGCCGAACCCGGCCAATGATTTTTCGATGATGGAAAGACGCGGGAGACTTTTTGATTGTCGCTCAACTTCACCGGCAACGGCGAACGCGAGCGTCTCGTTCGTCGTGATGAGAACAGCCGAAGCGTCTTCGTCGTGTTCGGCTTGCGCGAGCAAATCCGCAGCGATGTAACCGGCCCGCCCCGTTTCGTCGGCGATGATGACCACCTCGCTTGGCCCCGCAATTGCATCAATCCCGACCACACCGAAAACCAGTTTCTTGGCCGCCGCGACGTAACGATTTCCCGGCCCAGTTATTTTAGCGACGCGCGGAATCGTCTCCGTTCCATAGGCGAGCGCGGCGATGGCCTGTGCCCCGCCGACGGCGTAAACTTCCGTGATGTTCAATTCCAGCAGAGCCGCCGCGACTGCCGGATTTTCCAAGAGCGTGCGCGGCGGCGTCACCACGATGATGCGTTCAACTCCCGCCACTTGCGCTGGCACGACGTTCATCACGACCGACGAAGGATAGCTGGCCGTCCCGCCCGGCACATATAACCCGGCGCAATCAATCGGCGTGATGCGTTGGCCGAGTCGGACGCCCTCCGCTGTCTCCATCTCCCAGGATTCCTCGCGCTCCCGTTCATGGAACGCGCGCACTCTCTTAATCGCTTCGCGTAAGGCCTGGCAGACGCTCTCGTCGGCGCGTTCGGCTGATTGGCGCAACTGCCCTTCATCAATTCTCAGCTCGCCGCGAGACATCTTCACGCCGTCGAAATGCTCTGTGTAAGCAATCACAGCTTCGTCGCCGCGCGTCCGAACGTCTTCAATGATGGAGGCCACTGTGCGCATCAGTTCGCCGTCCAGAGCGACGCTGCGCGCGGCAATGCGCGCCAGTTTTCGCTCGCGTCGCTCGCGTTCCTCACAGAGGATCACTTCAATCATTCTGCTCCCCATCCGCCAGTCCCCTCTTTAAGGATTCAATCAAACGCGACACGGCAGCGGCTTTCAGTTGATAACTCGCGCGGTTGACCACCAGTCGCGCCGACGAGTCTGTAATTACTTCGACGATTGTGAGACCGTTCTCCGCCAGTGTCCGCCCCGTCTCTACCAAGTCAACAATGCAATCAGCGAGACCCAGCACCGGCGCGAGTTCGACGGAACCTGACAGTTGGATTATTTCAACCGGCACTCCACGCGAGCCGAAATGTGTGGCCGCGATGTGGGGATATTTAGTGGCCACGCGGAGCGCGCCAATCGCCGAACGAGAATTGCCTTCTCGCATCGCCACAGCGATCCTGCAATATCCGATTCTGAGGTCGAGGGGTTGCAACAAGTCGGCCCCGGATTCGAGCAGCACATCGCGCCCGACGATGCCGCAATCCGCGATTCCATGCTCCACATAGACAGGCACGTCCGACGGTTTGACGAAGACAAAACGATAAGCCCCGCTCTCATCTTCTATCGCCAGCCGCCGCGACTTGAGCGCGAGCGGACTGACTTGCACCCCGGCTCGCGCCAGCAGTTGCAGAGCCTCCTCCTGTATCCTCCCTTTCGCCATCGCGATGGTTATTCCAGTCATCACTCTTTCACCTGAGTTGTGTTAATCAGGATGCGCTCGCGCCGCGCGCGCCGTCTCTGCGCTTCACCGAAAAGCGTTGCCGGATCACTGTCAAGGAGAGCAGAATTTTCCCGCTTCTCAAATTCCCCGGAAGCATTTTTTCCTTTTCGTATGAGCACCTCGACGAGTGCGTCGAGGTCGAGCACAAATCCGACCGCGGGTTCAGGTCGTCCAAAATTTCCCGTCAAATTATCGTAGCGGCCACCACTTCCGACGCGAGCGCCCGCTCCGGCGACATATATTTTGCAGGTCAGGCCGGTGTAATAGTTGAGTCCCGAGACGTCGCCGAGGTCTATGTCGAAGCGATTATCCATATCTAATGCTTGAATGATTCCCCACAGGGATTCGAGTTTATTGAGCGCGTTGAGGGAGCGCGGGTTGGTGATGATGCGCCGCGCTTCATCGAGTATCTCGGCCTTCCCGGTGAGTTGGATGAGACGCGAGAAGGAGTCGCGCTCCGTCTGTGTGGTGCCGAAACCGGCGAGGAATTTTTGTAGTTCGGCGGCGTCTCTCTTATCAATAAGCTGGCGCATGTGTTCGCGTTGCAGATCATCAAGCAAGAGGTGTTCACAGATGCCACTGAATATTTCGACGCTGTTGATGGTAATTCGATATTCGTCTCTGAGATTCAACTCCGTGAGAATTTCCGTCGCGATTAAGAGTAATTCGATCTCGGCAGTATTCCCCTCCACGCCGATCAATTCGCAGCCAAGCTGTTTGTTCTCACGTCTCCATTCGGCATGCGACGGCGGTTGCTGGCGGAACACGGGCGACGCATAACAAAACCGTAAGGGACGCGGCCTCCC
>Ga0136617_10004586_pt1 | contig 12363 bp, 7 predicted proteins | sample AntDrymUQ3222106_2_FD_129672 | JGI IMG/M metagenome (GOLD analysis project Ga0136617, IMG submission 129672) | Polar desert sand microbial communities from Dry Valleys, Antarctica - metaG UQ322 (21.06) | ecosystem: Environmental > Terrestrial > Soil > Desert | place: Antarctica: Dry Valley...
GCCTCAGCCGCAATCCGCTCCGCCACCACCGGCGCCGATGTCTCCGGCTTCTCAGCGGCCAGGTACAGCATCACCTGCAGCTGGCGAGCCTGGATCGGACTGAGCCGGTCACGGTCCTTCAGGTAACCCCGTATTCGGGCGATGTTCTCGTTGCTCCCGACAAAGCGCGCCAATGCCTCGTTCGCGCGGCGGGTCCGGACGGCGTTCGATGAATCGCCTTCGACGATCCGGGTATTGGACTCCCACTCCGCCAGCCCGCTCTCATAGCTCAGCCGCTGAAACTCCTTGCCGTAGTCGGCCAGGTAGGTGTCGAGCGCCGCGTCGGTGGTCGATCGCGCCGCATTGGACTGGCAGGCGAGCAGTAGAAGCAACGGTACCAGCGCGGGGCGATGGATTGGCATGGGCCGACTGTGAATAGAGGTAGGACAGGTGTCAACTCGAGCCTGTACGCACGACCGACTGGGCCACATCAGGCGGAGCGCAGCTCAGAGGTGCACTGAGGACAACGGGATGCCCCGACAGGGATGGGCATCCGGCAGTACAGGCAATCCTTGGTGTTCGGTGCCGCGGAGGCTTCCGGCGGACGCAGACGATTAGCCGTCCGCACTACGAGAAACACCACGAAGGCAACGATGAGGAACGTCACTACGTTGTTGATGAACATTCCGTAGTTGACGGTAACGGCCCCGGCTGCCTTCGCGTCTGCAACGGAGGCGTAGGGTGGCGCTGCTTTGGACCCCTCCTTGAGAAGCACGAACAGGTTAGCAAAATCGACGTCGCCGAGCGCGAGCCCGATTGGGGGCATTATCACGTCGTCGACCAGGGACTTTATTACGGTCCCGAAGGCGGCGCCGATGATGATGCCGACGGCCAGGTCGAGCACGTTGCCGCGCATGACGAAGGCCTTGAACTCCTTGAGCATGGGCGTTTCCTCCGGTTGAGGTCCTGTTTCGACTTCAGGAACGCATCTCCTCAATACACCTCGAAACCAGGAACCGCTACCGCCTCCGGTAGCTACGGCAAGGTCGCCTTTGCCAGTCCCGCCGCATGCCATTCGGCAAACCCGCCAGGAAACACGCGCACGTCGGTAAAACCTCGGGCCTTGAGCAAGCTAGCGGCAAGAGCCGCCCGGGCCCCGCTTTGGCAGTGCACGATGATCGACCGGTCTCGGGGAATGTCATTCAGCCGCTGCTCCAGATTCCCAACCGGAACATTGAGCGAGCCGGGTGCATGGCCGGACTTCCACTCGCCTTCGCTGCGTACGTCCAGCAGTTTGATGTCGTGAGCTCCGATTTTGGCCCTGACATCAGACAGCGTCACCTCGGGGATTGTCTGGAGCTCTCTCCCCGAGGTCCGCCACGCTTCCACCGCTTCGGCGCCGAAGTATCCTGCGATCCTGTCCAGTCCAATCCCCGTCAGGTCCCACACCAGCTCGTCCAGCGCCTCGGCTCTGCCCTCATCAGCGATGAAAAAGAAATCCCGTTCGTAGGGCAGCAGCGACCCGGCCCAAGTGGTAAAGGCCCGATTCAACGGGATGTTAATGGTCCCGGGAACGGCTCCGAGGGCGAACGCGGCGGCCGGCCGAGTATCCACCACAATCGCGCCTTGCGCCAGGGTTAGGAGCAGCATTTCTGCCGGCAATCGGGTCGGACAGCGGATAGCACCGAGCAACCGGGGGCCCGATTGATTGATCCGCTTCATGTTTGCGAAGTAGCGCGGCGGCTCAGGCTGGCCCGCGAGAACGCTGCGAACGAACTGGTCCTCATCGGTGACGCCGAAGGCCCAGTTGCACCGCTTCTCGTAGCCCAGTGTCGTCTGGGGTACTGCTCCGAGCGACTTGCCACAGGCGGAGCCTGCCCCGTGGCCCGGCCAGATCTGCAGGTAATCGGGAAGTGCCCGGAAACGCTGTAGCGATCTGAAGAGTTGCCGGGCACTCTCTTCCATCGTCCCACGCACCCGGGCTGCGCGCTCCAGCAGATCGGGGCGTCCCACGTCGCCAACGAAAATAAAGTCGCCGGTGAAGGTCCCCATGGGTACCGAAGTCGTGGCTGTGTCGGTAACCAGAAGAGTCAGGTGCTCGGGGGTGTGCCCTGGAACGTGGATGATCTCGAGCTGCACCGTTCCAACGCTGAAACGAGATCCGTCCTGCAGCAGAACCGCCCGCGCATCGGTGGAATATCCGTAGCGCCAGTCTTTTCCCCCGGCGTCCGAGAGGTACAGCCGGGCGCCCGCACGATGGGCCAGCTCCCGGGCGCCAGAGACGAAATCCGCGTGAATATGGGTCTCGGTGACATGCGCCACCCTCAGCCCCTCGGCTTGCGCGGCCTGGAGGTAGGGTTCGATTCTCCGGTTGGGATCGACCACCAGCGCCTCACCACTGCTGGTGCAGCCGAGGAGATAGCTGGCCTGGGCAAGCTTGGGATCGTAGAAGCGTTTGAGGAACATGGTCGGAGTCGGGAGTCAGGAGCTTGGAGCCAGCCGCGTGGCTCAAAGCATAAATCCGCTAGCTCCCGACTCCTAGCTCCTGACTCTTTCCCACCGGCAACCGAAGCCTTGCCCTGGCACCACTTTGGTCTTCCCTCTGCTCCAGGGTCAGACTTCCCCCGTGGGCCTCGGCAATCTGGCGGCTCAGCGCCAGCCCGATTCCGGAGCCATTCGCCTTGGTAGTGAAGAACGGCACGAACAGATTACCGGGATCAGGTAGTCCCGGACCCTCGTCCTCCACGAATACTTCCACGGCGCCGGTCTTCGCTATCCAGCCAACGCGCACCCGGCCGTTAGTCTCCATGGCGGCATCGGCCGCGTTGCGCAGCAGGTTGATCAGCAGCTGATCGAGCTGATCGCCATCGGCCCTGATCTCGATGGCTGGACCGTCAGCCACGAGGATCTCAGCCCGATCCTCCAATGCAACCACCCGGTGTACCCACTGGCCCACATCGACCGCGCCCATCCTGGGCGGCGGAAGGCGAGCCAGCCTCGCGTACGCACCCATGAAGCGGGCCAACGCCTCGGATCGTCCCTCGATCACCCCGAGACCGGATTTCAGATCCTGCTCCCAGTCGGCAGCCCGGGCTGGGCGCTCCGTGAGGCTCCGCAGACTCCCGGCGAGCGACTTGATGGGGGCGAGCGAGTTGTTGATCTCGTGTCCTAACACCCGCACCAGCCGCTGCCAGGCGGAGCGTTCCTCCGCCCGCAGGACGCGGCTCAGGTCGGCCAGCACCAGGAGCCGGTGGGGCAGCCCGTCTTGCCGGAACGTACTGCAGCGCACCTCCCAGCGGCCGGCGCCGCCGGGAAACACCGCGTCCAGCGTTCGCGGCGATTCGCCGACGAGACAGTCTCCCACGTCCAGCTCCGTGGCGGCACGGCCCAGCAGCCGTTCGGATGGCTGTCCCAGCAGCCGCTCGCCGCCGCGATTGACGAGACGCAGCCGGTGCTGGCCATCGAAAGCGAAAACCGCCACATCGATCTCTTCCATGACCCGCCGGAGGAGCGCCGTCGCCTCCAGCGCCCTGAGACGCTGACTCCTAAGCGTCTCGCGGAGCGTATTGACCTCCAGTAGCGCCAAACCGAGCGCGTGGCTGGGGGTAGCGCCCCGGGCGCGGATGGAGTAGTCGCCCTCCCGCAAGGCCGCCAGAAGATTCGAGATCGTTTGGAGCGGGCGCGAAACCTTGTCCCGGACAAGAGCCGCGCCACCCAGCCAGGCACCTACCACGACGATGGTGGCCGTGACCTTGAAGTGGAGGAAATGCTCCGTGGTCCAGAGCAGCCAGCAGCCGAGCGCCACAGCCGGCAACCCGGCTCCGAGCACCGAATAAAACACCCGCGACTCGTGGCTGGGGCTGGCCTTGCGATCAGAAGCCATACTGCTGAAGCCGGCGATAGAGGGCGCTCCGGCTGAGACCGAGCGCTCTTGCGGCCTGGCTGACATTCCCGCCGTGCCGGTCCAGCGCCTTCCGGATCAGCAGCTTTTCGACCTCGTCCAGTGGCATATCGTCCAGTGCGCCAGACGGACCGGGCGGGCGGAGGCCGAGGTCGCCCGCCCGTACATGGGTACCGGTGGCCAGGAGAGCGGCCCGCTCTATGGTGTGATCGAGCTCCCGTACGTTGCCGGGCCACGGATGGGCCTCGAGTGCGGCCAACGCTTCAGGCTCGAAGCCGGTCAGCGGCTTCCGATACCTCGTTGTATGACGCCGAAGAAAGTGGTGCGAGAGCGCGCCGATATCGTCCCGGCGCTCCCGGAGCGGTGGGAGATGAATCTCTATCGTGTTCAGGCGAAAGAGCAGGTCCTCCCGAAAGCGGCCCGCCGCTACTTCAGCGCGCAGGTCGGCGTTGGTGGCGGACAGCACGCGGGCATCCACCTTGCGCGTGCGGGAAGAGCCCACCCGCTCCAGCTCGCCTCTCTCCAGCACCCGGAGCAGCTTGGCCTGCTGGCGCAGCGGCAGAGTTCCAACCTCGTCCAACAGCAGCGTGCCGCCTTCGGCCAATTCGAATCGGCCGATCCGATCGGTGCGCGCGTCGGTGAAGGCGCCCTTCACATGTCCGAACATTTCACTCTCGAAGACACCCTCCGAAAGTCCGCCGAGATTCACCGCCACCAGCGGGTGAGCAGCTCGTGCCGAGGCCGCGTGGATCCATCCGGCAACCACCTCCTTGCCGCTGCCGTGCTCACCCGTAATGAGAATGTTGGCGTCCGATGGCGCCACCTGGCGCAGAAGCTGCAGAATTGGCCGCATGGCCGCGGATTCCGCGATCAGCTCCGGAGCACCGTCCGGGCGGAGCGCACGATTCTCTCCTTCAAGACGCTGGCTCCTGCGCAGCGCCCGCCCCAGCTCGACCTGGCTCCGAATCGTCGCCAGCAGTCGAGTGTTCTCCCATGGCTTCTCGATGAAGTCTCGCGCCCCACGGCGCATCGCTTCGACCGCCTTCTCGATGCTGCCCCAGGCGGTCATGACGATAGTCGGGAGCGTTGCATCGTGGGCCTGCAGCCGGGACACGAGCTCGAGTCCTTCGCGTCCGGTGGTCGTGTCCCGCGCGTAGTTGAGGTCGAGCAACACGGCGTCGAAGTCGGCTCCCTGCACCGCCGTGAGCACCGCCGCGGGCGAGCCCACCGTTTCGGTGGCATACCCTTCGCCTTTGAGCAGGAGCCGCAGCGCTTCCAGCACGTCACGCTGGTCGTCCGCCACGAGGATCCTCGGGGTAGTGGCCACGCTAGCGGGCCTTCAAGCCGCGGTTCTGGTCGATGCTACCGGTCCACGATCCATCCGTCGCGGAGATTGACGATGCGATGGCCATAGCTGGCGTTCCGCTCGGAGTGGGTAACCTGGATGATCGTGGTGCCCTGCCGATTGAGGCGGGTGAATAGCTCCATGATCTCCTCGCCCTGGGCGCTATGCAAGTTCCCGGTGGGCTCGTCGGCCAGTAACAGTTGGGGCTCGGTGATCACGGCCCGCGCCACACCTACGAGCTGTTGCTGGCCTCCCGAGAGCTGGCTGGGATAGAGGTCCTTCTTGCCCACGATCCCGAAGCGGTCCAGGGTCTCCGCCACAATTCCCGCCCGGTCCTTCGATTTGATGTTTCGGTACGACAGCGGAAGGTCGAGGTTCTCCTGCACCGTAAGATCATCAATGAGGTGGTACTTCTGGAACACGAAACCGATATGCCGTTTGTTGAGCTCGACCCGCTTCTTCGGCGGCTTTGCGTGCACCGCCTCATCCAGGAAGCGGTACTCACCAGTCCACTCACTATCGAGCATTCCGAGAATACTGAGCAAAGTGGACTTGCCCGCTCCTGACGGCCCCATGATGGTGACGAACTCACCTTGACGAATCTGCAGATCTATCTGGCGCAGCACGTATGTCTTGCTGGGGCCGGCCTGATACACCCGCTCCACGTTCTTGAGCTCGATCATGGGAGAGGTCCGCTCATTCGGCGCGAAGGGCAACGATAGGATCGACCAGCGACGCGCGGCGGGCTGGGAGATAGCTGGCGAGGAATGCCACCGCCGCAACCAGCAGGATCACGGCCACGAAGGTGTAGGGGTCAGTCGGGGCCACGCCGAAGAGCAGGCCGGCCATGAGCCGGGTGAGCAGCGCCGCGCCCAGAGTCCCGATTGCCACACCGGTCAGGGTAAGCCGCATAGCTCGGCCCAGCGCCAGGCGGAGCACGTCCGAGGGCTGGGCGCCCACCGCTAGCCGGACCGCCATTTCGCGGCTGCGTTGGATCGCGATGTAGGACATGACGCCGTACAGCCCAATCACGGCCAGCAGCAGCGCCGCACCCGCGAAGCCCGCCAGGAGCCTCATGTTAAACCTTCGCGGAGCCAGGTCGCCGGACAGGTATTGCTCCAGGGTGGCAAAGCCCATCCAGAAATTCGCTCCAGTCACCGGCAGGTCCGGATCCACACTCCGGACTGCCTGCCGCAACGAGGGGATGGTCCGCTCGGCGCTCGCGCCGGTCCGCACCACCAGCGCAATCCATCGCGGCGGATTGACGGTGTATGCGAGGTACACCTCCGGCTCCAGATCGGCCTCCAGCCCGTAATGCCGCACGTCGCCCACGACGCCGACTACCGTTCCACTTACCAGTTGGCCGAAGTCGGGCCGCCCCGGCACCGACTTCGGGACTCTCACCCGCTTGCCCAGCGGGTTCTCCCGCGGCCAGTACCGGCGGGCGAAGGTCTCGTTCACTAGCAGGGATCCGCCCGCGGATGTCATGTCACTCCGGTCCAGGGGCCGGCCCCGGAGCACCGGAATACCCATGGTCCCGAAGTATTCTGGGGACACCGTGCGGAACAATGCGGCCTCACCGGTTTCCGATTTCCGACCATCGATGTGAACCTGAGCCGGCATGGACGCGCCGGTGACGGGCACGTGATTGGTGAGAGCGACCGACTGCACGCCCGGCACCGCTCCCACAACCTCCGCCAGCTTTTGATAGAGTGCCACGGCACTGGCCGGATCGTCGTAGCGGGGCGATGGCGGCATGATCCGGACGGTAACCAGGTCACGAGTGTCGAATCCGGGCTCGACGGCTTGCAGCCGCCAGAAGCTTCTGATCAGGAGACCTGCGCCGATGAGAAGCACCAGCGCCAGCGCCACCTGGGCCACGACGAGGGCGGACCGAAGCTGGACCTTACTGCTGCCACTGCCAGCCGCTGCCGCTCCGTCTTTGAGTGACCTGCTCAAATCGGGCGACGTCGCCTTCAGGGCCGGCAGGAGCCCCACTACTAATCCGGTCAGCAGCGTAAGGGCCACGGTGAGCGCCAGTACCCTCCCATCTGCCGTTACCTCGTCCATCCTGGGCAGAGCATCGGGCGCCCCGAGCTTCAGGGCGTTCACGGCCGCTTCCGCCAGCAGCCATCCAAGAGCCCCGCCAAGGACGGCGAGAAGAAGGTGCTCTGAGAGCAGCTGCCGGATGAGCCGGCGCCGGCTGGCGCCAAGCGCAACCCGCACAGCCAACTCGCGCGAGCGCGCGCTGGCACGCGCCAGCGAGAGATTGATCAGGTTCGAGCAAGCGATGAGGAGTACCAGAACCACCGCGCCGGTCAGGACCAACAGCCTCGGCCGTGTGTCCCCCAGAACCTGCTCGCGAATGGGTATCGGCTGAATGCGAGTCCAGCCCTCGCTCCCCTCGGGGTACGTCGCGGCAAGGCGAGCTGCCACCGCATCGGCCTGCGACCGTGCCGTAACGAGGCCAACCCCTGGCGCCAGCCGAGCTATCACCCGGCTGTCAGTGTGGAAGCCACGCTGAGTCAGCACCGGCCTGTCATGGGCCGGAAGTGCCGATAATGGGCTCCAGGCCGTGGCCCACTCGGGGTAGGCAAAGCCAGGCGGCATAACGCCAATAACGGTGTAACTGTCGTCGCCCAATCTCATCTGGCGTCCGATCGCGGTGCGCTCGCCGCCGAACCGCCGCTGCCAGAACCCGTAGGAGATCACCGCGACGTGACTCCTTAAAGAGCGGAACTCATCCGGCTGGAAGCCGCGGCCAATGAGAGGGCGGCCCCCCACGGCGTCGAGAAAGTCATCCGACACGTAACCGACCAGGATCTGCTCTGGGCCGTCCGGGCTTCGGAAGATCATGGTCAGGCCGCGCACGTACGCCATCTTGTCGAACGCTTTGATCTGCTCTTGCCAGTCAAGGAACGTCGGGTAGGAGGCCAGCCGTGCATCGTCGGGCGGCCGCTGCTCCAGGAGGGTGTACAAACGGCCTGCGTCCGCGTAAGGCAGCGACCGAAGCAGCACCCCATTCACCAGGCTGAACACGGCGGTGTTCGCCCCGATGGCCAGACCGAGGGTGAGCACCACGGCCGCGGTGAAGCCGGGATTCTTCCTCGCCTGGCGCAGGGCGTAGCGAAGATCCTGCCAGAGCTCGCGCATCAGTCGCTCCTTAACGCGATGATCGGATCCGCACGGGTTGCCCTCCGTGCCGGGATATACGACGCGCATACGGCAATGGTGAGCATCACGACGGCGGTAGCAGCCAACGTCACCCAGTCCGTGGAGCCGATGCCGAACAGCAACGCTCGAAGGCTCCGCCCTGCCGCCACGGCGATCGTGATCCCCACGGCGGTACCTATGGCCGCCAGAACAACCCCCTCCCGCAGTACCAGGCGGCGCACATCGCTGGTCTGAGCGCCCAGGGCGAGACGGATTCCCATCTCACGGTTGTGTTGTCTGACGTAGGATGCCATGACGCCATAGATGCCGGTGACCGCCAGTACGAGAGCGATGGCCCCGAACGAACCGAAGAGAGCCACACTAAAACGTGGAACTGACAACGGGCGTTCCAGCAATTGAGTCACCGTGGTAACGCTCAGGACGCTGATCTCCGGGTCTATCTCACCGACCAGGCGTCTCAGCGTCGGCAACAAGTTGACGGGATCGGACACGGTTCGGACGAGCAGATAGGAGACTGGGAAAAGATGGAACTGCGTGAGCGAGACGTATAAACTCGGTTGAGCCGCCGCCAGGTTACGGTAGCGGCTGTCAGCCACCACCCCGACGACCGTCCACAGCGTGTTCTTGACACCCGGAAACGGCAGGCCGAGTTGTTTCCCGATGGGATCGCTGCCCGGCCACAGCGCGCGAGCGGTGGCTTCGTTGACAACCACCACCGGCAGGCCTCCAGACGCATCCTCACTGGAGAGCCCTCGCCCTCGCCGGATCGGTGCTCCGATGGTCGTGAAGTAGTTGGGCCCGACCGCTTCGAAGTTGAGGTAGGGGTTAGCCGCAGCCGCTTGCTCGTCCTGGCCTGGCAGGCTGGCGACAACATCGAACCCGCCTTCGCCTGCGAGAGGCTCCACCAGGGCCGGACTCGCGCTCACGATTCCCGGGGTTCCCGCCAGCCGCTCTGACACCCGATCGAGAAAGACGAAGTATCGCTCCGGAACCTCGAAGAACCGAAACGGATTGACGAGCCGCACGACGGCGAGCTGCTCGGCCCGAAACCCTAGATCTACCTGAAGCAGGTTTATCAAGCTCCTCGTTACCAGCCCCGTGCCCACCAACACAACCGACGCAACTGCCACCTGCCCGGCGACGAGAACGCGGCGAAGCAGTCGTCGCCCCGTTCCGCTCGCCCGGAGCGTGCTACTCCGGAGGATGGGTGCAAAACTGAGCCGCGCCGCGTGTAGACTGGGCGCAAGACTCACCACGACCGTGACCAGCAGCAGGACGCCCGCGGTGAACGCCACCACGAGCCCATCGACACGCACCTCCTCAATGCGGGGGATATCGGGAGGAGCGAGCGCCACTATGGTTCGCAGGATACCCATCGTGGTGAGAAGGCCAAGCACACCGCCCACAGCGGTGAGCAGCACAGTTTCGGCGATCAAATGGGAGGTGATACGGGCCTGACTGGCCCCAAGCGCGACCCTGATGGCGAGTTCCCGTTGACGATCCATGCTTCGGACGAGCAAGAGACTGGCGACATTGGTGCAGGCGAGCAGCAGGAGAAGCATGACGGCAGCCATGAGCGCGAACAGAATATTGCGCACCCTCCCGAAGACCAGCTCCGGCAATGTATGGGTGAGCAGCGCGTACTCCCGGTAGATCTCCGCCTGCTCCGAACTCTCTTGACTGAGGACGGCATGAAGTTCGCGGCTCACCTGGTCCACGTTCACACCTGACTCGAGCCGCCCGATGATGTCTAACTCAACCGCTGGCTGGTCATCTACGGTACCGGGATAAAGTGGCAGGAGCGGGACCCATACCTCGGCTTTGCGGGGGTAGTCGAATCCTCGAGGCATAACCCCGACGATCGACACATGGGTCCCGAATAACCGGACGGATTGCCCGAGGACACCTGCATCGCCTCCGAAACTCCGCTGCCACAGCCCGTAGCTGATCACGGCGACGGGCGCGGTACCCGTAACGTCGTCATCCGCCTGCAGCGCTCGTCCGAGCACAGGTACCACGTCCAACACCCCGAAAAAGTCCCCCGTGACACGGGTTGCCCGTACCGGGATCGCGGCATCACCTTCGTTCATCATCACCGACGAGGAGCCGAAGTAATCCAGCGCGGCAACGCTGCGCAGTGTACGGCTACGCTCCCGAGCTAACCTGAATTCTCGATGGCTGAATGGAATATGGGGAAAGTCGCGCCGGAGATGCTTGGCCCATACCACTACCACGCTGTCCTGGGCCCGAACCGGCAGCGGTCTGAGCACGACCGCGGTCGTGACACTGAACATCGTGGTTGTGGCTGCAAGGGCTAGCCCAAGGGTTCCCACGGCCGCGATCGTATACGTCGGGGCTCCCCGCAACGCCTTCGCGGCGTAGATGAGATCATGAATCAAGTACGCCAACCACTGGCGGATCGTCCGTCGCATCAGTCGCTCCGCAAGGCACTGATGGGATCCACCCGCGCGGCAATTCGGGCAGGGAGGTAGCTGGCCACCAGGGCTACCAGGGCAATGAGAAGCGAGATCGCCACGAAAGTTGCGGGGTCGGTGGCGGTTACTCCAAACAGCAGGGCAGAAAGCGTCCGCGTGGCCAGCAGGGCAAAGGTGAGGCCGAGCACAACACCCGCAAACGCCAGCAGCATGCCCTGCTTCACTACCAGTCCCACCACTTCGGCTGTATTGGCGCCGACCGCCATCCGGATGGCGATGTCCTTTCGGCTGCCTCGCACCACGAAGGCCAGGACACCATAGATCCCCACCGCCGCAAGCGCGAGAGCGATCCCGCTGAAGAGGGTCAGCAGGAATGCGCCGAACCTGTCGTTCGCGGTTTGCTGCGCGAGGGTCACTGTCATAGGCTCTACCTGAAACACGGGTAGCCCGGCATCGAGCGCGGCAACCTCGCGCTGGACCAGTGTCGCAAGCGCGGAAGGATCTCCTCCCGAGCGGACCACCACCTCGATCTCCGCGTCGGGAGATTGGGCAAACGGCAGATACAGATCGGGACCGGTTGCCAGATCGGTGGGCCCTGCCGTTAGGTCCCTGAATTTTGCATTCGCGGCGACACCGATGATGGTGACCCCTGGACCCGGAGTGCGCGAAAGCGTAATCCGCTTGCCGATCGGGTTTACGCCGGGCCAGAGCCGGCGGGCCATTGCTTCACTGGCAATGGCCACCAGCGGCTGATCTTCCCGATCCTGGGACGTGAATGCCCGGCCGGAAAGGAGCGATATCCGCAGGGTAGAGAGATACTCCGGTGTGACGCGGTGCCGGTAGTAGCGGATGCCTTCCTCTGTATCACCTTCATCACTTCTCAGAATTCCGGCGCTACTGTTGCCCCGGAGCGGGAGGTCCGACCCGACCGCGGCCGACTGCACCGACGGCAGGGCACGCAGCCTTTCGACGAGAGCCTCGCTGAACCTGATTTGCTCGCCGGCGGCGTACGTGGCTTCCGGCAGCGCCACCCTGACCGACAGCAATCCCTCGGAACTGAAACCGGGATCAACCAGGATTCGCTCCCGAAGGCTGCGGATCATCAGACCCGCGCCGATCAGGAGCACGAGAGCCAGAGCCACCTGGCAGACGACCAGTAGCTGCTGCGGGCTGGCGCGCCAGAGCTTTTCGCTTCTGCGGGAGCTGGAGGGCGCCCATGCTTTCAGCGATTGACTGAGATCAACGCTCGAGCCCTTCACGGCCGGCAGCAATCCAAACACCACCCCGCTGAGGCCGGCCAGGAGGAGGCTGAAGCCGAGCACGCGCGCATCCAGCGTCACCACAGCGTAGGGAGGAAGAACTCCCTCCGGCACCAGCGGGAGAAGCGCCCTGATTCCCCAGAATGCCAGTGCAATGCCCGCCACCGCACCGAGCATCGCCAGCACCAGGCCTTCGGTCAGGAGCTGGCGGACGACCCGCTGTCGTCCCGCTCCCAGGGCGGACCGTATGGCAATCTCGCGCTGTCTCCC
>Ga0136617_10004587_pt1 | contig 12363 bp, 11 predicted proteins | sample AntDrymUQ3222106_2_FD_129672 | JGI IMG/M metagenome (GOLD analysis project Ga0136617, IMG submission 129672) | Polar desert sand microbial communities from Dry Valleys, Antarctica - metaG UQ322 (21.06) | ecosystem: Environmental > Terrestrial > Soil > Desert | place: Antarctica: Dry Valley...
CGAGTCGCCACAACCGGCGGTTTATCAAATAACGGTTCAATCAAAGCCCATTGTTCATCGGTTAATTCTTCACGTCTAGCCATCCGTGAATTTTATCAAACTATTTTTGAGATGGCTTCTAATGATTTTACCGCAATTTTAATTTTATTTTATATGTTGAAACAAACTTACCAAAAACTATCCGTCGCCTTTGTTTTTGTTACGCTTTTTTCCGTTTTTGGTTTCTCTCAAGTGGTGACAACTGAAAATCGAAATGAAAGGACACAACAGCAGCGAGTTCGCACCATGACGATTCCGATTTCAATTTTTACCGAAAAGGAATTAAGAGAAAATCAAGCGGAAGAATTTGTTCAAGCCGGTGATTTGATTGTCAACGAAGACAACGAAGAGCAGGTAATTTTGTCAATCCGCAGCGTCACAAACACGCCGCTCGCGCTGGCGGTTTTAATTCAGGACGATTTATCTTCAAACGCCAATTTACAATTAAAAAATATCGCCGACTTTATTAGAAATCTGCCGAAAGGTTCGCGCGTAATGGTTGCTTATCTTCGCGCCGGTTCGGTTCAAATCAGACAAAAATTTACCGATGATTTGGAAAAAGCTGCTAAATCTCTGCGTATTATCACAAGCAGTTCGGCTGCCGCGCCGAGTAGTCCGTTTCAAGGGGTTGAGGAAGCTCTTAAACGCTTTGACGCTTTGCCAGCTGGGAGACGAGCGATTATGCTTGTCTCCGACGGTTTAGACGTTTCCCGCGGTGTTGAAAGCTCTTCGCCCTCGCAAAGTCTCGACCTTGACCAGGCAATTCTTAAAGCGCAAAGAAAAGGCGTCGCCGTTTATTCGTTTTACAACGCGGCAAGTTTGACGGAAAACGGTAATTCGAGATTGATTTTAAACGCGCAGGGTTCACTTGAAAAACTTTCGGAAGAAACCGGCGGACGTGCCTTTTTTCAAGGCACGAGTTCGCCCATTTCATTCGAGCCTTTTCTAAAAGATTTTAGTCTGTTATTAAATCGCCAGTTTGCTTTAACTTATCTTTCGACCCATATGAAAAAGGGCTATCACAAAGTTGAAGTGACCAGCACCAATCCGGGTGTTAAAATTGAACATCCGAACGGGTATTTTTATAAATAAATTATTTGTAAAACTTTTGCCGATTAACCGATTCGCGCCTTGCAAACCGTGCAAATCCTGACTTCTTCCTTTATTAACAATCCAACCCAGAAAAGCGGAAAAAAGACGACCATTAAAACGGCAAAGACAATCCAGCCCGCCGTTGAAATCTTGCGGACGACCTTCGGTGAAAGCTGACTTGCACAACGGGGGCAGCGGTAGCCATAAACGACGTTTTGCGGCTGCTGAAAGGCAAGCGGCTGCGGGCGCGGCGGTGTTGGCATTGTAGTGAACGGATTATTAAGCGGCTGAACTCGGTTAATCGTTTTGCTTTTGGGCAATTGAGGTTCGGAAATTTGAAATTCGTCCGTTTTCCAGGAATAAGGGCGCGGCGGTGAAAAATCGTAACCGTTTTGGTTTTCGGTTGCCTTCAAGTTTGAGTTTTGAGCTTGCCCGAAGTTAGTTCCGCAAAAACGGCAGAAATTACTTATCTCCGTGTTGACTTGTCCGCAATTTTGGCATTGAAGCATAACGTTATATTCCAAATTTCAAATTTCAGATTCCAGATTATAAAAAATTAGAAATTGTCTCCGAAAGATTTAACGCATTTTTTTTGGAAAAGTTCTAATTTTTGGCGAACAAAAAATCAAACGTTTAAAATTTAATTTTCTCGCCTGTTTTTATTGCCTTGTAAACCGATTCAACCAATTCGACGGCTTTGTAACCGTCAAGCGCGGTAACGGGCGGCTCGGTTTTGTTCACAATCGCATCAATAAAAGCGCGGTCTTCCTGCACATAACCCCAACGTTCTTCCTTCTCCGTCATATGAAACGAAACGGTTTTAAAGTCCGCGTCAAAGCCTTCTGAATCAAAAAGCCTTTCCATTTCTTCGGTCATAATCGTGCGATGATGACAAAAAACTTCGATGCGCTCAAAGGGAAAATGCCAGCTCGCGTCCGATGACGAAGCAAATGTGCAGTGAAAACCGCTTTTAAATTTAAAGACGATGGAAAATTCATCTAACTCGGGATATTCGTGTTGCGAACCATAGGCGACGAGTTCAGCAATTTCACCGAATTGAAAACGCATCATATCAAAAAGATGAATGGTCGTTTCGTACAAAAATCCGCCCGTTACATTCGGGTCTCCAGTCCAGACAGGATTTTTTAATTCGCCGCGATTCATCTTAACGTGCGCCGAATGCGCTTTGTCTTCTCTCAGCAATTCCTTGAGTTTTGTGTAAACCGGCGCGTATCGGCGATTATGTCCGACCTGAAAAATGCCTTTGCCGTTTTGCGCGATTTGTAAAAGTTTTTCCGCATCGTCCAGACCGATTGAAAATGGTTTTTCGCAAAAAACGTGCTTATTTTCCGCGACTGCATGCGCGGCAATTTCCGTATGTGTTTTATTTGGCGCAGTCACTAAAAGAGCGTCACAATTTTCCAATAACTCTTCGCGTGAAGAACAAACTTTTCCGCCGACTAATTTTGCCGTTCGTTCCGCTCTTTCCGGTTTAATATCGTAAAGCGCGGCAATCTCGCACCGCTCGTCACGCGCAAAAATCCGCGCGTGAACGTTGCCGATGTATCCGGTGCCGACGATTCCAATTTTGATTTTGCTCATACTTTTTAAATTAACTGAGGAAGCGGTGATAGAAGGGATATTTAAATCTATTTAAATCATTTATTTTTATCCCTTCCATCCCCTTCATCCTCGGTTAATTCATTTCCTCTGCTTGCGTGACCTTCGGCGTCAAACCCAAAACTTTCTCTGTCGCCGCTTTCGCCTTTCGCGCAACTTTAAACGGGTCTTGCGCCCAGTATTCGGGACGAAAAATTTCGATCGAAACCATTCGGTCATAACCAATTTTATCGAAGCGTTCTTTGATTTCTTGAATCGGCAAAATTCCCGTTCCCGGATAAAGGCGGTGCGCGTCGGTTAATTTTTCTTTCGGCAAATCTTCGGCGTCGTTGATGTGAAAAACGAAAAGCTTTTGCGGGTCGAGCGTTTCGATTGCTTCAAAGCTTGAGTTTCCGGCGTAAAAATGGAACGTATCAATTACTAAACCGACGTTTTTGCGATTGACCTTTTCAATTATTTTTTTATCCAAATCGAGCGTCTGCACCGAGCAATCGGTTTGTCCTAAAAATTCAAACGCCAGACCGACGTTGTGTTTTTCGGCAATATCGGCGAGTTCGTTTAAGACGCGAATTGATTCGTCAATTATTTTTTCTTCGCTCGCATTTTCGGGCAATTTTCCCGGAACCACAACGACGTACGGACAATTGATTTCGCCGGCGATTTTTGAAAATTCTTCGGTTTCGGCTTTGATAATTTCGTAATCTTCTTTGTTTCTGAACGTAATGTGTTCGATAGAATTTATTGAATAAGGCTCGAGGTTGTTTTCTTCTAAAAGACTTTTTAAATCAGCGACTGATTTCGTTTTCAAAAACTCACGCAGCTTTGCCGCCCAGATTTCTATCAATTCAAAACCCGCCGCTCCCGCCGCTCGTATGTCGGTTTCCAAATCGGCGTGCATTGTCGTCGCGCCATTTAAAGCTATTTTCATTTGTTGCTCCAAATTTTCTGTAAATTTCTTTGTAATTATTGTTACCTATTTTTTGCAAAAAATAAAAAGGGTAAATTCCCTTTTCATCGTTTGAAACTCAATTTGTAAAAACGCCGGATTCGATTGTTTATTTTATTTATTTTCAATCGAAGGGTTCAGTTTAATTTCCTTAAATTTATCGCCGACTTTGAATAATAAATCTGATTTTTTTTCGCCGAAACGCACTGTTACCAGATTTGTTTGTTCGGGAAAACTCTCGAAAAAGATCGTGTTTTGCAGGTTGAAACCTTCTAAATTTTCTTCCAGAGGAATTTCTACATAAACAACCGCCGTATCGACATCAAGCTCTTTGCCGACCCAGACAAGTTTTTTCGCTTCTCCGTTTTTGCTCTTCAAAATAAAATGCTGATTTAAATAATCAAAAATCAGAGTGTCAATATCGTGCGTTTTTTCTAAATCAATTCGCTTTTTTGTTTTCTTTTCCAAAACCGGAACAAGGTCGTGCGTGAAAAGCCGGATTGAAATTTCGGCGAGTTTTTCCTTCTGGTTGTAATCAATACGCGTCAAACTTGTGTGGTAGCGATGAGCGTGCGCCGATACAATAAAAGCCACCGTCAACACAACCGAAAACAAAATTTTTAGCAAAATCTTCATTCGTATTTTCCCTGAAATAAAATTTAGGATAGGCGTTTAAGCCCGCCTCTACACATTTACGATTTTAGTTAAATTTCCTACGGCGCTTTTGAACCGCTAAATTTCGTTGTTCCCTGCGGCGTTGTAACTTCTCCGCTCAATGAATTTCCATTAACTTGTCCGACAAAAGTCATTGCGACCGGCGCCGTCGTTTTCAATCTCAGAACGCCGTCTCGAAAAGTGCCGCTCGATATTTGCAATGTTCCCTCGGCTGATACAATCGTTCCGGTTATAGTTGCTTCATTTTGCGTTAGATTAAGCGTCACGGGAACTGTTTGCCCGCCCGTCTCAATAGCAATTCTCCACGTTCCGGTTAAATTTGCGCTCGAACTCGTCGGTTGTGTTCGCGGCTGCTTCGGAACAGGCTGAAAATTGCCGCGCTGCCCGGATTTGAAAACCTGGAAACGTGTCGGAACAACGCGGCGCGGGAAAAAGTTATTTTCCAAATTCGCATCCGCCGTTTCGAGATTCGGGTCAAGCACGATTGCTTTGGCTTCTTTTCTGGCAACAATCAATTTGGAAACATTAAAATTATCGTAACGCCAGATTTCAACCGGAACACGAATTTCCTCGCTCGTACCGTCAACATATTCGACTTTGAAAACGAGCGGCATTACAAGTCCGCCGACGTTTTTCAAATCAACGGCGTAAAAATAATAATTGCCGCTCAAAATAGATTTTTCCGTTTCGTCGAGACTTCCCAGAAATGCTTGATAATCTTTCCGTTCAAGGTCAGTAATGCGAAACTGGTCGTTGTCGTTATAGAAATCTCGAAGGCTCGGGTATTGGTCAATTCGTTTCGGCAAAGATTCGTTTCGCTGTTGCGAAAGTGTTTTGGGTCGCTCATTTGCCGCCTTGCGCTGTAATTCTTTTTCGAGGTCTGGGTTTTGAGAATTTATCTGGTAAAGCCGCACGTTTTCGATTGAAACGTCAACGTGGTCGGTTGTGTAAAACCAGCCGCGCCAGAACCAATCCAAATCTACGCCGCTCGCGTCTTCCATTGAACGAAAAAAATCCGCCGGCGTTGGGCGCTTAAATTTCCAACGCTGTGAATACTGTTTAAATGCAAAATCGAAAAGCTCGCGTCCCATTACTGTTTCGCGCAAAATGTTAAGTGCCGTCGCTGGTTTGCCGTAAGCGTTATTGCCGAACTGCAAAACCGATTCCGAATTTGTCATTATCGGAACTTGATTTTCCGAGAGCATATAATCGGTAATGTTTTGCGGCTCGCCGCGACGTGAAGGATAATTTTTCTCCCATTCGCTTTCAGCAAGAAACTGCACGAAAGTATTTAAGCCTTCGTCCATCCAAGTCCATTGCCGCTCGTCGGAATTAACAATCATCGGATAATAATTGTGTCCGACTTCGTGAATGATGACACTGATTAAACCGTATTTCGTCTGCGCCGAATACGTTCCGTCAGGCTGCGGGCGCGGTCCGTTAAAGCAAATCATCGGGTATTCCATTCCGCCGACAGGACCGTTTACCGAAATTGCAATCGGATACGGATAAGTAAAGGAATAGCGCGAATATACATTTAGAGTATGAATAATCGCGTGCGTCGAGTATTTTTCCCAAAGCGGATTTCCCTCGTTCGGATAAAACGACATTGCCATTACTTTGTTGCCTTCGACATTATGACCTTGCGCGTCCCAGATAAATTTTCTCGACGTGGCGAATGCAAAATCCCGAACATTATCGCCTTTGAAAACCCAAGTCTTTTTGCCAGTCGGCTTGCTTGATTCATTTGCTTTCGCTTCTTCGTTGGTAATAATTTTTAGCGGTTCGCGGGCAGTTTCGGCTTGCTTGAGGCGTTGTCTCCATTCGGGTTTCAAAACTTGATTCGGATTTTGCAAAACTCCCGTCGCGGAAACAACGTGGTCTTTCGGCGCGGTAATTCTCACCAGATAATCGCCGAATTCAAGCGTAAATTCTCCGCTTCCCAAATACTGTTTGTGCTGCCAGCCGTAAACGTCGTAGTAAGCCGCCATTCGCGGAAACCACTGCGCGATTTCGTAAATGTAATTCGCGTCGCGCGGGAAATATTCATAGCCGGTTCTGCCGCCGAAAATGCGTTGATTGTTGATGGCGTAATTCCAAGCGATTTTGAAAACAAATGTTCCGTTCGATACAAGCGGAGTGGGCAAATCAATCCGCATTATCGTTTTGTTAATCGTATTGCGCAAAGGACGATTCGCCGCGTCCGTGACAGAAGTAATATTTACCTTGCCTTCGTAAGTTCTCGCAGCAAGCTGCTCAAGCTGGCTTAAAGGCACGTTTTCAAAACTCGGCGCGGTGCGTGTCGTCTGCGCATCAGAATCTTTGGCGAAAATGTTCTGGTCAATTTGCACCCAGACGTAATTCAAAGTATCAGGCGAAAGATTTTTGTAAGTCACGGTTTCGCTGCCAATCAATTTTTGATTCGCGTCGTCAATCTCGACATCAATCACGTAATCGGCACGTTGCTGCCAATATTTTGCGCCGGGCGCGCCACTCGCCGTTCTTTGTTCATTTGGTGTCGGCAGAATTTCTTCGAGTTGTTTGAATTTGTCTGAAGGACTCGTTTTTGATTGCCCAAAGACGAAGGCTGAAAATAATAAAATGAATATAACGGATGCGGGACGAGATAAAGCCATTATAATTTTCTCCTGGTTTTTATCGTATAAGAATTTTGTTTATTAAATTGCAAAGCAGTCGTAAAAGATTTGTTTTTATTGTAGCCGATAATTTAAGAAATAATAAAGTAAACTTTAAACGACTATTTTTTTCCGCATAAAAGCCAATAACTTTTTATATTTTTCCTCTCTATGGCTTGTTATTTTCGCGGTTCGCCGTTGATAGCCATTGCGACGGCATTTTCGATTTTCATTTTGCTTCCTTGCTGAAATAATTTAGAAAAATTTTCCTCGCTCAATACAGAATTTAATTCGGCAAGATAAGTATCGCGGAAAAGACGTTCGGCGGGTTCCGTATCAAAACCGAGCGATTCGCGCAAGTGTTCCGCCGCGCCCGCTAATTGCGATGCGCGTTCCGCATCCCTACGCTTAACGGCGAGAGCCGCAAAACCGTCCAGAGAATACGAGAGAGTAATTTTCTCTCCTAACTCCTGAGCCATCTTTAAACCTTCCGCGAAACGCGAGCGTGCCGTTTCATAATCGCCTAAGGCAAAAGCAATCGCTCCGAGATTGTTCAGCGTGCAGCCCACTCCTTGTTTATTGCCAAGCTCGCGGCAAATTGTCAGAGATTCTTCAAAAAGCGGACGCGCCGCCGCATAATCGCCTTTGACCCGCGCTAAATCTCCCAGGGCGTTGAGCGAAACGGCGATTCCAAACTTCTCGTCTATCTTGCGGCTAATTGCCAGTGCTTCTTCGTAGAATTTTCGCGCCGCCGCGAAATCGCCCTGTCCTTTCGCCGCCGCCGCCAAGCCCCTTGTTGCCACGACGATTTGTCGCAAATCGTTTGACTCTTTGCCCGCCGTCAAACCTTCTTGATTCGCTTTTTGTGCCGCGGCGTAGTCGCCTTGAAACCGCGCCGCCTGACCAAGCCCGCTGAATAGCTTAAAACGTGCTGCGGCAGGTGTGCCGTCTGCACGCTCTAATGCTGTTTCAAACCATTCGCGTCCTTCGGTCAGTTGGTTGCGTAAAACCCAGAAATCCCGCAGCGCGCCCGCCAAATTCACCGCCGTTTCCGTATCGCCCGCCGCCGCCCAAAAAAACGCGGCGCGAAAGTTGTTATGTTCTTCTTCAATCAAGGCAAGCCATTTCGCGCCTTGCCCACCGAGAATTTCAGGCTCAGCATCTTGCGCCAATTTTAGAAAAAACGCCGCGTGATTTCTTCGTATCAGTTCGCCTTCGTCGCTCGCCGCTAAAATCTCCTGCGCATATTCGCGGACGACTTCGAGCAGGCGAAAACGCGATTCGCCCTTTGCCGTTTCCGTTTGCACAACCAAATTGTTTTCAACCAGCGAAGTCAAACAATTAAGTGCGTCGATTTCTTCCGACGAGCAAATTGATTCGACCGCGTCAATTGTAAAACCGCCCGCGAAAACCGCTAGACGCCGGAACAAAGTTTTTTCACCTTCATTTAATAAATCAAAGCTCCACGCGATTGCGCCGCGCATTGTCTTCTGTCGCGCGGGCAAATCCTTCGCGCCGCCGGTAAGCAGTTTCAGACGATTTTCCAATCTGGCTGAAATCTGTTCGGGCGAGAGAATTTTGACTCGCGCGGCGGCAAGCTCTATCGCCAACGGCAAACCTTCCAAACGCAAACAAATTTCGGCAATAACCGGAGCGTTTTCGTTGGTCGGCGCGAAATTCGGTTTGATTGATTTTGCCCGTTCGAGAAAAAGTTTGACCGATTCGAATTCGGTTAAATTTTCAAGCGAAGTTTGCGCTGCATTTTCCGGTAAATCGAGCGCCGGCACACGGAACTCCCGCTCCGCTTGCATGTTGAGTAAAATCCGGCTTGTTACTAAAATTTTTAACTGCGGCGCGTTGTCGAGAATTTCAGCTAAAAAAGGCGCGGCTAAAACAACTTGCTCGAAATTGTCGGCGACGAGCAGCATTTGTTTCGCTTGCAAAAAATTCTTCAGCATTTCAACAATAGATTTTCCGCTCGCTTCTTTTACGCCGAGAGTTTGCGCGATTGTTGGCGCGACTAATTCCGCGTTTTTCACCGCGTCGAGGGCGACAAAAAACGCGCCGTCCGCAAATTCCGACAGCATTCGCAAAGCGATTTCCTGCGCCAGACGAGTTTTGCCCGTTCCGCCGACGCCGGTTAAAGTCAACAGTTTTATTTTCGGCTGTCGGAGTAAACTTTCGATTTCGGCGATTTCCCTTTCACGCCCGATGATTGCCGCGTTCGGCACGGAAAGATTGTTCGGAACGGTGGCGAGATAAGCGACGTATTCATGCGCGATTTCGTCTTCGTCGGTTTCCTCAACGATTTGCCGAATTTGTGTTCTGACGCGGCGGGTCAAAACGATTTCCGTTTCCGGTTTTGTTTCTTCAATTTCGGCGCGAAAACGGTAGCCGCGTTTCGGAAAGGTTTCGATAAACTGCTCGCCGCCGGCGCGAAGAATTTTTCTGAGACGCGAGATGTTTGATGTCAGATTTGTTTCCTCGACAAACGCGTCGCGCCAGACAAATTCCATAATCTCATCTTTCGAGAGCATTCGCCCATTGTTTTGCACGAGCAACAGAAGCATCTCGAAAATCTTCGGCGTGAGCGGCACTATTTCACCTTCGCGCCGCAAAAGCTGTTCTTTTGCATTCACTTCAAAGCATCCAAAACGATAAACACTCGCCTGTTTTTCGATTGATTTCGCCATTTAAGAAAATTCCAAGATTTTTCCAAGAAATCTGCAAGGACTTTTGTTTTCCTGTTGAGCGAAGATACTCGCGGTCAGATGTTTCACCGAGTTTAAATCAACGAAACGGATTGTAACGCCAAACACGCAATCGGGCAAGAAAAGTCTTCCGAGCTCTTTTGCCCTTAATTGCTGAAAGGCGAAAACATAAGTTTCAAAAAACGATTCGGTAATCAATCAAGTCCGCAAAATCTAATTAAAAAGGAAAAAAATAAATGTTAAGAAAATTTTTAATCAATTCAACTGTTCTTTCAATTCTGTTGACAATCGCTTTTATCGCTTTCGACCAAACTTCCGTCCAAGCGCACGACGAAGAAAGCGAGTGCGACCGCGGTTGTCGTAAAGCGTTGGCTTCGGCGCGCGCCGCAACCGCCAGATACCACAATGTTGACCAGGCGATTGCCGACGGCTTTGTGCCGGTCAGCCCGTGCGTCGCCGTTCCACAACTCGGGGCGATGGGAATTCATTATTCCAATTTCGCCCGCGCCGGAAATCCGAATCTCGATCCGGCAGAACCGGAAACGCTGCTTTACATTCCCGACGAAAACGGAAAATTACATCTGGTCGGCTTGGAATATGTGCGTTTCGGACCGCCGACGCCGCCCGCGCCGACATTGTTCGGTCAGGAATTTCACTATGACTCGCGTTTAGGCGCATACACTTTGCACGTTTGGGCGTGGCGACACAATCCTTCGGGAATGTTCGCGCCCTTTAATCCGAAACTCAGTTGCCCGGCGAATTGAGTTTCCGTTTCGACCGGCGGCGATAAACGGTCTTTTTTAGAAATGAAACGAACACTAACCGAAATTTTTATCGAAGTCGAAGAAACCGTCGCTGTGCGCATGCACAAACTAAATTCTCCGGCGGTTAAAAACGACAATCTGGAAACAACCGTTGAAGTGATTGTTTGCCCGTTTTGCGAGCGAGCATTTTCGGCAACAACAAATACAAAACAAAAAAGTGAGGAATAAAAAAAATGAAAATTATTGCGATAACAATTGTAATTCTGTGCGCGGCAACCGGATTATTTGCACAGGAAAAAACTTCAAAAATGAGCAAAGACGAAGCAGCGATTCGTGCCAACGTCGAGCAGATGGCAAAAGGCTGGAATATGAAAAGCGGCGCGGAGTTTGCCAAGCCCTTTGCCGAAGATTCGGATTATGTCGTTATCAACGGAATGCACATTAAAGGTCGCGCCGCCAACGCCCAAGGACATCAACAAATTTTCGATACGATTTACAAAGACAGCAGCCTTGTAGCAACCATCAAGCAAATTCGTTTTTTGCGCCCCGATGTTGCCGTCGTTCACGGGGTGTCGAATTTAACTTTCAAAGTTAATGGCGAAGAAAAGAAAGGCAATGGTTTTGTCACGCTGGTGATGACAAAGGAGAAAGGCAAATGGAGCATTGCCGCTTTTCAAAACACAGCGATTCAGCCGCAGGCAGGAAATTGAAATGCGCAAAACTTTTATGAGCGTTTTGGCAAAAGACTGTCGCGTTAATAAATGAAGGCAATATAAATCAATCATTTTGGAGAAAATAAAAATGCACGAAAAAAACAAAAACACTTTTCAGGAAACCGAAGCGGCGTTCGCTGCCGCCATAGTTCTGCTTAACTTTTTAATTCTCGCCGCTGTCATCGGATTAGTCTGGTCGCTGCAATTATTACTCGCGCCGAACAGCCCTTTGAGCGCGGCTCTCGGCGAAACTATTTGGCGATAAACTTTGGAGCGAATTATGAGAAAACAAATTGCTTCTTTCTTATTAATCGCGGCAGTTGTGGTTTGGGGAATTTGGTGCGGCGGGCAGTATTTTAATGAAGCCCGCGTTAGTCCGAAAAGGCTCTCGAATCCGCCTGATTCCGTCATCGCCTACAATGCCATTCCGACAGAGGGCGAATTGCCGTTCTTTTTTCCGGGTAATCCTTTGATATTTCTCATGTCGCTGGCGGCATTGATTGCGGCTTGGAGTTGGGCGCGGCGGTCTCGCAAATGGCTGGCGCTTTCGACGGTTATCGGTTTCTGCGTTTCGCTTGTTTTGATTTTGTATCTCGCGCCGCTAATCTGGAGCATTGACAGAGAGGCGGGCAGTATTCCAGCAGCCGAAATCATCGCGCGCGCCGACGCTTGGAAATTCGGTAATCGAATCAGATTGATTGTCGAAATGTTCGGATTTGTGTGTTCGATTATCGCTTTGCGCGTCTGGTCTGCGGAATCGAATGAAGTTCAAAATTTGGCGGCAAGTACGGCGAGCGAATAACCAAACGGTGATGATGGAGACCGTCGGAGATAAATATGAAAACTCGTAAAGATTTAGCTCGATTATTCCTTTTCATTGCAACTGTTTATTGGGGCATTTGGCTCGGCGGCTATATCTTTAATGCTCTGATGGTCGTCCCCGGGTGGAGTCATAATCCTCCCGATTCGATTCTCAACTACACGAGAGAGGCGCATTTTTTGCTCCACTTTTTTTCAGCGGTAAATCCTTGGGTCTTTTTGGCATCTCTGATTGCGTGGCTGCTAACCATTAAACTCGATACCGGAGCAAGATTCTGGTTGGGGTTGGCGACGCTTATCGCGTGGATTATGCTTCCTCTAAAGATTTGGATGATCATAACTATCGGA
>Ga0136617_10004588_pt1 | contig 12362 bp, 9 predicted proteins | sample AntDrymUQ3222106_2_FD_129672 | JGI IMG/M metagenome (GOLD analysis project Ga0136617, IMG submission 129672) | Polar desert sand microbial communities from Dry Valleys, Antarctica - metaG UQ322 (21.06) | ecosystem: Environmental > Terrestrial > Soil > Desert | place: Antarctica: Dry Valley...
CCGCTGGCGCTCGGTCGCCGCCGTGCCCGTGGCGGTGATCGGTGCCCTGGTGGCCCTTCCGTCGACGCCCGCCCAGGCAGTGTCGACCACGATCGTGATCAACGAGGTGTACGGCGGCGGCGGCAACATGGGCGCGACGTACACGAACGACTTCATCGAGCTGAAGAACATCGGCACGACCACCGTCGACGTAAGCACGTGGTCCGTGCAGTACGCATCAGCCACAGGCACGACGTACCAGGTCACCAACTTGCAGGGCGAGATTCCTGCTGGGGAGACGTACCTCGTGCAAGAGGCGGGCGGCACCACCGGTAGCGCCCTACCGCCACCCGACGCAACGGGAACCATCCCAATGGCGCAAGGCGCCGGCAAGGTCGCTCTCGTCAACTCCCAGACCGCGCTGTCTTGCACCATTCCCGACTGCGACACCGCCCCCGGGGTCGTTGACTACGTCGGCTACGGAAACGCCGCGGACTCTGAGACTGCCCCCACGACGCCCGCGCTATCTAGTACGACCGCTGCCTCGCGCAACGCCGCAGGTGGCGACACAGACAACAACTCCGTCGACTTCACCGCCGGTGCGCCGTCGCCGGTGAACTGTGGCGACGTCTGCGTTCCGGATGAGCCGCCACCGGTGGAGATCAGTGACTGCGGAGACCCGGCGACCTTCATCCACCAGATCCAGGGCTCTGGGCCGGCGTTCGACCCGGCCTTCGGCGGTCAGCAGGTCGTCGAGGGCGTTGTCTCGGCCGTCATGCTCGGGGGCGTCTTCGTCCAAGAGGAAACCGACGACGTCGACGCCGATCCGCTGACCTCCGAAGGCATCTTCGTCTTCCTCGGTGGGGCCGCGCCTCCGGCCGTCGGTGACCAGGTGCGTGTGCTTGGCACCGTCGCCGAGTTCGGGGGCAAGACCCAGCTCGGCGCGGCCACCGTCGTGGTGTGCGACCCAGACGCCGCAGAGGTCGCGCCCACCGCCGTCACCTTCCCGGTCGCGACCCCCGACGACTTCGAGCGCTTCGAGGCCATGCTGGTGACGCTGCCCGACACACTGGTGATCAGCGAGTACTTCAACTACGCACGCTTCGGCGAGGTCGTCGTCGGCAAGCCGCTCGCCGGCCAGAACCGCTTCTTCACGCCGACCGCGGTGGTCGAGCCCGGGCCTGCGGCGGTCGCGCTCGCCGCCGAGTACGCCAAGCGCCGGATCACGATCGACGACCGGGCGACGGCGCAGAATCCTGCGCAGATCCCGCACCCGGGCAACGGCGAGCCGTTCAGCCTGACCAACCGCTTCCGGGGCGGCGACACCATTACCGGAATCACCGGCGTCATGGACGACTCGTTCAACCTGTACCGGATCCAGCCGACGGCGTACGGCAGGTACGAGGCCGCCAACCCGCGGCGGGCGTCGGCGCCGAACGTCGGCGGCGACGTACAGGTGGCGAGCTTCAACGTGCTCAACTACTTCCTGAGCTTCGGCAACGTCTGCGGACCCACGCAGAACCAGGACTGCCGGGGCGCCGACAACGCCGAGGAGCTCGAACGGCAACGCGCGAAGATCATCGCCGCCCTGGCCGAGATGGACGCCGACGTGGTCGGCCTGATGGAGATGGAGAACACGCCTGGCGTGGAGCCGGCCGAGGATCTGGTCGCCGGCCTCAACGACGAGCTCGGTGCAGGGACGTACGCCTACGTCGACACCGGCGTGATCGGCACCGACGCGATCCGGATGGGCCTGCTGTACAAGCCGGACGCGGTGACGCCGATCGGTGACTTCGACATCCTTGACAGCACCGACGACCCGCGGTTCGTCGACACCGCCAACCGCCCGATGCTGACGCAGACGTTCGACGACGCGGCCACCGGTGGGCGCTTCACGGTGTCGGTCAACCACCTGAAGTCGAAGGGCTCGGCCTGCGACGGCGACCCGGACACCGGCGACGGCCAGGGCAACTGCAACGTCACGAGGACCAACGCTGCCGAGGCGATCGTCGACCACCTGGCCGCCGACCCGACCGGCAGCGGCGACCCCGACTACCTGATCATCGGCGACCTGAACTCCTACGACTACGAGGACCCGATCGACGCCCTGGTTGCGGGTGGGTACGAGGACCTGATCAAGGAGTTCGGCGGCGACTTCGCCTACGGGTACGTCTTCAACGGCCAGGCCGGCTATCTCGACCACGCGCTGGCCAACGCCGACCTGGCGCCGCAGGTGACGGGCGCGCAGGAGTGGCACATCAACGCCGACGAGCCGAGCATCCTCGACTACGACACGTCGTTCAAGCCGGACCCGATCGACGACATCTTTGCCCCCGACCCGTTCCGCGCCTCCGACCACGACGCGGTCCTCGTCGGCCTCGACGTCGGCGACCTGGCCACCGAGGCCTCGCTGTCCGCACGGCCGACGACCATCGAGTACCAGACGTCGTCACTGCTGCGCGGCAACCTGGACGACGCCGCAGGCGAACCAGTCGGTGGTGTCGAGGTGCGGCTGGAGTCGCGCCCTGGCAAGAGCGGCCCGTGGACCGACACCGGGCAGGTCCGGACGACGTCCAGCGTCGGCGGCTACCAGTTCCGGGTGCAGCCGATCCGCAACACGTCGTACCGCGTCGTCTTCGACGGCAGCCCCGACTACGCGGGGGATGCGAGCGCGCCGGTGCGGGTCACCGTGTCGCCGCGGGTCACGGTCGCGGTCAGCGACCAGAGCGTCCCGCGCGGGACGACGGTGCAGTACACCGGCGTCGTCGCACCCCAGCACGCCGGTCAGGCCGTCCTGATCCAGAAGCGAAGGCCCAACGGCAGCTGGCAGACGATGGCGCAGGTGACGCTGAACCGCGACAGCTTCTACCGGTACACGTTCAGGCCCTCGCAGCGGGGCTCGTCCACCTGGCGCATCACCAAGCCCGCCGACAACGACCACGTCGTCGGGTACTCGCGAACGTTCACCTTGCGCGTCACCTGAGCCGGTCTCCCGTTGCGTCCTGCAGGCAGAGCGCCGGGCGGCTCCAGCCGCAGGACGTAAGGGATTGCGGGCTTGAGCGGCGCGCGTAGGCTCGTAGGTATGACGACCGATGCCGGCCAGCCCGCTACCGTGACCAAGTCCGACGAGCAGTGGCGCGGGCAGCTCAGCCCCGAGGAGTACCGCGTCCTGCGCGAGGCCGGCACCGAGGCGCCGTGGAAAGGTACCTACACCGAAACCAAGACGGCTGGCGTGTACCGCTGCAAGGCTTGCGGCACCGAGCTGTTCCGGTCCGACCAGAAGTTCGACTCGCACTGCGGCTGGCCGTCGTTCTGGGCGCCATCTGAGTCCGACACGGTGCGGCTGATCGAGGATCGCAGCCTCGGCATGGCGCGTACCGAGGTTCGCTGCGCTACCTGCGAGTCGCACCTCGGGCACATTTTCCTCGGCGAGGGGTACGACACCCCCACTGACGCGCGCTACTGCATCAACTCGATCAGCCTGACCCTCGAGCCCACCGACGTCTAACCGTTGAGCCGCCAAGTCGTGGCCGTTGAGCCGCCAAGTCGTGGCCGCCCTGTGGATAAGCGGTCACGACTTGACGGCTCAACGGGTCAGGGCAGGGCGGTGAGCAGGTCCTGCACCGTCCGGCGCCGCCCGGTGTAGAACGGCACCTCTTCTCGCACGTGCCTCCTCGCCGTGCTGGCCCGCAGGTCACGCATCAGGTCCACGATCCGGTGCAGCTCGTCGGCCTCGAACGCCAGGATCCATTCGTAGTCGCCGAGCGCGAACGACGCGACTGTGTTCGCGCGTACGTCCGCGTACCCCCGCGCCAGCTGACCGTGCTCGGCCAGCATCGCCCGCCGGTCGACGTCCTCCAGCAGATACCACTCGTACGACCGCACGAACGGGTACACGCAGACGTAGTCGCGCGGCGCCTCGTCGGCCAGGAACGCCGGGATGTGGCTCTTGTTGAACTCCGCCGGGCGGTGCAGCGCCAGCTGGGACCACACGGGGACGAGCCGGGCGCCGAGACTGGTCCTCCGCAGCGCGTTGTAGGCGCCCTGCAGCGCCTCCGCCGTCGGGGCGTGCCACCACACCATCAGGTCGGCGTCCGCCCGCAGGCCCGAGACGTCGTACACCCCCCGCACCACCACGTCCGAGTCAGCGAGCGACGCCAGCAACTGCTCCGTCTCTGCGATCTCGGCCGCTCGTTCCGCGTCGGACCCGGCCGGGCCCGACAGCTCGAACACCGACCACATCGTGTAGCGGATCAGCTCGTTGAGCTCGCGTGCCGCCTTGCCCTGTTGCGGTCGCTTTCCCGGTTCCGTCATGACTGCATTGTCCCGGCGACCGACAACCTACCCAGCACCTGGGTCGCTGCTGCCTGTCCGCTCGCGATCACTGCGGGGATCCCGACGCCGTCGAGAGCCGCCCCGCACACGGCCAGACCGGGCATCGTGGCCACGTCCGCACGGATCCGTAAGACCCGGTCAAGGTGGCCGACGGCGTACTGCGGCAACGCCCCGCCCCAGCGGGCCACGGTGGCGTCGACCAACGGCGCCCGCAACCCGGTCGCATCGCGCAGATCAAGCATGGCCGCCTCGACCAGCTCGGTGTCGTCTTGCTGCAGAACCGCTTCGTCACCGTGCCGCCCGATCGAGCAGCGCAGTATGACCGTCGGTTCGGCGGTGTCTTTCTCGGCGGCGCGCGCGAGCCAGGACCACTTGCGCGACGAGTACGTCGCCGCCTTGATCGTCGTGGCGTCGACCGGCGGCACCAGGAACCCTGACCCGGTCAGCTCGACGTCGACGTCTCGGGCTCGCACCGCCACCGTCACGAGCGCCAGTGAGGCGTACTCGACGTGGGCCAGCTCGCGCGCGGCCTTCGGCACCACAGCGCCGAGCAACCGGGACGCAGGGGTTGCGGGTACGGCGATGACCACCGCGTCGGCCTCGACCTGTTGCGCGGACGCTGCCGACCCGACCACCAGTCGCCACCCGTGTTCGGTGCGGACCAGGTCGCGTACGACGACATCGCAGCGAACCCGTCCACCCAACCGGCCGATCGCCTCGGCGGTCGCGTCAGCGAGCTTGCCAACCCCTCCCGCGATGCCCGCGAAGACAGGCGAGCCCGCGGGCTGACGAGTGCCGGACCGCCGAGCCGCTGACGTCTCCGCGGCCGCTGCTGCCAGCAGCCCGCCGTGTCGGCGGACGGCAGCCACCACCTGCGGCCACGCGGCGTGGGCGGACAGGTCGTCGCAACGGCCGGCGTACACGCCGCCGAGCAACGGGTCGACCAGCCGGTCGCGCACCTCGCGGCCGAGGCGCCGAGCCACGAGCGAGCCGATGGACACGTCCTTGGTGAGGTCGGGAGATGGCATCCGGGACTCCAGCCGAGCCCGGGCAGCCCCGACACGACCGAGGACACCAGTTCGCGCGGCGATCCGGACGTCGGCCGGCACCCCCATCAGCGTCGGCGGCATCGGCCGGACCTCCCCATGGGTCCAGAGTCCGGCCGCGGACGTCGAGGGATGCACGATCGCGTCGCCGATGCCGACCGAGCGGGCCAAGTCGAGAGCCTCCGGCCGCCGCGCCAGCATCGACTCGGCGCCGAGGTCGACGTCGAGCCCGGCCACCTGACCCAGCAGCAGCTTGCCCCCGACCCGCGACGACCTTTCGAGCACCTCGACCTGCAGGTCCGGGCGTCGTACCAACAGTTCGTGGGCTGCGGCCAGCCCGGCGATCCCGGCACCGATCACCACCACGCGGACGCGGCGTCGCTCATCCGGCAACCGGCCCGACGACATGCTGCCCGCGCTCACGGCACCAGCCTCTCAGGTCACGAAACGGTGTCGATCGCAGCGGCTGGGAGCCTGCCGGGATTGGCCTCCGTCAGAGCGCCATGAACAGACTCTCGCGTGGACGTCCGAACCGACGAGGCGCCTTCGTTACCCTCGTCATCGGCGCGGTTCTGACCCTGACAGCGGTAGCCGGATGCAGTAGCGGCAGCGATGGCAGCGGCGGTTCGGCAGGCGATGATGCTATGCCGGCGGCCGAAGACGCGCCCGATGCCGGAGGCAATGCTGGCCCCGGCCCCGAAGAAGCGGCGGACGGCCTTGCACCCGAGGAAGGTCAAGACGGCGGTCAGCAACGGGAGCTGCTCGTCGCCGACCGCGCCCTGATCAAGACGGGGACCATCGAGCTACGTGACGACGACGTCGACTCCGTGACCGACGAGGTGACCGGGATGGTGCTCGCGCGCGGAGGCGAGATCGCCGCAGAGAACACCTCGACCGACCGTGGCGGCAAGCCCCAGCAGACCGTGCTCGAGCTTCGCATCCCCGTCGCTGAGTTCGACCAGACCGTGACCGACATCGCCGATCTCGCGACCCTCGTCGACAAGACCACCTCGACCAAGGACGTGACCAGCCAGGTCACCGATGTCGACTCCCGGGTCGAGAGCGCCCGCGAGTCGCTGCAGTCGCTGCGCCGGCTGTTCGCCCGGGCCACGTCGCTGGGCCAGGTCATCTCCCTCGAGACGCAGGTCGCCGAACGCGAGGCCGACCTCGAGTCGCTACTGGCACAACAGCAGGTACTGGCCGACCAGACGTCGATGTCGACGGTCCGCGTCACCGTGACCCAGCCACCCAACGACAAGGAAGACCCGCCCGCGGCCGACGACAAGCAGGAGGGTTTCCTGTCCGGCATCTCCCAGGGTTGGGACGCGTTCACAGGCTTCGTGGTGGGCTTCGGCCACGCCGTCGGAGTTGCGCTGCCGCTGGGCTCGCTGTTCGCGTTGCTTGGTCTGATCGGTTGGGTCGTCGTACGGCGTCGGCTCCCCCACCCGCAGCGGCAGACCGTGACCCCGACCGACTGAGCGAACTCGTTGCCTGCCTCACACCTGGCTGCGGCGGGGCGACGTGCCACCTAAGGTCCAGGGGTGGGTGCGGCGCGGTCGGCTGATGGCTTGTCGACGCGTTCGACGGTGAGGCCGGCGGCTGTGTTGTCACTGCTCACCGCGACCGGGTGGGCGGCGAACCACTTCTCGGCCATGATCCCAGTCCTCCACACGGAGCGCGGCTACTCCGACACGTTCCTGGCCGGGGTGTTCGGCATCTATGCCATTGGGCTGCTGCCCGGCCTGCTCGCCGGCGGCGCGGTCTCGGATCGGCTCGGGCGGGCACGGGTGGCGTTGCCGGGCGCGATCGTCGCCGCAGGCGGCACGCTGATCCTGCTCACCTGGCACGACCCGACGGGTTTGCTGACCGGACGGTTCGTCGTCGGCCTCGGGGCCGGGGCGACGTTCAGTGCAGGGACCGCCTGGATGGCCGACATCGGCGGGCGGCACGGAGCGACGGTGGCGGGGGTGGCCCTCACGGCGGGCTTCGGCGGCGGCCCGGTCGCGTCGGGCCTGCTCGCGACCGGGCTCCCCCACTCCCTGGTCGTACCGTTTGCAGTCAGCCTCGCCTTGTCGGCCCTCGCCGTCGCCGGTGTGGTGGCGTCGCGGGTCGCCGTCAGAGAGTCGACGCCCTCCCCGCTCGGCTCGACCGCCGCGGCTCCAAGTCCGGACGTCCGGACGCTCGGGCGGTCATCGCGCAAGGCGCTGACCTGGGCGATCCCGATCGGTCCGTTCGTGTTCACGTCTGCCGCGATCGGGCTGATCACGTTGCCGGGCCGGCTGCCGGGAGACGACACCGGCCCACTGTTGGCGGGGGTCGCCGCCGGGCTGGGGCTCGGCAGCGGAATGCTCGCGCAGTTCGTGGCGAGGCGGCGCGGTCGTCCGTACGGCGTCACGGGGTTGGCGTGCTCGGCCGCAGGCATGCTGTTGCTCGCAGCCGCCGGCGACCTGGTCGGGCTGGGAGTCTTCGTGCTGGGCTCGCTGCTGCTCGGGATCGCGTACGGACTGTGCTTGCACGCCGGGCTCAGCGACCTGGACCGTTGGGCGCCTCCCGAGCGGCGAGGCGCGCTGACCGGGATGTTTTTCGTCGCGACGTACCTAGGCTTCGGGGTGCCGCTGCTGCTCGAGTGGTTGGAGCCGGAGGTTGGTGGGACCTGGCCGCTGGTCTGGCTCGCCGCCATCGCCGGGGCGGTGGCGGTGGCACGCGCCGTACGCGGCTCACGCCCGGTTCGCCCGTCACCGCCCGCCCTCTGAGGTCTCGGGATATCCCGCACCCCTGGAGCGGGCCGGATCTTCCCTGAACCTCGACGGCGCCGGCGTCCGGGCGCCGGCGTCGGCGCTCGGGAGATCGCCTAGTCGACCGGGATGGAGTGGACCAGGTCGACCAACCGGGTCAGGACGTCGGGGTCGGTGTCGGGCAGCACGCCGTGCCCGAGGTTGAAGACGTGGCCGTGCGCCGACCGACCTGCCGCCACCACCTCGCGGGTGCGGGCCTCCAGCACCTCCCGCGGCGCGAACACCAGGGTCGGGTCGAGGTTTCCCTGCACCGCCTGGTCGGGCCGCACCCGAGCAATCCCGTCCGCCAACGGCACCCGCCAGTCGATGCCCATCACCTCGACCCCGGCCGTCGCCATGTCGGGCAGCAGCTCCCCGGTCGCCACGCCGAAGTGGATCCTGGGCACGCCGAGGTCAGCCACGGCGGCCAACGCCGCCACGCTGTGCGGCAGCACATGCGCCCGGTAGTCGGCCGGAGCGAGACCACCCGCCCACGAGTCGAACAACTGCACCGCCGACGCCCCCGCCTCCACCTGTACCCGCAGAAACTGTCCGGAGATCGCCGCCAACCTCCCCAACAGAGCCGCCCAGACGTCAGGGGCGCCGTGCATCAGCGCCTTCGTCTTCGCGTGCTCCTTCGACGGACCGCCCTCGATCAGGTACGACGCCAGCGTGTACGGCGCCCCCGCGAACCCGATCAGCGGCGTCGCGCCGAGCTCCCCAACGAGTGCCTGCACCGCCTCCGTCACGAATCCCACGGCCTCGGCGTCGAACGGCGGCAGCGCCTCGACGCCCGCCAGGTCGCGCACCGGCGCCGCGACGACCGGGCCGACGCCCGCCACGATGTCCAGGTCGACTCCGAGTGCCCTCAGCGGCAGCACGATGTCGCTGAACAAGATCGCGGCGTCCACCCCGTGCCGGCGTACCGGTTGCAACGTGATCTCGGTGATCAGGTCCGGGCGCATGCACGCGTCGAGCATCGCCACACCCGCCCTGATCTCGCGGTACTCCGGCAGCGATCGTCCCGCCTGCCGCATGAACCAGACGGGCGTGCGACGTACCGCCTCACCACGCGCAGCGCGCAGCAGGTCCGAGTCGGCTACGGCGGGGTGCACGCGGCAGAGCCTATGCGCCCGGAGCCCTCGGGGCCGCCCCGGCACGGAGTGCGATGTGGGCGGGGCGACGGGCACATGAGCCGCCCCGCCGGCCGCTCTCCGCGAGTCCCGCAAGTAGCCCTGCGACGGCGAGTCGAGAGACCGGACCAGCCCCCACGACCTAGGCTCGACGGCATGGCTGCCCGCGGGGACGTCGAGACACCTCCGGAGGAGTTCCGGCGTGCCCTCGACGAGCTCACCACCGCGCGGCTGCGTCCGGAGGTCTTCACCGAGCAGATGCCGGCACCCCAGCGCATCGCGCCGTTCTCGGGCGCCATCAGCGCAGACGTGACGATCGCCGGAGACGACGTCGGTGGCGGTCGGCTCGTCCTGCTGTACGACCCCGCTGGCAACGAGGCCTGGGAGGGTGTGTTCCGCTGCGTCGCCTACGCGCGTGCCGACACCGACGCCGAGATGATCGCCGATCCGGTCTTCGGCGGCGTCGCCTGGGGCTGGCTGACCGAGGCGCTCGACAGTCACGGTGCGTCGTACGTCGCGCCGAGCGGCACCGTCACCAAGGTGGCCTCGGAAAGCTTCGGCGGGATGGCCGACGAGGACAGCCGCGCCGAGGTCGAGGTGCGGGCCTCCTGGACGCCGTGCGGGCCGATCGGCCCACACGTCCAGGCCTGGGGCGACCTGCTGTGCATCGTCTCGGGGCTGCCCCCCGTGCCCGACGGCGTCGCCGTCATGCCGGGACGCCGGGGCCCACGCCGACGATGACGACTGCTCGGCGTCAAGGCACCGCGAACGGATCCCAGCCTGACGACGCCTGGGACGGCCAGCCGCCGTGCGAAGCGGAGCTCGATCCGACCGCCGCTGATGCCGACGAGGGTGAGGCTGCCGAGGCTGAGGTGGAGCCGGTCGCAGCCCCGGCACCCCTGCTCGAGCTGTCCGACGGACTTCCGGCGGTCGTCGAGTCGGCGGCGGCACTGTCGGCAGTGGTCGAGGCTTTCGGCGCCGGCGGTGGCCCGGTCGCCGTGGACGCCGAGCGGGCGTCGGGCTATCGCTACAGCCAACGCGCCTACCTCGTGCAGTTACGCAGGCCCGGTGTCGGTACGGCGATCATCGACCCGGTGTTCCTCGGTGAGGTCCCCAACCGCGGCCTCGCCCCGCTGGCGGCCGCGATCGGTGCCGAGGAGTGGGTGATTCACGCCGCCAGCCAGGACCTGCCCTGCTTGGCCGAGCTCGGGCTGCGTCCGGCCCGCATCTTCGACACCGAGCTGGCCGGACGCCTGCTCAACTACCCTCGGGTCGGCCTCGCTGTACTGGTCGAGGAGCTGCTCGGGTACCGCATGCGCAAGGAGCACTCGGCCGTCGACTGGTCGCGCCGACCGCTGCCCGAGCCGTGGCTGCTGTACGCCGCCCTGGACGTCGAAGTCCTGGTGGAGCTGCGCGACGTCTTGGCCGACCAGCTGGTGGTCGCGGGCAAGGACGAGTGGGCGCGGCAGGAATTCGCCGCTTGGGCCACCGCGGGCCCGCCTCCGGCACGCATCGACCCCTGGCGACGGACGTCCGGCATGCACCGGGTACGGGGGCGGCGCGGGCTCGCCTACGTACGCGCCTTGTGGGAGACCCGTGACGAGCTGGCGCGTGGCCGCGACGTCACACCGAGCCGGATCCTTACCGACGCGGCCATCGTCGAGACCGCCCAGGCGGCGCCGGAGTCACGCAACGCGCTCGCGAAGCTTTCGGGCTTCTCGACCCGCGGCGGCCAGCGGTATCTGCGGAACTTCTACGCCGCGGTGTTGGCAGCCCGGCGGCTCGGCGACAAAGAACTGCCGCCGCTGTCGCCGCGCTATGACGGGCCGCCGCCACCGCGCAGCTGGGCGGCCAAACACCCGGTCTCTGCTGCCCGCCTGAGCCGGTGCCGGGCGGCGGTGATCGAGCTCGCCGGTGCCCACGCCCTTCCGCAGGAGAACCTCGTCGCTCCCGACGTCGTGCGTCGCCTCGCCTGGCAACCCCCAGAGCCCGGCGGTGCGGCCGAGGTCTCGCGACACATGCAGGAACTGGGCGCCCGCCCGTGGCAGCGCGAGCTCACCGCCGAGGCGCTCGCGTCCGCACTCGTGGACCCGCCGGCGCGTTCGCTGTAGCCGCCCTGGATGCCGACCGAGGAGCTTCGATGTCGACCCTCCCCCGTTCACTGCGCCGCTCGGTCGTGATCCGTGCCGCCGCGCTGGCTGCGGCCGTGTCTTTGGCGCTCGGCGGCTGCGGCGCCGGCGATGCGGACTCCTCCCCCGAAGCCGATCCCGGCCAGACCCCCGCGACGTCGGTCACCTCGACGACTACCCCGACCTTGACCGACACGGGCTCGACCCCTGAGACACCTGCCTCCGAATCCGAGGGAGGCGGGCAGCCGACCACCGGCGCGTCACCCTCGACGTCGTCACCGACGAGCGCAGCGACGACCTCCCCGTCCGCCCAGCCGACGCCGCGCGGCGGCCCGCTGAGTTCGGCGCTGATTCCTGCCGACGACCTCCCTGGCTTCAGCGACGACTACCCCTGGGCCGTCGTGCCGACCCCGCCGGCGTTGCGCCGTCAACCAGTACCTGTGTGCAGCCGGTCGACGCTGGTGGCTATCGGCGGCGTCCGAGCCGTACGCCGAGACTTCCGCGGCCAGGCGGGAGCGCCGACCAGCGCGATCCAGGCCGTGGTGAAGTTTCCCGACGAGCTGACCTCGAGCCGCAGCGAGTCGATCCTGCTGGCCTGGCACGACCGCTGCACCCAACAGGCCCGTTCGCTCGGCCTCGACCAGGTGCGCGTCGGTGAGGTGCAGCAGGCGCAGACCGAGTCCGGCACGGCCCGGTACTGGATGACGACGTACGTCTCGCCGCGCAACCCGGGCGCGACGTGGCACCACGCGGAGGGATTCGTCCGCATCGGCGAGCGGCTCAGCTACGTCGTGCTTCGGACGTCTGGTTCACCCGGCACTCCGGAGCCGAACGACGCAGACCCCGTGGCGGAGGCGCTCGACGTAGCCGCCGACCGGTTGCTCGGAGACCGCTGAGCTGACATCGCTGCCCCGACATCGCTGCCCCGACATCGCTGCCCCGATCTACTTGGCCCCGTATCCGGGC
>Ga0136617_10004589_pt1 | contig 12360 bp, 11 predicted proteins | sample AntDrymUQ3222106_2_FD_129672 | JGI IMG/M metagenome (GOLD analysis project Ga0136617, IMG submission 129672) | Polar desert sand microbial communities from Dry Valleys, Antarctica - metaG UQ322 (21.06) | ecosystem: Environmental > Terrestrial > Soil > Desert | place: Antarctica: Dry Valley...
CGCGACCAGCGTAAGTGCCAGCAAGCGAATTACGCGCCGGGAGGGTATGTTTTCGGCAAAAAGATAGACGATGGTAAACAGGCTCGCCGCGCGAAGTTTTCCGATAGAGATGAATGGCTCGTATGACAGGAATGAAGAGATGCCGGTGAGAATAAAGAAGCCAATAAGAGCGTAGTCAATGGGTGTCCGGTAAACTCGTGGCGGCGGATAGAAGGCAAAGCGAATCACCCAGCACAGCATCCCCAGCAGCCAAGCCGTCTGCGTCACGGCAATCGAGTGAGGCGCATATGCGACAAACAGGAAAAGGCAAGCGACCGCGGCCTTTTCTAACCACTGAGCAGCCACGCTGGTGGGGTCAGTCTCTCGGACTCTGTCGAGTTTGGTGGTCTTGCTAACGATGGTGGGACTCATGCGAGACAGACCGGGGTCCCCAGCGGGGCAGCCCCGCTGGGGTGGAAGACCACTTTCGATATGAAGTGAGAAACCATTAGAATGAGCTCCGCTCTACTATATTCGATCAATAAGGAAACTCCATGCGTCGATTGCTAGCCGGTCCTTTGTCTGTCCTCGTCTTGCTGCTGCCCTGCCTTTCGGTTTTTTCGCAAACACCAGGGCAGTATCTGGACCAGGCAAAGTCGATCCAGAACGATGCCCGGGTGAAAGCAGCTTACGAGTATATCGATAAGAACCGTGAGAGCATTCTGCGCGAATTGATCGCAATTACTGAGATCAACGCCCCCTCAGGGCATGAGCAGGAGCGCGCTAAATACATCGAGAAGCTGCTGCGTAAGTACAGGTTGCAGAGCATCCGTTACGATGCGGCGGGTAACCTTATTGCGGTGCGCAAGGGAACCGGTGGTGGACCAGTGGTCGTCTTTGATGCTCATCTGGACACGGTCTTTCAACCCGGACTCAGGATCAAAGCGACTATTCGCGAAGGACGCGTGCATGCGCCGGGCGTCGGCGACGACACCCGAAATATCGAAGCCTTACTGGCGACGATTCGCGCCCTCGATGTGGCTCGGATCGAGACCAGGGGCGATCTGGTTTTTGTGTTTACGGTTGAAGAAGAGACAAACTTTGCGGGCGTCAAGCAGTTTATTAAAGACAACAAAGGCAAAATCGATTACTACGTCGCGCTCGACGGCGGCTACGAAGGATTCACATATGCCGGCATTGGCATCAACTGGTACCGGCATCACTTCATCGGCTCCGGCGGCCACACACGCTCACGCACCCCGCCTTACTCGGCGAGCTTGCCGCTCGCTCGTGCGATTTCCCGGATCTATGAGCTAAGAATCCCCACCAATCCGTCTTCAAATCTGAACATCGGCATGCTGGGAGGCTCGGAAGTAGTGAACGCCAAAGCATCCGACGCGTGGTTTACAATCGACCTGCGTTCGACGAGTAACGAAGTAATGGCTGACCTGGAGAAAGAGATCGCCGCGATCCTGGAGGAAGAGGCCCGACGCGCAAATATGAAACTGAAGACGGAGGTGATCTCGACCTCCCCGGCAGCAATGATTCCCGGACATAGGAATTCGAAGCTGGTGATGGTGGCCGAGGCGGTGCATCGCGCAATGGGATTTGATCCTCCAATTACGCCGACCGGCTCCAATAATGCCAGCCCCGCGTTGTTGCAAGGCATTCCGGCGATTTCCACCGGCGCCGGTCCTTGCAACGACTCACACGCTTTAACCGAGAACTGTGAAATCGAACCGCTCTACAAAGGAATTAAGAAAATTCTCTTGCTGGAGTTGGCGCTGGCCCAAGTCTCTTATTAGCCAACCCGAATGGTTTGCTCCGACCAAATCAGCGAGGCGATTCATTGAGTATCCGCGAAAGACGAGTTCTTCTCCGAAAACTGCCAGGGTCCATGACGCGATCTTAGTGTTTCGAAAGCAAGAGACAAAACGATCACTCTCCAAATGACAGATTATGACAAATGGAAAAGTTCCGGCTCATCTGCCAAAACACGCGACCATCCGCTCGTAGATTCTTCGCGTCACGCGCACGTCGTTGAGGTTATATTCGCGAATCTGGGCGAGCTTGTCCGCCTGATACATCTCGAACACTTTGCTTCCTTCGGCTTCCGCCGTCTTGCTCGATTCGATCCCCAAAGCCCAGGCAATGTCGTCGAGACTTACAAAGCGTTCGAACCCAGCCACCAATGATGCATGGTGTCGAAAACGCCGCGTACGTGAAACTCTGAGAGTTCAATGAATGGTTGCACGCGAATGTTGTTAACCAGACATCGTTGAAAGATGAAGGGAAGATCGAAACCCAGGATGTTGTGGCCGACAATCTCGTCCGTGTCCGGATCGAAATCTTTGAGCAGATTGAGAAAACCTGTGAGTGCGCGTTTTTCGTCCTCTTCATAGCCGTCAGCATCGATGCCAAACACGTGTTCGCTTTGATTGTGTTCTACACCTTCAATCTCCAATTCCGGAACCGGGCCCACGTGCACAGCCAGACAAACAATGCGGCCTGAGGTCGCGCTCAACGCGCCCAGTTGATAACAGCGCTCTTCTTCTGCAGCGATATCTTCGAGATACCTCTGTTGTTGCTCGAGCCGCATATTGCCGAGCCTCATGGTGCGCTCTAGTTGGAGTCCTACTCGCTCGCGGAAGTCCGGGAGCGCCAGCGTTTCGATATCCATCGTGTAAGCCAGAGGCAGAACGGGATCAACCCCTTGATGCTCACGATATTGCTCGATGGTTATCGGGCGATACTCCGCGACTACGAACTGCGGCCGATCCTGGTAGTTATCCAGACGGCCGGTGAGACCCCAGAGACCGGGGTGGATCTCTTTGCACGCCTCGAGTACTTCAGACCATATTTTCAGGGCGATCGAGCCCGTAGCGTTGAGAGCCAGCGCATCGCAAAACCGCTTACCCTGTTGCGTGCGCCGGTCGCGAACCGAGGTCACGACTACCATGATCCAGACGTCTTCCCCGCGAGGAAGTTCGGGAATGGGAATGTTGCCTCTCATAGTTATGTCCGGATGAATCCCATTGTGGACTGGTCACTCGACTACGGAACCGCGAGCGGTAGCGACCGGGACTTACACTCAATACTGTTAGGTCCTTACGATGCCAAGATCTCGTTCAACTGCGGCTTGAATCCAAGATCCGGTCGCTATCGCTCGCGGTTCCGTAGGGGAGCGACATGGTCGACGGAGTGCCAACATCAGCTCTCCTTATTGCTTGTTTGCTCGCTGCGGTAACACGCGCTCAACTTCCGTTTTCATTCTCCCTGAAAGCATCATCCCGATCATCTTGTAGTCGCCCATGAAGGACCATAAGGGATGCTGGAATGTTGCGGGTCTGTTCTTCTCGATAAAAAAATGGCCTATCCACGCGGCGCCATAACCCGGAATCAGTCCAAGTGGAAACAGCCACCATCTGCCGCTGGCAATAAAGTAAACCGCGCAGACGATTCCGACAGTGGTGCCCATCAAATGAAGCAGGCGAGTAGTGGGTTGGCTGTGTTCGGCCAGGTAATGAGGCCAGAATTCGCTGAATGAATTGAATTTCCGTGCGGTCATGGTAGTTCTCACTTGTTCTTCTACGCTGAAGGCCTTAGCCACTTCCAGCGCCCAGGGCTCTCACGACAATTGGATTCAGAGCCCGCGAAGCGTGGCGAAAGCATACAGCTTGGGGCGTGAGCCCCAGGACAATCGCATTTGAGTTCCGAGTCCGCGAAGTGGACGGCAGCGGCAACAAAAGAGACACCGTTGATGAAAATTAACGTACCAGCAAGATTATTGACCCGCTGTCGCCCGCTATCGCGGGCTGGTCGAAATCTATTTGTTCTTTGACCCGGGGCTCACGCCCCAGGCTTTATGCTGTCGCCCGCTATCGCAGGCTTGCAACGATCCTACTCCTCTGCGAACACCCGCCGGTAGTCGTCTGCGTGTGCCGGTTCGACGCGAACGAGCTGCAGGTTTTCTGCGACGTGCTGCGAGTTACTCATGCCCACCAGTGCGGCGGTGATCCCCGGGGTTGAGCGCACAAACTGAATCGCAGTCAGTGCATCCGTGGCCAGAGAGCCCAGTGGCTCTCGAATGGTTTCCGACAAACCATGGGCAACCCGCCCCTGGAGAATCGATGCGCTCGAAATAACTGTAACACTGAGCGCCGCTGCTGCTTCCAGAGTTGAGACTTCTACTTCGTCAACAATTTGATTGCGCAAGACTAGAGCCTCGGGCATTGCCAGATTGAAGGGAAGCTGAATAAAACGGAAACCATGCGACTCTCCCCCGACCTCGCGGGCCATCTCCACCATGCGCGTCAATGAATGATACCCGCGCGCTTCCGGGGGCACACGAAAGCCGTTCCAGGTAGCCACGCCATACATCTTGATTTTGCCTTGCGCAACGTTCTGTTCCAGCCGTTCAAAAGCTGCTCGCAGTCTCGAGTAGAACTCTTCTTCCGAAACAGATCCGAGTTGTGATTCAGGATTGTGGACGTAATAAACGTCGACGCATTCGAGGTCCATGTTTTGGAGAGACTGCTCTAGTTGATTCTGCAAGTATCCTGGCGTCATGCAATGGCTGCCGCTGACGAAATCCTCGAGGCGTGTGATACCTGGGCGGACGAATGTTTCTTCAATATATCCGCGCACATCTCCTGGTGGTGCGCCGTCGAATGGCAGATAACCGCCTTTGGTGCAGATCAGAATTTCATCTCGCGCGAATCCCTTTGCGTTAGTCAGTTGACCCAGGGCTTTTCCGATTGAGCCCTCGCTTCTCTGAAAGCGGTAGTTTGCTGCGGTGTCGATTACATTGGCCCCGAGCTCCACAGCCCGCACGACTGCTGCGGTGTATTTCGCGTCAGTAGCATCATCTGCATTACCCAGGTAGGTGCCGATGCCGATCGACGATAACCAGAGGTTCTGTTCATTACGGAAGTGATTTTCAGCGGCCTGGTCATTGAACCGGTCGCGGTAACGGGCCGTACCTTCTAGTGTTGCTGAGCCCAAAAGGGACATTGTTTTGATAGTACAAGTGCCGGAGCTGGCAGCGACGACTTGTTTCGGCAGCCCTTTAGTAGTCTCGTCGCCTGAACCTTTCAAGCTCTTCACTGGGACCGCAGGCGTCTCGCCTGCCGCAAGCGCGAAGCGCGAGCAGGCCGCTTCGCGTTGAGGCCGCCGCAACGTCAAATTCGCACCTGACCGCGCTTCAGCAGGCGAGACGCCTGCGGCGGTGAAGAACTTGAGTGGTTCAAACGGCGGTCGCTACTAAAGATAACCGCCACTGTCACGCGCTGCAAGCGCTCTTCGTGCTTCAACGGCTGTATGATAGTTTGAGTTTCAAATCATTAGTTAAGGAACCTGGTATGAACCACTTTCTCGACTGGCGTGAGGACGCGGGCGCTCGAGCTGAAAAATTTTACAAGACCACACTCTGGCAGGGTGAATACGTAATGGTCGGACTCAACTGCCTGGAACCGAACCAGACGCAGAGCGTGCACGCGCATCAGGGCGCCGACAAGTTCTATTTTGTGCTGGAAGGCGAGGGCAAGTTTACAGTCGGAAATGAGGAGCGCAACGCAACGGCCGGCGCGCTGGTGGTTGCTCCTGCCGGCATCACGCACGGCGTCACGAACATAAGCGGCGAGCGGTTATCGCTAATGGTGGCAATTGCCCCAGGACCAAAATGAGCGCAACAGGAAATACCACCAATTCTCGCAAGTCCGATCTTGGACTCTCGAAAGCGGAGATCGATTCACTTTCGTCGCAAGTAACGGGGCTGGTGACAGAGTACTTCGGCCAGGTATCTGATCTCCCGGTTTTCCCGCAGACCTCTGGCGGTCCAACGATCGCCCACCTCGAATCCCATCTTCCCCTCGCCGGGGAGCCGTTGGAGAAATTGCTTGCCGACTGCCGCGCAATCATTAATGGCATCCGCCACAACGGCCATCCGCGCCAATTTGGTTACGTCGCTTCCCCGGCTACGCCCGCCGGGGCCTTTGCTGACCTGATTGCTTCTGCACTCAATGTGAACGTAACGGCCTGGCGGTCGGCGCCGGCGGCGACGGAGCTCGAAAGGATGGTAGTGCGCTGGCTGGGCTCGATGATCGGTTACAGCGAAGAAGCTCACGGGTTGCTCACCAGCGGCGGATCCATGGCCAATCTGATAGCGATGCTTATCGCTCACCGTGCGAAAGCGAAAGAAGACATTGCGCGCATGGGTCTCTGGAGTTACGGCCCACCAATGACGATCTACACATCGGATCAAGTGCACATGTCGATCCAGAAGGCCGCCGATATCCTGGGTATTGGACGCGATCAGGTGCGGACGATTGAGTCGGACGATACTTTTCACTTGAATGTGCGAGCTTTGCGCAATCAGGTGCAGGAGGATTTGAGAAACGGGCTGAAACCATTTTGCGTGGTGGCCAGCGCGGGCACCGTAAATACCGGAGCAGTGGATCCTCTTAATGAAATTGCAGACCTGGCAGCGGAATTTGATCTTTGGTTCCACATCGATGGGGCTTACGGTGCGCCCGCGATTCTTGACGAACGGAAGCGATGGCTCTTCGCCGGGCTCAATCGCGCTGACTCTGTATCGCTCGACGCACATAAGTGGTTATATGTTCCTATCGACGCCGGCTGCCTGCTGTTTCGCAATCACGCTGCTGCTCGTGCGGCCTTCGCCTCTGGTGAGGCCGACTACATCAGGGTTCTCGAGCAGCCCGATACGGACGAGGCCTTCGCCTTCTGGGATTACGGAATAGAGTTGTCGCGCCGATTCCGGGCGCTGAAGATTTGGTTGACCTTCCGCTACTACGGCTTAACTCGTATAGCCGCGGCGATCAGCGAAGACAATTCACTGGCCGAATACCTGGGGCGATGTGTTGACGAGGCGGACGACTTTGAGTTGTTGGCGCCGGTGGAGTTGAGTATCTGTTGCTTTCGTTATCTGCCCAGAGGATCGAAGGCCAGTCTGGCGTCGGCGTCGGTAGTGGAGCGAGCGCGGATCGACGGGGAACTCGATCAACTAAACACTCGGCTGATCGCAGTGCAACGAGGCGGCCAGGCTTATCTGTCCAATGCGACCCTTCGCGGCGGGTTTGCGCTGCGAGCCTGCATCACAAACTTCCGTACGACTCAGGCGGACATCGACAAGACGCTAGAGATCATTCGTGAAGCGGCGCGCCGAGAAACGGGTTAGTCGCAAGCACACGATCCACGAAACTACACCAACCAACATTCTGAGATCTGAAATTTGAGATCTCAGATCTCAAAGTGTTTGTTCGTGGGAATTCGGGGATCGGGTGACCCAGGTTGAACTAATGACGGGAACACTTCAATCACAGACTTACGGCGACGAACTCCGCGTGGCGCTCGATCTCGCGCGCGAGGCCGGCGCCGCCATCCTCCAGTTCTATGAAGGCCCGCTTCAGATTGAACAGAAGAGCGGGTTTGATGATCGGGAGCCGGTGACTCAGGCTGACCTAGTTGCAAACGAGTTAATCGTTAGAGCGCTGCGGAAAGAGTATCCCAATGATGGCATTCTTGCTGAAGAATCGGTGGACACTGCACACCGCCTCGACAAACGAAGAGTCTGGATGATTGATCCTCTCGACGGCACGAATGGGTTCATCGACGGCAATGGAGACTTCGCGGTGCAAATTGGCTTGGCTCAAGACGGACAATGTGTGCTGGGCGTTGTCCATCAGCCCTTAACGGGCGTGCTCTATCACGCCGTCCGTGGACAAGGGACCTGGATCCTGCGGCCCGAGCTGAAATCAGAGCGAGCGGTAGTGTCCGTTCAGAAAGAGCTATCGCTCATGCGGTTGGCCGCAAGCCGGTCTCACCGCAGTCCGCGGATGGACAAAGTGGTCAAAGCTTTTAGGGTTCGGGAGGAAATCCGGCGCGGCTCGGTAGGGATCAAGGTCGGTCTGATCGTCGAACAACAGTGCGACCTCTACGTGCATCTCTCCGCGCGCACGAAGCAGTGGGACACGTGTGCGCCGGAAATAATCCTGACCGAGGCAGGCGGGCGGCTCACGGATCTCTTTGGCCGGCCGCTCAAATACAACTCACCCGAAGTGCAAAACCGCAACGGGATCATTGCGAGCAACGGCGTAGCCCACGACCGGATTGTCGACACGCTTGCCCCGCTGCTCGCGGATTTTGGGCGTTTACCGATTTAGCTGATTGCGAAAAGCAAAATTTTGTCTTAACTGAAGGGACGGGCTGAGTTGTTATCGGTTCCAGCCCCCTCGCTCGAGATTCGCAGCCACTCAACCTTGAATTGACATTTCAGTCCCAGCAAATTTGCAGGTTGGGAAGGGGGCAAAGCGGAGCGCGCCCCTTCCTTACCTGCAAATTACCGTAGGCCCTTTTTCGGGTTGTCACACAGCCAGCAGCGACCGCACTCGAGCACACTACCGCTCGAGTTTCCAACCCCGCCAACTTGAATGGGCGCGCGCGTTGCGCCATTATGCACTAACGGTTACACGTAATGGCAAATGTTCTGAAGCGACTGCCGCAAAACGTTAGCGGCGATTTCTATGTCGATGCTTCCTGTATCGACTGTGACACGTGCAGCCAACTAGCACCCACCGTATTTCGCGACCACGGCGAACAGTGTAGCGTCTACCATCAACCGCAAACAGATGAGGAAACTCGCCTGGCGCTGATGGCCCTGGTTGCATGTCCGACCGGGTCAATTGGAGCCACGGAAAAACACGACGTGCATATCGGCATCGACGCCTTCCCGCTGTTGATTGCCGACAACGTCTATTTCTGTGGCTTTACTTCTGAGTCGAGCTTCGGTGGATGGAGCTACTTGATTGTGCGGTCGCACAAGGATGGCGGCAATGTGATGAACGATTCGCCCCGCTTCGCCAGCCAACTCGTTAAGAGAGTCGCAGCGCTGGGCGGAATCGATCGCATGCTGTTAACCCATCGCGATGATGTTGCCGACCACGAGTTGTTTGCCGGGAAATTTGGTTGCCAGCGGATCATGCATGCCGCAGATGGTGCGCGCAGGCTGGGACTCGAACGAATTATCGAGGGTGAAGAAGAACTGAGGCTGGACGACAATCTGATTGCTATACCGACGCCCGGCCATACACACGGACACGTGGTTTTCTTATACCGGCAAAAGTTTTTATTTACCGGAGACCATTTGGCCTGGTCGCCGGAGCGGGAAACCCTAACTGCTTTTCGCAGCGTGGCCTGGTATTCCTGGCCCGAGCAAACGCGTTCCATGGAAAAACTCCTGAACTACGATTTTGAGTGGGTACTACCCGGGCACGGTGACATTCATCACGATAGCGTTAATAACATGCGGGAACATCTGAAACGCTGTCTTGCGTGGATGCAGAAGCAAAGCTGATCGGTTGAAGTCGGCCGCGGGAATTCAACTATTTGAAATGGGAAAACAATGAACAGAAACCAAAAGATCGCTATCGGCTGCGGGACTGCGGGATGTCTCGGTCTGTTTGTAGCGATAGCTGCCGGCGCAATTCTTTACTTCTATTTTGAGCGACAGCCTACGGTCCGGAATGCGAACCGCAATTCAAACTTCAATATAAACACAAACAACCGCGGCTCGAACAGCAACACCTCGACAGATTCTTCAGATGAGACGTCGTCCTCCTCTTCAATGTCTGATGATGACAAACATAAGCTCTTCCAGGCTGCCGGTGCCGCTAACGACGTTGCCATTATGCAAAAGGTGCTCACGAGACTCGGATTGTTGAAGGCAGACGGCTCGCCGAGCGACGACTATTCGGAGTTTGTCACGGATCACATTACTTGGATGTTGAAGAATTCCGACTTCACGCGAACTATTGACACGCCCGAGAAGGCCCGCGCTTACGTAGACGCGCACATCGACGATTAGCAAACTGAGGTCTCGGCGATTCGTTCTTAACACTCACAAAGAAGATAACATTTGTAATGACTCCTGAACGTATCCGGAATTTTTCCATCATCGCCCACATCGATCACGGCAAGTCGACGCTGGCAGACCGTCTGCTCGAACTGACTGGTGCGGTTACCGGTCGCGACATGTCGGAGCAAGTTCTTGACAACATGGACCTCGAACGCGAGCGCGGCATAACGATTAAATCGCACGCGGTGAGACTTGATTATAAAGCCCGAGACGGCGTGGCTTACATTTTGAACCTGATCGACACGCCGGGCCATGTCGATTTTTCTTACGAAGTTTCGCGATCGCTCTCTGCCTGTGAAGGCGCGCTGCTGGTAGTCGACGCATCGCAAGGTGTGGAAGCGCAGACCTTGGCAAACACTTATCTTGCCATCGACAACAATCTCGAGCTCGTTCCCGTCATTAACAAGATCGATCTGCCCGGCGCCGAGCCGGAAAAGGCAATCGAGCAGATCGAACACTTGATCGGTCTGGAAACGCATAATGCGGTTTTCACTAGCGCCAAAACCGGCGAAGGCGTGGCTGAGGTCTTGGAAGCAATCGTGCGCGATGTGCCGCCGCCTAAGGGTGATTCCAACGCACCGCTGAAGGCCCTGATCTTCGATTCCTGGTACGACTCTTACCGCGGCGTGATCGTTTTGTTCCGGGTGATTGATGGGACCATTCGCCCGGGAATGAAAATCCGGTTTTTTAACACCGGTCGCGACTATCAGGTCGAAACCTTAGGGGTAAATAAGCCGCGGCCGACACCGATCGATAAACTGGGGGTGGGTGAAGTGGGATTCTTGACGGCTTCGATCAAGGAAGTCGCTGATGTTCAGATTGGCGACACTATCACCGAAGCTGCTCGCCCAACCAAAGAACCGTTCCCGGGTTTCCAGGAAATCAAGCCCATGGTTTTCGCGGGGCTTTATCCGGTAGACACGAATCAATATGAGGAGTTGCGCGACGCTCTCGATAAACTTCGTTTAAATGATGCGTCCTTCTTTTATGAGCCCGAGTCTTCGACGGCATTGGGCTTCGGATTTCGCTGCGGCTTTCTCGGCTTGCTGCATATGGAGATAGTGCAGGAGCGTTTGGAACGCGAATTCAACCTGGCCCTGATTACTACGGCCCCCGGCGTGCGATACCTGGTGACAACTACGGACGAGCAGCTCCTGGAGATTGACTCTCCGGCCAAGATGCCCGATCCGGTTCGTATTGCCAAGATTGAAGAGCCGGTAATCCGCGCCACGATCCTGACTCCCGATGAATATCTCGGCGGCATCCTGCCCTTACTGGAAGAGAAGCGAGGAGTTCAGAAAGGATTTGAGTACATCGCGGCCAACCGTGTAATGCTCACTTACGAACTGCCTCTCAACGAGATCGTGCTCGACTTCTACGATCGCCTGAAATCAGTGTCGCGTGGTTATGCGTCGCTCGATTACCATTTCGCGGACTACTGGGAGAGTGATCTGGTCAAGCTCGATGTCCTGGTTTCTGGCGAACCGGTTGACGCGCTCTCGCTGATTCTTCATCGGAGTACCGCCCAGTCGATAGGGCGGGCTTTGACAGAGAAAATGAAGCAACTGATCCCCCGTCAGCTTTTTGAAGTGCCAATCCAGGCGGCAATCGGCAACAAGGTAATTGCTCGAGAGACTGTCAAAGCGCTAGGCAAGAACGTTATTGCCAAATGTTATGGCGGCGACATCACGCGCAAACGAAAACTGCTCGAGAAGCAGAAGGAAGGGAAGAAGCGGATGAAGAAAGTGGGCCGCGTGGAGATTCCGCAGGAAGCGTTTCTGGCAGTCTTAAAAGTAAATGAATAGACCAAAGCCACGCGGCAAACCGGCCCTGCCTAGATGGCGCCCCATTTGACGCCTAGGAATCCGCCTCCATACCTCTTTCCACCGCCGGTTCGCCAGATGTAGTTGTCCCAACGCCTCTCTCATGTTCTTCGCGAAACTCTTGAACTGCTTGGTGTCAAAGCGTAAGCTCACTGTCACGGGTGTAAGTCTCCTTTCTTCGGAGGATAGTTGCTATGTGCCGTGATAGGCTAACTCATAATCTGGTTAACTATACCGGGCAGCCTTCAAACCTTGAGTGACTTTGAGGTCTTCAAAAAACGTAAAACGACCGCGCACGATTGAGCCCCCAAAAGAGGTGACCATCTTTTGCGATGGCTCAAGTCTTGGTAACGGTCGAGCTGAAACGCGGGCCGCCGCGGTAGCCTTGCTTGGCTTTCGAGGTATCTGGCGCTCGGTCGGCACGTATCTCGGCAATGCGACAAACCAGCAAGCCGAGATTGCTGCTGCAGCGGTGGGTCTGGAAGCTTTGCGCGAGCCGTGCCACGTTCATCTGTTTACTGACTCGCGCTACGTCGTCGAGACAATGAGTGGACGCTTTCGTCGCAAAGCTAACCACGATTGGTGGCAGCGTCTCGATAAGGCCGCGAGCCGACACCAGGTTGA
>Ga0136617_10004590_pt1 | contig 12360 bp, 11 predicted proteins | sample AntDrymUQ3222106_2_FD_129672 | JGI IMG/M metagenome (GOLD analysis project Ga0136617, IMG submission 129672) | Polar desert sand microbial communities from Dry Valleys, Antarctica - metaG UQ322 (21.06) | ecosystem: Environmental > Terrestrial > Soil > Desert | place: Antarctica: Dry Valley...
AACGTCAAGCAGAAGAACGGGAGCGGGCAGGAGGTGCACAACCCCGCCGAGATGCCGCGCGAGGTCGAGGAGGTGCAGGAGCCGTACGTCCGCGCGCAGGTGATCGTGCCGAAGGACTACGTCGGGTCGGTGATGGAGCTCTGCACCGAGCGGCGTGGGCGCTTCGACCACATGGAGTACCTCTCCGAGGCCCGCGTGCTGCTCAATTACGAGCTGCCGCTCGGCGAGATCGTGATCGACTTCTACGACCAGCTCAAGTCGCGCACGCGCGGGTACGCGAGCTTCGACTACGATCTTGCCGGGTTCCGCGACGGCAACCTCGCGCGTGTCGACGTGCTCGTCGCCGGCGAGCAGGTCGACGCGCTCTCGCTGATCATCCACCGCGACTTCGCCTACGAGCGGGGAAAGATGCTCGTCGAGCGGCTCAAGGTGGAGATCCCGCGGCAGATGTTCGACGTTCCGATCCAGGCCGCGATCGGGTCGCGCGTGATCGCCCGCGAGACCGTCAAGGCCCGGCGCAAGGACGTGCTCGCGAAGTGCTACGGCGGCGACATCAGCCGCAAGCGCAAGCTGCTCGAGAAGCAGAAGAAGGGCAAGAAGCGAATGAAGCAGGTCGCGGGCGTCGAGGTGCCGCAGGAGGCATTCTTGGCAGTGCTCAACCTGGACGGCGACAAGAAGCGGTGACCCGCGGAGGCGTCCGCCACCTCTACGTCCACCTGCCGTTTTGCCTCCATCGCTGCGGCTACTGCGACTTCGTGACGATCGTCGGGCGACGCGGCGAGCACGAGGGCTACATCGCTGCGCTGCTCTCCGAGCTCGAGCGCGAGGGCGGCGTGCTCGCCGAGCGAATCGATACCGTGTTCGTCGGGGGCGGGACACCGACCTTCACCGAGCCTGGCGCGCTTGCCCGGTTGCTAGCCATGCTGCCTGTGGCGGACGAGGTCACGGTCGAGGCGAATCCCGAGACCGTCACGCCCGAGCTCGCAGGGCTGCTGCGCGAGCACGGCGTCAACCGTGTCTCGCTCGGTGCGCAGTCGTTCCGGCCAGAGCTCCTCGCCGTGCTCGAGCGCACTGCAGCCCCCGACGATGTCCGGCGCGCGGTGCACACTCTGCGTGATGCCGGATTCGACAACATCTCGCTCGACCTGCTCTACGGGATCCCGGGCCAGGGCGCCTCCGACCTCGACGCGGACCTCGCGGACGCCCTCGCGCTCGAGCCGGAGCACCTCTCTTGTTACGAGCTCGAAGCGAAACCAGGGACGCGGTTCACGCATGCGCACGGCGCCGAGCTCGCACGCCAAGCGGAGGCGATGGAGGGCTACGCCGAGTGCGTCGTCGAGACGCTGACCGGGGCCGGCTATCGCTGGTACGAGACGGCGAACTTCTTCCGCGCGACCAACGACCGCGAGCTCCGCGCACAGCACAACCTAGCGATCTGGCACGGGCACGATTATCTCGGTGTCGGGGTCGGAGCGGTATCGACGCTCGGAGCCGTGCGGCGGCGGAACGGTGCGTCGCTCGCCCGGTATCTCGAGGCGCTCCGCTCGGGCCGCGCTGCGCCGTCGGAGCTCGAGCGACTCGATCCGGAGACGAAGTATGTCGAGAGGCTGATGCTCGGCCTGCGCCTAGACGAGCCACTCGCGCTCGCCGGGCTCGAGTCGCTCCTGGACCTCGCGGCGCTCGAGCGGTTGGTGACCGGGGGGCTGGTCGAGCGCCCGACTGGGGAGTCGATCCGGCTGACACCGCGCGGTCGACTGCTCGGCGACGCGGTGACGGCCGAGCTCTTGGCGTGAACGCGCCGTCTCGTGCGGTCGGGCCCGTGGCAGCGTTCGGCAGGTGAAGAACGATCCGTCACGACGCACCGCAGGTGAAGACCGGGATCAGTCCCGGAGAGACAGACCCCACAGGCGCGAGGCTCGGTGAGGGGCGGCCGGGACACCCGCGCCTCACGGGTGGCGCCGCCGACACGAACCGCTAACACCTCGGCGGTACGATCGATCGTCGTGCGAGTGCTGGGGGTCAGGGACGAAGCGAGCGACCGGCGTCGGATTCTCGTCCGCGCGCTGCTCGTCGCGTCCGCGCTCGTGACCGCCGGAGTCGCGTTCAGGGTGCAGCGCACCGGAAGCCTCGACACCACGAACCTCGTTTGGAATCTGTTCCTCGCGTGGATCCCGTTCGTGCTTGCGCTCGTGCTGTACGACGGTGCCCGCCATGGCTCCTCGACACATCGCGCCGCCTCGGCACACCGTGCGCTCGGACTCGGGTTCCTGTGGCTGCTCTTCCTTCCGAACGCGCCGTACATCGTCACCGATGCGAAGTGGCTCGACGAGTATCAGGCCGGGACGCTCTGGTACGACACGCTGCTCGTCGGGGCGGCGGCAACGGTCGGTCTCGTGCTCGGGTTCGTGTCGCTCTATCTGGTTCAGGCCGTAGCGGCGCGGCGCCTGGGCGCCGTGGGCGGATGGGTGGTGGCGTGGGCGGCGCTCGTCCTCAGCGGACTCGGTGTCTACCTCGGGCGATTCCAGCGCTGGAACTCATGGGAGCTCTTCACCGAGCCGGGCAAGATTCTCGGCGGCCTCGTGACAGGCGCGTTCGACCCTCTGGCTCACGCGAGGCCTCTCGCCTGGTCAATGTTCTTCGCGGTGGCCCTGTGTGTCGGCTACACACTGTTCACCGTCGTCTTCAGATCGCAGCTGGAGCGCATGCACGATCGCTGAGCAGCGGGTAATCGCTGCCCTCGCCCGTACCATGAGCGCATGGAGCTGACCGCACGCAAGCGCGAGATCCTGCGCCGCGTCGTCGAGGAATACGTCGCGACCGGACAACCGGTCGGATCGAAGTCGCTCGTCGAGCGCTCAGGGCTCGACGTGTCCTCCTCGACTGTGCGCAACGAGCTCGCCGAGCTCGAGACGCAGGGCCTGCTCACCCACCCGCATACCTCGGCGGGTCGAATTCCCACGGAGTCGGGGTACCGGCTGTACGCGGCGAGTCTGATCGGCGAGCTCGAGGGGCGCCCGGGCCCGTTCCCCGTCGACCTCAGCGTGATGCGGAACGAGCTGGAGCAGGCGCTCCGCCAGACCACGGAGACCTTGTCGGACGCGACACACCTCCTCGCGCTTGTCTCCGCGCCGTCGATCGAGTCGGCTGCGGTGCGGCACGTCGAGGTGCTCCAGCTGCAGCCGCGGGTCGTGATCGTCGTCGTGATCACCGCGTCCGGCGGTGTCTCCAAGCGCGTCTTCGAGTTCGAAGAGCCGATCGACTCCGGCCTCGTCGACTGGGCGGTGGCATACCTCGACGAGGTCGTCACGAGCCACCGGATCAGCCCCTCGCTGCTGAGAAGACGCTTCGAGGACCCGGGTCTCTCGTCTCGCGAGCGTCGGTTCCTGGAGACGCTCCGGCCCGCCTTCGCGGACGTGCTCGAGCACGCGACCGAGCTCTACGTCGGCGGCGCAGCAAGCCTGCTCGGAGATGCGCGCGGAACCGAGCTCGAGGCGTGCCACCGACTGCTCGAGGTGCTCGAGCGTCGCGCGGCCGTGCTCGCCCTGCTCTCCGATGCCCTCGACCCCCAGCGCACGGTTGTTCGCGTTGGGCCTGCGATCGACGGGCAAGAGCTCCACGACGTCTCGTACGTCGGCTCGACGTACGGGCTCGCCCACCGCTCGCTCGGCGCCGTGGGGCTCGTCGGGCCGCTGCGCATGGACTACGACAAGGCGATCCGCTCGGTTCGCGCAGCCGCGTTCGAGCTCTCGCGGCTCGTCGAAGAGGTCTACGAGGGCGTCTGATGGCGACCGCCGAGCAGGACTACTACGCGCTCCTCGGGCTCACACGCGATGCGAGCGAAGCCGAGATCAAGCGCGCGTTCCGTACGCTCGCCCGCGAGCTGCATCCCGACGTCAGCACCGAGGCCGACGCGGGCGGGCGGTTCCGCGCCGTTGCGGAAGCGTATGAGGTGCTGTCGGATCCCGCGCGGCGGCGCACGTATGACCGTTACGGCCATGCCGGTCTGCGCGGCGGCGGCTTCAGGCCCACGGACTTCGACCTCGGCAACCTCGGCGACGTGTTTGCGGCGTTCTTCGGCGACGGCGTCTTCGGCGGCCGTCAGAGCGCCCAGCCCGTGCGGGGCGAGGACGTGGGCGCGACCGCTTCGATCACCCTCGCTGACGCGCTCGCCGGGATCGCCGTCGACGTGCCGGTCCGGATCGCAATCGGGTGCGTTCGCTGTTCAGGCAACGGTGCCGAGCCGGGCACCGAGATCGCGACGTGCCCCGGGTGCGGCGGCTCCGGGCGCATCCAGCAGGTCTCCCAGAGCTTCTTCGGTCAGGTCGTTCGCGCCGGGACGTGTCCTCGCTGCTCGGGCGCGGGACGGATCGTGCAGACGCCGTGCACCGTCTGTGACGGCGCCGGGCGGGCGATCGAGGACGCGTCGCTCGAGGTTCAGATCCCGCCAGGGATCCACGATGGGCAGCGCATTCGGCTGCGCGGAGAGGGTCATCAAGCGGCCGGCGGAGGCGCGCGCGGCGACGCATACGTCCAGGTCGAGATCGCGCAGGTGGAGGGGCTCGAGCGGGATGGCGACGACCTGCACGCGCTGGCGCGGATCACGATGACCGAGGCGGCGATCGGAACGACCGTGACGGTGCCGAGTGCCGAGGGCGAGCTCGAGGTCGAGCTGCCGGGCGGTCTTCAGCCCGGGTCGACCCACGTCCTCCGTGGTCGTGGGATGCCGTCGATTCAGACCGGTCGGCGCGGCGGCCTCCATGTCCACGTCGACGTCCGCATCCCGCGCAAGCTCACCGTGCAGCAGCGCGAGCGCCTGGTCGAGCTCGAGCGGGAGCTGGGCGACGATCCGTATCGCGACGACGGAGACGACGGCCTCTTCTCCCGCCTCAAGCACGCGTTTCGGTGACCGAGCTTCTGCGGACGGCGCTCGTAGTCGTCGTCGCGGAGGCCGAGCGCGTGGTCTCGCCTTGGCGCAGCCGCTATCTCCGCGAGACGGTCGAGCGAGGGATCCCGCCGCATGTGACCGTCCTCTTCCCGTTCGTCCCGGCCGACGAGCTCGACGACGACGTGCTCGAGACGCTCGGTGCGTTGTACACGGGAGAGAAGGCATTCGCGTTCATCCTCGACCGCGTCGAGACGTTCCCCGCGCACGCCTGGCTCGCCCCCGAGCCGACCACGTCGTTTCGGCAGCTGATCGCGAGCACGCGGCGCCGGTTTCCTGACCTCGTCCCGTACGGCGACGAGACGCTCGATCCAGTGCCACACCTGACGGTTGCTGCCGCTGACGACCCGGTCGAGCTCTCACGGATCGCCGCCGCGCTGCACCGACGCCTCGCGCCGCAGCTCCCGATCCAGGCGCACGCCGATGCCGTCGCGCTGCTCGAGGAGCAGCACGACGGCACATGGATCCTGCGCTGCTCGTTTCCGCTGGGTGGGACGACCTGATCCGCGTCGCGGTGCGTGTCTCCACCCTCGAGGTCGAGCCGGCTCGCGCCGCCTTCCTCGAGCTCGCACCTGCCGGCTTCGAGGAGCTCGAGCTGCCAGACGGGCTCGAGCTGGCCGCGTACGTGGACGACCCGGCCACGGTGACCAGGGTGTTCCCGAGCGCGACGACGAGCGCGGTCGCTGACGGTTGGGCCAACGCGTGGCGCTCGTTCCACCGGCCGGTTGTCGCCGGCGGCATCTGGATCGGCCCGCCCTGGGAGAGACCACCTTCAGACCGCCTCGCGGTGGTGATCGATCCGGGACGCGCGTTCGGCACCGGAGCACATCCGACGACACGACTCTGCATCGAGCTCCTCGCGCGGTGCGAGCGAGGCTCGCTCCTGGACGTGGGGTGCGGCTCCGGGGTGCTCGCGCTCGCCGGCATGCGCCTCGGCTTCGACCCGGTCGTCGCGGTCGACGACGACGCCATCGCTCTCGAGGTGACTCGCGCCAACGCGTGCGCCAACGAGCTGGTGCTCGACGCCCGCGAGCTCGACGCGCGATCGGCGCCGCTCCCGGCTGCGACCGTCGCCACCGTGAACGTCCTCTTGCGTCCGGTCGAGGAGATCCTCGCCCGCCTCGAGGTGAGCGAGACGGTGACGTCGGGCTACCTGCCTGGCGAACGACCGTCCCATCCGGGCTGGGAGCTCGTCGAGACCTGTGAGCTGAATGGGTGGGCGGCGGATCGGTTCCGCAGAACGGCTCCGCGCTGACCGCTGGCGCGAGCGCTCATCACACCGAGCCGGTCGCGAAACGGGTGAAGGTAGGCCTGGCCTGGTTGCCGGTCGTTCCACAGGAGGCAGCCGACGAACGAGCCGACCCGACCCGAGAGAAGGGTGAGACGTTGCGAGACGAGGCACTAGGCTTGCGCTCGATGACGACGTTTTCGACGCGCTTTCTCGGCTGCAAGATCTCGTTCGCCGATGCCCAGGCGGTACGCGAGCGCCTGCTCGCGGGCGGGCACGTCGAGCACGAAGGGGACGCCGAGGCTCAGGTCGTGAACACCTGCTGCGTCACGCATGAAGCGGTGTCGAAGTCCCGCCAGGCTGCCTCTCGGGCAGCGCGCAGCGCGCGTGTCGTCTACCTCACCGGCTGTGCCACCCGCCTCGAAGGCGCCCTCGACGGGCTGCCTGCGAACGTGCAAGTCACCGGCCGCATCGCCGATGACGCAGCCGCGTTCGTCGCGGGCGATGTCGGCGCGATCGGCTGCGTCGTCGCGGAGCACCGAGTCGATCGGGTGCGCGCGTTCGTGAAGATCCAGGACGGCTGCTCCTTCTCGTGTCATTTCTGCGTGATCCCCCTCGTGCGCGGCGAGACACGCAGCCGTCGCGCCGCCGCCGTGCTCGCCGAGATCGAGCGCCGGGTCGGCCAGGGTCACCGCGAGGTCGTGCTCACCGGCGTCAATCTCGGCTGCTTCCGCGATCGGGAGCACGGATACACACTCGCGCGCCTCCTCCGCGAGGCTGGAGCGACCCCGGGGCTCGAGCGGCTGCGGCTCAGCTCGATCGAGCTCAACCACGTCGATGCCGAGCTGGTCGCGGCGATTCGCGAGACATCGACCGCGGCTGCGCACCTCCACGTCCCGTTGCAGTCCGGCGACGACGCAGTGCTCCGCGCGATGGGGCGCCGGTACACAGTCGCGCAGGTACTCCGGAAGCTGGAGCTGCTCACGGATCTCAACCTCACGACCGACGTGATCGTCGGGTTCCCAGGGGAGGACGAGGCGTCGTTCCAACGCACGCTTGCGCTCGTCGAGCGGCTCGGGCTCGCCAAGACGCACGTCTTCCCGTACTCGCCGCGCCCGGGAACCCGCACTGCGCTCGACGACACCGTGTCGCCGGCGGAGAAGCGCGACCGCAGCGCACGGCTTCGTGCCCTCTCGGACGAGCTCGCTAGGCGGCGCTACGCGAGCAAGCTCGGCTCGGTCGACCGTGTGCTCGTCGACCGGCCGGGTCGCGGCTACGGCGACGACTACACGCCGTGGCTCGTGGAGGGAGAGGTGGGCGCGTTCGTCGCCGCCCGCGCCGTCGGCGTCGCGAAGGAAGGGGTGCTCGCCGTTGCCGCCTGAGGACTGCCTCTTCTGTCAGCTCGTCGCAGGGGGCGACCATGTACTGGCCGAGGACGGGTTCGTCGCGATCCGGGACATCGCACCGAAGGCGCCGGTACACCTGCTCGTGCTCCCGGAGCGTCACGTCGAGACGTTCAGGGACATCGCGGAGTTCCCCGACGAGGAGGCGGCCCGCATGCTGCGGTTCGTCGCCGAAGCGGCGCGCGTCGCGGAGCTCGAGGACTACCGCGTGACGGTCAACGTCGGCCCGGGCGGCGGTCAAGAGATCTACCATCTGCATTGGCACGTCCTCGGTGGCTGGGAGGAGCGAGCGCCACGCCAATGAGCCGCACGGTGTCGATACAGATGAATCCCCCACGGGCGCGTCGGGTCGACGAATCGTCGATGTGGGCGAGGCATGCCTCGCCCCTACGAGCCGTTCCCGGGATGGCGTGGTTTCCGGCCGCGCAGCGGCCGCTTCAGGGGTCTATCCGCCGTCGGGATCCGCTCCCGCGGATTCCGACGTTGCGGAGAGCCGGGCGGCTTCGGGGGTGTTTGCGCGGGCTCTGTCCCTCCGGGACTGAGCCCGGTCTTCGCTTGCGGCCTCGCGACAACAGATCGCCGACGAGGGCGCGGCACGCCTGGCCCCTGCGAAGCGGCGGCAAGCTTGAGCGCGGCGGAGTGTGGTTTCCGGCCGGGCACCGGCCGCTTCAGGGGTCTGTCCGCCGTCGGAATCCGCTCCTGCGGATTCCGACGTTGCGGAGAGCACAGGATCGCCCGATGAGCCTCGGCGACCACATCCAGGAGGAGCTCAAGGAGGCGCGGCTCGCGCGCGACACGGATCGACGGGACGCGCTCAGCTTGATCCTGGCCAGCCTCCGCTCGGCGGAGAAGGAGCTGCTGCGCCCGCTCTCCGACGACGAGTCCCTGCAAGTGCTCCAGCGGGAGCGGAAGCGGCGGCTGGAGGCCGCTGACGCGTACCGGGCCGCCGGCCGGGAGGAGCAGGCCGACGACGAGGAGTTCGAGCTCGAGGTGCTCGAGGAGTTCATGCCGGAGCCGCTCTCGGAGGAAGACGTCGAGGAGATCGTGGACAACGTGATCGCGGAGGTCGGCGCGACCTCGCTCCGCGATCTCGGACGCGTGATGGCCGATGTGATGCCGCAGGTCTCTGGGCGCGCGGACGGGTCGACCGTCAGTCAGCTCGTACGTGAGAAGCTCGCGTAGGCTCGCTGTTCGAGTCGACCACGTCGGCTAGGGCGAGGCATCCTCGGCCTACGTCGCGGGCGTTCTCGCCGCGGGTTCCGCACCCTGGCCGCCGTCCCGGTTGCAGAAACGGATCGCCTCGGAGTAGGGGAAGAACTCGACGATCTCGCCGTCGGCGATCTGGCGCTGGCACTCCTGCCAGAACGCGGGTTGGAGCAGATCCGCGTGGTAGCGGAGGAAGACGTCGCGGACGTCCGGGTTCCCGAGCAGGAACGACGCGAACTCCTCGGGGAACACGTCGCGCGGGCCGACCGGGTGCCAGACCTCGCCCGACATCTCGGCTTCAGGGTCGGGGGGCTCCGGGATTGTGCGGAAGACGCAGTCGATGAGGTACTCGATCTCGTCGTAGTCGTAGAACTCGACGCGGTCCAACCGGTTGACGCCGAAGTTGCGCCACAAGAGATCGCCCGGGAACACGTTCGCGATCGCGAGCTCCCGGATCGCATCTCCGTACTGGCGAACCGCACGCTCGAGCTGCTTCGGCGTCGCGCTTTCCAGGTAGAGGTTGAGCGGGATCATGCGCGGCTCGACGTAGCAGTGCTTGACGATCAGGTTGTCGCCGTCCAGCTCGATCACCGAGGGCGCGAGCTCGTCGAGCTGTCGGAGCAGCTCGGGCGCGAAGCGTGAGCGGGGCAGCGCAAGGTCCGTGAACTCCAGCGTGTCGGCCATGCGCCCCACCCGGTCGACCTCCTTGATCATGCGGAACTTGCGCTTCACGGTCGCGTGGTCGGTGTTCTTGGCCGGCCCGAACTCGTCGCGGATCACCTTGAACACGTACGGGTAGGAGGGCAGGTTGAACACGTGCATCACCTGACCGCGGATACCGGGCGCCTCGACGAGCAGATCTTGCGAGTGGTGCAAGTGGTGGAGCAGATCGCGGTAGAAGAGGGTCTTCCCCTGCTTGCCGAGCCCGACTGCCGTGTAGAGCTCGGAGCGCGGCTTCGTCGGCATGATGCTTTGCAAGAACTGCACGTACGCGGACGGCACGTCCATCTCGACCATGAAGTACGCCCGCGAGGTCGAGAACAGCGCGCTGATGCTCTCGGGATCGAGCAGGATCGTGTCGAGCGTGAGCCGGCCGTCGTCGCTGTGGAGCACGGGAACGGCAAACGGCGTCTCGTCCAGGCCGTTTATCTGCTTCCCGATCACGTACGCCGCCTTGTTGCGGTAGAACGGCGAGCCGAGCACCTGGACCTGGTGATTGGGCTCCCTGGCGGGCCACTCGCCGCCGAGGCGCTCGAGCAGCGCGGCCGTGACGTGGTCGACGTCGCGCTCGAGCTCGGCGAACGGCAACGCCCAGCCGAAGTCCGCGAAGAGCTCGACGAACGTGGAGCGCAGCCCGAGCTGCTTCGGGTAGTAGCTGCGGTAGCTCGGCGGGTCGGACTCGATGTACTCGGTGGAGGTCGCGGCGCGCACGAAGATGAAGTCGTTGTGGACGTAGGTGCGATCGAGGATCCGCGTGATCACCGAGTTGAAGAACGTCTCGGCCAGCTCCGGCCGCTTGTGCTCGACCAGGAGCCCGAGGTAGAGCAGTTTCGCCCGCTGCCAGGTGGCGTCGTCGAGCGTGTCGGCGCCGAGCTCCCGTCGCAGCCGCTCGACGCACTCGCGCACGCGCTCGTCGTAGAAGCGGCCACGCTCCTTGACGGCCTGCTGCGTCTCGGCCCAGGCGGCCGTCTCGTACCGCACCTTCGCCCGCTCCGTCGTCGCGCGGAAGAGGCGATAGTGCCGGTCGAACCCCTCGATCAGGATGTCGGCGATGCGCCGTGCGGTCGTCGTCGCCATTGCTGGTTGCGAGGGTAGATGGTTGACGAGGCGGCGCTGCGCTAGCCTCAGCGGAATGAGCACGGTCTCCCTGATCGAGGTTCCCACCGGCGGCGCGCGAATCGTCCCCGGCGAGCCAGTTCCCGACAACCCGATCATCCCGTTCATCGAGGGTGACGGCATCGGCGTCGACATCACGCCGGTGATGAAGGACGTCGTCGCTGCCGCTGTCGAGACGGCGTACGACGGGGGGCGCAGGATCCACTGGATGGAGGTGTACGCGGGGGAGAAGTCGACGCGCGTGTACGGCGGCGACCTCTGGCTGCCGGACGAGACGCTGCAGGTGGTGAAGGACTACGCAGTCTCGATCAAGGGGCCGCTGACGACGCCGGTGGGGGGCGGCATCCGCTCGCTGAACGTGACGCTGAGGCAGGAGCTCGATCTGTACGTGTGCCTGCGCCCCGTGCGCTGGTTCCGCGGTGTGCCGAGCCCGCTCAAGGATCCGTCGCAGACGGACATGGTGATCTTCCGGGAGAACTCGGAGGACATCTACGCGGGGATCGAGTGGGAGGCCGAGTCGGAGGGCGCGCGCCGGCTCATCTCGTTCCTCCAGGACGAGCTTGGGGTGCGCAAGATCCGCTTTCCGGAGACCTCGGGGATCGGCGTCAAGCCGGTGTCGCGGGAGGGGACGGAGCGCCTCGTGCGCAAGGCGATCGAGTACACGATCGCAAACGACCGCTCCTCGGTGACGCTCGTGCACAAGGGCAACATCATGAAGTTCACGGAGGGTGCGTTCCGCGACTGGGGCTACGCGCTCGCCGCGCGCGAGTTCGGCGCCGAGCCGCTCGACGGCGGTCCGTGGCTGACGTTTGCCAACCCGCGCACCGCCCGCGAGATCACGGTCAAGGACATGATCGCCGACGCGTTCCTCCAGCAGATCCTGCTGCGCCCGGCGGAGTACGACGTGATCGCGACGCTCAACCTGAACGGCGACTACGTCTCCGATGCGCTCGCGGCGCAGGTGGGGGGGATCGGGATCGCGCCGGGCGCCAACATGTCCGACGAGGTCGCGATGTTCGAGGCGACGCACGGCACCGCGCCGAAGTACGCCGGCCAAGACAAGGTGAACCCCGGCTCGCTGATCCTCTCGGCCGAGATGATGCTGCGCCATCTCGGCTGGACGGAGGCCGCCGACCTGATCGTCACCTCGCTCGAGGCGACGATCGCCGACAAGCAGGTGACCTACGACTTCGCGCGGATGATGGAGGGTGCCACCGAGGTCTCGAGCTCAGACTTCGGCCGCGCGATGATCGCGCGCATGTGAACGCCACCAACGAGTGCGCTCCTAGAGCGAGATCGCCGTCGACCCGACGGCGCGCACCTGGTCTGCTGTGATCCTGCGCGGCGCTGCGCCGCCCAGCAGACGGAGCGCCGCACGAAGGTGGTCGCGGGCCAGCTCCGGCGGGAAGTCCTCCACGAAGGCGATCATCCGCGGGCGCGCCAGACCGCCGAGCCGCTCGTGGACGTGTGCCCGCAGGGCGTGTACGAGCGCCCCGTCTCCGCTCGTCGGCTCGGCGAGGACGACGAACGCCGCGAGCGAGTGACTGGCGTGGGAGCCGCCTTGATCGACGACCTCCGCATCCCGGACGAAGGGATGCTCGAGGAGTGCGTCGCGGACTTCTGTCAGCGAGACGAGCTGTCCGGAGACGTTGACCATCGGGTCGATCCGACCGAGGAAGACGAACGCCCCATCAGGCGTGAGCATCGCCCGGTCCCCGGTCGCGTAGGCGCCGTCGTGCCGCTCC
>Ga0136617_10004591_pt1 | contig 12359 bp, 11 predicted proteins | sample AntDrymUQ3222106_2_FD_129672 | JGI IMG/M metagenome (GOLD analysis project Ga0136617, IMG submission 129672) | Polar desert sand microbial communities from Dry Valleys, Antarctica - metaG UQ322 (21.06) | ecosystem: Environmental > Terrestrial > Soil > Desert | place: Antarctica: Dry Valley...
CCCGCTATGGCGAACATCAAGAGCCAGATCAAACGCAACCGGCAGAACGAGGTTCGCCGCCTGCGCAACAAGTCCGTGAAGTCGGAGATCAAGACGCGCGTCAAGAACGCCGTCGTGGCCATGAAGACCGACTCCGACGACAGCCCCGAGGCGCTCCGCATGGCGGTCAAGCGCATCGACAAGGCCGCCGCCCAGGGCATCATCCACCCCAATCAGGCGTCGAACCGCAAGTCGGCCCTGATGAAGCGGGCGGCGGCGGCCTCCTCCAAGTAGGCGATTAACCCGCCGCCGGTCAGCGGCGACCAATCACCGGCGACCAATCACCGGCGGCCAATCACCGGCGACTTGGCGGTCCCAGCCGGCTGAGGCGGGCCACCAGCACCTCCAGCACCAGATCGCCCGGCCATTCCACCGCGCCCTTGAGGGCCAGGTCGGCGTCGGCCAGCAGGGTGATGGCCCGGCCGATGGGCGCCGTTCCGAGGCGGCGGGCCTGCAGCAGCGCCTTCTTGGCCGGGTAGGTGGAGCCGGTCATGCCCAGGACCCGGGCCGCAGCCGTCTCGTCGGGGGCGTCGGCGCCGTCGAGGCGGAGCATCCGGGCGAAATGGGTGTGCAGCGTGGCCAGCACGACCAGGGGATGGCGACCACCCGCCGCCAGCAGGCGGTGCAGGGCGGTGAGGGCGGTGGCGGTGTCGCCCCGGTCGATGGCGTCGGTGAGCTCCCACGGGGCCACGCCTCCGGCCTCGCCCAGGAAGGGCTCCAGCTCGGCCACACCCAGCCGGGTCCCCGGGCCGTAGGCGGCGGCCAGCATCTCCAGCAGTGAGCCCAGCCGGCCCATGTCGTCGCCCAGGTGGCGGCCGGCCAGGTCGACGGCGGCGGCGTCGAGGCGCACCGGTCCCTCCTTGATGCGGGCCGCCAACCACGTCGAGCGGTTGCGCCCGGTGGGTGCACCGGCGTCGACCACGTGGCCGACCTTGCGCACGGCGTCCGTCACTGCCCGCGACATCTGGCCGCCGCCGCCCACCAGCACCAGCCGGGTGGTGTCGAGGGGGTCGGCCAGGTAGGCGACCAGGGGCGCCACGTCGGCGGTGAGGAACCGGCCCACGTCGCGCGCCACCACCACCCGGTGCCCGCCGAAGAACGGGGGCGTCTGGGCCGCGTCCACCACCGCCCGCATCTCGTACTCCCCGGTCAGCTCCTCCACCACCAGGCCGGGGTCGTCGTCGCCCGCCAGCTCGATGACCAGGGCGTGCACCGCGTCGCCGACGAGCGTGGGATCGTCGCCCTTGACCAGGTAGGCGGCGAAGTCCGCAGTGTCGCCCCTGGTCACGATGGACCGGCCTCCCGGGCGGTCACTGGACCACACTCCCTCTGACGAGGTCCGCCTCCAGGATGGCGGCGATGGTGCGGCACACCCGGCGGGTGCCCTTGACGTCGTGGGCCCGGACGATCCGGCAGCCCCGGGCCACCCCGAGGGCGGTGGCGGCCATGGACGCGTCCCGCCGCTGGGTCACGTCGAGGTCGAGGAGCACGCCGAGGAAGGTCTTGTTCGACGCCGAGAGGAGCAGGGGGTAGCCCAGCTCGGCCAGGCGGCGGGACTGGTGGAGCAGCTCCAGCGACTGGAGGGCGGTCTTGCCCAGGTCGAGGCCCGCGTCGAGCACGATGCGGTCGGGTGGGATGCCGGCCGCCTCGGCCCGATGCGCCCGCACGACCAGGAAGTCCCGAACCTCACCCACCAGGTCGTCGTACCGGGGGTCGGGGTCGGGGACGCGGGGGGCGAGGCGGATGTGGGTGGCGACCACGGTCGCCCCCGCGGCCGCGCTCACCGCCAGGTAGTCGGGATCGGCGAAGCCGCTGATGTCGTTGCCGACGACGGCGCCGGCGGCGTAGCCGGCCGCCGCCACCACGGCCCGGGTGGTGTCGACCGACAGAGGCACGTCGAAACGGGCGTGGAGCGCCTCCAGGGCCGGGATGACCCGGTCGAGCTCCTCCTGCTCGGTGACGTGCGGACCGGGCCCGGCCTTCACCCCGCCCACGTCGAGGATGTCGGCCCGCTCCCCGACGAGCTGCTCGGCTCGGCGGAGGAAGGCGTCGAGCTCCCAGGTGGCGCCCTTGTCGAAGAACGAGTCGGGGGTGCGGTTGAGGATGCCCATGACGAGCGCCCGGGAGGCCAGGTCGTAGGTGCGCCCCCCGAGCGTCAGCCGCATGCCGGCGAACCTATCCCGCGACGCCGCGCTGTCCCGGCGGCCCGGGAGGGCTACGGGCCGGTCCCACCCGGACGGCCAGGGTGGGGCTGACGGCGTCGATGTCGACGGCCAGGGAGCCGGCAACTATCCGCGACCCGATGGCGGGGACGACGGCGTCGACCAGCCGGTGGCCGGGGGGAGCCAGGAGGACGCCAGCCGGGAACCGGCGTAGCACGGGCTCGATCCACCGGGCCGCGGCGACGCCGGCCCGGGCCGTCACCACCACGTCGAGGCGGCGGACGTCGTGAGTGTGCAGGGCCGAGAGGAGCCGTCCGGCCGTGGTCGTCGATCCGTCGACGACGAGCACCGCCGCGCCCCCCTCGCGCCAGAGGTGGACGCCCGCCACCAGCGGGCGGCCCTCCACCGCCGCCGGCCACCGGGCCGCGACCGCGGGCGCCAGCAGCACGGCCACCGCGCCCGACGCCAGGCCCCGCCGGATGCTGCGCCGCCATCCCCGCCGGTGGGCCACGAAGGCGCCGGCCACCGCCGCGGCCAGGAGCAGGAGGTGGGGAAGGCGGGCCCGGCCCAACGGCAGCCCGGCACCCCAGCGGGCGACCGCCGCCACCCAGGCCACCATCGCCTCGGTGGGGACGTGCAGCACCCGGGCCACCGGCCCCCCGACGATGCCCGCCGGCAGGCCGGCGGCGATGCCCCACATCATCAGCGGCCCGGCCACTGGCACGGCCAGCAGATTGGCCGGCAGCGAGGCCACCGGGAGGCCGTCGAAGACGGGCACCAGCACGGGTGCCACGCCGACCTGGGCGGCCAGGGTGACCCCCAGGGCCTGGGCCAACGGCCGGGGGCCGGGCAGCAGGGCGGCCAGGGGTCGGGCCAGGAACAGGATGCCCGCCGAGGCCCCGACCGACAGGAGGAATCCGAGCGACCCGACGAGGAGGGGGTCGACGAGGAGGCAACCGGTGACGGCCAGGCCCAGGATGCGCACGCCCGACACCGGGCGGCCCATGGTGGCCGACACCAGGGCCAGGGCGGCCATGGCTTCGGCCCGCAGCACCGAAGGCTCCCACCGCGTCAGGACGCCGAACAGCAGGAGCAGCACGAGACCCGCGGTCAGCCGGGGGCCCAACCGGAGCCGGCGGAGCAGCGGCGAGAGCAGGGCGAGGACGAAAGCCACGTTCTGGCCGCTCACCACCAACAGGTGGGTGAGGCCGGCGGCTCGGAAGTCGTCGGTGGTCTCGACCGGCTGGCCCCGGTCGTCGCCCAGCACGAAGCCGGCGTAGAGCGCCCGGCGCTCGATCGGCAGCGATGTCACGCCGGCCAGCAGGGTGCGACGGATGCCGTTGGCGACGCGGCTGGGCCCGCTCCCCGCCTCCCACCCGCCGACCTCCGCCACCACGAACTGGGCCACGACGTGGCGGCGGAAGAGGTAGGGCCGGGCCGACTCGGGAACCGGCCGGAGCTCGCCCGCCATCGACACCTGTTCGCCCGCCAGCCGGGGCCGGAGGCGGGCCGCGGCTCGGCCCCGGGCCTGGGCCTCGACCCGCTTGCCCATGATCCGCACGTCGACCCTGACCCCGCCGAAGGCATCGCCTGGGTCGCCCACCAGCGTGGCGATACCCCGCCACTCCCCCACGGTCGGCGGCCGCAACCCGTCCTCGGCCCGCGCCCCCAATGCCGACGCGAGTAGAGCCGCACCGACGATCACCACCATCGGCCGCCTGGTCGCCACCCCGAACACCGCTACCGCCGCCACTGCCAGGAGCGGTAGGCGAAGCGCCGCCCACGCCCCGGCGGCGGTGGCGACCGCCATCACCACGACGGCGCCGTCGCCCATCACCCGCGCCGTGCCCCGGCTCACGACACCACGACCAGGGGGCGGATCGCCTCCAACTTGGCCGGACCGATGCCGGGGACCTCGAGCAGCTCCGTCACCGACTTGAACCGCCCGTGTCGGGTCCGGTAGGTGAGGATGGCCGCGGCGGTGGCCGGGCCCACGCCGGGGAGGGTGTCGAGCTGGGCCGCGGTGGCGGTGTTGAGGTCGATCGCACCGGCGGGCGCCCCACCGGCTTCCCCACCCGGCGCCCCCCCGGTAGCCCCGACACCGGCCCCCGGGTCGCCGGCGACGGGATCTCCCGGTGGGGGCTCGCCCTTGCGGGGGATGTAGACCCGGGTGCCGTCGACCACCCGGGCGGCCAGGTTGAGACGGTCGAGGTCGGCCTCGGGGAGCAATCCGCCGGCGGCGATGACCAGGTCGGCCACCCGGGCCCCGGCCGGCACCGAGTAGACCCCCGGTACCGCCACTTGGCCGGCGGCATGGGCGGTGACGACCCCCACCCCACCGCCGGCGGTAGTGGTCGAGGGCCCACCCGACCCGGATCCAGGCGCAGAGGCCGGCCCCGCCGGCCCCGCCGGCCCCGCCGCCCCGGACACGGGCGGGGCGTCGCCGGCCTTGGGCAGCACCAGCTCCGGCGGGTGCGAGGGAGTGCGCAGGAACACCAGCCCGAAGGCCACGGCGGCCACCACACCCATGACTGCCAGCACCACCCGACCGGGCGTGACCGACCCTCGCAGGAGCGCGACCCGGTCGGCCCAGGACGACGAAGAACTAGACGGCGCTGGCAGGAAGTCGGACATCGGCACGTCCCCACGGCGACGACACAGCCAAGGGGGAAGCCGGCCCGTGCAGCGTATCCGACTACGGCAGGCTTGCGCCTCCGCCGCCGCCCGCCCCGCCGCCGCTCTCCATGAACCGCCGGGCGGCGTCCTCGGCCTCGATCTCCAGCGGGATCATCCGGTAGGCGGCCCGGTGACCGAACCCGTGCCAGCGCCCGGACACGTACGCCCCCAGGTACTGGTGCAGGAACCCGAACGGCCCCAGCTCCCGCCACTGGCGGACGTGCTCCTGCTCGTGGCGCAGCAGGTGGGCACTGTCGACCGCCTCCCGCCTGACCGAGATCAGCGACCAGATGGTGATGGCGTCGGAGCCGGGCGGCACCGGGCCTCCGACCCAGATCCAGTGGTCATCCCGCCGCCGGATGCCCACGACCCGCTCCGCCTCGGCTCAGTACAGGCGGGCGGCCAGGGCCCGGCGGAACTGGGACTTGCGGGGGTCGTCGGCGCCCAGCATCTCGAGCATGTCGAGGTACTCCTGGCGGGCGGTCTCGTCGGCCTTGACCCGTCCGAGCAGGGACTCGAACCGGCCCTCGATGTCGTCGTCGGACGACCCGGCGGGGCCCGCCGACAAGCGCGCCCGGGCCGCCACCCGGCGGACGTCGGCCGTCTCCGGCAGCCGCTTCAGCAGCTCGAGGGCCTCCTCGCCCTCGCCCCCGTCGATCAGCAGCTCGGCGAGGGCCAGGACCGCGCCCGGGTGGTCGTGCTCCAGCTCCAGCGCCTGGCGGAGCGACGCCTCGTCACCGGCCTTCACCAGCAGGTCGGCCTCCGTCGGCTTCGGCCCCAGCTTGTCGATGAAGGCGATGACCTGGGCCTCGGGGATGGCCCCGATGAACGAGTCGATCACCTGGCGGTCCTGCAGGGCGAACACCGCCGGAATCGACTGGACGTTGAACGTGCCCGAGATCCGGGGGTTGGTGTCGACGTCGACCTTGACCAGCTCGACCCGGCCCTTGGTCGCCGCCACCGCCTGCTCGATGATCGGGCCGAGGGTGCGGCACGGCCCACACCACGACGCCCACAGGTCGACCACGACCGGCACCTCGACCGAGCGGTCGAGGACATCGCGTTCGAAAGTTGCGTCGGTGACAAAGGCCATACGACTCCTCAATACCCTTGCGGCATCACGTTGGATTCCGATCCGAAGGTACCTTGGATCGGAATGGACCGAGATCAGCCGCTCTACGAGGTCCACCAGCGACCCGAGCTCGACCGACCCACCCTCGTGCTGGCCCCCGATGGGTGGATCGACGCCGGGTTGGCCGGAGCAGGGGCCATGGCCGCCCTGACCAAGGGCCTCTCCACCGAGCTGGTCGCCACCTTCGACTCCGACGAGTTCATCGACTACCGGGCCCGCCGGCCGATCTCGGTGATGGAGGACGGCGTCTACCAGGCGCTCAACTGGCCCAAGATCGAGCTTCGCTCGGGCCGCGACGACGACGGGAACGACGTGCTCGTGCTGGTCGGGCCCGAGCCCGACAGCCGCTGGAAGGCGTTCGCGGGGGCCGTCGCCGAGCTGGCCGGCATGTTCGGGGCCCGCCTGCTGGTGGGCATGGCCGGGTTCCCGGCCCCCGTGCCCCACACCCGCACCGCACTTCTGGCCGCCAGCGCGTCGTCCATGGAGCTGGCCACGTCGATCGGCGTGGTGCCCGGCACCCTGCAGGTGCCGGCCGGCATCCTGGCCGCCCTCGGGGAACGGTTGGGCATCGAGGGCGTGCCCACCATCGGCCTCTGGGCCCGCGTCCCCCATTACGCGGCCGGGCTGCCCTACCCCGACGCCAGCATCCAGCTCCTCGACGGCCTCACCCGGGTGACCGGCCTGAAGGTCGATGCCCCCCAGCTGCGGGAGGCGGCCGACGAGACCCGGCGTCGCCTCGACGAGCTGGCGTCCAACAGCGCCCAGCACCGCACCCTCGTCCGCCAGCTGGAGACACAGTTCGACTCCGAGGCCGCCGATCAGAGCGCGCTGGTCGCCGGCTGGGGCCTCCTCCCCTCCGGCGACGAGCTGGCCGCCGAGCTGGAGAAGTACCTGCGCGACGAGGAGTCGCCGTAGACGACGGCGCGCTCCCGGGCAGTTCCCCGGGAGATCAGGTCCGGGGAAAAGCGGGGCCAGTCCGTGACGGCCCTCGGGCACTCCCCCTCATTAATGCACGTTGATGTAGCGTGCGGGCCGTCTCGGCGGGACAGCCCGCCGGACACGAGCCTTGGAGAGTGTGATGGAGCCCCTCGACGATGACTCCCTGAGCAGGGCCCCCCTGAGCCGGCGGGCCTTCCTGAGCCTGGCGGCTGCGGCAGCCGCGGGCGCGACCCTCGGCGGCTGCGGCTCCGACTCGGCCACGACGGCGACCGACACGACGACTCCCCCGCTGGCGGGCCTCGCCAACGGCCGCACGGCGACGATCCGCACCTGTGTCTACGCCAAGAACCACGCCTCGTCGATGCTGTTCTGGCAGAAGTTCGCACCCGCCGGCATCACCGTCACGGTGTCGCCGGTGACCTCGACCGCTGAGATCCTGCAGGCCCTCGAGGGCGGCTCGCTCGACTTCGGCCTGATGAGCCCGTACGTCCCGATGCTCACCCAGGCCAAGTCCGGCGTGTCCTGCAAGACCGTCGCCATGGTCGCCCGCCAGGGTTTCGGGCTAGTCGGCAAGGCCGGCGAGGTGGCCAAGGTGGAGGATCTGCGGGGCAAGAAGATCGCCATTCCCCCGCCCGGATCACTGGTGCTGGTCATCAACCAGGTGCTCGACCAGGCCGGGCTGAAGCTCGGTCAGGACGTCGAAGCGGTCCCCCTCGGATACGCCGACCACCTCGCCGCGCTCACCAGGGGCGACATCCAGGCGTTCATGGGCAGCGAGCCGCCGTGCACCCAGGCCGTCGTCGACGGTGTCGGCGTGCGACTGCCCGGCGTCTTCGACACGCCCCTCGGCAACCTCAACACCGCCCTGTGGGCCTCGTCCGCAATGCTTGACGACGACGAGCTGTGCCGGGTGACCGTGAAGATGCAGAAGGACGCGGCCGAGTACCTCTCGCCGAACGGTACGAACGACACCGTCGTCTGGCGCGACCTGCTCGTCAACCAGTTCGGGCTCGACGAGAAGGTGTCCGCCGCGGTGTTGGAGAACATCGGCGCCGAGTGGAGGTTTGACAAGGCACGCGAGGACCAGTACGTGGGCGTGGGCAAGGCGCTGGTGGCGAGCGGAGATCTGACCACCGAGCCCGACTACGAAGGCCTGTACGCCCGCCAGTACTGGACGGTCTGAACGCCGCCGTTGGAGTCGTCGTGACCGACGCCCCCCTCTCCCAGGTGGCGGCGGTGTCGGGAGTTGTCACCACGCCGGCTTCGGCGCGGTCGGGTCGCAGACGCCATCGGCGCCTCGTCGGGCTGGTGGTGCCATTGCTGCTCCTGCTGGGCTGGCAGCTCTCCTGGGAGCTCGAGTTGAGACCCCGGTCGATCCTGCCGTCGCCGCACCAGGTGCTCACCGCCGCCGACGCGTTCTTCTTCGGTACCAACAACGTCACGCTGTCCGGGATCGTGCCCTTCAAGGGCGCGGCCTGGCTGCACATATCGGCCAGCGTCGAGCGGTGCCTCTCGACCTGGGTGCTGGCGGTCGGCGTCGGGCTGGTTCTGGGGCTCGGCCTCGGCCTGTCGCGCTGGGTGGCCGACCTGCTGGAGCCGGTCACCAACGCCCTGCGGGCAGTACCCCTCTTCGCCTGGCTGCCGCTGGCCGCCGTGCAGTTCGGCATCGGCGAGCGACCGGCGCGCATCCTGATCTTCATCGGCGCCCTGTGGCCGGTGGTGGTCGCCACGACCGACAGCGTGGCGCGCGTCCCCCGGATCCACGTCGAGACGGCCCGGATGCTGGGCACCCCGCGCTCGCGTCTGTGGCGCCGGGTCTACCTGCCGAGTGCCCTGCCGGAGATCGTCACCGGCCTGCGACTGTCACTGACCCTCGCCTGGACGTGCGTCATCGTCGGCGAACTACTCGGTGTGAGCCGGGGGATCGGAGCGATGATGATCGCGGCGCGGGAGGCCGGAGCCACCGAGCAGATCATCGTGGGCGTCCTCCTGTTCGCCACCATCGGCTACGCCGGCGATCGGCTCCTGCGACTGATGGCCCGTCCGCTCGTGCGCTGGGGCGACGCGTGACAGACGAACCACGGGGCCTGCTCGTCGCCCGGGGCGTGAGGAAGTCCTACGCCGACCTGCTGGTGCTGGACGGGATCGACCTCCAGGTGTCGGCCGGGCAGACCCTGGCCCTCCTCGGGCCCAGCGGGTGCGGCAAGACCACACTGCTGCGGGTCCTCGCCGGGCTGGAGCCGTTCGACACCGGATCCGTCACCGTGGGCGGGAGTCCGGTCGAGGGCCCATCGCCCCAGCGCGGCATCGTCGCCCAGGCCGGCACCCTCTTCCCCTGGCTCACCGTCAGCCAGAACGTGGGATTCGGGCCCCGTGAGCTCGGGGCGGCCGACGTCAGGCGCACCGTTGCCGACCTGCTGGCGGTGACCGGCCTGACCGACTTCGCCGACGCCCTGCCCCGCCAACTGTCCGGTGGCATGCGCCAGCGGGCCTCATTGGCCCAGGTGCTGGCCAACCAGCCCCCGCTGCTCCTCCTGGACGAGCCCTTCGGGGCCCTCGACGCCCAGACCCGCCTGCGCATGCACGAGTGGGTGCGGGGTCTGCTCGCCGAACGGCCGACCAACACCATCCTGGTCACCCACGACGTCGACGAGGCGCTCCTCCTCGGCGACCGACTCGGGCTGCTGTCGCCCCGTCCGTCGCGGGTGGTCAGCGAGCGGGAGCTCTCGTTCGGCGCCGACCGGGGAAGGCACACACTCACCGACCCCGCCTTCGTCCAGCTGAAGGCCAGCGTGCTCGCCGAGGTCCTGGCCGCCTGAGGGCTCCCCGCTACAGCCACCGCCGGCCGGTGTTCCAGGCATCGGTGGTGCCGAGCGCCCGCAACTCGGTCTTGCGGACCCTCGAGGTCGGGGTCTTCGGCAGCTCGTCGTGGATCCGCAGCCACCGGGGGACGAGGTATCGGGGCAGTGTCCGGGCGAGGAACACGATCACCTCGACCAGGTCGAGCTCCACCCCCTCGGCCGCGACGATGCACAGCAGCACCTCCTCCTCGACACCGTTCTCGGCGGGGACCCCCACCGCCGCCGCCTCGACGATGCCCGGGTGGGTGATCGCCGCCTCCTCGATGAACGAGGGGGCGATCATCTCGCCGGATCTGCGGATCGCATCCCGCCGACGACCGACGAACCGCAACTCGCCGTCGTCGGTCCACTGCAGGACGTCTCCCGTGCGGTACCACCCGTCCTCCGTCCACGACTCACGGCTCGGTGCGCAAGGCCCGGCGGCCGTGAGGTAGCCCTCGAACATCAGGTGCTCGGCCCGGGGCTTCATCCACAGCTCCCCCGGCCGCCCGGGACCGAGGCTCGCGCCGTCGACATCGACGATCCGGCCGTCCCAGCGGTCGCTCGGCACACCGACGGTACCCGGGGTCTGGGGAAGGCCCCGACCGGGCCACGACCAGCACGATGCGGTCTCCGTCTGGCCCCACGTCTCTGCGATGTGGAGGCCGAAGCGCTCCTCGATCTCCCGCCATCGATCGGTGGGCGCGGCCGCCCCGAGGATGCGACGGACCGGATTGTCGAGGTCGTCCGGCCGGGGCCGCCGCCGCGACAGGGCCGACAGGATGGAGCCGACGAAGGTGAACATGACCGCGTCCGCGGCGCGGACGCGGTTCCAGAACTCGAATGGGTTGAAGGCTCCGTCGATGGTGATGCTCCCCCGCCGGCCGAGAGCGGCGAGAAGGTTTCCCTGGCAGCTGACGTGGAAGAGGGGCAGGCAGCAGTAGAGCGCCTCACCTTCGTCGATCGGAAGGCACTCCTCGCCATAGTTGTGGGCCCATACCATCTCGCATCGCCGGCTCCACAGCACCCCCTTGGGTACCCCGGTGGAGCCCGACGTGTACATGAGCTTGGCCGGCGCCCCCGGCTCGTCGAGGAGGAGGGCCGGGGGGCGGCGGGATGCCTGTTCGACCAGGTCGTCGAGCCGCGGCACCCCTCCCGGGAGGGGCGGGCCACCCACGACCACCACGTCCCGCAGGTCGGCCAGCGCGCCCCGGACCGCCTCCACGTCGCCCGCCAGGCCGTGGTCGACGAAGACCACCCGTCCCCGGCTGTCGGCCATCACCCGGCGCAACGGCTCGCCGGCGAGAAGGGTGTTAAGGGGCAGGAACACGGCGCCGAGCTTGAGGCACGCGAACCAGGTGGCGACCATGGCCCACCCGTTGGGCGCCCGGATCATGACGATGTCGCCCGCCCCGTAACCCAGCCCGGCCAGCACGTCGGCCACCCGGTTGGCCAACTCGTCGGTCTCGGCGTAGCTGAGGGTGGCGTCGGGCAGGGTGACGAACCGGCGAGGTCCGAGCTCGGCCGCCCGGGCCTCGAGCAGGGCCCGGATCGAAGGGTGGGGCAGCGCGGGGGTGCCATCCGGGACCTCAGCCATGGCGGGGACCGTACCCTTCGGCGAGCCGGCCGACGCAGGCCGCTAGACCACCAGGTTGACCAGCTTGGGCGGGCGGGTCACCACCTTCCTCGGCGGGCGACCGGCCAGGGTGGCCTGCACCTTGGCCGACGCCAGGGCGATCCGTTCCATCTCCTCGGCCCCGATGCCGGCGTCGACCTCCATGCGGTCGCGGACCTTGCCGTTGACCTGCACCACCATGGTGGCGGTGAGGGCGGAGGCCCGCTCGGCGTCGAACGTCGGCCACGGCTGGGTGTGGATGTGCTCGCCCGGATGGCGGCGCTCCCAGAGCTCGGCGGTGACATGGGGCACCATCGGCGCCATCAGGAGGAGCAGGCTGTCGATCGCGAACTTGGTCGTCGCCCGCTCGGTGCCCGCCTGGACGTGCTTGTACAGCAGGTTGGTGAACTCCATGCACGCCGCCACCGCGGTGTTGTACGACCATCGGGCGTAGTCGTCGCTCACCCGGGCGATGAGCTTGTGGGTTGCCCGCTCCAGGCTCCCCGGCGGACCCGGCGGGGCGGTCGCCTCGGCCATCTCCACCGCCTCCACCTCGCCCGTGGCCAGCCGCCACACCCGGGACACATACCGGGCGCAGCCGTCGATGACCTTGTCGGTCTCGTCGGTCCAGTCGACGTCGTCGGCCGGGGGGCCCACGAACAGGTGGAACAGGCGCAGGGCGTCCGCCCCCACTGTCGAGAAGTACTTCTCGGGGGCCACCAGGTTCCCCTTCGACTTCGACATCTTCGACCCGTCCATGCGGATCATGCCCTGGGTGAACAACCGGCCGAACGGCTCCCGCAGACCGGGGGGGGCCACGCCCAGGTCGGCCAGGGCCTTGGTGAAGAACCGGGCGTACATCAGGTGGAGGATGGCGTGCTCGATGCCGCCGATGTACTGGTCGACCGGCAGCCAGTGGGCGGCGGCGGCCGGGTCGAACGGGGCCTCGGTGTTCC
>Ga0136617_10004592_pt1 | contig 12358 bp, 12 predicted proteins | sample AntDrymUQ3222106_2_FD_129672 | JGI IMG/M metagenome (GOLD analysis project Ga0136617, IMG submission 129672) | Polar desert sand microbial communities from Dry Valleys, Antarctica - metaG UQ322 (21.06) | ecosystem: Environmental > Terrestrial > Soil > Desert | place: Antarctica: Dry Valley...
CGCAGATCATGCGCCCACCTCGGCGTGGATGGCGCCGGGGCCCTCGGCGGTCTTGCCCTCGCCCTCCTCGGCGCCCACGAGAATCGCGATCTTCCCCAGGTGCTTGTTGTCGCGCATGAGCTGATGCGCCTCTGGCACGCCGTCGAAGCCCAGTGTGCGCCAGAGGACGGGCCGGATTTGAGATGACTCGATCAGCGCGTTGGCTCGGTTGCACTCATACGCGTTGGCGAAATGAGAGCCGATGATCTGCTTCTGGCGCATCCACAGGTAGCGGACGTCGAAGTCCAGGTCGAAGCCGGTCGTGCCGGCGCAGATCACCACCTTGCCGAAGGGCTTGACCGTGAACACCGAGGTGGGGAACGTGGCCTTGCCCACATGCTCGAAGACGATGTCGGGGGCGTCGCCGAGGATCTCCTTCACGCGCTTGGAGAACGCGCGCGACACGCCGAAGCGCTCTTTCTCCTCATCGGCGCTCTCGCCGCCCTTGCGCATCATCCCCGCGAACTCGTTGCGGTCGATGTAGTCGAGGGCGCCGAGCTGCTTGACCAGCTCGCCCTTCTCCGGTGAGGAGACTACGCCCACCGCGCGGGCGCCGGCAAGGGCGGCGATCTGCGTGGCGAAGACGCCGAGCCCGCCCGCGGCGCCCCAGATGAGCACGTTGTCGCCGGCCTGGATGTTGCACTGGTCGATCAGCATGCGGTAGGCCGTGAAGTAGACGAGCCCATAGGACCCCGCCTCGTCCCAGGTCAGGTTCTGCGGCCGCGGCAGCAGCTGCTGGGCCTGTACTTTGGTGAACTGGGCGAACGAGCCCCATGTCGTCTCGTAACCCCAGATCTTCTGGGAGGGCGCGGCGAGCGGGTCGAGCCCGTGCACCTCCGGATCCTCGTAGGAGGCCACGTTGCAGTGGACGACGACCTCGTCGCCCGGCTTCCAGCGCGTCACCCCGGGTCCGACCTTCCAGACGATTCCCGACGCGTCCGAGCCGCCGATGTGGTGTCCCCACTCCGGGTGATCGCCGTAGCGCATGACCGACACGGGTTCGCCCAGCGCCGCCCAGACGTTGTTGTAGTTCACCCCCGCGGCCATCACGCGCACGATCACCTCGAGGGGGCCCGGCTCCGGGACCTCGACCTCCTCGAGCTGGAACGCGTCCTCGGGCTCACCGAGGCGCTCCTCGCGGATCACCCAGGCGGCCATGCTCTTGGGAAGCGTGCCCGGCTCGACGCCGAGCTCGGTCACCTTGGTCAGGTCGACGGCCATGGCGAGGGAGATTACCGGCGCGCCGTGCGCGAGGGTCCGGGCTCGCCCGGACCGGAGCGACCGTATTGGGCATAGGATCCCGCCTCATGAGCGCGACTCTCTTTGGGGTTCCCGCTTCGCACCCCTCGCTGGCGGCCGAGCTGATGCTGCGCCACAAGGGCGTGGCGTACCGGCGCATCGACCTGGTGGCCGTGCTGCACCAGGTCCTGGTGCGTGGCCTGGGGTTCCCGAAGCCGACGGTGCCGGCGTTGCGGATCGACGGCAGGCGGGTGCAGGGTACGGGCGACATCGCCGTGGCCCTCGACGCGCTGCGGCCCCAGCCCCCCCTGTTCCCCGCCGATGCCGAGCGCCGGCGCGCGGTGGTCGAGGCCGAAGCCTGGGGCGACACCGTCCTACAACCCGTCCCGCGCCGCATCATCTGGGCCGGGCTCAAGCGCGACCGCTCGACCATCGGCAGCTACCTGGAGGGAGCCCACACGCCCATCCCGGTGGCGGTCGCCGAGCGCACTGCCGCACCGATCGTCGCTGCGGCCGCGCGCGCCAACGAGGCTTCCGAGGCGAACGTGCGCGGCGACCTGGCCGGCCTTCCGCGGCTGCTCGACCACGTCGACGAGCTCCTGGCGCAGGGTGTCATCGGCGGCGCCGAGCTCAACGCGGCCGACTTCCAGATCGCCACGAGCAGCGCTCTGCTGGCCTCCATGGAGGACGTACGGCCGCTCATGGAAGGGCGGCCCGCGCTGCAGCACGCGCGCCGCGTGGCGCCGGGCTACCCGGGCCGCCTGCCGAGGGTCTTTCCCGCTTCTTGGCTGCCCGCCTGAGCAAGATCGCACCCGTTCCGTCAGGTCCGGCCCGTACGGTGCGACCAGATATTCATATGGAAGCTGCAACCCCACTCCGGCCGCCCCACGTCCGAACCCTTGGCGACCGCGTCGTCGTCGACGGCCTCGTCATCGAGGACGACTGCGCCGTTCGCCTCGTGCGCGAGCGCGAAGGTGCCGGTGACGACCCGGTCAAGGTGGTGCGCGACGCGGTCGAGATCGGCGCCCGCGTGCTCGACCGCGAGCAGGCCGCCGCCAACGCAGAGTTCGTCAAGACCGAGTTCGAGAAGGCCTCCAAGGACGTTCAGGTCGAGTTCGCCGACAAGGCGCGCACGATCGCCGAGTTCTTCGAGAACCAGTTCGCCGAGGTCTTCGGCGAGGACGACGGCCAGCTGGCCAAGGAGCTCGAGCGCCGCTTCGGTGACGGCAGTGCGGTGTCGGTGCAGAACCGCGTGCGCGAGGCCGTGGCCGACACGCTCACCAAGTCGCGCGAGGACCTCGTTCGCCAGTTCTCCTCCGCCGACGACCGCAACCCGCTGGCCGACTTCAAGACCGCCGCGGTGCGATCGATCAACGAGGCCGCGGGGCGCTCGGACGCCACCCAGCGTGCGCTGCTGCAGAAGCTGGGCGAGCTGCAGAAGGAGCTGCAGGCCCTGCGCGACGAGAAGGACAAGCTCGAGGAGGTCGGCGCCGAGCGCGAGAAGGGCACGGCCAAGGGGCGCACCTTCGAGGGATCGGTCTTCGAGGCGCTCGACCGCATCGCGCTCTCCCAGGGCGACGTCGCCGAGGCCGTCGGTGACCTTCGCGAGGCCACCGGCAAGGTCGGTGACGTCGTGGTGGCGATCGACGGCTGCAACGGCCCCGCCCGCGGGCGCGTGGTCATCGAGGCCAAGGACCGTAAGCTCTCCAGCCCCGGCGCCCTCGCCGAGCTCGACAAGGCGATGGCCGAGCGCTCGGCCGATTTCGCCGTGCTCGTCGTGCCCACCGAGGAGGAGGTCCCGGCCAAGCTCGAGCCGCTGCGCGAGTACAACGGCGACAAGCTGGTGGTGGCGCTCGATCCCGAGTCGGGAACGCTCGCGCTCGAGCTCGGTTACCGGCTGGCTCGCGCCCGCGTGCTCATGAAGCGCTCCGACGCCGACGGAATAGACGCCGGCGCGCTGCGGGACACGGTCGAGCGGGCGTTGGCGGCCCTCGCCGAGGAGCGCAAGGTCAAGCAGCAGCTCACCGGCGCCAAGTCGAGCATCGACAAGGCCTATGACCTGGTGGAGTCCATGGCCGGGCGAGTACGAGGGCACCTGCAGGAGATCGACATGCTGGTCCGTCCTGCGGAGGAGGGGGCGGCCGTGGCCGTGCCGCCGCTGCGGGTCGAGGACGACCAGCCGCGCTTCAGCTTCTAGACGCTCCGGTCAGGGCAGCAGCAGATCACCCGACGAGCTCTTGCGTTCCTTGCCGATGGCGAGCTTGGCCGGCGCGATCTCCCTGGGCACCGCCTTCTCCGAGCCCGCGCGCACCTCATAGCTGCCGGGTTCGAGCGTCCGGGTGATCTCGGCGGTGTCGAGCGGGCCGACCGGGCCGACCGTTTCGGTGGTGCCGCCGCCCTCCAGGGTGATCGACTTGGGGGCGTCGGTCTGGTTGGAGATCGTGATGGTTACCTGGCCCGCCCCGACCTTCGCGGGGGAAACGGTCACCTTGTCCTCCTGGATGACTCCGCTCAGCCCGACCGGCACCGGCGGCCGCGGACTGTTCTCGAAGTCCTCGTCGCCACAGGCCGCCACGGCCAGCAGTGCCGCGGTCGCAACCGCACAGGTAGCCCGGCTTCGTGCCCCCATCAGCCGGACCCTAACCCACTAGTCGGAGTCGAACGGCAGCGCGACCACCTCGGCAGCCGCACCGGCCACGCTGACCGTGTCGCCCGGGGCCGCCTCGCGGCGCACCAGGGCGAGTGCGATCGGCCCGAGGCGCGGGGAGACACTGACCGACCCGACCCGGCCCACGACCTTCTCGCCGAGCAGGACGTCGGCGCCGCGCTCAGCGGGCTCGGTGAGCCGAAGCCCGCGCAGGTGGCGGTTGGGCTTGCCTCGCCAGTGAAGGCGGGCAACCGTCTCCTGACCGACGTAGCAGCCCTTGGTGAAGCTGACCGCCCGCTCGTTGATTCCCGCCTCCTGAGGCATCGTCTCGGCATCCATGTCGAGGCCCAGCCGCGGCCGGCCAGACTCGATACGCGCGCACTCCGCGGCCTCCTCGGAGACGGCCTCGAAGTCGAGCTCGAGCCCGGGCTCGCCGATCACATCCACGCCCAGGGCGGTGGCCACGTACATGCGGCCGCCGCGCTCCGCGAAAGAGTGCTCGGGGCCCTCGAACAGCTCACCGGCCGCCGGACCGATCACCGATACGAGCGAGCGCGTCTCGGTCACGTCCTCCCACTGCACGTCGCGCCCGAGCGCGTAAGTGCGCAACATGTGGGCCAGTACCGCGTGGCCGATCGCCTCGCTGTCCATCCAGAAGAAGTCCGCCCCGCGCAGGATGCGAAGGTCCGTGCGCAGCTTGCCCTTGTGGTTGAGGATCACGGCGTAGCAGCCGCTGCCGGGCGCGAGCGCCTCGACGTCGTTGGAGACCTGGCCCTGGAGGAATTCCGCCGCCTCGCCGCCGCGCACGAGGAACTTCGCCCGCTCGGAGCGGTCCAGCGAGCCGGCGGACTCGCTCAGGAGCTCGTATTCGGAGGTGGCGATCACTCCAGTGATCGTACTCCCGCACCGGGTTTAGGCACGGCTAACACATGCTTTAATAGAGACAGATGCCGAAGTTGCCAGAGAATCGAGTTTCGCGGCGGAAGCTGCTCGGAGGCGCAGCGGCGGCCGGGGCGGCGATCCCTCTGTTCCACGAGCTCGTGCCCCATCAGGGGTTGCACGACCAGAGCGCCTCCGCGCGCGAGCAGGCGATCAGCACCGGCCACGCCGCCCATCGCGGCTCAGGTCACTTGGGAGCCCGCGGCCGGGTGGATCCCAAGGCCAATGGCTTCGACCCTCAGGACATCCTGCGCGACTTCGACGAGGGAACCGTGCGAAACGGCGTGCGCGAGTGGGAGATAGTGGCCGAGGACCGCAGGATCGAGGTGGCGCCCGGCGTCTTCTACGACGCCTGGACCTACAACGGCCGCGTGCCGGGCCCGACTCTTCGGGCCCGCGAGGGTGAGAAGCTGCGCGTCAACTTCATCAACGCCTCGGCGCACCCGCACACAATGCACTTCCACGGCATCCACCGCGACCTGAGTGACGGCGTTCCCGGGATCGGCGCCGGCAACATCGGGCCCGGCGAGTCGACCACCTACGAGTTCGACGCCACTCCCTTCGGCCTGCACCTCTACCACTGCCATTCCACGCCGCTGGCCGAGCACATCGCCAAGGGGCTCTACGGCACGTTCATCATCGACCCCAAGGCGGGACGACCGCCCGCGGACGAGCTCGTGATGGTCATGAACGGGTTCGACACCAACTTCGACCGCGTGAACGAGATCTATGCGGTGAACACCGTGGCCTTCGCCTACATGGACGAGCCCGTGCGAGTGAAGCGCAACGAGCTCGTTCGGATCTACGTGGTCAACGCGCTCGAGTTCGACCTTCTCAACTCGTTCCACATCCACGCCAACTTCTTCGACTACTACCCCACGGGCACGCGCCTCGAGCCGCGCGACTTCACGGACACGGTGATTCAGGGGCAGGGCGAACGCGGAATCATGGAGCTGCGCTTTCCCTACACCGGCAAGTACATGTTCCACGCGCACGTCTCGGAGTTCGCCGAACTGGGCTGGATGGGCTTCTTCGAGGTGGTCTGAGGCGCGATGACCTTCGCATCCCTACGTCCTCGGTCCTCGACTTGCTCAGCAGGCCTTCGGACCTGCGTCCTTGGCCTGCTCGGTCCTCACGCCTCAGACGGAGTCGACTGATGGAGCCGGCCACCGCCACCGCGCCCGCCGAGCCCAAGCGCTCGCGTCGGCGCCCGCGCTGGCTCGCGGGGCTCATTCCCCTCCTGATCCTCGCCGGGGCGATCGGCCTCTTCGTGGCCCTCGACGCTCCCGGGCTCGACCGCGTCGGCGTTCCCGTGGAAGAGCTGGCCGTGGAGCGCAGCGTCCTGCGCCCGGGCGAGATCGAGCTGCAACTGCGCAACGACGGCCCCGATCCGGTCGCGGTCCGCCAGGCCATAGTCAACGACGGCTTCGCCGACTTCAGCCAATCGGACGACCAGATCGGGCGCCTGGGCGGCGACAGTGTGACCGTCCAGTACCCCTGGATCGAGGGGCAGGCCTACGAGGTGGTCCTGCTCACCTCCACGGGCGTGACGATTCCCCACGTCATCGACGCCGCGGCCGAGAGCCCGGACGCCGACCTCGGCTTCTACGGGTTGATGGCTCTCATCGGAATCTACGTGGGGGTGATTCCGGTGGGCATCGGAATGCTCTGGCTGCCGTGGATGCGTACGGTCGACGCCCGCTGGATGCGCTTCTTGATGGCCTTCACGATTGGGCTGCTCGGCTTTCTGGGCATCGACGCCCTGCTCGAGGGGACCGTGCTGGCCGGCTCGGGGCCCGCGGTGTTCGGGGGTGCGGCGCTCGTGTTCCTGGGGGCGGTGGGCGCCTATCTCGCGCTGGCCGGGGTGGACGGGTGGCTCAAGGGCCGCCGGCACGGCGGCGAGTCGGGCTACCGGGCCGCCTTCTTGGTCGCGCTGGGCATCGGTCTTCACAACCTCGGCGAGGGCCTGGCCATCGGCTCGGCCTACGCCGTCGGGTCGCTCGCGCTGGGCGCGGCGCTGGTGGTGGGCTTTGCGCTGCACAACACCACGGAGGGCCTGGCCATCGTGGCTCCTGCGGCGCGCGAGGGCAAGGTGTCGATTGGGCGCCTGGCCGGTCTCGGCCTACTGGCCGGCGCGCCCGCGGTGCTGGGCGCCTGGATCGGCGCGTCGGCCTTCCATCCGAGCTTGGCTGGGCTCATGTTCGGCATCGGCGCGGGTGCGATCGCCCAGGTGATCGTGCAGATCACCCCCTCCATTCGTGATCGCGAGGGCGGCGGTCCACTGCTCAGCCCGCTCGTGGCGGGCGGCTTGCTCAGCGGGTTGCTCGTGATGTACGTGACCGGCCTCATGGTGAGCGTCTGATGGGGTCCGCGCGCAGCCGGCCGAGCCGGCCACTTGCGACGAAGGCGCCCGCGCGCAGCCGGCCGAGCCGCCCGCTTGCGGCTGGGGCGGCCCGCACGGAAGCCTCCAAGGCGGTCCAGGACTACACAAAGGCGATCTGGTCGCTGGGCACGCGCAGCAACGAGCCCGTCTCGACTTCGGCCATCGCCGAGCGCCTGGAGGTGTCGCCGGCTTCGGCGTCGGCCATGGTCAAGCGCCTCGAGTCGATGGGACTGGTCGAGCGCGAGCCGTACCACGGCGTTCGTCTGACAGCCACGGGCGAACGGCTGGCCCTCGAGGTGTTGCGCCACCACCGCCTGCTCGAGCTCTACCTGGCCGAGGCGCTCGGCATGTCCTGGGACCGCGTTCACGAGGAGGCCGAAGTGCTCGAGCACGCCATCTCACCCGAGCTCTCGGAGCTGATCGCGGCCAAGCTCGGCAACCCCACCCACGACCCCCACGGCGATCCAATCCCCACCGCCGACGGCGAGATCGACGAGGGCCCCACCCGCTCCCTCACCGAGCTCGACCCCGGCGAGCGCGGTCGTTTCACCCGCGTCTCGGACTCCAACTCTGAGATGCTGCGCTACCTCTCGGGGCGCGGGATCGCGCCCGGCGACGAGCTGGAGCTGGTCGGCCACGAGCCCTTCGGCGGTCCGGTGACGGTGAGCGTGAACGGGCGCGCCCACGCGCTCGGCGATCAGCTCGCGCGAGCCATGCGCATCGAGCAGTAGCCTGTCCCCATCGCCGCGCTCGCCGACCACTTCCAGTCCGTAGTCGACTCGCTGCCGCCCGACTGGTCGCAGCTCGAGCTCGACCTGCGCATCTTCGACGAGGACCGCTACGTGGAGGCCGCCACCCTGCTGGTGCAGATCAACGCGATGCCCTATTCCGAGCACGACTGGCACTGGCGCCTGCGCGCCGCCAACACGTTCGGACACGCGGCGGCCGCCCAGACCGTGCGCGGAACCCTGGCCCTGCTCGACAACGACGGCATCGAGGGCGAGATGGCGGTGCGCGAGGCGCGCTCGGGAAGGGTGGAGGTCACGCAGATGTGGGGCCGCCCCGAGTCGGTGCGCCAGGAGTTTCGCCAACGCCGGGCGCAGTAGCCGCAGTGGCCCGCGTGGCGCTGCTGTGTCCCGACCTGCTGTTCGGCTCGCGCCTGCGCAGCGGCCTGGAGCAGGCCGGCCACGAGGTTCTGCCCCCTGACGCCGACGCCGACGTGCTCGTGGTGGACCTGACCGACGACGCCGAGGCACGCGTGGCCGCGGCCGCCGGATCGACCGTGCCGGTGCTCGGCTTCTACGCCCACGTGGAGCAGGACGTCCGCCAGGCCGCCGAGGCCGCGGGCTTCACCCGCGTGGTGCCGCGCTCGCGGATGGCCCGTGAGGGACCGGCGCTGGTCGAGGCGCTGCTCACCTAAACGCCGATTTCGATCCGCCGTCCTGCTTGTGGGGCCAGGAGACCACCAATCCAGGACAGCGCAAGAAAAACAGCTAGGGGGGAAACGCCAATCGCACATCGGGACGCCGCTCGAGGATCCCGAACTGAGCGTCGAACTGGGCCCAACCCCTTATAGCTCCTCGATCGAGCCGAATGGGCGGCAGCAAAGCCGGCGCAACGGCCTCGAGCTGCGCCCGCACCAGCGCCTCGTCAGCCCCCGACGCCTCGACCAGCTCAACCACGGTGGCGCCGCGGTCGGCCAGCGCGCCCCGTGTGCCCTCGGCCAGCGCATCGAGCAGCCCGTCGAGGCGCTCACCATCCCGCCGTAACGTCTCCCGCTCCGTCACCAGCACCAGCTCGGGATAGCGCGGCGCCCCGTACTCATCAACGCGAAACTCGCGAGTCCGTACGCCGCGCCGGCGCAGCGCGACCCCCTCCACATTCCAAAACGCCACCACCGCATCCACCCGGCCGGCAACCAGGCTGGGCACCGCGGAAAAGCCGATCGTCACGCGATCAACGCGGTCGAAGTCGCCGCCGTCGGCCTCGACCACGGCGCGCAGCACGGCCTCATCGGAGGCCAGTCCGGTCACGCCCACCCGCCGGCCCTCGAGATCGCGCGGACGGCGAATCCCCTCACGAGCGATCACCGCGGCCAACGGTCGCTGAACCAGCGCGCCGATCCCCACCAGATCTTGGCCGGCCTGGCGGGCCAGACCGAGATCGTGGATGTCGACCACCGCCACGTCGGCCCGGCCGGCGCCGAGTAGCTTGAGGGAATCCGTCGAGGACGATGGGACGCGCACCTCGAGGTCGCCGCCCTCGCGCAAAGCTCCGTAGATCCCTGCGTGCGCGGGGTTGGGCTGAAATCCAGGGCCAGCATCAACTTCTCATCCGGCCCGTCGTCGGAGCAGCCGGCCAGCGCCGCGCCGGCCAGGAGGAGTAGGAGCATTCGGCGCACGGCGGCGAACCCTAGGCGCGCTGAGGTGGCCCGTACACTCCGAAGCAGATGCGGCGGGTCACCTTTTCGCGCAATTTCACGCTCTCGTTGTCGCGCACCTGCCGGTGCTACTGCAAGTACTGCGCGTTTGCCACGCACCGGGCCCACCTGTACTCACCTGCCGAGGTGGAGCGGATCCTCGACGACGCCTCAGGGCGCGGCGCCAAGGAACTGCTGGTGCTCACGGGGGAAAAGCCGGAGGTCAACGCCGAGGTGGCCGCGCGGCTGGGCGAGTACGGCCACGACGACTTCGTCTCCTACGTCATCTGGGCCTGCGAGCGCGCGCTCGAGCGAGGCATGCTGCCGCACACCAACCTGGGCGCCCTGTCGCGCGAGGACCTGGCCCGGCTGCGAGAGGTCACTGCCTCGCAGGGCCTGATGCTTGAATCGATCAACCCGGACCTGGTGGTCCATCAGGGATCGCCCACCAAGCGTCCCGAAGTGCGCCTGGAGACCATCCGGGCCGCGGGCGAGCTGCGCATCCCCTTCACCAGCGGCATCCTGGTGGGAATAGGGGAGACGCCGGCGCAGCGGATCGAGGCCCTCGAGGCTTTGGCCGAGCTGCAGCGCGAGCACGGCCACCTGCAGGAGATCATCCTGCAGAACTTCGTTGCCCACCCGCGCTACTACGGCGCGGAGCCGGCGGAGATCGCCGACGAGGCCCAGCAACGCCAGAGCCACGGTGAGCCGCTACCGCCGCCCGCCTGGGCCACCCCGATCTCACTCGACGACATGCGCACGCTGGTGCGCGAGTGCCGCCGGCTGATGCCCGACGTGGGGGTGCAGATCCCGCCCAACCTGTCCGACTGGTGGCTGCCGTTGATCGAAGAGGGCGCCACCGACCTGGGCGGGCTGTCGGCCAACGGCGACCACATCTCGCCCGAGCATCCCTTTCCCTCGGTGCACCGCATGCGCAAGGAGCTCGCCCCGCGCGGCTACGCCCTCACCGAGCGGCTCTGCGTCTACCCGCAGTACATGGATCCCGACTGGCTCGAGCAGGGGGTACTCGACCTGGTCAAGTTGAAGTTCTGGAGCTTCATCCCCCGGCGCGGCTCGGGCCGGCGCGAGGAACGCCTGATTCGCAGCGACCTGGTGGCCGGCGCGATCGCCCGGGCACGTGATGACCGCCCGCTGTCGCCCGACGAGCTCACCGCCCTGTTCGCCGAGACCCGGCCCGAGGCGATCGAGGACATGCGCCAGGCCGCCGACGAGCTGCGTCGCGAGCTGGCCGGCGAGACCGTGACCTTCGTGGTCAACCGCAACATCAACGTCTCGAACATCTGCACCGTCGGATGTGCCTTTTGCGGCTTTGGCCAGGGCCGGCGCTCGCCCGACGCCTACGAGCACTCCGAGGCCGAGTTCGTGAGCCGCGTGCACGAGGCGGTCGCATTCGGCGCGAGCGAGATCTGCATGCAGTCGGGGATCCACCCGGAGTGGACGATCGAGGACTACGAGAGCTGGCTGCGCCTGGCCAAGCGCACCGCGCCCGAGCTGCACCTCCACGCGTACTCGCCGATGGAGATCGACGCGATGGCCGCCGACCTCCCGCTCGACGAGGTGTTCGCCCGGCTCAAGGAGGCCGGCCTGGGATCGACGCCGGGCACCGCGGCCGAGGTGCTGCACGACGGCGTACGCCAGCGCATCTCCCCCAACAAGCTGCCCGCAGCGCGCTGGGTGGAGATCATCGAGGCCTCCCACGCGGCCGGGCTGCGCTCGACGGTGACCGTGATGTTCGGCCACATCGAAGAGCCCTGGGAGCTGGCCGAGCACATGCGCGTGGTGCGCGAGCTGCAGGCGCGCACGGGCGGCTTCACCGAGTTCGTGCCCCTCTCCTTCATCCCCTTCCACACGTTGCTGGGGCGCACGCACGGCATCGAGGAGATCTCCCGCGAGGAGAACCTCAAGCACACCGCTGCCTTTCGGCTCGCGCTCGGGAAGTCGATTCCCAGCCTGCAGGCCAGCTGGGTCAAGATGGGCCTGGATGCCGCCACCGAGGCCCTGCGCTGGGGGGTCAACGACCTCGGCGGCACGCTCATGGAGGAGTCGATCTCGCGCATGGCCGGCTCGGAGCACGGTGTGCGCCTCGAGCCGCATGATCTGGTGGGCGCCGCGCACGCGGCGGGGCGCCCGGCCGCCGAGCGGGACACGCTGTACGGGCTACGCCGCCTGTACGAGCTGCCGATAGCGGCTTAGTCACAGCGCTTTCGCACGATCTTCACCGTCGTCGGAAAACCACGCGAGAGTCTTAGGTGAGCATGCGCCGGCGCGAGTTCATCGGCCTGGGTCTTGGCGGGGCGGCCGCGGTTTCGCTGGGAGCCGCCTTCTGGGACGACCTTTTCGGCACTGCCCAGTCCCAGCCGCTCACACGCGGGGCGGCCTACGGTTCGCTCGGCGCGCCCGACGAGAACGGCTTCCGGCTGGCCGACGGCTTCCGCTCGCGGATCGTCGCGCGTGGGGCGGAGGTGGTGCCGGGCACCGAGTATCCGTGGCACCTGGCCTCGGACGGCATGGCGAGCTTCCCCGGCGCCGAGGGCGGCTTTGTGCTCGTGTCCAACTCGGAGGCCATCGAGGGCGGGGCGTCGGCGCTTCGCTTCGACGCTGACGGCGTCCCGCGGGACGCCTACCAGATCCTGTCGGGAACGAGCCAGAACTGCTCGGGAGGCGGTACGCC
>Ga0136617_10004593_pt1 | contig 12358 bp, 10 predicted proteins | sample AntDrymUQ3222106_2_FD_129672 | JGI IMG/M metagenome (GOLD analysis project Ga0136617, IMG submission 129672) | Polar desert sand microbial communities from Dry Valleys, Antarctica - metaG UQ322 (21.06) | ecosystem: Environmental > Terrestrial > Soil > Desert | place: Antarctica: Dry Valley...
CCCTGGTGGGACGGGCGCGAACTCAGCTACAGCTTCCCGGCCGCATGAACCGAGACGCGAAAAGCAGGGTCGAATGAACGCACCGGAAATCCAGGTTAGCGGGCGCAGCCCGTACCCGCCTCCTCGTCGCCGTCGCCGGCATTAGTCCGAAAGTCGTCCTGCTACGAACAAGAGTCCGTCGTAACCAGGGTTGGACTGGGGGTTCTCGGCCGCGACCGTGCGCACCTCGACATCTTCGAGCGCGACTCCCGCGCGCTCGAGGTAGTCGAAGATATTGCTTTGATCGACGCCGAAAGCGGGAAAGTCGCGCCCTTGGATCCGGTACCCGTCGGAGCGGCAGATGAACGACGTCAGCAGCGTCGCGCCGGGTCGTCCGAGCTCGCTGAGCTTGCGCAGGAACGAGACCAGCTCGGCCTCGTCGTTGGTGGCGGATTCGGCGAAGAAGTGACACGACACGACGTCGTAGCGCCGACGCCAGGCGGCGGGCACGGGCTCGCGCCAGTCGAAGCCCGCCATCTCCCAGGTCGAGTCGCGCAGGAAGCTCGCGAGGGCGTCCGCGTCGGCGCCGATCTCGCTTTCCAGCCATTGCAGCAGCGGGCTGTAGTCGAACTTCGACGGCTCGTCGCGCAGCCAGGACTCGACCTCGCGCAGGTTCTTCCAGCCGATGTCCGTGAACGTGACGTGCTCGAACGGGAGCCGGCGCGCGGACATGAGCGACAGCAGCGAGTACAGGCAGGGGCCGCCCGCCACCTCGATGACCGAGTCGGTGGGCGCCGTGCGCTCGCACAGGTAGTCGCTGATCGAGCGGGCGAAGGCGACGTTCTCCGTGCCCATCTCGCCGTAGTACTTCTCCAGGTAGGCGCGCGCGGGAAAGTCGTAGAACTCTGACGTGGGTGCTGTGACATTGGTCATCGGGCGTCCTTTGGCATGGTTGTCGAGGAAAGCTTGCCTGCGTCAGCGTCAGCGTCGGCGACGACGCGAACCGTTGCCGTCTGCTCGTCCCACGTCCCGCGCAGCGGGCAGCCGCGCTGGCGCATCTGCAGCAGGTACGCGACGAGCGCAGGGGTGAAGCGCTCGCCCGGCAGGACGTTGGCGATGCCGGGCGGGTACACGGCGATCGAGTCGGCGCTGATCCGGCCGGCCGCGTCGCTGAGAGCGATCGTATCCTGCGCGGCGAAGAAGGCATCGCGCGGGGCCATGACGGGATCGCCGAAACAGGACGCGGTCAAGCGCGACGCCGACTGGGCAGCGGGCGCGTCTGGATCGTGCAGCACCGCCTGAAGCGCCTTGACGAGGCGCCGGCCTGCCGCCGCCAGAGGCTGCCCGATGCCGAAATGGGCGATCAGGACGCGGCTCGTGACGAGCTCGAGGTTGATGTCCGCGATCCGCAGCAGATCGCGTGCCACGGCGTGTCCGTCGAGCCCTGCGGCCCCCACGTCGATCGCCAGGCGCAGGGGGTCGTAGGCCGCGACGCCATGCAGCCCGACTTGCTCGTCACCGAGCACGTTGAGCCCGCTGACAGCCCGGATCTCGCGCTTGACGACGCGCATCTCGGCCACCGCGCGCCCGGCGAGCTGCGCACCCTCGGCGTCCATCCGCGCGCGGGCGGCGTCCAGCGAGCCGAGCAGCAGGGAGCTCGGGCTCGTCGTCCGCACGAGGCACAGCGCGCGTGAGACGGCGGCTTCGTCGAGCGGTGCACGCGCGCCGTGGCCGAGGTGCAGCATCGCCGACTGCGTGAGGCTGCCGATCAGCTTGTGCGTGCCGGAGATCACGATGTCGGCGCCGGCGCCAAGCGCATCCTGCGGCAGGTCGTCGTGAAACCGGAAGTGCGCTCCCCAGGCTTCGTCGACGATCAGCGAGACGCCGCGCTCATGGCAGATGTCCGCCAGCGCGCGCACGTCGGCCGCCGCGCCGAAGTAGGTCGGGCTGACGACGAAGGCCGCCGTTGCATCGGGCGTGCGATCCAGGGTCGCGGCGAGTTCAGCGGCCTGCACGCAGTGCGCGACGCCGAGGTCGTCGTCCATCCCGGGCATGACGAAGACCGGTCGCAGCCCGCCGAGGACGAGGCCGTGGATCGTGCTCGCGTGGGCGTTGCGCTGAACGACGACGCTGCCCTCGCACTGCCCGAGCGCGAGGCACAGCGCGTGGCTTGCCTCGCTCGCGCCGTTGACGAGAAACCAGGTCCGGCTGGCTCCCCATGTGGCGGCCGCCAGCCGCTCTGCGCGCTGCAGCGGCGTCTCGTGGCCGCCGAGGTCGATTCCCTCGATGCAGGACGGAACGTCCAGCGCCAGCGCGCTGCCGAGCGCCTCTCCGAGCGCGGTCGGCGCGCCCGCGCCGCCGCCGTGACCAGGCACGTGGAAGCGCCCGGGTCGGCGCCCGGCGTAGCGCTGGACGGCCTCCAGGTAGGGCGCCTCGGATACCGACGGCTCCGGCACCGCGCGGAGGAGCGCGGGTCGCGGTTCGTCGAGTTCGATCAGTGCGGCGGGGCAGAGAGCGGAGGTCGGCATGCCCGGTGTTACAGCCATCTCGGGCAACCGCTTGAACGGCGTTTATGCGGAAAGTGCGATTTTTGGGCACCCGCTCCGCCTGGGCCTAACGCGGGCGCAACACGAAGAACATGTAAACCTGCTTCTTGCCGAAAGGCCATTTCAGGGTGCATCGACGCTCGGACACCGTCTGCGATGCCGCGGCGATACCCTCGCGCCCATGCCGCATGTCGAGGGCGCCGGCGTGGAGCTGCATTACGAAGCGCGCGGCGAGGGCCCGCCGTCGGTGCTCGTCGTGCACGCGATGGGGTCGGATGCGACGGCGTGGGAGCCGGCGCTCGACGAGCTCGCCGCCGACGGCGGGGCACGGGCGATCGCCTTCGACCGGCGCGGCTACGGGTCCAGTGGTGCGCCCCAGCCCTACGCCGCGACGACGGTGCAGGAGCAGGCGCAGGACACGGGCGCGCTGCTGGAGGCGCTCGCGGCCGCGCCGGCGGCGCTCGTCGGCGACGGCTTCGGCGCGCTCGTCGTGCTCGAGCTGCTCGTGCGGCGCCCGCAGCTCGCGGCCGCCGCGGTGCTCGTGGACCCGCCGCTGCACGCATTCGTCCCCGAGGCGACGAAGGCGCTCGCGGTCGAGCGCGAGCTGCTCGAGGAGGCGCTGCGCGAGGGCGGGCCACAGGCGGCGGTGCGCGCGTGGCTCGGCGCCGACGCCGATCCCGCGTGCGCGGCGCGAGCGGCCGCCGACCACGCCGGCTTCTTCGCCGACTACGCCGGCCAGTCGAGCTGGTCGCCGTCACGCCGCGAGCTGCGCGCGATCGGCGTGCCGGTGGCGGTCGTGACGGGGCCGGGCACCCCGCCGCACATCGCGGCGGCGGCCGATGCGCTGACCGGCCTCGTGCCGGGAGCGCGGCGGCTGCGCGACGGCGCCGTGGTGGTCGCCGCGCTCGCGCTGCTGTAGTCGGCGCGCCGGGTTCGTGAGGACGCGTGCAGATCCGTGACGCCTCCGCGCCACGATCCGCTCGTGCTGCGCTCGTGCGGCCTCCACAGGTGATCGGCGATCGAGCGCGCGAAGGCGACGGTGTCGCGCCCATCGAGCCCTGGTACTCCCACGCCACCGGTAGGGGAGGTCCGCGTGGTCGTCGCCCACGAGTGGGATCTGACGGCGCGCCGGGACCCCCCCAGCTCGAGCAGCTCGCGGCCGCTGGCGTGCGCGCGACCGCCTAGCTGCCAAGTGCCATCAGCGCGTACGTCGTGACGCGCCCCCGCCAGGAATTCCCATGGCATGAGATTGGGGGGCGGTTGGCCCGAGCGTGGCAGTGATCACCACGCCGGCAAGACGCTCGGCAGCGGGCGACGCAGCAGTCAGGCCCGCCGCGCCACCACCGCCACCGTCCCACCGCTGCGCGCCAGCGCGAATGCGGCCTCGGCGGCGACGGCGACCGGCGCCAGCGGCAGCCCGACCGCCGTCACCAGCGCGTCGCGGCTGCGCAGCGGGGCGTTTCGCTTCAGCGCGTGGTAGAGCCACGAGGGCGTGCGCGTGACGCGGCTGACGACCGACTGCCAGAGGCCGAAGAGGTTGTGCTCGGCGAGCAGGTGGTGCGTGGCGATCGGGTCCAGGCCCACGCGGCGCAGCAGCGCGTGCAGGCCGGCGACCGTGAAGTGCGTGCGGTGGCGCGGGACGTCGAGGTGAAACCAGCGCGCGCCGCCGGCGCGCGCCTGCACGCTGGCGAGGTTCGGGACGCCGATCACGAGCAGACCGCCGGGGCGCAGCCAGCCCGCGATCCGCTGCAGCGCCGCCCGAGGGTCGTCGAGGTGCTCGAGCACGTGCCACAGCGTCGCGGCGTCGAGCGAGCCGGCCGGCACCGTCGCCTCGTCGATCCCCGCCTGCTGCAGCTCGACGCCCAGCGCGCGCGCGCCGGTCACGCCGCGCAGCGAGGGCTCGATGCCGTCGGCGTCCCAGCCCGCCGCCCGTGCCTGGGCGACGAAGCGCCCGCGGCCGGCGCCGACGTCGAGCAGTCGCCCGGGCGGTCGCGCGCCCGCGTGCACGAGGAACGTCAGGCGGCGCCGGTCAAAGGCGCGCAGCAGCGGCGCGGCGAGGCCGGCGCCGCGTGGCGTTCCACCGCCGTACGCACCCAGCTCGTGCGCCGTGGCGGGCGCCGGCGCGAGCGTGACGGCGCTGCCGCATGCCGGGCAGCGCGCGAGCGCGTAGTCGCCCGGCAGCGCGGGGTCCGAGCCGGGCACGGTGCGCCATGCGACGAGCGCGGCGGCGCCGCACGCCGGACACCGCCGGCCCGGTGGGTCGTCGGCGCCCGACCCACGACGTTCGTCAGCCACCCCTGTCGTGGAAGTAGAACCCCGGCAGCGCTGCGCGGGTGATCTGCGCGGTCATGTGCGCGGCCAGCTCGAGGTCGCCGGTGCGCACCGCGAGGTCGTCCAGCGTGACAATCCCGGTCAGCCGGCCGCCGTCGAGGATCGGCAGGCGCCGGATCCCGTGGCGAACCATCAGCTCGGCGGCCTCCTCGACGTTCATCCCGGGCTCGGCGGTGACGACCGGCGACGACGCGTGCGCCGCCACCGGATCGGCCGGATCGCGGCCGTCGGTCAGCGCGCCGATCGCGAGGTCGCGGTCGGTCACGAAGCCGGCCAGGGTCCCGTTTTGCTCGTCGACGAGCACGACCGAGCCGACGTTGCGCTCGCGCATGAGCTCGGCGACCTGGCGGACCGAGGCCGTTGGCGAGGCGCTCACGACGCCCTCCGTCATCACGTCACGGATGTCCACGAGCGCAACATACACTTGCGCCGTGGCCGCCACCCCGGATGAGACGCTCGCCGCAGAACGGCAGCGTCGCACGAAGGCCGGGGCGACCGCGTTCGCAGCCGCCCTGCTGACGCTCGTCAGCGCGCTCGCCGTCCTCGCCGCGCTGCGGAGCTTTCCGGTCGCGCACCTGCTCGACACGCTGCGCTTCGGGCTCGGGGCAGGTGCGCAGGCGGGTCCCGGCCCGGTCGCGCGCGGGTTGCTCTACTTCGACGAGCACATCCCCGCGCTCGTCGCCTTCCAGGTGTTCCCGGCGCTCGCGGCCGCCGCGCTCGGCGTCACCCTGACGTTCCTCTATCGCTCGACCAGCGCCCGCGATCCGCAGGTCGGCAAGATCACGCTGATCAGCGCCGTGGCGGGTTCCGTCATGCTCGTCGTCGCCGCGGTCGTCGCGACGGTGTCGCTGGTGCTCGATGTCCAGGCGTTCGCCGACGCCGCCGACCACAGCGAGCGGGCCGCGCGCGACGTGCGCTCCTCGCCCGTGCGCGAAGCGACCGAGTACCTGAGCCAGGTCGGCCGGCTGGCGATCGTCGTCGCGACGGTCACGGGCTCGCTGCAGGCGATGCGCGTCGGCCTGCTGACGCGCTTCATGGGCGTGCTGGGGATCATCGTCGGCGTCCTGTTCGTCGTCCCGCAGCTCGAGGGGCAGGTCCCGTTCGTGAAGATCTTCTGGCTGGCCGCGCTCGGCGTGCTGTTCCTGCATCGCTGGCCCGGCGCGATGCCGCCCGCGTGGGTCACCGGCGAGGCGCAGCCGTGGCCGACGCAGCAGCAGATCCGCGAGGCGCGCGCGGCCGGGCAGGCCGAGCGCGGCCGCGACGGCCCGCAGGAGAAGGCGCGCCGCCCGCGCCGCGGGCGCGCCGAGCCGCCGGAGACGCCGGCGCCCGAGCCGCCGCCGCGCCCGTCCAAGCCGCACTCGTCGTCGAAGAAGAAGAAGCGAAAGCGCCGCTGAGCGGGCGCCGGCCGGCCGAGGGGCCCGGCGGCACGGCCGGCACGCCGGCGCGCGCGGGGCGGTACGGTGCGCGCACGATGACCTACGAGGAAGCCTGCGCCGCGCACTCGTGGCAGGTGCCCGAGCGTTACAACGTCGCCGCAGACGTCTGCGACAAGCATCCGCGCGACAAGCTCGCGATGGTGCACGAGGATCCCGACGCGAACGTTCGCGAGATCCATTGGGGTGAGCTGCAGGACATGTCCGACCGCTTCGCCCTGCGGCTGCTCGAAGCGGGGGTGCAGCGCGGCGACCGCGTCGCGATGCTGCTGCCCGCGACCCCCGAGACGGCCGCGGCGTTTCTCGGCACCTGGAAGATCGGCGCGATCCTGCTGTCGATGTCGATCCTCTACGGCGACGCGGGGATCAGCCACCGCCTGAAGGACTCCGCGGCGAAGGTCGTCGTCACCAACGGCACCAACCGCTCGCGCGTCGAGGGCCTGACGCAGGTGCTCGAGCTCGAGCCCGGCGACCTCGACTCCGGCTCGACAGGCCACGAGATCGTCGACACCTCCTGCGACGACCCGGCCCAGCTCTACTACACCTCGGGCACGACGGGCCTCGCCAAGGGCATCCTGCATGCCCATCGCTACATCCTCGGCCACGAGGAGTTCGTCTACTGCCACGACGTGCAGGACGGCGAGCGCTTCCACGGAATGGGCGAGTGGGCGTGGGCCGCGGGCATCTGCCCGCTGATCGGGCCGTGGCGCTTCGGCGCCGTCCAGGTCGTGCTGCAGCGCAAGGGCGGCTTCGACCCGCACGGCCAGCTCGCCTTTCTGAGCCGCCACAGGCCGACGAACGTGTTCGCCACGCCGACCGCGATCCGCTCGATGATGGGCATCGGCGACGCCGGCACGCGCTATCCGCAGGACTTCCGCATCGTCTGCTCGGCCGGTGAGCCGCTCAACCCCGAGGCGATCCGCTGGTTTCGCGAGCAGTACGGCGTCACGGTGCTGGACTACTACGGGCTGAGCGAGTCCTATCCGCTCGTCGCCAACTATCCCTTCATGGAGGTTCGCGAGGGCTCGATGGGGCGCCCGATGCCCGGCTGGGACGTGAAGATCCTCAACGAGGACGAAACGCCTGTGGCGCAGGGCGAGCGCGGCGAGATCTGCCTGCGCGCGCGCTCCAACCCGCACTATCCGCTCGGCTACTGGAACAACGAGGAGGCCGGGCTCAAGACGTTCGGCGGCGAGTGGTTTCACACGAAGGACGCCGCCTCGATGGATGAGGACGGCTACATCTGGTACGAGGGCCGCGCCGACGACGTGATCATCTCCGCGGGCTACCGGATCGGTCCCTTCGAGGTCGAGTCGGCGTGTCTCGAGCACCCCGCCGTCGCCGAGGCGGCGGCCGTCGCCTGGCCCGACGAGCGGCGCGGCAACATCGTCAAGGCGTTCGTCGTGCTGGCGACGGGGTATGAGCCCAGCGACGACCTCGGCAAGGAGATCTCCAGTTACGTGCGCGAGCACCTCTCCGCATACGCGTACCCACGGCGCGTCGAGTTCGTCGATGATCTGCCCAAGACCCTGACCGGCAAGATCCGCCGCATCGAGCTGCGAGAGAGGAGCAGATCTCAGTGAGCGTCGATTCGCACCAGGCCCTGTCACAGCGGCTGGAGGAGCTGCTGGAGGTCGAGAGCTTCCCGCCGCCCGAGGAGTTCGCCCGCGACGCGCTGCTCAACGACCCCGAGGTCTACAGGCAAGCCGCCGCCGACCCGATCGCGTGGTGGGAGCGCCAAGCCCGCGAGCTGGACTGGTTCTCGGAGTGGGAGACGACGCTCGAGGACGCCAATCCGCCCTTCTACAAGTGGTTTGTCGGCGGCACGATCAACGCCTCGCACAACTGCCTGGACCGCCACGTCGAGGCCGGGCTCGGCGACCGCATCGCGTTTTTCTGGCGCGGGGAGGAGGGCGAGGAGCGCGACATCACCTACGCCGACCTGCACCGCGACGTCCAGCGCTTCGCCAACGCGCTGAAGGACCAGGGCATCCAGAAGGGCGACGTCGTCGGGATCTACCTGCCGATGATCCCCGAGGTCGTCGTCGCGATGCTCGCCTGCGCACGGATCGGCGCGCCGCACAACGTCGTCTTCGGCGGCTTCTCGGCGGAGTCCGTCAAGGAGCGCATGGAGGTCTCCGAGGCCAAGGCACTGATCACCGTCGACGGCGCGCGGCGCAAGGGCAAGACGGCGCCGATCAAGCAGTCCGTCGACGAGGTCGGCATGTCCGTGCCGACGACCGTCGTCGTGCGCCACAGCGGCATCGACTGCCCGATGGGCGAGGGCGATGTCTTCTACGACGAGATCATCGACGCCGCGGACCCCGAGTGCGCGCCCGAGCCGCTGGACGCCGAGCACCCGCTGTACATCCTGTACTCGTCGGGCTCGACCGCCAAGCCGAAGGGCATCCTGCACACCACCGGCGGCTACCTGACCTGCGTGGCGTACACGCACAAGGTCGTCTTCGACCTCAAGCCGGAGACCGACGTCTACTTCTGCTCGGCCGACGTCGGCTGGGTGACCGGGCACTCCTACATCGTCTACGGGCCGCTCATGAGCGGCGCGACGTCGGTCATGTACGAGGGCGCGCCGGACTACCCCGACAAGGACATCTGGTGGGAGCTGTGCGAGCGCTACGGCGTGACGCTCTTCTACACCGCGCCGACGGCGATCCGCGCGTGCATGAAGTGGGGCGAGGAGTACCCGGGCCGCCACGACCTCTCCAAGCTGCGCCTGCTGGGCAGCGTCGGCGAGCCGATCAACCCCAAGGCCTGGGTCTGGTACTACCACGTCATCGGCGGCGAGCGCTGCCCGGTCGTCGACACCTGGTGGCAGACCGAGACCGGCGCGATCATGATCTCGCCGCTGCCGGGGATCACCCACTGCAAGCCGGGTTCGGCGACGCAGCCGCTGCCCGGTGTTGTGGCCGCGGTCGTCGGCGAGGACGGCGAGGAGCTCCCGCGCGACACGCAGGGCCTGCTCACGCTGCAGGAGCCGTGGCCGTCGATGCTGCGCACGCTCTACCGCGACGACGACCGCTACGTCTCGACGTACTTCGAGAAGTTCGGGCCGCAGACGTACTTCGTCGGCGACGCATCCCGGGAGGACACCGACCACTACTTCTGGGTCATCGGCCGCGTCGACGACGTGCTCAACGTCTCCGGCCACCGGATGTCGACGGCGGAGATCGAGTCGGCGATCGTGTCCCATCCGAAGGTGGCCGAGTCGGCGGTGATCGGCGCCGTCGACGAGGACACCGGCCAGACCGTGGTCGCCTTCGTGACGCTCGAGGGCGACCTCGAGGGGACCGACGAGCTCGTCGCGGAGATCCGCGAGCACGTGGCGAAGAAGATCGGCAAGCTCGCGCGCCCCAAGCGGATCATCTGGTCCGACGACCTGCCCAAGACGCGCTCGGGCAAGATCATGCGCCGGCTGCTGCGCGACATCGCCGAGGGCCGCGAGCTGGGGGACGTCACGACGCTGCGCGACCCGTCGGTGATGGGACAGCTCGAGGAGCGCATCGCGGCGCGGCGCGACGACGCGGACGCCTGAGCGGCGCGGGCGGCCGCCCGGCCTGACATCGCCACGGCCTGCACCGCACCGGCCAACGCGGCTGCGCGTCGCTGTCGGCTGCCGCGTGACCCTCGCCGTGCCCGCCGAGCACCGCGCGTCGGCAACGCTGATCTAGGCGTCGACGAACGGCAGCCGGCGGGCGAGGTCGGTGATCTCGAAGACGCGATGGACCTGCTGGGGGCCGCGCACCAGCGAGAAGCGGCCCTCCTGGGAGCGCTCGGACGCCATCACGAGCAGCCGGATGCCGGTCGAGTCGATGAACTCGAGCCCGCTGAGGTCGACGACGATCGCTTGCGCGTCGCCGGCCTCGACGCGGCGCAGCTCCTCCTCGAGGTGCGGGGCGCCGGCGAGGTCGAGCTCGCCGATCAGCTCGATCACGTGCGCTTCGCCCGCTCGCGCGCTGCGTAGGGCGAGAGTTCCGAGCTTGCTGGTGCGCGCGGCACGCTCGACGTCCTCCCCCGGCATGTGCCCCTTTCGGTTCAGACGACGATCGGCTGCCCAGCCGTGGCGAATAAATCTATCAGCGGGCGTCGAGCTTGGCCTGGGTCCGAAGCTCCGAGACGATCCGCTCCAGGCGCGGCTCCGTGTCCCGATCGAGGTGCGTCATCGCGGCCGCCACGGCGGGATGCACCGCGGCGATCCGCTCATGCATCGCATGGGCGACGGCGCGGTAGGAGGGATGGCCCTCGCGCCCGGAGCGCAGCTCGATGAGCTGCATCGCCTCGCGCGCGTTGAGGTCGAGCACGTAGCGCAGCCGGTAGCCCAGGCAGAGCGCGTACATCGCCGCGCGGCGGTCGTGGCCGGCGCCGAGCAGCGCCTCGTAGGCGGACTGCGAGATGTCCAGCGCGCGGCGGTAGTCGTCGCCCACGCCGGCGTCGTCGAGCTCGTGCGGCACGCCGGCGCCGAGATCCGGCGTGAGCGTCTGCCACTGGCACGTCAGCATGCGGTGGCGCTGCAGGTCGCGAAAGGCGCCGTAGTCCGACACGATCTCGAAGCGGTAGCGCAGCGCCTCCATGCCGCGGCCGGGGCGGTGGCGGCGGTTGGCGCGATCGCCGACCAGGTCGGCCAGCAGCGCGCCGCGCTCGTCGCCGGCGAGCTCCGCCAGCGCCGCGCGCGTGGCGCGCTCGTCGGTCGTCGCGGCCTCGAAGAGCAGCGCCGACAGCAGCAGGTCCTCATCGCCGTCGTGATGGGTCAGGCGGACCGACGGGCCGCCGCCGTCGTCGCCGGCCGCACGGTCAAGCCCCAGGCGCCCGGCCCAGCGCTCGGCGGCCTGCTCGCGGCGCTCGAGGTAGGAGACCCATTCGCCGCCGCGCTCGGGGCGCTCGACGCGCGAGACGAAGCTCGGCATGACGTCCTGCACGGCCTTGAGGATCATCCGGCCGTAGTGGCGCGCCTCGGGCAGCGGATGGGCGAGCAGGTGCAGGATGAGCTGCTCGTAGGTCTGGCCCGTCGCGAAGATCCCCATGTGCGACAGCGATGCCGCCGGTAGCAGGCCGCGCAGCAGGTCCAGCGCCTTGGCACGGATCGCGCGCTCGTGCGCCTTCGCCGAGGCGCCGGTGGCGGCGGCGTACTGCTCGGCGGCCCACGCCTGCACGCGCGGCAGCGCGGCCGAGTAGATCGCGAAGATCTCCTCCATCGCGGCCTCGTAGCCCGGGCCCAGCTCGGGGTCGCGGTAGTAGCGGTACCGCGACGTGCCCTCGATCGGCGCGTCGTAGGCGATGTAGCGCGTGGACTGCTCGAGGTAGGCGCCCAGGCGCGGGCGCTGCAGGATCTTCGTCAAGACGTTGGAGACCCACTCGCAGGCGATGTGCGCGCCGCCGAGCTGGGCGACGGAATCGTCGCCGTAGCCGACGAAGATCCGCTCGTAGAGGTCCGCGGCGCGCGCTCCCTCCTGGTTGTCGTAGGAGGCGGCGACGCCATCGGGCCCGCCCAGCGACGGCGCGAACTCATCGAGGAACATGCGGCGCAGGGTCCCGGGGTAGCGCGAGTAGCGCGCGAACAGCGCGCCCTTGACCGTCTCCGGCAGGTTGACGAGCGCGAAGACCGGCTCGTCGAGGCTGGTCACGTGCGGCTGCAGGCGCGCGCGCTCGTCGGCGCTGAAGGTCTCGACGGGGTACTCCACGGGCGCGGAAGGGTAGTGGACAGGGTTCTGGCTCCATTCGACCGTCGTGAGGTATCACAACCCACGATGCCGGCCCAGCCGGACAAAAACCCCGCAACGAGCGGATGAGCCCCAGTGATTGCGGACTTACCACAAGATTCCGGATGAATCTGCGTTCTAAGAAGTGGGCGTGCCAACGCGCCTTCGTCGAGTACGCTCCCCCACCGCAGGGCAGCTGCTACGAGACAAGAAATCGTGCAAAGCGAACCGGGGGAGACCTGTGGACCAGGGCTATGAGATGTATTGCCTGACCCACCCGGTCTTCTACGACACGTTCACGCTGAAGAACGCTGACGGCCACGACTTCGGGCTCGCAAAGGGGCCGGTGCCCGAG